>Ga0207683_10001364_pt1 | contig 22091 bp, 16 predicted proteins | sample KBSM73metaG_FD_184333 | JGI IMG/M metagenome (GOLD analysis project Ga0207683, IMG submission 184333) | Miscanthus rhizosphere microbial communities from Kellogg Biological Station, Michigan, USA - KBS M7-3 metaG (SPAdes) (version 2) | ecosystem: Host-associated > Plants > Roots > Rhizosphere >... | reverse complement strand
CGCCGTGACCATGGTCGGGCTGGTCTCACCGGACCCGATGATCGCCAGCACACGTACCGTAGCCACCGCCGCCGCGACCTCCTTTGCCGGGTCTGGCACGCCCGGACCGGGGTTACTCCGGCTGGCGGTCGGGGACGAGCTTCCAGGGGGCGCCGGGCTTCAGGCCCCAGGCCGCGGCCGCGAAGGCGGTCAGCACGAACAGCAGGAACGTGATGACGTGCACGCTGGTGCAGTACAGGCAGATGCTTCCGATGGTGAACAGCTCGGCGTAGACCAGGTAGAGCACGAAGCCGATGCCGACCACCAGCGACGCTATCCGGACGAGGTGGACCTCGCGCCGCGACGCCCGCCACGCCCACGGGCTCATGATGGCCACGCAGAACACGAAGAAGGCCAGCCCGAGCACTGCGACCGGGATCCCGAACACGTAGGACTGCGGGCTCGTGGTCACCTTGGTGCAGTTCACCAGGCCCGATTCCGAGCAGCCGGCCAGCGCCGACTCGGTGAAGTGAGCGATGGTCAGGTAGATCGACACGCCCAGCCCGGCCAGGGCCAGCACGAAGGTGGCGATCTGCAGCCAGGGCGCGGGCCCGCGCTCCGCGGGCTCGTCCTTGACCTCTATGGTCCGCGGCCCGCGTGCGGCCGCACCGTTCCGCGCCTGATCACGGTCCCTGGTCGCGCTGCCGCCCGGCTTCGCGGGCCCGCCGCGGGCCGGGCTCGCGTTCTTGACCGCGGTGCCGCCGCTGGCCCCGTTCCTGGCCGCGCCGCTCCGAGCGCCGGCCTGAGCTGCGGCCCGGGCGTTGCGGGCGCGGCTTGACTTCGAAGCGGTCATCGCGAGCTTCGCCTCCGGTGATGTCACGGACTGGAGCTGTGCGCGCGGTCCGCGGATACTCAGCGCGGCCGGCACCTGACGCCAGATTGTACCGCGCCGGTCCCCGCACCAATCCTGAGCGTTAGCTCAGGATTTACAGACTCTTCTCCAGAGACTGGACCGTGGCGGTGCAGGCGCTGGCCGGCTGGTTGCCGGTCATCTTGCAGATGGCGGCCGTGATGTGGTTGGCCGTCCCGTTGATGGCCTTGGCCACCGCGCTGTCCGGGTTGTTCAGGTCGGCCGCGATCTGGTCCCACTTCAGCCCGGAGAGAGTCGTCGCGTCGTAGCTGGCCCCGATGCTCAGGTACTTGCCGCCGAAGTAGATGAACGGGATCGCGCCGGCCTGGTCGGACGAGGCGACGTACGGCGGGGCGTCGTACTTGGTGAGCAGCGCCTGCTGGGCCTTGGTCGGCGTCTGCAGGGTCGTGTAGCCACCGGTCGACGGGTCCGGGATGTTGGTCTGCATCTCGACCGGGGTGAACGTCAGGTACTTGCTGGTGTACGAGGAGCCGTGGAACGTGAACGTCGAGATATTGGACGGCGTGTCCGTGGTCGAGGAGTGCACGGTACTCAGCCCGGAGAAGGTGCCGAACCGGCTCAGGGCCACGATCATCGACCAGCGCTCGGCCGCGCAGTACGGGCAGTACTCCGCGCCCATGTACAGCATCTCGGGCTTACCGCCGGAGGTCAGCGGCGTCCCGCCCTTGACGGGCTGGATCTTGCCGGTGAACGAGCCGCTGCCGACCTTGTCCAGCGTGCTGGCCGGGACGTTCGTGACCTTGGACACCACGCTGGCCAGGGCCGCACCCGTGGGGCCGTTCGACGAGTTGGTCGCCGGCTTGTTGTTCGCCTTGATCACGATGAAGGCCACCACGACCGCTATCACGGCGATGATGCTGCCCGACGCGATGAGAATCCGCCGGCGCTGCTCGGCGCGACGTTCGGCCGCGCGCTGGGCGGCGATCTTCTCCCGGCGGGTGGCGTCGACCTTGGTCCTGCTTGCCTTGCCCATGCTCGCTTCGTCCAACCCTTGCGTCAGCCAGCTGGCGGTCTGGCCGCGTGCTGCTGGTTCCAAGCCTGCGCCGGCGCGCAGGAGTAGTCCGTCGTCCCGGGTACCGGGCTCTATGTTAGGCGCTCCACCGTACTAGCGCGCCCGCGCTCGGCGACTCGGCCACCGCCGCCCGCGGGCCGGCCGGGCCAGTGTCCTGTTTGCCCGGAGTAGGCCGGAAAGGCCAGAAAGTAGAGTAACGGCCAATAAAGCCTGACGATTCTATAAAGGCCGCTCAGTTGATCATTGAAGCCGGATACGGCTAGACCGTGGCCGGCTGCTCGGCTGACACGGGGCCGGCACCAAGGGGGCCGGCCCCCACGGCAGGTGTGAGGGGGGTGCCGTGGGGGCCGGCGGCTCCGGGTCGCGCGTACCCGGAAGCTTCAGCCGGCGGCGCCGGGCCGAACGGGCGAGCGAACTGCGAACCCCGGCCGGGTCGGCGCGCGGCCCAGTTCGTGGTGGACCGCTCGCGCGATCGAAGTGATTGCGGCGGCGTCCATTGAGCCTCAGGAGTCCCCGTAACACGGCCAGTAACAACGGTCCCGGCCGTTAACCATCATTCCCCAGCCTCCCCGCATCTTGTGCGCTTCCGGCGCGCCCGACCTGCAGGGGCTGGATGTCAGGCCCACGCCGCGGGCGCCCTCATGGCGCGCGATCAACTATGAAAGGGCGGTCTCTATACGATCTAGATTTTTTCTGGAGGACCAGCCCAAATCACTGTAACCTTGTTAAGAAGCTCCGGCCCTGGAGGGGGGGCGGGCCTTCGGGTCTGAAGGGTTATCTGGCGAGCGGAAGGATCGGCGAAGCCGTGGCGTTGCGCGTCGGCGTGCTTGGTCCCGTAATGGCCTGGTATGGCGACCAGGAACTACCGGTGGGGCAGCCCAGGCAGCAAGCTGTCCTTGGCATCCTAGCGATGCGGGCCAACCGGGTGATCTCCCGGGGTGAGCTCGTCGATGCCGTCTGGGGGCAGGATCCCCCGGCCAGCGCCGAGGGCGGCATCTACACCTACGTGGCCGGCCTGCGGCGGGTCATCGAGCCCAACCGGTCGCTGCGCGGTCCGGGGCGTGTCCTGGTCTCGTCCGGGGCCGGCTACGTGCTGCACCTGGTGCCGGGACAGCCGGACGCGGTCGCCTTCGAGCAGGATCTGGGCCGGGCCCGCCAGCTGCGCAAGGCGGGCGACGCGGCCGGCGCGGTGTCCGCGCTCAACTCCGCGCTCTCGTTGTGGCGTGGCATCGCCTTCGCCGGGGTCCCCGGGCCGTTCGCGGAAACCGAGCGGGTCAGGCTCGGCGAGCTGCGCTCCGCCGCCGCCGAAGAGCGCGCCGACGTGCTGCTGGCGGTCGGCCGGCACGAGGAGGTCGTGCCCGACCTGACCGCGATGGTGGCCGACCACCCGCTGCGCGAGCGGATGCGCGGGCTGCTGATGGTCGCGCTGTACCGCTGCGGGCGGCAGGCCGAGGCGCTGCGGGTATACGCCGAGGGCCGCCGGGTGCTGGCCGAGGAACTCGGCATCGACCCGGGCAGCGACCTGTCCCGCATCCACCAGCAGGTACTGACCATGGATCCGGCCCTTTCGGTCCCGAACGGCCTGGCTATCCGCGGTGCCGGCGGGTCCGCGCCGTCCGACGAGGACGCGGTCGCGGGCACCGGGCCAGCGCCCGACGGCGGACAGCGCCGGCCCAGGCCCGAGGACAGGACCACGCCGGTGCCAGCCCAGCTGCCGCTGGACGCGCCGGGTTTCTCCGGCCGCCGTGAAGAGCTCAGCATCCTGCGGGCGATGCTGCCCGCCGAGCCCGGCCAGCAGGACCCCAGCCAGCAGGACTCAGGCCAGACGGTCCCGATCGTGATCCTCTCCGGCACCGCGGGAACCGGGAAGACCGCGCTCGCCATCAGGTTCGGCCACCAGGTGGCCAAACGGTTCCCCGGCGGCCAGCTCTACGTCAACCTGCGCGGTCTCGACCCGGCCACCCCGCCGATGGAGCCGGCCGAGGCGCTGCGCTTGTTCCTCGATGCGCTGGGCGTGCCGCCGTACCGGATCCCGGCCGACACCGAGGGCCGTTCCGCGCTGTTCCGCAGCCTGCTCGACGACAGGCAGATGCTGATCGTCCTGGACAACGCGCGCAACGTCGCCCAGGTGCGGCCGCTGCTGCCCGGTGCGCCGGGCTCGCTGGTCGTGGTGACCACCCGCAACGAGCTGACCGGGCTGGTCGCGGCCGAAGGCGCGGTTCCGCTCACCCTCGACGTGCTCGGCGACGTCGAGGCGCACGAGATGCTCGCCCGCCGGCTCGGCCGGGCTCGCGTCGCGGCCGAATCAGGCGCCGCGGACGAGATCATCGCCGCCTGCGCCCGCCTCCCGCTGGCCCTGAGCATCGCGGTCGGCCGGGCGGCGGGGCGGCCCAAGCGCCCGCTGACCGAGCTCGCCGCCGAGCTCCACGACGCGCGGGGCAGGCTCGACGCATTGGAGGCCGGAGACGCGGTGACCAACGTGCGGGCCGTGCTCTCCTGGTCCTACGACCAGCTCTCCGAGCCCGCGGCGCGGATGTTCCGCCTGCTCGGCGTGCACCCGGGCCCGGACATCTCGCTGTCGGCGGCGGCCAGCCTGGCCGGGATGCCGCGGGCCGCCGCGGGCGCCGCGCTGCGCGAGCTGGTTCGGACCCACATGGTGGCCGAGTACCTGCCGGCCCGGTTCACGTTCCACGACCTGCTCCGCGCGTACGCGGCCGACCAGGCCGAACGGCTCGACCCGGAGCCCGAGCGCCGGGCCGCGGCGCACCGGGTGCTGGACCATTACCTGCACACCGCGATGGCGGCCTCCAACCGGTTCAGCCCGTTCCGGTCTCCGCTGCAGCTGGCCGGGCCGCAGCCGGGCGTGCTGCCCGCCGACGTGACGGACAAGGACCAGGCGATGGCCTGGTTCGACGCCGAGGTCCCGGTGCTGCTCGCGCTGATCGCCTTCGCCGACGCCAGCGACTTCGACACCCACGCCTGGCAGATCCCCTGGACGCTCGGCCCGTTCTTCAACCGGCGCGGCCGGTGGCAGGACTACACCGCGACCCAGCGGATCGCGCTGGCCGCGGCCACCCGGCTGGACGACACGCTCGCCCTCGCCCACGCGCACCACCTGCTCGGCCACGTCCAGTCGCAGACCGGCGCCTACGAGGCGGCTGACCCGAACTTCCGGCGGGCGCTCGATGAGTTCCGTGAGCTCGGCGACCGGGCCAACGAGGCCGTGGTGCTCAACGGCCTGGCCGGCATGCTGGAGAAACAGGAACGCTACCCCGAGGCGCTGGCCGTCGCGCTGGACGCGCTGCGGATGCTCAAGGCCGTCGGGCACTGGTGGACCCAGGCCACCCTGGAGAACGGGGTCGGCTGGCTGTACGCGCACCTGGGCCAGTACGACCGGGCGCTGACCCACTGCCAGCGGGCGCTGAGCCTGCACCGTGACTCCGGGCACCGCGGCGGCACCGCCGATACCCTCGACAGCATTGGCTACGTCTACCTGCACCTAGGCGACATCGCCCAGGCCAAGGCGCACTACACCAAGGCCATCGAGGCCTACCGCGAGATCGGAGCGCCGTTCGGCGAGGGGAACTCGCTGAGCGGGCTCGGCGACGCCGTGCTGGCCGAGGGTGACCGGGAGGCCGCCCGGACGGCCTGGCGTGACGCGATCGTCATACTGGACCGGCTCCCGCATCCGCTGGCAGACGAGGTGCGAGCCAAGCTCAGCGGCCTCGGCCCGGGGGGGCACGGGCAGCTGACCGGGGCAGCCACCGCGGCCCGTTAGGTATAAAAGATGGGAACGGGGTTACGGGGATGAGCCCTGCCCGCCTGCGGGACCTGGGCAAGTAGTACGAAAGGTGCGGACTGGCGTGACGACGAAAGCGCTGCTGCTCGAGAACATCCATCCGGATGCGTCGGCGCGGCTGGCCAAGGAGGGCTACCAGGTCGACACGCTGGCCCGCGCATTGGGCGAGGACGAGCTCATCGAGGCCATCGGCGGCGTGAACCTGCTCGGCATCAGGTCGGGGACCCAGATCACCGAGCGCGTCCTGGACGCGGCCCCGGATCTGGTGGCGATCGGAGCCTTCTGCATCGGCGTCAACCAGATCGACGTGGCCGCCGCGAGCCGGCGCGGCGTCGCGGTGTTCAACGCGCCCTTCTCCAACACGCGCAGCGTGGTGGAGCTCGCGCTGGCCGAGATCATTTCCATGGCCCGGCGGCTGCCGGAGAAGAACGCCCAGATGCACGAGGGGCAGTGGGACAAGTCCGCGGCCGGCAGCCACGAGGTACGCGGCCGCAAGATCGGCATCGTGGGCTACGGCAACATCGGCACTCAGCTGTCGGTGCTGGCGGAGAACCTCGGCATGGCCGTGTACTTCTACGACATCGCCGACAAGCTCGCGCTCGGCAACGCGCGGCGCTGCTCCACCCTGACCGAGCTCCTCGAATCGGTGGAGACCGTCACCCTGCACGTGGACGGCCGGGACGGCAACCACGGCTTCTTCGGCGCGGCCGAGTTCGCCGCGATGCGGCCCCGGTCGCTGTTCCTGAACCTGTCCCGCGGCTTCGTGGTCGACCACGCGGCGCTGCGCCGCAACATCGAGTCCGGGCATATCGCCGGCGCCGCGATCGACGTGTTCCCTGAGGAGCCCAAGGGCAAGGGCGACGAGTTCGTCTCCGAGCTGCGCGGGCTGCCGAACGTCATCCTCACCCCGCACATCGGCGGCTCGACCGAGGAGGCCCAGCAGGACATCGGCGAGTTCGTCGCGGGCAAGCTGGCCGACTACATGGCCACCGGGGCCACCTCGCTCAGCGTGAACCTGCCGGAGATCGCGCTGCCCGCGAGCAGCGGCACGCATCGCCTGGTGCACCTGCACCGGAACGTGCCCGGCGTGCTCGCCTCGATCAACCGGGTGCTGGCCGAGCACGGCGTGAACGTCGAGGGCCAGCTGCTGCGGACCAGGGATGACTACGGCTACGTGCTGACCGACATCAGCTCGGAGTACAGCGAGGACGTGCTGGCCGAGCTGAGCACGATGCCCGTCACCATCCGCCTGCGCACCCTCCTCTCGCCCTGAGGGCGGCCAGCCTCACAGCGGCGTGACGTAGGCGCCCGAGATGCCGCCGTCGACCAGGAACGTCGAGGCGGTGATGAACGAGGCGTCGTCGCTGGCCAGGAACGTGACCGCGGCGGCGATCTCCTCTGGCTCGGCGAACCGCCCCATCGGCACGTGGACCAGGCGGCGCTGCGCCCGCTCGGGGTCGGCCGCGAACAGCTCGCGCAGCAGCGGTGTGTTCACCGGCCCCGGGCACAGCGCGTTGACCCGGATGCCCTCGCGGGCGAACTGCACGCCGAGCTCGCGGGACAGCGCGAGCACACCGCCCTTGGACGCGGTGTAGGAGATCTGCGAGGTAGCCGAGCCCATCACCGCGACGAACGAGGCGGTGTTCACGATGGCGCCGCGACCCTGCGCCCGCATGTAGCCGATCGCTTCCTTGCAGCACAGGTAGACCGAGGTCAGGTTGACCTCCTGGACCCGGCGCCAGGCGTCAAGGCCGGTGTCCAGGATCGAGTCGTCGTCGGGCGGGGAAATGCCGGCGTTGTTGAACGCCACGTCGACCGAGCCGAAGGTGGTGTGCGCCGTGCGGAAGGCGGCGGCCACGTCGGCTTCGGACGTCACGTCGGCGTGCACGAACAGGCCGCCCGTCTCCGCCGCGGCCTTCTCCCCGGCCGCGTCGTCGATGTCGACCGCGACCACGTGCGCTCCGTCCGCCGCGAACCGCCGCGCGGCGGCCAGCCCGATCCCGCTGCCGGCCCCGGTGATGACGACGGTCCTGCCCTCGAACCTCATAAGGCCTCCGTAGAGATAAACACGTTCTTGGTCTCGGTGAACGCGTCGGGGGCGTCCGGGCCCAGCTCACGGCCGAGGCCCGATTGCTTGAAGCCGCCGAACGGCGTCCAGTAGCGCACCGAGGAGTGCGAGTTCACCGACAGGTTCCCGGCCTCCACCGCGCGGGCCACCCGGATCGCCCGGCCCACGTCGCGGGTCCAGATGGAGCCGGACAGGCCGTAGGGCGTGTCGTTGGCGATGGCCACCGCCTCCGCCTCGTCGGAGAACGGGGTCACGGTCACCACCGGGCCGAACACTTCCTCGGTATAAGCCGGATCCTCCGGGCGCACCGGCGCGAGCACCGTCGGCGGGTACCAGAAACCGGGCCCGGAGGGCGCGTGGCCGCGGAACGCCACGGGTGCGTCGGAAGGTACGTACGAGGCCACGTGCGATCGGTGCGCCGCCGAGATCAGCGGCCCCATCTCGGTCTTCTCCGAGGCCGGGTCGCCCACCGCCACCCCGCGCACCGCCGTCTCGAACAAGGCCATGAACTCGTCGAGCACCGAGCGCTGGACCAGGATCCGGGACCGGGCGCAGCAGTCCTGCCCGGCGTTGTCGAACACCGCGTACGGCGCGGTCGCCGCGGCCTTCTCCAGGTCGGCGTCGGCGAAGACGATGTTGGCGCTCTTGCCGCCGAGTTCCAGGGTGAGCCGCTTGACCTGGCGCGCGCAGTCGGCCATGATCCGCTGGCCCACCTCGGTGGACCCGGTGAAGACGATCTTCCGCACCGCGGGATGGTCGACCAGGCGCTGCCCGACCACGCTGCCCTTGCCCGGCAGCACCTGGAACACCCCCTCAGGCAGGCCGGCTTCCAGGGCCAGCGAAGCGATCCGCATCGCGGTCAGCGGGGTGGCCTCGGCGGGCTTGGCCACGACGGTGCACCCCGCGGCCAGCGCGGGCGCCATGCCCCAGGACAGGATCGGCATCGGGAAGTTCCACGGCACGATGAGGCCGACCACGCCGACCGGCTCGTGGAAGGTGACGTTCAGCCCGCCGGGCACCGGGATCTGCTTGCCGCTCAGTCGTTCCGGCGCCGCCGAGTAGTACAGCAGCACATCGCGGACCTGCCCGGCCTCCCACCGGGCCGCCCCGATGGGATGGCCCGAGCCGGACACCTCGAGGCCGGCCAGTTCCTCCGAGGCGGCGTCCACGGCCGCGGCGAACGCGCGCAGCATCCGGGCGCGGTCCCCAGGCGAGACCACCCGCCAGCCCGGCAGCGCGGCCGAGGCCCGGGCGATGGCCTCGTCGGCGTCGGCCGCCGAGGCCTGGGTCAGCGTGGTGACCGGCTCCTCGGTCGCGGGGTTGAGCACGGTAAACGTAGACATTCGCCACTAACCCCAATCACAGCGTCTCTTTCATAGGCGCTCGAAGCCGCGCCGCAGCTCCCAGTCGGTCACCGCGGCCTCGTAGGCGGTCAGTTCGACCCGGGCGTAGTTGGCGTAGTGCTCCACCACCTCCGCGCCGAACGCCTCCCGGGCCAGCTCGCTCTTCTCCCACAGGTCCAGCGCGTCGTGCAGGGTGTGCGGGACGCGCACGGAGGTGTCGGCGTAGGCATTGCCAGCCAGCGGCGGCTCGAGCGGCAGCTCGTTGTCGATGCCGTGCAGGCCGGCCGCGATCATCGCGGCGACCGCCAGGTACGGGTTCACGTCGCCGCCGGGCACCCGGTTCTCCACCCGGAGCGAGGGCCCGTGCCCGACCAGGCGCAACGCGCAGGTGCGGTTGTCCACGCCCCAGCGGACCGAGGTGGGAGCGAAGCTGCCCGGCACGTAGCGCTTGTAGGAGTTGATGTTCGGCGCATAGCACAGCGCCAGCTCGCGCATGGCGGCGAGCTGGCCGGCCAGGAAGTGCTCGCCGAGCTTCGACAGGCCGTACTCGCCGTCCCCGGCCATCACCGGCGCCCCGTCGGACGAGCCACGCAGCGACAGGTGGATGTGGCAGGAGTTTCCCTCGCGGGCGTTCGGCTTGGCCATGAACGTGATGCTGTTCCCGTCCTGGGCCGCGATCTCCTTCGCCCCGGTCTTGTAGATCGAGTGGTTGTCGCAGGTGGTCACCGCCTCCGCGTAGCGGAACGCGATCTCGTGCTGGCCGAGGTTGCACTCGCCCTTGGCCGACTCCACGTACAGGCCCGCCCCGGCCATGTCCAGCCGGATCCGGCGCAGCAGCGGCTCGATCCTGGCCGTGCCCAGGATCGAGTAGTCCACGTTGTACTGGTTGGCCGGGGTCAGGTCGCGGTAGTCGCGCGCCGCGGCCTGCTCGTAGGAGTCCAGGTAGACGACGAATTCGAGCTCGGTGCCGGCCATCGCGGTCCATCCCCGCGACGCCAGCCGCGCCGTCTGGCGAAGGAGGATCTGCCGCGGCGAGGCCACCACCGGCTCGCCGTCCAGCCAGGTCAGGTCGGCGATCACCAGCACCGAGCCCTCGTGCCAGGGCAGCCGGCGCAGGGTCGACATGTCCGGCACCATGACGAAGTCGCCGTACCCGCGGTCCCAGGACGACATCGCGTATCCGTCCACCGTGTTCATGTCCACGTCCACGGCGAGCAGGTAGTTGCAGCCCTCGGAGTAGTGCTCGGCCACCTCCTCCAGGAAGAACTCGGCCGACAGGCGCTTGCCCGCCAGGCGGCCCTGCATGTCGGTGAAGGCGAGCACGACCGTGTCGATCTCGCCCGCACCGACGGCAGACCGGAGCTCCTCCAGGGTCAGCAGGCCGCGCCGCCTGCCGGTCTCGGCTGGCATCAGACGGAGAGCTCCCTTTCGATCGCGGCCAGTTCATCGGCCGAGCCCTGGACCTTCGGGCCCTTGAACCAGTGCCGCGCCGAGGCCAGCCAGTAGATGCCGGCGAAGCCGATCACCACCAGCACGGCGAAGACGGTGTAGTTGAAGTTGCCGAAGCCGATCGGGCTCACAGTGGGCAGCATGAACAAGATGGTGATGAAAACCACCCAGATGACCGCGATCCAGCCGATCAGGTAGCTCCACCGGCCCAGGTGCCAGGGGCCGCGCTTGAAGCTCTCGCCCTGGCGCAGCCGCAGGTAAGTAGGCGTGACATAGGCGATGTACAAGCCGATCACGGCGATGGAGGTGACGGCCGCGTAGGCGGTGGAGTTCCACAGGTACGGAAGGGCGAGGATGAACGCGCCGGCGGCGGCCAGCCAGATCGCGTTGGTGGGTGTCCTGGTCCGCTTGTTCACCCGGTGCCAGAAGGACGAGCCGGGCACCGCCCCGTCCCGGGAGAACGCGTAGATCATCCGCGAGTTCGCGGTGACCGAGGACATCCCGCAGAACAACTGGGCCCCGATGGCGATGAGCAGCAGCAGCTTGGCCCCGGTGCCCCCGATCGCGGTGTCCCAGATCTGGGCCGGCGGCACCAGCGCGCCGGTGTAGTCCGCGTAGTGCGCGGGCTGGATCGCGAACGTGACGCCGATCAGCAGCACCCAGCCGGCGATCACCGAGACCACGATCGACATCACGATGCCGCGCGGGCCGCTGCGCGCGGCGTTGTGGGTCTCCTCGGTCATGTGCGCCGACGCGTCGTACCCGGTGAGCGTGTACTGGGCCAGCAGCAGGCCGAGCAGCAGCACGTAGAACGTGCTGCTCCAGCCGGTGTTGTTGACGATGTGGCTGAACACGTAGCTCGCCGACGCGTGCTTGGACGGCACGAAGGCCAGCACGGCCACGATGATCAGCACGCCGACGACGTGCCACCAGACGCTAATGTCGTTGAGCAGCGCGACCAGTTTGATGCCGAACTGGTTCATCAGCCCGTGGACGAACAGGACGATGGCCAGGATCAGGATCGTCACCCAGTGCGCGGTGCTGACGCCCCAGGTCAGGTTCAGGAACGCGTTGATGAAGAACGCGCAGCCGAAGTCGATCCCCGCGGTCACCGCGACCTGGCCGAGGAAGTTGAACCAGCCGGTGAACCAGGACCAGGCCGGGCCGTTCGTGCGGGCCAGCTTGGCCGACCAGTAGTAGAGGCCGCCAGCGGTCGGGAAGCTGGAGCAGACCTCGGCCATGGCCAGGCCGACGGTCAGCGTGAACAGGCCGACGATGGGCCAGCCCCACACGATGATGGCGGGGCCGCCGGTGTTCATGCCGTACCCGTACAGGGTCAGGCAGCCGGACAGGATCGAGATGATCGTGAACGATACGGCGAAGTTCGAGAACCCGGACATGCGCCGCCTGAGTTCCTGGGCGTACCCGAGTTCGTGCAGGCGGCGCTCGTCCTCGCCCGCCGTCGGGGCGGCGGCAATATCGTCGGCCATGCGATCTCCCTAGGGGAAACAGGGCACATATGGATGGAAGTGATCCATTGAATGAACGTATTCACCCACCGCGCCAGGGAGCGTGTCAAGAGCTGCGTAAGGGCGTTACCCGCCTGCTACGCGGCTGTTACGCCGTTTCGCCGAGGAAGCCGCGGAGCAGCGCCGCGGTCCCGGCCACGTGCTCTTCCATCGCGCGCCTGGCCCGGTCGGGATCGCCGGCCAGGATGGCCCGGACGATGCCCGCGTGCTGGACGTTCGCGTGCTCCAGGTTGCGGCCGAGCATGGGGATGGCGTTGAGCAGGTCGACCAGCTGCACCCGGGCCTCGACCACGCTCGCGGTCAGCATCGGCGAGCCCGCCGCGTCGGCGATGGCCAGGTGCAGCCGGGTGTCGGCCGGGCGGTAGCCGGATGAGCCGCACACGTACATGGCGGCCAGGCACTCGGCCAGGCTCTCCCGCTGCTGCATGCTCAGGCTGGCCCGGGCCGCCATCTCGGCCGCACCGGTCTCCACCACCCGGCGGAACGTCAGCGCGTCGTCGAGCTGGGTACCCATGTCCCGGGCGGTCCTGGTGAGCTCGTCGTGCACCATCGGCTCGGGCTGGCGCAGGATAAATGTGCCGCCGAACCGGCCCCGCTTGGTCTCGACGTACCCGGCGGCGGCCAGTTCGCGCAGCGCTTCTCGCAAGGTGATACGGCTGATGCCGAGCCTGCGGGTGAGCTCCCGCTCCGGCGGCAGCCGGTCACCGGGCGCGTACACCCCCAGCTTGACGCCCTCAAGCAGCCGCTCGACGGTTTCCTCGAAGGCGTTCCCCGTCCGCACCGCACGGAAAACCGCCGCGGTGATGGCGGGCGATCCTCCCGGCACGGTTCTTATCTCCTGATAACCAGATGTTGCCACCTTGAGGCAACGTAACGCAGAAGATTAGATCATAGGCGCAAGTACCGTGCCCTCGGTGGTGGACCGTTCGGCCGCTATCCGCCCGGTGGCCGCCTCAACGAGCGCGGTGAACAGGCGGAGGTCGCTGCCCTGCTCGGGATGCCACTGCACGCCGAGCACGAATCCGGAGAAACCGCCCAGCTCGGACGGTCCGGCCTCGACCGCCTCGACGGTGCCGTCTTCTTCCCAGGCCACCGCCTTGAGCCCGTCGCCGAGCAGGTTGACCGCCTGGTGGTGGTGCGTGGGCACCTCGAAGAAGCCGTCCTCGGGCACGATCGCGGCCAGCGTGCTGTCCGGGCTGACCCGCACCCGGTGCAGGCCGAACCCGTGGGTCGGCCCGTCGTGCCGCCCGTGGCCGACCAGGTCGGGCAGGTGCTGGTGCAGCGTGCCGCCCCGGCAGACGTTCAGCACCTGCATGCCGCGGCAGATGGCGAGCAAGGGCACGCCGAGCCGCAGCGCGTGGCCGGTGACGGACAGCTCCCATGCGTCCCGCAGCGTGGTGGGAGCCTGCGTCCGCGGGTGGCGCGGCGCGCCGTACCTGACCGGGTCGATGTCAGGGCCACCCGAGACCACCAGGCCGTCCAGGCTGGCGACGGTGGCGCTGGCCTCTTCGTCGTCGCCGCCCGGCGGCAGCAGGATCGCGCGGGCACCGCTGCGGCGCACTGCGTCCACATAGACGTAAGGAAGCATCGCCGCCCGGGCCGACCAGCCCCGCCAGGACGCTTGGTCCTCATATGTGGTTATGCCAATAACCGGCGTCATAGTTCCCCTTTGAACTGCTCCTCCGTGGCCCCGCTACCGCAGAGAACAAGGAAAATCACGATCAGGATTCCGAACGGACCGTGGTTCCTGCTCACCCTCCGCGCGACCGCTCACCTACCGTGTCCGCGGATCGCGTGGTTACCGGGATTAATGGTGGCGGTGTTGCGATTCAGGTTAGCAAGCATTGGGTCCGATGGTGCGAAACATGATTTAAAGTAACTACCTGTGCCTGCAGGATGATTCATTGTAGATCCGTGATCGCCGGTTCGCCTGGCGAACGGGGAAATTGGTGACTCACAGTCATTCTGGGCGGGCTTGCCGCGGTATGCGGGCCTTCTGGCTGGGACGTTCCTAGATCGTAAGAAGATCGCGGGTCCGGGCCTGGTGGGCGGGCCAGCAGGGGAAGTGATGATCGACCGGGCCCGCGACGAGCTCTTCCATGGCCGCGCGGGTGGCCTCGTTGTCCGGGGTGTAGACCACCATCCGGGCGCCGGACGTTCCCTGCACCGCAAAGCTGGTGGAGGTCATCTCCAGCCGCGGGTAGAGGGGATGCCGGAACACCTTGGCGAGGTAGTGCGGGCTGGCCACGTCCTGGGTGGCCCACATGGCCGCGAACTCGGGGCTGGCCGCTTCCATCCGCCGGATGAAGCCGGTCCAGGCCGGGTCTCCGACGTGGTGTCCGTAGGCCGCACGCAGCTGGGCCACCAGCGCCGCCCGCTGGTCGGCTCGGTTTTCGACCGCGCTGCAGCATTCGCGCCCGGCGAACAGGTACAGCAGCGTGTTCCGCTCCTCCGGCGGGGCCTGGAGCATGCGCGGGAACAGCACCTCGTAGGCGGCGTTCCAGGCCAGGACGTCGAACCGCTCGGTCACCACGCTGGCCGGCAGCGGGCTCAGCCCGTCCAGGACGACCTGGATCTGCGGCCGCAGCACCGGGCCGCTCTCGTCGGGGTGTGTCGTGTCCGGCACCTCGGCCAGCCGGAACAGGTGCCGCCGCTCGATCGGGTCCAGCTGGAGCGTCCTGGCTACCGCCTCGAGCACCTGCACGCTGGCCCGGATCGGGCGGCCCTGCTCCAGCCAGGTGTACCAGGTCACGCCCACGCCGGACAGCTGCGCCACCTCCTCGCGGCGCAGCCCGGCCGTCCGGCGCCGGTACCCGCCGGGCAGCCCGGCGTCCTCCGGCGTGATCCGCTCGCGCCGGCTGCGCAAGAACGCCGCCAGCTCATGACGCCTGAGCGCCGTGTCGGTCATGTTCTCATCCTGCCCGCCCGTTCGTCGGCCTGCCAGGTGGTGCTAGTACCAGGATAAGTAGTGTCTTGGTACCTGGATAATACAGACGCCAGGCTTAGGGCATGACCAACATCCTGACCCGTGACGCCCGCGCCGGCCTGCTGGCCGGCCGCGAACGCGGGGTGCGTCCCGGTCTCGTCCTGGCCGTCGTCCTCATCGGCCAGTTCATGGCCGTGCTCGACGCGTCCATTGTCAACGTCGCCGCTCCCTCGATCCACGCCAGCCTGCACGCCTCCGGCGCGAGCCTGCAGCTGGTGGTGGCCGGCTACATCATCACCTACGCGGTCCTGCTGGTGACCGGCGCCCGGCTCGGCGACATCGCCGGCCACCGGCGCGTGTTCCTGGGCGGGCTCGTCCTGTTTACGCTGGCCTCGCTCGGCTGCGGCCTGGCCGGCACGGCCGGTGAGCTGATCGCGCTGCGCTTCGTTCAGGGGGCGGGTGCCGCGGTGATGATCCCGCAGGTACTCAGCCTGATCCAGCGCACCCACGCCGGCCCGGCCCGGGCCCGCGCGATGAGCTCCTACTCCGCCGTGCTGGCCGGCGGCGTGGTGGTCGGCCAGCTGGTCGGCGGCCTGCTGATCAGCGCGAACCTGTTCGGCTCGAGCTGGCGGCCGGTGTTCCTGGTCAACGTGCCCATCGGCGTGGCCCTGCTGGCCGTCGGTGCCCTGGCCCTGCCGCACGGCCAGGGCGAGCCCGGCCGCACCCTCGACCTGCCCGGGCTGGCCCTGCTCACCCCGGCCGTGCTCGCGTTCGTCCTCCCGCTCGTGCTCGGCCAGCCCGAACACTGGCCGCTCTGGGGCTGGATCCTCATGGCCGCGAGCATCCCCCTGGTCGGCACCTTCGTCCTGGCCGAACGCCGCGTCGCGGGGACCGGCGGCACGCCGCTGATCCCCGGGCGGGTGCTGCGGGTGCCCGGCGTCCCGGTCGCGATCGCCGCCCTGTTCACGGTGATGATCATCTTCAGCGGGTTCTTCTTCACCCTCGCGCTGCACCTGCAGGACGGCCTGGGCTACACCCCGCTGCGGGCGGGCCTGACCTTCGCCCCGACCGCGGCGGCCTTCGCCCTGGTCAGCCTCAACTGGCGGCGGCTGCCGGCCCGGTGGCACGGCGCCCTGATCGTCGGCGGCTTCGTCACGTTCACGGTGACCATCGCCGGCCTGGCCTGGGTGCTGCACTCGGTCGGAACCGGGGGAGCGGCCATCTACCTGATCGGCGCCATCACCGGCGCCGGGATGGCGGCCGCGTTCAGCCCGCTGATGACCCGCGTGCTGATGAGCGTCCCGGTCGAGCTCGCCGCGGACGCGACCGGGGTCGTGGTCACGGTGAACCAGCTTGGCCTGCTCGTCGGCGTGGCCACGTTCGGCACCCTGTACCTGAACCTGGCCGGACGCCTGCCCAGCCACGCGTTCGGCGCGTTCGGCCATGTGTCGGCCCACGCCGAAGCGGTCACCTTCCTCGCCCTGGCCGCCCTGGCCATCCTCGGCGCGGCCCTGGCCATCGCCCACGTAATCAACCGCCACCACACCCCCGCCGGGCGGTGGCCATGATCGCGGATATCTGCACCCCCCATCAGGGGTGCAGATATCCGCGATAGTTCGAGAACCGGATCCGGGCGCGTCCAGGTTGCTCGGGTACATTCGGGCCTGCGGAAGGAGGGGCGATGGCCATCGTGGTGCTGGTGCTCTGGCTGTTCACCGCGGGCGCCGGGTTCTACCTGCTAGTGACCAGCAACCTGGGCCGTGCCCGCCCCGCGGCCGCCACCGCGGCGGCCGAGCCAGCCACAGCCCCCGCCTCAGCCGCCGCCCCAGCCTCAGCCCCCGCCGAGCCGGCCACCGTCCCCGCCGCGGCAGGCGGTTCCGCATCGCGGGCTGCCTCGAAGCGCGAGATGCGGCGGGCGGCGCGGGACCGGTTCGATCCGCCCTCGCTGACCGCGGCCAAGAACGCGCCGGCCGTGCCGGGGCTGCGGTCGCTGCTGGAGTTCGCCCATCCGGCGTTCGCGATCGTGGGCCTGGGGTTCTGGCTGGGCTTCACGCTGGTGCACGACCGGGCGCTGGGCTGGATCGCGTTCGGGCTGGTGACAGCCGCCGTCTGCCTGGGGCTGACCTGGTATACAGCCAACACGCGCGCGGCCAGGCGAGAGGGGCCATCCGAGGGTGAGCCAGCGCCGGCGTTCAGGACCCGCCTCGTCCTGCTGCACGGCAGCGCGGCCACGGTGACCTTCGCCCTGGCCGCCCTGACCGCCCTCATCCTGAGCCATTAGGAGACCAGAAAGTGGCCAGTGCACCCGACCGCCTACACGGAATAGGGGGAGACGAGCGACCACTGAGCCTGGGAGCGTGTGTGTAGTTTGCTCAATGATCTCGGCCGCCGTGTGCACTGACCACTACCCATGACTACGGGCTGCTGTCCCGGGCGGCTCACCCGCCGGCATCCGTGTAAGCAGTCGGTAAGAATTTCTGCCCGCGGACGTGAACCGAGCCCCGGCCGGGGACGGTTACATGGACAGGTACCCCTGGGTACGTTCTTCCACGACGTGCTGACCGGCCAAAGGATCTCGGATTGAAGAAGGTGGACGGTAACGGGGACAGCCACCAGACCCCGAAGGCCCTTCAAACCCCGGATCCCGAAACCCCCGGCCAGACGCCGGCGCCGAAGGCCCGCGCGGGCCTGAGCAGGCGCCGGGCGCTCACCGTGTTCGGCATCGGTGCGGGCGCCCTGATCGCCGAACAGGCCCTGGTCTCCGACGGCATACCCCCGGCGGCCGGCCCGCCAGCCGGATCAGGGTTCCCAGCGGCGCAGGCCAGGTCCGCGGCCCCCGAACCCGGCGGCTACGCTCCCAACGGCACCGCGGGCCGGGTCACCGCCCTGCCCCTCGGTTCGGTCCGGCTGCTCGACGGCCCGTTCCGCCTGAATCAGGCCAGGAACACCACCTACCTGCTGTTCCTGGACCCCGAACGGATGCTCCGCTCCTTCCGCGTCAACTACGGCGAGCCCACCACGGCCGAGCCGCTCGGCGGCTGGGAGAAGCCCGACTCGCAGATCCGCGGCCACATGACCGGCCACCTGCTGTCTGCCCTGGCGCTCACCTACGCCAACACCGGCGACGGCGACGTGAAGAGCCGCGGCCGCTACCTGGTCAGCCAGCTCGCCGCGTTCCAGGCGAAGGACGCCAGCCGGGGTTTCCACGCCGGCTACCTGTCCGCCTTCCCCGAGGGGTACTTCGACATCCTGGAGCAGGGCAAGTCGATCTGGGCGCCGTACTACATGATCCACAAATACCTGGCCGGGATGATCGACCAGTACCAGCTGGCAGGCGACGACCAGGCCCTCGACGTGGCGACGAAGCTGGGCGACTGGGTGGACTGGCGGACCCGCAGGCTCTCGTACGGCCAGATGCAGATGATCCTGCAGACCGAGTTCGGCGGGCTGCCGGAGGCACTGGCCAACCTGTACACGATCACCGGCCAGGAACGGTACCTGGCCGCCGCGCAGCGCTTCTACCACGCCATCGTCCTGGACCCGCTGGCCGAAGGCATGGACAACCTGCCCGGCCTGCAGGCGAACGTGACCACGCCGAAGATCATCGCCTGCCTCCGGATGTGGGAGGAGACCGGCAGCGCGAAATACGGCGACATCGCCAGGAACTTCTGGGACATCGTGACCGGCCACCACGTGTACGTGATCGGCGGCGTCGGCAACTACGAGCACTTCCAGCAGCCCGACACCGTGGCCGCCCAGCTGTCGAACTTCACCTGCGAGAACTGCGTCAGCTACAACATGCTCAAGCTGACCAGGCTGCTCCACTTCCACTCACCTGGCCGCACCGACCTGCTCGACTACTACGAGCGCACACTGCTCAACCAGATGCTGGGGGAGCAGGATCCGAACTCGCCGCACGGCTTCAACTGCTACTACACCGGCCTGTCGGCCGCCGCGTTCAAGCGTCAGCCGCTGAACTACTTCCCCCAGGGCAACCCGGACGCCTACGCCACCGACTGGGACACGTTCACCTGCGACACCGCCACCGGGCTCGAGACCCAGGCCAAGTTCGCCGACACCATCTACAGCCGCGACGCGCACGGCCTGTCCGTCAACCTGTACATCCCGTCCCAGGTGACGTTCGGGGGCCTGGTGCTGAGACAGGACACCGGCTTCCCTGACGACCCGGCCGTCCGCCTGTCCGTGGTGTCCGGCGCCGCCACCCTGACGTTGCGGGTCCGGGTGCCGAAGTGGGTGGCGGGTCCCGCGGTGGTCTCGCTCAACGGCGCGCCGCTAACCGGCTTCCCGGGAGCCCTGGTGCCGGGCGAAGGGGCGATGGGCGGGAGCTGGGTCGCGCTCCGGCGGCATTGGCGGCGAGGCGACGTGCTCCAGGTCACGCTGCCCATGCAGCTGGCCGTCGAGCCGACGCCGGACCACCCGGCGGTGCAGGCGCTGACCTACGGTCCCGTCGTGCTGAGCGGCGTGCACGGCACTGACCCCGGCCCCCTGACGCCGCAGCTCGACATGGCCTCGGTCCGCCGGACGGCCGCCCAGCCGATGACGTTCGAGGGCGTCGTCAACCGCAAACCCGTCACGCTGCTCCCGATCGGCCGGGTCGCACACGAGTACTACACGACCTACTTTCAGATGATTTGACCCGAACGGGCCGGGTTTCCCGCTCTACCGAAAGGCACCGCGTGACCCCAGACGCCGACCTGGACGTGGCCCGGCTGACTCCGTCCCCGCCGGTCACCACGCCCGACGCGGCCGAAGCCATCCGGGCTTGCTTCGCCCTGTCCGGCGAGCTCACCCGCCTGCCCGGCGAGGCCGACGACAACTTCCTGCTCCACCCCGGCGGCCAGCAGCGCTACGTGGTGAAGTTCGCGCACCTGCGCGCCGATCCCGCGGTGGTCGACGTCCAGGTCCGGGTGCTGCGGCACATCGAGTCGGCGGACCGCGAGCTGCCGGTGCCGCGGGTGGTGCCCCCCGTCGACGGGGCGCTGTGGGCCACGGTGCCGGACGGGCCGCTGCGCGGCCGCGTGGTGCACGCGCTCAGCTACCTCGACGGCCGCCTGCTCCGGTCGGTCGCCACCGACCAGCCGCTGCGCCGCGTCCTCGGAGCCACCCTGGCCGAGCTCGGCCGCGCCCTGCGCGGCTTCGACGACCCGCTGGTGCACCGGCCGCTGCTGTGGGATCTCGCCCAGCTGCCCCGGCTGCGCCCCCTGCTCGCCGCGCGCTCCCCGGGTCCGGAGATCGAGGAGCAGTTCGGCAGGCTCGAGGCGGCCCTGCCGGCCCGCCTGGCCGGCCTGCGAACCCAGCTCGTGCACAACGACTTCAGCCCGGACAACACGCTGATCTCGCCGGACGGCGCCCGCGTGGGCGGGATCATCGACTTCGGCGATGTCACGGTGACCGCGCTGGTCAACGACCTCGCGATCGCCGTCGCCAACATGCTGGGCGATGGACCCGACCCGTTCGGTCCCGGGCTTGACCTGATCGCCGGGTACCACGCCGTCACCCCGCTCGCCGCGGCCGAGCTCAGCCTGCTCCCGGACCTCGTCCTGGGCCGGCTCGTGGCCCGGATCATCATCAGCGAATGGCGGGCCGAACGGTTCCCGGAGAACCGCGCCTACGTCCTGCGCAATACGCCCAGGGCGCGGGAGCACCTGCACCGGTTGCTTAGCATCGCCAGTGAGCAGACCGCCGCGCGCATCCAGGAGGCGACCCGTGCGTGACACCGCGACCATGGTCAACGGCTTCGACATGAACTCGGTCGACGCCCTCGACCCCGAGCTGCGCAGGATAGTAGAGCGGCGGGCCAGCCTGCTCGGCCCGGCCTACAAGCTGTTCTACGCCAACCCGGTGCGGATCGTCCGCGGCGAGGGCGTGCACCTGTACGACGCGGACGGGCAGGCGTACCTGGACGCCTACAACAACGTGCCGTCGGTCGGGCACTGCCACCCGCGGGTCGTGGCGGCGATCGCCCGCCAGGCGGCCACGCTCAACACGCACACCAGGTACGCCAGCGAGCTGATCCTCGACTACGCCGAGCGGCTGCTCGGTACGTACCCGAACGGGATCGGCCACGTCATGTTCACCTGCACCGGCAGCGAGGCGGTCGACCTGGCGCTGCGCGTCGCGCGCTTCTACACCGGCGGCGAGGGCGTCGTCATCACCGCCAACGCCTACCACGGCGTGACCGCGGCCGCCGCCGAGATCTCTCCCAGCCTGGGCCCGGCCGTCCCGCTGGGCCGTTCGGTGTGGACGGTCGCGGCACCGGGACCCGACGATGACGGCGAGTCCCTGGCCGGGCGGGTACGGACGGCGATCGCCGACATGAACCGGCACGGCGTCCGGCTGGCCGCGTTCATCGCGGACAGCCTGTTCTCCTCCGACGGGATCCGCCCCGACCCGATCGGGTTCCTGCGGCCGGTCGCCGACGTGGTCCGCGCGGCCGGCGGGCTGTACATCGCCGACGAGGTCCAGCCCGGGTTCGGCCGTACGGGGGAGACGATGTGGGGCTTCCAGCGCCACGGCATCGTGCCCGACCTGGCCGTCATGGGCAAGCCGATGGGCAACGGCATGCCGATCGCCGGGGTCGCGGCCCGCCCCGAGATCCTCGAGGAGTTCGGCAGCAAGATCAGGTACTTCAACACGTTCGGCGGCAACTCGGTCTGCATCGCCGCGGCGGCCGCGGTCCTGGACGTGATCGAGGCCGAGGGCCTGCGGCAGAACGCCCTGGCCGTGGGCCTCTACCTGCGCGACACGCTGGAGGCGATCGCCAAAGACGAGCCGCGGATCAGCGCCGTCCGGGCGTGCGGCCTGTACGCCGCGGCCGACTTCGCCGACCCCGCCACCGGCGAGCCGGACGGCGCCACCGCGATCCGCGTCGTCAACGGCCTGCGCGACCGCCGTGTCCTGATCAGCGCGACCGGCCCGGACGGCAGCTCCCTCAAGATCCGCCCCCCGCTGCCCTTCGCCCGCCCCCACGTAGACCGCCTAGCCGAAGCCCTCACCGACACCCTCCGCACCCTCTGACCACGCCGCACGGCGCC
>Ga0207683_10001358_pt1 | contig 22128 bp, 20 predicted proteins | sample KBSM73metaG_FD_184333 | JGI IMG/M metagenome (GOLD analysis project Ga0207683, IMG submission 184333) | Miscanthus rhizosphere microbial communities from Kellogg Biological Station, Michigan, USA - KBS M7-3 metaG (SPAdes) (version 2) | ecosystem: Host-associated > Plants > Roots > Rhizosphere >... | reverse complement strand
GATCTCGAGGGCGCGCTTCGCGGCCAGCTGGCCGTGCACGTCGGCCAGATCGTCGGCCACGGCTTTGCTCGTGCCTTCTGCGCGTCGGGCCGGCGCGGTCGCTGGCTCCGGGTGCGGGGCGGAACGGGCGGTGCGGCACACTTCGGCGGGCGTCGTAATCGGGCGTTCCGGGCGGGTCGGCGTGTTGGGGCGACACGCCGGGGGACCGGGGCCGGATCCGGCCGAACATGATCGTGTAGCAGATCCCGGCTTGACTGTGCGGTAGCGACACGGGTGTACTTACACCGGTGTGATTCTCTGGACCGGGGGGAACACACCGACACGGGGTGTGGGTCGAGTGGTGGGAAGGGGCCCCGATGAGCGAGCCCATGTACGAGGAGGGGTCCGTGTTCGCGGGGTTCTTCGGCTTGGCCGAGGAGCCCGGCTGGCAGGAGCGGGCGTTGTGCGCGCAGACCGACCCGGAGGCGTTCTTCCCGGAGAAGGGCGGCTCCACCCGGGAGGCCAAGCGCATCTGCACGACCTGCGAGGTCCGGGCGGAGTGCCTGGAATACGCGCTGGAGCACGACGAGCGGTTCGGCATCTGGGGCGGGCTGTCCGAGCGGGAGCGCCGCCGGCTCAAGCGCCGCGCGGTGTAGGGCGCGCCACTGGAGCACGACGAGCGGTTCGGCATCTGGGGCGGCTGTCCGAGCGGGAGCGCCGCCGGCCCAAGCGCCGCCCGGGTTAGGGCCGGCCGCGCGGTTCAGGGGTTGGCCGCTGAACTCCCTGGCGGCGCGGTTTAGGGGCCCGCCGCTGAACTCCCGGGCGGCCCGGATCCCAGCGACGCGCCCGGGGCGTCACTCCACCCAGACGAGGTAGAGCGGGCACGGTTCGGCGCGGGGCGGCTCGCGGGTGATGACCCAGCGATACCAGTCGTGCTCGGAGCAGATCGTGACCGCTACATCGCCGTCCGCGTCCAGATACGGCTCGCTCACCGCCCGGCGGTGCCGGATCGGACCGCCCGGCTGGACCACGACGACCCGCCGCCCGGCCAGGTCCGGCACGTCGCCGGCCCGCCGCGGCGGTCGCTCCGGCGGCACGTCCGGGGTGACCAGCCGCTCGAAGACCCCGGTCGGCGGGGTCTCCGCCGGCGTCGCCTCCACCTGCTCGCCCTGCTCGACCCAGACCCGGTCCAGCCGGTAGGGCGAGGTCCGCACCGGCTCCTTCCGGATCCGCGAGCGGTACCAGTCGTGCTCGCTGACCACGTCGACGTAGAGCTCGCCATCCTCGGCACCGTACGGCTCGCTGACCGCCCGCACGTCATACCGGAAGGCACCCGGCGGCTCGGCCAGCACCACGCGGCGGTCGGAGAGCTTCTCGGCGCCGACGGCCGGCAGCGGGCGCCAGCCCGGCGGGACCGTCAGGTACCACTCCGAACCGCCCACGCCTGACCATAACCCGGCCGGGCGACGCTCGGTCGCCCGGCCGGGGTCGGTGCGTGACTATGCTGCCGCGGCCGCGGGCTCGGCGACCACCGACAGCGGGGTGGCGACGTCCTCGAGCGACTTGTTCTCCGCGTCGATGCCGAGGAACACCTCGACCAACCCGCCGACGACCATCACCGCGGCGCCGATGAGGTAGCCGATGGTGAGCATCGTGTGGTTGGTGCCGTCGCCGATCAGCTGGCCGTAGAACCACGGGCCGAAGGCGCCGAAGCACTGCGCGACGGCGAAGAACAGCGCGATCGCCTGCGCGCGGATCTCCATCGGGAAGATCTCGCTCACGGTCAGGTACGCGGCACTCGCACCGCAGGAGGCGAAGAAGAAGATGATGCACCAGGCCAGCGTCTGCGTGTACGCGTTGAGCATGCCGGCCTGGAACATCGCCGCCGAGATCGCCAGCAGCACGCCGGAGAGCAGGTAGGTCCCGGCGATCATCTTGCGCCGCCCGACCGTGTCGAAGAGCTTGCCCAGGGTCAGCGGACCGACCAGGTTGCCGATCGCGAACGCGATGAGGAACGCCGGCGCCCACGACTCCGAGATCCCGTACACCTTGGTGAGAACCAGCGTGTAGGTGAAGAAGATCGCGTTGTAGAGGAACGACTGCGTGATCATCAGGGTCGAGCCGAGGATCGTGCGCCGGCGGTGCGACTGGAACAGCACCCTGGCCAGGTGCAGGAAGCGCACCGGCGGTTGCGGCCGGATCTCGATCGCCCGGTTGTCCGGCACGTCCTCGAGCGTCTGGCCGGACGCGCGCACCTCGTCCTCGATGAACCGGATGTTGTCCTCGGCCTCCTGCTCGCGACCGTGGATGACCAGCCACCGCGGGCTCTCCGGCAGGTTCTTCCGCAGGCGCCAGATGCACAGACCGATCGCCGGGCCGACCAGGAAGCCGAGCCGCCAGGCGATGCTGTGGTCGAGCGTGTTCAGCAGGAGCAGCTGGACCAGGGTGCCCAGGATGGCGCCGCCCCAGTAGGTGCCGTTGATCGCGATGTCGACGCGGCCGCGGTAGCGGGCCGGCATCATCTCGTCGATCGCGGAGTTGATCGCCGCGTACTCGCCGCCGATGCCCATGCCGGCGACGAACCGGGTCAGGTAGAGGAAGCCGATCGCGACCGCGGTGTTGCTCCAGGTCAGTGCGGTCAGCGCGTTGCCGGCGAGGTAGACGCCGAGGGTGACGATGAACAGGTTCTTCCGGCCGAGCTGGTCGGACAGCTTGCCGAAGAACAGCGCGCCGAACACCTCGCCGAGCAGGTAGACGGTGGCGATCAGGCCGACGGCCGCGGAGCTCAGGCCGAGCGTGTCGTTGTCACTCAGCACCGCACCGAGTGCGCTGACGATCGTGATCTCGAGGCCGTCCAGCACCCAGGCGACGCCCAGTGCGATCACCATCCTGGTGTGGAACGGCGCCCAGGACAGCCGGTCGATGCGGGCGGGGATCAGGCTCCGCACCGAGGGCTCGGAGGCTTGTGAGATAGCCACCGTCTTCCTCCCTGACTTTGGAAAGCCTTTACCAAGTCCTTTGGAAAAGCTTTACGAGTACGTTTCCTCTTGGTCTTGCTGACTACCCGCCGAGATAGCTCGGAAACGCCTTGGAATGAGGCGTGAAATGGCAACCGGAAGTGGGTAGGAATGATCGTTGATTCGTCAGCGAAGGAGGATCAGATGGGTGTCGGGCGGTCGATGCGGGACGCGGTACGGACGGCGCGGGACAGCCGGGGCGGCCGGATCGGAGCCGGCGGCGCGGCCGTCGCCGCGCTCGGGGTGCTGCTCGGCTGGCTGGCCGGGCGGCGGTCCGCGGTGCCACCGGTCCGGGCCACCGGAAGCGCGGCCAACCTCCCCGGCTCCGGCCACCGGCAGCCGGTCTAGCGTCAGAGGTTCCGTGCCGTTGCCGGTCTGCCTCGGCACGGCCGAGAAGTGGCCGGTACCAGGGTTTTCTCGGCCGCGATGACGACTCCGCCGGTCGTGGTCCGGGCGCCGGGAAGCGGCGCGAGGACTCCGGACGCGGGACACTGGCTCTCCCGTCCCCGCCTCGTCGCGAGCCGGCGGTGGCGTATCGGCGTCCGCCCCGCTGCCGGCGCCGGTCGGCGACAGCAAGGGCAAGCCGGGTCGGTGGGGGCACGTGCCGGCGGAGATCCCGGGAATGGGGGGATCGACGGATCACAGCGCAATCGATAGCGTCTCCGGACACCATTCGGAATGCGTCGGCCACCGGCCGTACGCCCGGGTGGTTTGTCGATGATGAATGCGGGGAAAAATGCGCCGTCAGCCGCTGACTATGCGGCGGATCGAGATGATGTCCGTATAGGTGCGCGCCGGCACGAGGCGCACCCGCGCTCCGGTGAACGGCGCCTCGACGACCATTCCGTGCCCGACGTACATCCCGACGTGGCCCGCGACGGTCGGCGTCCCGTCCGCGCCCGGAATGGTGATCAGATCACCGGGCTGGATGTCGGCCGGGTTCGGCACCTCGCTGCCGAAGTGCTGCTGGTCGCGCGCCACCCGCGGGATCGCCACGCCGGCGTGCGCGTATGCCTGCTGGGTGAGCGACGAGCAGTCGCAGCGCCCCATCACGCTCGGCCCGAACGGATCCTTGCAGGTCCCGCCCCACTGGTACCAGGAGCCGATCTGCGCCACCGCCCACGACATCGCGGTGTCGATGATCTGGTTGCCGGTCAGCTCGACCTCGCCCGGCTCCGGCGCCGGTATCGGTCCCGCACCGGCGCCCACCAGCGTCGGCGTGACCGCCCACTCGGAGGCGAGGTCGGTGATCGTCCGGACGTACGCCTGGGTCTCCTGGAACGGCGGCACGCCCTGGTATTGCAGGACCGCTCCCGGCCCGGCGTTGTACGCGGCGAGCATCAGCTCGGTGCGGTCCCCGGGCACCGACGCGACCTGGTCGGCGACGTGCGCGTCGAACCGGGCCGCCGCCGGGATCGCGTCCTGCATGTCGAACGGGTCGGCCTTGCCGTCGCCGTTCTCGTCCCGGCCCCAGGCCGCCCAGGTCGCCGGCATGAACTGGGCGATCCCCTGTGCCCCGACCGGCGAGACCGCGGCCTCGTTGAAGTGCGACTCCTGGAAGAGCTGCGCGGCGAGCACGCTCTCCGTGACGAACTGGCTGCCGGCCGCCTGGATCGACGACTCGACCAGCGCGACGACCTCCTGCGGCACCGGCACGCCGCCCTTGAGCGTGCCGCCGACCACCCCGCCGGGCGGCACGTCGTTGTTGCTCACGCTGCCGCCGCCGGCCAGCGCGGTCAGCAGGAACGCCGCCACCAGCATCAGCGCCACGGGCACCGTGACCGGCGCGCTGAGCAGCAGCGCGATCGCGCCGCGCGAAACCCGCGGCCCGGCGCGGGTGGCGCCGGTGGGCACGCTCGCCGGGTCGAGCCGGTCCACGGGAGGTCTCCCTCCGTATGTGCTCAGCGGGTCGGGGGGTTACGGGGGTCTCGCCCCGAATGTGCTCAGTGGGTCGGGGGGTGTACGGGGTCTCCTCCCGTATGTGCTCAGCGGGTCGGGGGGGTCTACGGGGGGTCTCCCCCCGTATGTGCTCACACGTCCGCCAGCAGCCGGGAGACCAGCCAGCGGCCGTCGCTGCCGCGGGTGACGAGCAGGTTGAGCACGTCGACGGTGGACGTCGGAGCCTGGGCGCCGGCCGTCGGCCGGACCGTCTGCCGGAACTGCACGCGGGTGTACGCGGTGGTCGCGGTCGGTGCCGGCGCCCCGTCCGGGACGCCGGCGGCAAGCACGATCACCTCGACGGTCGCCTCGCCGGCCAGCCACTGCCGCCACTGGTAGTCACCGCGGCGCGGGTCGGCCGAGGTGATCTGCCGGTACAGGTCCGCGGTCACGTACGGCTTCGCGCGCCCGTACGAGTCGGTGAAGGCCTTGTCCCGGCCGGGGCGGGCGTCGTGGCTGTTGGCCGCGACGACGTACGCGACCGCGGCCGCCTGCTGGGCCTGGCTGAGCCGGAACGACGGCACGGTCGGCTGCGGCGGGACCGGCGTGGTGGTGTCCGGCAGCGCGGTGGACCGGGGGCCGGTCGGCGTCGGCGCGGCGCTCGTCGGGACGGCGACCGGCCCGGATCCGGTGGTGTCCGGCCGGTCCCGCATCGGCCCGGCCGCCAGCGCGACCGCGACCAGGATCGGGACGGCGAGCACACCGATCACCCGCCGCGGCGTCCTGGTGGCCCAGTGGACCGCCCAGGACACCAGCCGCAGCAGCCTGATCACGAGCGGCCGCTCCCGTTCCGGGACGGCCGGGACGGCCGGGCCGGGTCGAACAGGCGGTAGAGCTCATCGTCGGCGACCTCGACCCGCACCGGGCTGAGGTAGCCGCGGGCGTCGTCCTCGGGCGCCGGCCGGCCGGGGGCACCGGCGTCGAACAGGCCCTCGTCGAGGCGCCGGCTGGCCCGAAGCGGGCCGGGAGCCGGCTGGCGGCGCGGGCTCGGCGGCGGTGCGTGCACCGGCACGCTGTCGCCGACCCCTGCCGTCCCGCCGCTCGTCGCGGCCGGGCGCCCGCGGCCGGAGCCGGAGCCGCTGCCGCCCGCCGCGCCGGCCGCCGCCCCGGCCGGGGAGCGCGCGCCGGAGCCCGCCGGCCCGCGCCGGGGCCCGTCGCCGGTGGCTGCCGTCGACCGGCCGGGCGGGTCGCCGCGGGAACCGGCCGCCGCCGCGCCGACCGCGGCCCCCGCCGCGGCCGCGGCGACCTTGCCGCCGCCGTCCGACCTGGTCGAGGACACCGAGACCGGCGCCACCACCGCCGCCGGGGCGCCCCGCGGCATGCCGGCCGGACCGCGGGCCTCCTCCCGGGACAGCACCGCGGCATGCCCGTCGTCCGCCACGATCGCCGCGTCGAGGCCGCGCCGGCGGCCGAACAGCCCGCCACGCTCGTAGTACGACCGGTCGCCCATCGCCCAGGCCATCCGTCCGGTCGTCACCATCGTCGTGAGCTTCCGGAACGGCCTGGTCAGATACCACATCACGACCGTGACGACGCCGACCAGCACCAGCCGGAGCCAGGCCGGCAGCGCGGTCGACGGGTCGAGGATGGCCGAGTCCACCCGGATCACCAGCAGCACCGCGAGCGTGAACAGGATGCCGTTGATGATCGCGGCGGCGACGACCCGACCGGCGGCCAGCACGATGCCGCGCAGCGGGAAGAACGCGCCCGCGGTGAGCAGCGCCGGCGCGAAGATCACCGCGAACCGCACGACCAGGTACGCGGCGATCAGGATCAACCCGCCGACCAGCAGGAACGGTGCCATCAGCAGGACGCCCACGTCGGCGAGGATCGACGCCTCCAGCGACGCGCTGCCGTGCCCGGCGACGCACTCGTACGCCGACGGGTCGTCGCTCTTCACCTTCCCGGCCACGTCGCCGAACGTCTTCTGCTTGGCGTCGGTGACCTTCTCCCCGCCCGTCTTGGCCTGCTCGGCCTCCTGCCAGCTCAGCGCCTGCGCCTGCAGCAGCGCGGAACCGTGCTTCTGCGCGCCGGTGCTGTCCGGGTCGCAGAACTCGCCCATCAGCCACATGCGGTAGAGGAACGGCCCGTACAGCATGTTGGCGACCTGGTCGCCGGGGTCGCCGCCCTTGCCGGTGATGCCGGCCGAGACCGTGGCCACGCCCTTGCTGATCACCGTGTCGGCGGCATGCCCGGCCTTCACCGGCCAGGCGAACAACGCCGCCGCGATGACCGTGACGAGCAGGCACCAGCCGATCGCGGTGGTCGACTCGGACACCCGTTGTCGGGTCGCCTGGGCCATCAGCAGCAGGCCGGTGAGCATCACCGCGAGCGGGAACAGCGGCGTGTAGACGGCCCGGCGCAGCTGGCTGACCAGGCTGTTGAGCAGCGGGTCGAACGCGGACAGGTAGGTCGGGTGCAGGGCCGCCTGCATCACGCCGGTCAGCGCCGCGACCGTGGCCTTGGCCGGGATGAACATCAGGCGCGCGGCCCAGGTCGAGATCGATCCGGACGGGTCGCGGGCGGCACCGCCGCAGCCGAGGTCATAGGTGTACCAGGACAGCCCGGCCAGGCCGTACTGCTCGAACGGCGTCGTCTTCGCGTTCGCCGCGAACGGGTCCTCGGCCGGCGGCAGCGGGTTCGGCTTCGACATGAAGAAGCCGGAGATGCCCTGCTGGGGCGACTCCGGCGCCGGCGGCGTGGTGCACCCGCCGACGATCGGCAGCGCCGACGCGGTGCCGGGCGCGACGAACAGCGTCGCCGCGGCCAGCACGAACACGCCGAGCACCTTCGTGGTGACCCGCACCCACCGAGGCCGCCGGCCTTCGCCGGGCCGGTCGCGATCCGGTCCGGCGCGCTCTGGGCCGGTGCGCTCGGCTACGGCGCGGTCCGGAATCGTGCGGTCGGGGCTGGGGCGGTCGGCTCCGGCGGGGTCCGGAACCATGCGACCGGCGCGGCTACGTCTCTGCTGCGCGGGTCGGAGCAGAGACGTAGCCGGCAGGGGAGCAGGCCGGACCGGCTCCGGAGCCGGCGCGTCGGCCCGGCCGGCGGCGTGGTCGAGCGCCCGGGCCGCCGCCCGCAGGACACGGCCGGGCACGGCCGTCGGCGTGCCGCTCACACCGTCACCCGGTCTTCGGTGAAGTCGGCGTAGTCGTCCACGCTGGACGGGTCGGCGTCGGCCTCACCCGGCTGCCGGGCGTCGGTGTTGACCACCGCGAGCAGGCCCTGGTTGTACGAGAGGTCGGCCACGAACCGGTCAACGTTGCCGTCCGCGTCCCGGAACACGAACTCCCGGTAGTCCGGCGGTGTGCCGTCCGGACCGGGCTGGGACAGCGTGCCGATCGCGTGCTCGTACCCGGCGCCGGTCGGCACGCCGAGCAGCCGCAGCGCGTCCGCCGCCACCCGCTCGTCCTCGATCCGGCCGATGAAGCTGGCGGCCACGTGGTTGGCGACGTCCATGTTCAGCGTGTCCGCCGGGTCCTGGGAGGCGGCCAGGCAGCACACGTTGTACTTGCGGGTGTCCCGGCCGACCCGCTGGAACAGCGCCCGGCCGACCGGCCACATGGCCAGGAAGTGGCACTCGTCCAGGGCCAGCACCTTGCGGACGTGCCGGGGCAGGCCGTAGATCGCCCGGGTCGCATACCAGGAGGCGAGGTGCAGCGCCGGCACGCTCATCCGTTCGGTGAACGACCAGTGCTCGCGCGGGACGGTCGGGTTCGGCAGCACCAGCCCGCTCATCGTGATCACGGTGAGCACGGCCTCGGTGTGCAGCGGGCGGGCCGCCAGCTCCTGCCCCTGCGGGGTCAGCGGTGGGAAGAACAGCCGGCCCTGCCTGGTCTCCGCGGTGTCGGAGAGCAGGTCGGCCAGGGTCTGCGCGTGCATCGCCGCCGACTCGTCCCGCAGCCGCTTGTAGCCCTCGTCGTCCGGGTCCATCGGCGCGCCGTCGAACCGCAGCCCCGCGTACTCCCGCAGCCGCCAGGTGACCGCCCAGTAGTTGCTCGTGGGCTCGGCGCCGACCTCGCGGATCGCCCGCAGCAGCAGCGGCTCGGTGTGCGGGTTGTGGTCGATCTGGGCCGGCAGCAGCATCCGGGCGATGTCGATGGCCAGCGTCTTGCGCTCGGCGCGGGCCTCGTCCATCGCCTCGTCGTACTGCTCCTGCGAGTCGAAGTGGCCCGGCTGCGGCTCCGGCACCACCGCCCACGGCGAGAGCGTGCCGGCCGGCGCCTTGGCCAGATCGATGTGCTCCGCGAACTCCTTCAGCTCGGGCATCTCGACCAGCGCGGCCAGCGGGCCGGACGGGTCGAGCATGACCGTGCGGATCCCGCGCCGGGCGGCCTGGTAGCAGATCGCCGCCTCGAGCACCGACTTGCCGGCGCCCTGCCGGCCGACGATCGGCACCAGCCCGGACGCCTTCTTCACCTCGGTCGAGTAGTGCGTGTCGAACATGACCGGCCGGCGCACGCTCGACGCGATGATCCCGATGAGCGGCCCGCGACGGTCGCCCAGCCGGGTGGCCACCTGCGGGAGGCCGGCGGCGAAGTAGCGCATCGGCAGCCGGCGGCGGTACGCGCTGGAGGCGATCGGCTCGCCCGGCACGAACTCGCGCACCAGCGAGGCCTGGCCCTTGGTCAGCACCGCGTCCATGTGCCGGCGCTTGTAGAGGTCGCGCACCGCGCGGACCCGCTCCATGCACTCGTTCTCGGTGCGCCCGGCGACGGCCAGCCGGTACCAGCCCTCGGTGCGGGTGGAGACCAGGTCGTCGCCGTGGCTCATCTCGTCCTCGATGCGCCGGGCGTGCTCGGCCTGCCGGGTCAGCGCGGCCGGCTCGTCGACGTCGTGGATCTGGTATTGCCGCTGCTGGTCCCGGATGCGCAGCAGCGCCTTGGTGACGCCGCCGCGGGTGGCGGTGCCGGCCAGCACGTCGACCGTCGAGCACACCTCGACCGGGAACGGCAGCGCGTCGGTCGCCGACAGCCAGGGACCGCGCGGGTCGGGCACCACGAGCTCCGGCATCCGGCCCAGCGTGACGACCGCGACGTACGAGGTCAGCGGGTCGTGGTCGGGCCGGCGGTCGATCATCTGCACGCACCGGCCGAGCGGGGTCGGGCGCACCACGACCCCCTCGGTGAACGCGTGCAGGTCGGTCGTCTCCCACTCCGCGGACAGCCCCGGCGGCGACATCAGCCCGCCCGGGGCCGGCAGCCCGAGCCCGACCGAGCGGTGCAGCAGCCACTCCATCCGGCGCGGGTCGGCCGGCTGGCCGCCGATGCCGGGGGAGCGGACGACCTCGGTGATCAGCTCGACGTCCCGGTCGAGGTGGGCGAGCTCCCGGTTGCCCGCCTTGCCCAGCACCGCGTCGGCGAGCGCGGTGATCCGGGACCGCGGCGCGATCTCGACGCCGAGGTAGACCTCCTTCTCCGCGGTGGCGGAGGTGCGCAGGTAGCGCTGCTGCGCGAGCAGGTTGTCCGACCAGTCGTTGTCGCGCGCCCCGGGCAGCGGGGACGGCGTGCGGGCGTGCAGGCCGCGGGCCCAGGCCGCGACCGGGTACGGCCGGCTCGTGACCCGGATCCGCAGGCGGCGGCCGGCCAGACCGGCGTACGCGATGCCGGCGGAGTCCACCATGGCGCGCCGGTCGCCGTCTGCCCGCCAGGCCCAGCGGGCGGGCGGAACGACGTACCAGGCGTACGCGCTGCGCTTGGTCAGCGTGATGTTGCCGGCGATCTCGCGGAGGGCGAGCCCGAGCTGAGCCGGGCGCGGCTCCTCGCGGCGTCGAGCCATCAGCGGTCCTTCCTGGCGGGGAGCACGAGGCGCCGCTCCAGCGCGGCGTGCGGATCGACCTCGTCGCCGGCCGGGACTGCCCGGCCGCCCCCGTTCGACTCGGCCCGGTGCGGATCCGTCCGGAAGGGACCGCCATTGCCGGCGCGCGGCCCGACCGGCGGCTCGGCCACCGTCGGGACCGTCGCCGGCGCGGGCTCCGGCCGGCGGACCGCCGCCGCCACGACCTCAGGGGTCGGGGCGGGCGCGGTCTCCGGATCGGGTGCACGGACGAACTCGTGCACCTCGTCGTCGACCGGCACCGGGACGGGTGCCGGCTCGTACACGTCGTGCTCGTCGGCCCTGATGCTCCAGGCCGGCGTCCGCCGGGCCTGCCAGCCGTCGACCGCGGAGTCTGCCGTCCAGGCCGGAGTGCCGAGCCCGCTCGTCGGCTCCGTCGTCGCGGGCGTCGCCGGCTCGGTCGTCACCGGCTGCCCGACCGGCGCGACCTCGGCCACCGGCTGCTCCTTGCGGTGCGCCTTGCGCCACGCCTTGCCGGCGGTCTTGCCGGCGGTCTTGCCGGCGGTCTTGCCGGCGGTCTTGCCGGCGGCCCGGCTGCGCTGCCGCTCGCGCATCGCGAGCACCTTCGGCGGGGTGTCCCGCACGACCACCCGGCGCGGCCGGACCAGCAGCGACCGCTCACCGCGGCGGCGGGAGTGCATCGCCGCCCGAGCCTCCGCGCTGAACAGCGCCGGCAGCGATCGCAGCGGGCGCTCGTGGTCGACGATCAGCATGATCGCCCGGGACAGCACCACCGACAGGCCCAGAGACCAGACCAGCGAGCCCAGCACGCCGGCCGGTCCACCCCCGCCGAGCGGGATGATCAGCACGGCCGCGACCAGGAAGCAGGCCAGCCAGGTGCCCCAGGCGACGTAGCGCGCCTGGATGGGCAGCGTGTATTCGTCCGGCCCGAGCCAGACGGTGTCGAACTGGTAGACCTCGTCGTCCGGTCTGACGGTCAGCGCCATGTGTCTCCCTCCGCTGGCCGGTGCGTGATCGGACTCAGCCGAGGATCAGGTTGACGAGCTGCTGGCCGAAGGCGAACAGGGCGCCTCCGGCGGCGATGAGCATGATCCCGAGGAACAGGTTGACGGCCACGACGGCGTTCTCGCGAGTCCGGCCCTGGTGGGCCCGAGACATGATCACCACGGCGGCGAAGGCGAACAGCAGCGGGATGATGTACTTCACTATCCATGCCACGACGCCGGTCGTGTTGATCGTGGGCTCGGCGGCCAGGACGTGGACGGCTAGATGCTGCACGTCCAGTGCTCCCTTCGGCGGTAACGCGACGCTGCGACGACACTACGGCACGTGCTGGATTCACGTGAGGGGAAGTCTAATGCGACTTTCCTATGACTCCCGCCGGGCGCCGATGCCCCGGGACCAGTGACTGCGTCACTTATACTACTTTCTGGGGCCGGAATTCGACCTAGCGCACGCTTAGGGTACGTCCGTCCGGGCGAGGCGGCCACCACGCGGGGAAGGGTTGGGTCCGACATGGGGGAGCGGGATCCGTACGGGGACGGACCGCGGCGACGCAGCCGGACCAGCCCGGACCGGGTACAGCGCAGCTTCTACCTGCCTCGTGACCTGGTCGATCGGGCCAGGGCCGCGGTGCGCGCCACCGCCGGCGAGCCCGGGGAGTCGGCGAACCTGAGCGAGCTGGCCGGGCGGCTGCTGGCAGCGGAGGTGAGCCGGTTGGAGGAGAGGTACAACGCCGGGCGGCCGTTCCCGCCGGTGGCGTCGGTGCCGCCCGGTCCGGGTCCGGCCGGGATCGAGCGGATCCGCAACGGGGTCCTCCGGCGCGGGCGGTCCTGACTCTCCTGGTCGGCCTCTCCTGGTCGGCCCGCTCCGGGTCGCTCAGTGGCAGTCGCAGTTGCCGGTGCGGTGGACCGCGACCCAGTCCGCATACTCGGCCGGGTCGTCCTCGTACGCGTCCAGGGCGTTGACGACGATGCTGGACACGACCTTGAGCACGTCCACCGACGGGCTGGTCCACACCTCGTCCAGGACCTGCTCGTTGATCGCCAGCGCGTCGTAGACGGCGGCCTGCCGGGGGTCTTCCGGGCGGCCCTGGCGGGAGCGGGTGCCGGGCTTGCGGGCCGCCGAGCGCGGCGTCTCCCCGCCCTGCTGCCGGTCCCGTGAGCGCGGCGGTTCCGGCCCGGCCGGCCGGTACGGCGGAGGCGGGGCCGGCTGCTGACCGTACGGGCCGCCGAACGGCTCGGGCGGGCGCTGGGGCTCGCGCCGAGGCCAGGCCTCCGGCTCGGGCGGCGGCGGACCGGTGGGGAAGTCGGTGCTCGGCGGCACGTCCGGGCGGGCCGCCCACCGCTGGTCGTCCGGCTGGTCATCCGGGGGCTGATTGGCTCCCGGCCGGTTGTCCGGCTGGTCGGGCTCCGGCCGCGGTTCGCCGAGCTGCTCGGCGAGCGCGCCGAAGCGGGCCGCCCAGTCGTCGTCGGGCTCGCCGCCCGGCGGGGTCGCGCCGAGGTCGGGCAGCGGACCCTGCTGGTCGACCACGGGGCCGACCTGGTGACCCGGGGCCGCCGGGCGCTCCCGGGCCCAGTCCTGGAGCAGGTCCTGCTCGTCGGGCGGCTCGTCGGGGGGCGGTGCCGGTGGCGGCAGCGGGGTCTGCGGCGGCGGCAGCGGCGGGTGGGCGGACGCTCCGCCGAGCACCGTGCCCATCGGCATGACGGCGTCGCCGGGCGGCGCCGGCGGGGCGGGCCGCGGCTGCTCGTGGGTGTCGTCGGCCTGCGCGGCCAGCGACTCGGCGAAGCTCGACCGCGGCGCGACCTGCGGGACGTCTGACTCCCGCCGAGCCGCCCACCCAGCAGCCGCGGCGGCCCCCGCGGCTGCTGCCCCGGCGGCTGCTGCCCCGGTGCCTCGATGCTCCTCGGGGGCCGTCTGGGCCGCATCCGCCGACTCCCCGGCGGCCCCTGCCCCGGCTGCCGTCGCCCCGGCACCTCGATAATCTTCGGGCGCGGCTGTCTCGGCCGCATCAGCCGAGGCTGCGGCGGCGCCCGCCGCGGCTGCCCCGGCTGCCGTCGCCCCGGCAGCTCGATAATCTTCGGGCGCCGCCGTCTCTGCCCCGGCTGCCGTGGCCCCGGCAGCTCGATGCTCTTCGGGCGCGGCTGTCTCGGCCGCATCCGCCGACCCGGGGGCAGCCGCGCCTGGCGCCGTCCCTTCGGGCGTCGCCGCCGCCGTGGTGGGCTCGTCCGCGTCCGCGGCGGCCGGCGCCTCGTCGGTGGATCCGGCCGGTGCCGCACCGGGCGACCGATCGGCTTCCTCGCCGGGCGCCTCCGCCGGCGCCTGCGCCTCAGCGGCAGCCTCCTCGGTCGGTTCGCGGTCGGTTGGTTCTCGGTCGGTCGGTTCGCGGTCGGTTGGTTCTCGGTCGGCGGGGGGCTCGTGCGGCGGCTCCTCGTCGGCGGGGCTCGGTGCCGGCGGCCGGTCGATGTCCTCGGGCCGAGTCGGCTCGTCGGCCGGCGGCACCGGACTGCCCCAGTTGGCCGACCCGGCCAGCAGGTCGAGCCCGGCCGCCTCCTCGGCCAGCGTCTCGTCCGGATAACGCGCGGGCGCCTCGTCGCGAACCGGTTCCTCGCTCGGCACGCGATCGCGGGCCGGGTGGACGAGCAGGTCCTCGTCCGGCGGGAGCCGGTCGGGCACCGGCCGCTGCCACGACTCGTCGTCCAGCGGCGGCGCCGTCGTCCGCGCCACCGCGGCCGGCGGGAACGCGACCGGCGTCCTCGGCCGGTCCGCGACCGGCGGCGCCGGCCGGGGAGCCGGCCGCGCCGGCCGGGGCTTGCGCGGCACCCCGAACGAGGCGCGCAGGATCAACCAGGTGCCGAGGGCCAGCAGCACCACGCCGACAATGACCACCGCGATCGCGAGCGGACGCATGTCGCTCACGCCAGGCGGTCAGGGACGCCGACGTCGCTCACCGGTCCACCTCCGATCGGCACCGCCCCGTACCGCATATACGTACCCACTGAAACACAACGGTGCCCCGCTCGGTCGACGACGAGGGGCACCGCGTTCATGATCAGCTTACGGTGTGGCGGGCCGGCGAGCGGGAGCTGCCGGGGCGTGTCCTGCACGGTCTCACTCCGCCGGTGGGTCGACCTCGTCCGGATCGAGACCCAGCAGGTTGGCGACCTGCTCGACGACCACGTCGTGGACAAGGTCGGCCAGCTCGGTCCGGTCGATCGCGCGCAGTTCCAGGGGGCGCCGGTAGAGCACGATCCGCGGCGGAGTGGGCCGCCCGCCCGGGTCGGACCCGGCTGGCAGCAGTCGTGCCAGCGGCACCGCACCGTCCTCGATCACGTCGGTGCCCCAGACCAGCGCCTCCGGTGGTCCGTCCGGCACCGCCGGCACGTCCTCGACCGCGAACTCCACCGACTCCAGCTTCGACGCCCAGCGTCCCTCGAGGTGCTCCACGGCGTCGAGGACCATGTCGTCGAACAGCTCCGCGCGGCTGCGCGAGAGCGGCACCCCGGCCGGCACCAGCACGCCGCGCAGGCCCCGCCCGCGGCGGTCCCGGCGGACGCCCGGCCGGTTCCGGCGGCGGGACGGCGCGAGCCGGTCACCAGGCGGGCTCATGGTGCGGATCGTACTCGTCCCGCGACACGCCGTCCGGGAACGACGACACGCCCGGGCGAATCCCGGCGCGACACGGCCCGCGCGGGGCCGAAGGTGCCGGCCGGCGGCCAGGTGCGGGTCTATGGTGCCGCCGTAGGTGGGACGGATCGGCGTGGGAGGCGCAGCAGGCATGGTCAGACACGTGCGCCGGTGTTCCCGCACCGGGTGCCCCGACTCGGCGGTCGCCACCCTGACGTACGTGTACTCGGACTCCACCGCGGTGGTCGGCCCGCTGGCCACGTACGCGGAGCCGCACTCGTACGACCTGTGCGAGGAGCACGCCCGCCGGCTGACCGTCCCGAAGGGCTGGGAGGTCGTCCGGCACGAGGGCGACTACAGCCTGCCGATGCCGAGCAGCGACGACCTGGAGGCGCTGGCCGACGCGGTGCGCGAGGCCGCCCGCCCGGAGCGCCGCACGCTGGCCGTGGACGCCGGCACCGATCCGGGCGCCCGGTCCGACTCGGGCACCGGCCGGCGCGGCCACCTGCGGGTCATCCCCAGCCCGCAGTGACCGACGCGGCCGGCATACACCGCCGGTCCGGAGACACGCCTCAGCCGGAGCGGTGACGCGCGGTATCACTCCGGCCGGTACGGTCGGCGGGGTGCGGAACCTGTCCTCCATCGTCAAGGCGTACGACATCCGCGGCGTGGTCCCCGACCAGCTGGACGAGCAGGTCGCGCGCGCGGTCGGCGCGGCGTTCGCCCGCGTCACCGGCGCGGAGCGGATCGTCACCGCCCGAGACATGCGCGCGTCCAGCGCCCCGCTATCGGCCGCGTTCGCCGAGGGCGTCACGGCCCAGGGTGCCGACGTGCTGGAGGCCGGGCTCGGCTCGACCGACCTGCTCTACTTCGCCTCCGGCTCGCTCGACCTGCCCGGCGCGATGTTCACCGCGAGCCACAACCCGGCCCGCTACAACGGGATCAAGCTGTGCCGGGCCGGCGCGGCCCCGGTCGGCCAGGACACCGGCCTGCGCGAGATCAGGGCGCTGGCCGAGCAGGACCTCGAGCCGGCCGGCCGCCGCGGCCGGGTCGAGCAGCGTGACCTGCTGCCGGCGTACGCGGACTACCTGCTGGGGCTGGTCGACCTCGCCGCGATCCGGCCGCTGACCGTGGTCGTCGACGCCGGCAACGGGATGGCCGGACACACCGTGCCGGCGGTGCTGGGGCCGCCGCTGACGGTCGTCCCGCTGTACTTCGAGCTGGACGGCAGCTTCCCCAACCACGAGGCCAACCCGCTCGACCCGGCCAACCTGCGCGACCTGCAGGCCAAGGTGGTCGAGGTCGGCGCCGACGTCGGGCTCGCCTTCGACGGCGACGCGGACCGCTGCTTCGTGGTGGACGAGCGCGGCCGGCCGGTCTCCCCGTCCGCGATCACCGCGCTGGTGGCGGCCCGCGCGCTGGCCGAGCATCCGGGCGACACGGTGATCCACAACCTGATCACGTCCCGGGCGGTGCCGGAGATCATCCGGGAGCGCGGCGGCGTGCCGGTGCGGGCGCGGGTCGGGCACTCGTTCATCAAGCAGGTGATGGCGGAGACCGGCGCGGTGTTCGGCGGCGAGCACTCGGCGCACTACTACTTCCGCGACTTCTGGCGCGCCGACACCGGCATGCTCGCCGCGCTGCACGTGCTGGCCGCGCTCGGGCGCAGCGACCTGCCGCTGTCCGCGCTCACCGCCGAGTACGAGCGGTATGCCGGCTCCGGCGAGGTCAACTCGACCGTCGCCGACGTGCCGGGGCGGACCGCCGCCGTCGAGGAGGAGTTCGGCAAGCGGGACGGGGCGACCGTCGACCACCTCGACGGGCTCACTGTGTCGCTGCCCGACGGCAGCTGGTTCAACCTGCGCCCGTCCAACACCGAGCCGCTGCTGCGGCTCAATGTCGAGGCGCCGGACGAGGCCTCGATGACCGAGTTGCGCGACGCCGTGCTGGCGCTCGTCCGGGCCGGATAGGGCCCGCACCCGCATGAAGACCCGCATGAAGAGAGGAAACCCGTAGTGAACCTCGACCCTGTGCTGCTGGAGATCCTGGCCTGCCCGGAGGACCACGCGCCGCTGGAGGTGCACGACGAGACCAGCGAACTCTGGTGCACCTCGTGCGACCGCGCCTACCCGGTGCAGGACGACATCCCGGTGCTCCTGCTCGACGAGGCCAGGCGCCGGGGTGTGCCCGCCTCGTGAACTGCCCGACGAGGCAGGACGTCAGCCGTTCATGAACGCCGCGCTCGACGAGTCGGTCCTGGACGACGAGGCCAGGCTGGTCGCGGCCGACCGGACCGGGCTGCTGCGATCGGTGGCGACCGCGGGGGCCCAGGTACGGGAGAGCATGGCGCTCTCGGCCGAGGCCGACGTCCCGGACGTGATGTCCGGCTTGAGGCCGCGGGCGGTGCTGGTCGCGGCCGACCCGGCCGCCGACGACGTCGCGATCGTCCTGGCCGGGCTGGCCGACCGGCCCGACGCGACCGCACCGGTGGTCCGGCAGGACGGCCCGGTGCTGCCGGTCTGGGTCGGCGCCGCGGACGCGCTGCTGGCCGTGACCACCGCGGCGACCGCCACCGCGGCCCCGGCGCTGGTGGAAGCCGCGGCTCGGCGCGGGGTGAGCGTGCTCGGCGCCGGCGCGGCCGACTCGCTGCTGCACGAGGCCTGCGGCCGCAACCGGGCCGGTTACGTGGCGCTGCCCGGCGGCCGGCACCCGCGGGCCAACCTCTGGTCGCTGCTGGTCCCGATGCTGCTCGCGGCAGGCGAGCTCGGCCTGATGCCGGAGCCCGGGCTCGACCTGCGGGCGACCGCCGACGTGCTCGACTCGGTGGCCGAGCGCTGCCGGCCGGGCTCGGACACGTACGTCAACCCGGCCAAGTCGCTCGCCCTCGACCTGGCCGAGTCCGTCCCGGTCGTGGTCGGCAGCACGCCGGCCGGCGGAGCGGCCGCCTACCGGCTGGTCAGCAGCCTGGCCGCGGTCGGTCGCCCGGCCGCCGTGGGCGTGCTGCCGGTGGCCAGGACGCGGCTGGCCGGCCTGCTCACCGCGCCGACCGGGGCCGGCGCCGACGACGACCTGTTCCGGGACCGGGTGGACGACCCGTCCCCGGCCCGACCGCGGCTGGTGCTCATCCGGGCCGGCGACGAGCCGGACGTGGCCAGGGCCCAGGTCGACGAGCTGGTGGCGGACTGCGGCCGGCGCGGCGTACCGGTCAGCGAGCTGATGGCCGAGGACGCGGCCGGACCGGTCGGCCGGCTCGCCTCCGTGCTGGCGTTGCTCGATTTCACCGCCGCGTACCTAGGCATAGCCGGGGCGGACGGGGAGGGCGGATGAGCGAGCCCGAGGGTCCACAGGGCGAGCGGGGCATGGGTCCCCGGCGGAAACGCGAAGCGTTTTCGTTGGGCCCAGCGACGAGGGCTGAACCGGCCGAGGGACGAGGCCGGGTCCGGCCGAGGAGTGGGAGATGAGCGCAGAGGGCGGCACCAGGGCGATCCTGGCCGCGCTGGGAGCGAACCTCGGCATCGCGGTGGCGAAGTTCGTCGGCTTCGCGATCACCGGCTCGTCGTCGATGCTGGCCGAGGGCGCGCACTCGGTCGCCGACTCGGGCAACCAGCTCCTGCTGCTGGTCGGCGGCCGGCGGGCCCGGCGGGCCGCGACCGCGGAGCACCCGTTCGGCTACGGCCGGGACCGGTACTTCTACGCGTTCGTCGTCGCGCTGGTGCTGTTCACCCTCGGCTCGCTGTTCTCCCTGTACGAGGGCTACCACAAGCTGCGCGACCACGAGGCGACGCTGGACCGGCCGCAGGTGGCGATCGTGATCCTGCTGGTCGCGGTGGGCCTGGAGAGCTTCTCGCTGCGCACCGCGGTCGTCGAGTCCAACGAGGTCCGCGGCGACAGCAGCTGGTTCCAGTTCATCCGCCGGGCCAAGGCGCCGGAGCTGCCGGTGGTGCTGCTGGAGGACACCGCGGCCCTGCTCGGCCTGATGTTCGCGCTGGCCGGCGTCGGGCTGTCCTGGGCGACCGGCGACACGGTGTGGGACGGCATCGCGACCGTGCTGATCGGCCTGCTGCTCGGCGTCATCGCGGTGATCCTCATCATCGAGACCAAGAGCCTGCTCATCGGCGAGGGTGCCTCCCCGCAGACCCTGGACAAGATCGTCGCCGCGCTCGTCGGGCCGGGCGTCGACCGGGTCATCCACCTGCGGACCGAATATCTCGGCCCGGACGAGCTGCTGGTCGCGGCCAAGATCGCGATCCCGCGGACCACGGTGATGGAGCGGGTCGCCGGCGCGATCGACGACGCCGAGCGGCGGGTCCGGCAGGCGGTGCCCGAGGCGCGGCTGATCTACCTCGAGCCCGACCTCGACCGGCCGGTGGCCCGGCGGCCGGCCGGCGTCGACCCGGACGCCCCCGAGTTCGAGCCGTCACCGTGAGCGCGCAGATGGGTCCGCTCAGCCGCGCGCGTCCGGTAGGGTCGTCCGCCGTGCGGACCAGCTCGATGATCACCCGAACGGCCGACCTGCTCGAGAATCCCGTTCGGCCGAATGCCTGGGGCTCGGCCACCGAGATCCCGCGGCTGCTCGGCCTGGAGCCGACCGGTCGCCCGCAGGCCGAGCTCTGGATGGGTGCCCACCCGGCGGCGCCGTCCCGGCTGCGGTCCGGCGGCACGCTGGCCGAACGGATCGAGGAGGATCCGACCGGTGAGCTGTCGCCGCTGGTCATACGGCACTTCGGGACGCGGCTGCCGTTCCTGATGAAGATCATCGCGGCGGAGCGGCCGCTGTCGCTGCAGGCACACCCGAACCTGCAGCAGGCCCGTGCCGGGTACGCGGCGGAGCAGCAGCGCGGCGTCCCGATCAGCTCCCCCGAGCGCAGCTACGTCGACCCCAACCACAAGCCGGAGCTGATCTACCCGCTGACGCAGTTCGAGGCGCTGTGCGGGTTCCGGCGCATCGACGCCACGCTGCGGCTGCTGACCGAGCTCGCTGGTGCGGCGCCGGCGCTGACGAAGTACGTCGAGGCACTGCGGGCACGGCCCGACCCGGAGGGGCTGCGCGAGGTGGTCACCGGCCTGCTCACCGTGCCGGCCAACCGGCGCCGGCAACTGGTCGACGCGGTGGTCGCGGCCTGCGCGGCCGGCTCGGCGGAGTTCCCGGCCGAGTATGCGACCGGCGTCCAGCTCGGCGAGGCATACCCGGGCGACCCCGGCGTGGTGATCGCGCTGCTGCTCAACCGCATCACCCTGCAGCCGGGCCAGGCGATGTTCCTCGCCGCCGGCAACATGCACTGCTATCTGCACGGCACCGCCGTCGAGGTGATGGCCAACTCCGACAACGTGCTGCGTGGCGGGCTGACCGGCAAGCACGTCGACGTGCCGGAGCTGCTGCGCGTGGTGGACGTGGCCGACGGGCCGGCGCCGCTGATGGTGCCGAAGGAGCAGGGCCCCGGGCACACCGCGTACCGGCCGCCGATGCCCGACTTCCGGCTCGACACGTACGCGCTGACCGAGACGCCGGCCGAGATGGGGCTGGCCGGACCGCGCATCGTGCTCACCGTGGCCGGCACGGCGGTGGTGCAGGTCGGGCCGCAGACGCTCACGCTGCCGCGCGGGGCGTCGGCCTGGCTGCCGGCGGGGCTCGCCGCCACGGTGGCCGGCAGCGGCGAGCTCGTCGTCGCGACGACGAACCTCTAGATCTCAGCCCCCCACGCTGCGCCGCAGCAGCTCGTCGACCCGGCGGGCCAGCTCCTCGTCCTCCAGCTCGGCCGGCCCGAGCATCTCCGCCCAGGTGCGGTTGACGCCGGACTCGTCGACCCACTCCAGCGCGCCGCTCCAGCGCTGCCGCCCGCCGCCGGCCGGCTCGACCAGCGCGACCTGCATCGAGTACCGCGGCGAGCGGATCTGCACGCCGGCCATGCCGCCCGCCGAGGTCACCGAGTGGGCCTCGTAGCCGAGCGCGCGCAGCAGCTTCGCCAGGCCGCCGGGGGTGGCCACGTCGTCGCCGTACGCGTCCCGACCGACCAGGTTGGTGCCCTCCCAGGGCGTGCTGCACAGGAAGCGGGCCTCGCCCGGGAACGTCCGCTCGCCCAGCCCCGACTCCAGCAGCCCCCGGGTCTCCCTGGCCAGGTCCGTCACCGCGGTGAGGACCTGCTCGATCGCGGTCAGCAGGGCGCCGAGCTGTCGCGGCGCCGCCGGCCCGCTGGCGACGACCAGCGCGGCCTGCAGGTGCCGGCGGGCGGCCTCGACCTGGCGGGCCAGGACAGCGGCAGCCGGCTCGTCCAGGGGCTTCTCCGGGGCCGCGTCCCGTCCGGCGAGCGGGAAGACCGGCTCGGCGGTGCCCCAGGCAGGATGGTCGTGGGCGCCGATCGCGTGCTCGTCCCGGACCGCATGCTGGGCCGGCGCGAAGGTGGCGGCGCCGCTGAGGTCTCCGCCGGCCCAGTCGCCGCCGGCGGGCCACGGGCCGCTCTGCTCGAGGTCAGGGCCCTCCGGGACCGGCGGGACCAGGCTGAGCGAGCGCGGTTCGGCCGAGACCGGGTCGCCGTGCCAGCCCGGGCCGTCCGGGTCCGCGGCCGGGTCGGTGACGGGGTCGGTGATCGGGTCGAGCCTCGGGCGGGTCACCAGGTCCGGCGCCCGGAGGGACAGCAGGTCGGCCAGCGGGTCGCGGGTCAGGTCGTGCACTGGGTCCTGGACCCCGTCGGAGTCCGGCGCCGTGCGGGCCGTGTCTGCCATGTCGCCTACGTCGCTGATGTCGCCGGGGTCGCCGGGGTCGCTGATGTCGCCG
>Ga0207683_10001357_pt1 | contig 22135 bp, 23 predicted proteins | sample KBSM73metaG_FD_184333 | JGI IMG/M metagenome (GOLD analysis project Ga0207683, IMG submission 184333) | Miscanthus rhizosphere microbial communities from Kellogg Biological Station, Michigan, USA - KBS M7-3 metaG (SPAdes) (version 2) | ecosystem: Host-associated > Plants > Roots > Rhizosphere >... | reverse complement strand
GGGCAGGAGCTCTTCCCGGGCGGGACTACATCGTACGAATAACCGAGATCCTTCGCGCCGAGCGGCGGGCCGATGCGAGCCGACCTGGACTCGAATTTGTCGCCCTTGGCAAAATGCTCGAGCTTCAACTGGTCGATGTTGATGACTCTGCTATCGATGACGCTCATCGGTCGATCTCCCCGAACACGATATCCTGCGAGCCGAGGATCGCGACGACGTCGGCGAGCATGTGTCCGCGCGACATCTCGTCCAGCGCCGCCAGGTGCGGGAAGCCGGCAGCGCGGATTTTCATCCGGTACGGCTTGTTGGCGCCGTCCGAGATGAGATAGATGCCGAACTCGCCCTTCGGATGCTCGACCGCCGCATACACTTCCCCCGGCGGCACGTGGATGCCTTCGGTGAAGAGCTTGAAATGATGGATCAGCTCTTCCATGTTCGCCTTCATTTCCTCGCGTGAGGGCGGGGCGATCTTGTGGTTGGCGGTGATCACCGGGCCGGGATTGTCGCGCAGCCAGTCGATGCACTGCTTGATGATCCGGTTCGCCTCGCGCATCTCCTGCACGCGCACCAGATAGCGGTCGTAACAGTCACCGGTCGTTCCCACCGGTATGTCGAACTTCATCCGGTCGTAGACCGCGTACGGCTGCTTTTTGCGCAGATCCCAGGCAACGCCCGAGCTGCGCAGCATCGGGCCGGTGAAGCCCAGCGCCTTGGCGCGCTCCGGGGTGACCACCCCGATGCCCACCGTGCGCTGCTTCCAGATGCGGTTCTCGGTCAGCAGGGTTTCGTACTCGTCGACGTAGGTCGGAAAGCGCCGGGTGAAATCCTCGATGAAATCGAGCAGGCTGCCCTGCCGGTTCTCGTTCATCCGCGCGATCGCCCGAGCGTTGTGGATCGGCGACGGCTGGTATTGCGGCATGCGGTCGGGCAGGTCGCGGTAGACGCCACCCGGGCGGTAGTACGCGGCGTGCAGGCGCGCCCCGGAAACCGCTTCGTAGCAGTCCATCAGGTCCTCGCGCTCGCGGAAGCAGTACAGGAACGTCGTCATCGCACCGACGTCGAGCGAATACGCGCCCAGCCATAGCAGGTGATTGAGGATCCGCGTGATCTCGTCGAACATCACGCGGATATAGAGCGCTCGAATTGGCACTTCGATGCCCAACAGCTTTTCGATCGCCAGGCAATAGGCGTGCTCGTTCGACATCATCGAGACGTAGTCCAGCCGGTCCATGTACGGCAGCGACTGGACGTAGGTCTTGTATTCGGCGAGCTTTTCGGTGGCGCGGTGCAATAGGCCGATGTGCGGATCGGCGCGCTGGATGACTTCACCATCGAGCTCGAGCACCAGCCGCAGCACGCCGTGCGCCGCCGGGTGCTGGGGCCCAAAATTCATCGTGTAGTTGCGAATTTCCGCCACGTCTTCAGCCCTTGCGGAACCCTTCGCCTTCCGCGTAGCTGTCCTCGCGGATGATGCGCGGCACGACCTCGCGCGGCTCTATCGTCACCGGCTGGTAGATGACGCGGCCCTGCTCGGGGTCGTAGCGCATCTCGACGTTGCCGGACAAAGGAAAGTCCTTGCGGAACGGATGGCCGACAAAACCGTAGTCGGTCAGGATGCGACGCAGATCCGGATGACCGGTGAACATGACGCCGTAGAAATCGAACGCCTCGCGCTCGTACCAGTTGGCAGACGGCCAGACGTCGATGACCGACGGCAGCACCGGAAAATCGTCGTCGGGCGCGAAGGCGCGCACGCGTAGCCGGTGATTGTGCGTGATCGACAACAGGTGATAGACGGCGGCGAAGCGGCCGCCATGCAGCCGCTCGGGCGGCTCCGCCGGCGTCGCGTCCGAGCTCGAGTAGGCGAGCCCGCGCGAGGTGGCGCCGTACGCCGAATAGTCGACGCCGCAAATGTCGATCAGCGTCTCGAAGCGAAACTCGGGCAGATCGCGCAGCGAACGCATCGTGGCGGTCAGCCGGTCGGCGTCGACGACCGCGGTGACAGCGCCGAACGCCGTCTCGGTGCGAAGCTTGTCCGCGAATACGGATCCGAGCGCTTCGGAAAGCATCGCGTTGTTCATCAGCGCGCGATCGTATTGGTACGCCAGATCTTGTTTTGCAGCTGGATGATCCCGTAGAGCAGCGCCTCGGCCGTCGGTGGGCAGCCGGGCACATAGATGTCGACCGGCACGATGCGATCGCAACCGCGGACGACCGAGTACGAATAGTGGTAGTAGCCGCCGCCGTTGGCGCAGGATCCCATCGAAATGACCCAGCGCGGCTCCGCCATCTGGTCATACACGCGGCGCAACGCGGGCGCCATCTTGTTGCACAGCGTGCCGGCGACGATCATCACGTCGGATTGACGCGGGCTCGGCCGGAACACGACGCCAAAGCGGTCGAGGTCGTAGCGCGCCGCCCCGGCGTGCATCATTTCGACGGCGCAGCAGGCGAGGCCGAATGTCATCGGCCACATCGAGCCGTTGCGCGACCAGTTGATCAGCGCGTCGAGCGAGGTGGTGACAAAGCCTTTTTCGAGGATGCCTTCAATGGGCATGGAACCCCTCAATCGCAGTAACTATTCCCATTCCAGCGCCCCCTTCTTCCACTCGTAGATGAAACCGATCACCAGAATGGCCAGGAAGACCATCATCGACCAGAAGCCGAAGATACCGATATCGGGCAGAACGACCGCCCAGGGAAAGAGAAATGCAATCTCGAGATCGAACAGGATGAACAGGATGGCGATAAGGTAGTAGCGGACGTCGAACTTCATCCGCGCGTCCTCGAAAGCCTCGAACCCGCATTCGTAGGGGGACAGCTTCGCCGCGTCGGGGCGGTCGGGCGCGACCAGCGTTCCGACGGTGAGCAGGAGCAGCCCGATGCCGACACCGACCAGGATGAAAAGCAGGATCGGAAAGTACTGTTCCAGCATGATGGTATCGACCACCCCCGTCAAAACGCGACGGCAACAAAACCGTCGCCGCAACGAACTGCTACTGCTTTAAGCGCTCGCGCGCCTGTCGTTCTGGTGCCGACGGGGAGACTCGAACTCCCACGGCTTACGCCACTGCCCCCTCAAGACAGCGTGTCTACCAATTTCACCACGTCGGCTTGTCCGCACGCTGCACGGTCGGTTCGCATCCGGGCAGACCAAGAGCTCCTGGTTTTGGCCGATCGCGGCAGGCCTCGCCGCCAACCGCCGCTATTTCGGTATTTCCCCCGCTTTCGAATTCGGATCGGCAGGCGCCGGTGTTGCCGGAGCCACGGGCGCCGCTTGCTGAGGCAAATCGCCCGCCTTCGGCGCGGTCGCCGGCGCTTTCGGCGCTACGCCCTGCTGCATCAGGTCCCGCGCCGCCTCGTGATTGGTCGCCAGATACGTCAAGCCGAGGCTCGACAGAAAGAACACGGTGGCCAATATCGCCGTTGTCCGAGAGAGGAAGTTCGCCGAGCCTGCGGCGCCAAAAAGGCTGCCCGACGCGCCGCTGCCGAACGCGGCGCCCATGTCGGCCCCCTTGCCATGCTGCATCAAGATAAAGCCGATCAACGCCGCGGCTATCAGAAAGTGCACACCGATCAGAACCGTTTCCCAGATCATCCTTCGTTCCTTGTCACCCACCGCGCGTCCGGCGAACGAGCCGTCGCTGCGCCGCGTTGCGCCGTGTTAGGCACGCGCAATCGCCAAAAATTCGTCAGCCTTGAGCGATGCCCCGCCGACCAGGCCTCCGTCGATATTCGCACATGCAAACAGCGTCTTGGCGTTGTCCGCCTTCACGCTGCCTCCGTAAAGCAACAGCATTTCTTCCGCCGCCTCGCCTACTGCCGTCCGCAGCCGGCGACGCAGGAGCTCATGAACGGCCTCGGCCTGCTGCGGCGTGGCCGTTCTGCCCGTACCGATCGCCCACACCGGCTCATACGCGACGACTGCCTGCGCTAGGTTCTTGCCCAGCACTGCGACGACGGCATCCAGCTGCCGCAGCACGACCGCATCGGTAGCGGATGCCTCGCGCTCGGCCAGTGTCTCACCCACGCAGACGATCGGCGTCAAACCGGCCGCCAGGACTGCCGCAGCCTTGTTCGCGACTGCCGCGTCGGTCTCGCCGTACAACATCCGCCGCTCGGAGTGGCCGACAATCGCCACGCGGCTGCCGAATTCGGCCACCATCGTCGCCGCGACCTCTCCGGTGAATGCGCCGGAGGCATGTTCGCTGACGTTCTGGGCACCCCAGTCGAGCACCGAGCCTGAAAGCGCCGCCTGAGCCTGCCAAAGATAGGGAAATGGCACGCAAATCGCAATTCGCCGCGACGGCATCGCCGTCCAGCCCGAACGCAAGTCGGCGAGCAGCGCGTCGTTCTGCCGCAAACCGCCGTTCATCTTCCAGTTGCCGACGACCAGTTTGCCGCGCATTGCTCGCTTGTAAAACCGCATTTGGCCGCAATTCCGGCCGGCCTCGCTATAACCTGTGGATTTTACCCTGCCGCACGCGCGGGGGTCAACGCGCTGCGCTGCAGCATCGCGCCCGGCGGCGCTAGGCAGGCTCTTCGATCCCGGCGAGACGCCGCAGACGGCGCATCAAGATCGGCAGGAACCAGACCGCGGCGGTCATGACGCCCAGCGTCGCCGCGACCGGACGGGCAAAGAACGCCGTCAGCTGGCCGTCCGACTTGATCATCGAGCTGACGAAATTCTCCTCCAGCATGCCCCCGAGAACGACGCCAAGGATCGCCGGCGCGACCGGAAAACCGTTTTCCTCGAGGATGAACGCGGCGATGCCGGCGATCAGCATTACGGTGACGTCGAAGGCGGTGTTGTTGATCGCGAACGAACCGACGACGCAAAACAGCATGATCACCGGCATCAGGACGGTGCGCGGCACCTTGAGGATTTGCTTCGACACCTTGATGCACCACCAGCCGAGCGGCAGCATGATCAGATTGGCGATGATGAACAACAGATAGACCGCGTAGATGTTCTGCGGGTTGTTGGTGAAAAGCGACGGTCCCGGATTCATGTTTTTCATGTACAGCACGCCGATGACAATCGCGGTGATCGAGTCGCCCGGAATACCGAAAACCAGCGCGGGAATCCAGGCGCCGGCCAGCGCGCTGTTGTTCGCCGAGCCCGACTCGACGATGCCTTCGACATGGCCGGTACCGAATTTCTCCGGCTCCTTCGAAAATTTCTTGCTCATCGCATACGACATCCACGCCGCGATGTCGGCGCCGGCGCCGGGCAGCGCGCCGACCAGCGTTCCCAGCGCACTGCCGCGCAGGATCTGAACCGGATATTTCCTGGCCAGCCGCCACATACCCTTGAAGACGTTTCCGATCGGCTTGTCGATGATCTTCAGTGTCGGATTGGTGTCGACCGCATAGCGGATGATTTCCGAAATTGCGAACATGCCTATCATCATCGGGATCATTCCGATGCCACCCAGGAGCTCGACGCTGCCGAAGGTGAAGCGCGGGATCGCCGCCGGGTTGTTCAATCCGACGCACGCGACCAGCAGCCCGAGCAGCAGCGAGATGAATCCCTTCAGCGGCCGGTCCGACGTAATGAAGACGGCGCAGGTGAGCCCGAGCAGGACCAACCAGAAATATTCGAACGAGCTGAAGTTCAGCGCAAACTCGGCGAGCGTCGGGGCCGAAACCATCAGCACCGCCGTGCCGAAAAGCCCTCCGACCGCGGAAAACACCAGACCCGCGCCGAGCGCAGTGTCCGCCTGCCCCTTCTTGGTCATCGCGTAGGCTTCGTCGGTGTACGCCGCCGACGCCGGCGTGCCCGGCATTCGCATCAGGCAGCCCGGAATATCGCCGGAGAAAATGGCCATCGCCGTCGCGGTGACGATCGCGGCGATCGCGGGCACCGGCGCCATGAAAAAAGTCACCGGCACCAGCAGCGCGGTCGCCATTGTGGCGGTCAGTCCCGGGACCGCGCCGACGAACAGTCCGAAAAGCGACGCCGCCAGCATCACAAAGATGTTGTACGGCTCGAAGACCATCGCGAATGCCTGGGTCCACGCCGGACTCATCGCCTCCCCTCCGCGCCTTCGGACAGGATGACGGCTACCATGCGACCCCCGTCAACACGCCCCATGGCAGAGGAACCTTCAGCATCTTGTAGAAGCTGTAGTGGATCAGCAGCGTGACGATGATGGCGATCGGAAGGTTCCACCGCGGCGATACGCCAAAGACCGCGAACAACACCGCCAGATAGATCACCGCGGTCGGAATGAAGCCGAGATTGCCGACCAGCAGGATGTAGAAAACGTTGACCGCGATGACGGTGAAGAAGGCCAGCACATGCCGCGGCGAACCGACCCAGGGCGCGAGCGCCACCCAGCGCGCATGCTCGCGCCCTTGCGCGCGGACGGCCAGGCCCTTGATGATCAGCAGCGCTCCGCAGACCGCCATTCCGACCGCAATGATTCCGGGAAAAAGCGCCGGGCCGATCTTCTGGCCCGGTATCGTCGGAAAGCTCTGTACGTGCACCAAAAGCGCAACCGACAACAGGATGAACAGCGCGCCCCAGACGGCGTCGTTGAGCTTCACGCTGCGCTAGGCTTGCGTTCCTCGCATCGCGGGATGCCTCACTTGACGATGCCGACGGCCTTCATCGTCGCGCCGAGGTCGGTATCCGACTTGGCCATGTACTTGGCGAACTCGTCCGGCCCCTCGTAAATGACGCCGAATCCGCGCTGCATCATGAAATCGTTGTACTCCTTGCCGGTGGCGATCTTCTTGATTGCCGCGGCGAGCTTGTCGCGTGCGTCGGCCGGAATTCCCTTCGGTGCGGCGATGCCGCGCCAGGCGGCCATCGTCCAGTCGCTGCCCGCGGCTTCCTTCAGCGTCGGCACGTTCGGATACAAGGTCGAGCGCTTGTCGGACAGCACTGCCAGGCTCTTCACCTTGCCGGCGTCGATCAGCGAACGCGCCTCCGGCAGCGACACCGGTGCGATCTCGATGCCGCCGGCGACCATGTCCTGCAGTCCCGGGGCGGCGCCGTTCGACGGCACCCACGGCACGCTCGCAGGATCGACTTTCATGTCGCGCAGCATGCCGGCGATCGCCAGATGCCAGATGCCGCCCTGCCCGGTGCCGGAGGCCTTGAACTTGCCCGGATTGGCCTTGATCGCGGCGACCAGGTCTCCGACGGTCTTGTACGGAGCGTCGGCGCGCACCTCGATGCCCGACGGGTCCGCGTTCACCAGGCCGATCGGCGTGTACGAGGCGCCGTTGATTTCGGTCAGCCCCTGCCAGTGCATCATGCCGATTTCGACGGTGATCATGCCGATCGTGTAGCCGTCCGGCGCCGCCGAGGCGATGGCGGCGTGTCCAACGACGCCGCTGCCGCCGGTGCGGTTGACGACGGTCACCGGCTGGCCGAGCTCTTTTTCGAGCAGGCTCGCGATGATCCGCGCGGTGGCGTCGGTACCGCCGCCAGCGGCCCACGGAACGATCAATGTGACCGGACGCTCCGGATACGCGGCGAATGCCGGCGCTGCAAAAACGCTGAATGCGAAGACCGCAGCGACAAGGCCGCGTACGAAGACGTTCATCATGTTTCCTCCGGGAGTATTTCCGCCGCGTCTCTTCGTTCGATCTGAGTCGATTGCGGACGCGGCTCGAGCTACGGTAGCAAGAGCCCCGGAACCGGTCAAGTGGTCAGGCCAATAACAGCAGGCGCTATGCAACGCGAGCCAGGACGAAGGTGCGCAGTGCGTCGAGCAGGCGATCGAGATTCCGCCGCAGCGGCTCGAATCCGTCGAGCTTGGCGAGCGTCGTCTCGTTCATGTAAAGCCGGCGATTGATCTCGATCTGCAGGCTGTGCCGGCGCTCGTGCGGGCGTCCGAACTTCCGCACCAGCTCGACGCCCTTGTACGGGTCGTTGATCGCGACCTCGTAACCCATCGCCGCCAGGGTTGCGGCGACGAATGCGGTGAATTCGGGCGCGCAGGTCGTGGCATCGCGATCGCCGAGGACGAAATCGGCGCGCGCTCGTCCCGGATCGTCGGCATTGACGTCGCCCTCCGCCGGCATCGAGTGACAGTTCAGATGCCAAACCACCCCGAACGCGCGGTGCCTTTCGTCGAGTGCCGCGGCGACGACGGCATGATAGGGATCGTAATAGCGCTCGATGCGATGCTGCACCTCGGCCGCACCGAGTCGGCGTGCGTACATCGGCACGCCGCCGTGCGCGAGTCGCCAGACGAGCCCGATGCCTTGCTCGGTCTTGTGCGACGGTGTCACCGGCCCGGGCCAGGTGTCGGCGAGGAGCTCGGTGTCGATGTCGGCAACGTGCCGGTTCGGATCGATGTAAGCGCGCGGGAACAGCGCTTCGATCAGGGTCGCGCCGAACCGCGGCGCCGAGGCGAAGAGCTCGTCGACATAGGTGTCCTCGGCGCGCCGCACCAGCGCACGCGGCGCAGCGTGGTCGAAGTCGGCGGGATACGCTGTGCCGCTGTGCGGCGAGTCGAGCACCAGCGGGATCGATTGCGTCGCTTCCGCCTGACGTCGAACAGCGTCGATCAATGCCGCACCCCGTCGTTCAGATGACAAGCCGACCATCGGCCCGGGGCGATCTCGTCCAGCGGCGGCGCCAGGTCGCGGCATATCCGCATCGCGTACGGGCAGCGCGGATGAAAATGACAGCCCGATGGCGGGGCCATCGGCGATGGAATTTCGCCGCGAATCGGAACAAAGGTTCGCTTTTTTGGCTCGAGACGGCCCATTTCCAGCAGAAGCGCCTGCGTGTACGGATGGTTGGGCGCGCTGAACAACTGTTGCGTCGGGCCCGATTCGACGATGCGTCCAAGGTACATGATCAGGACGCGATCGCTGATGTGTCGCACGACGCCCAGATCGTGACTGATGAAAAGATAGGTCAGATTGAGCGCCGCCCGCAAATCCATGAACAGGTTCAGCACCTGTGCCTGGATCGACACGTCCAGCGCGGCGATCGATTCGTCGCAGACGATGAATTCCGGCCTGACCGCCAGCGCGCGCGCGATACCGATACGGGCGCGCTGACCACCCGAGAACTGGTGAGGAAAGCGCCGCATCAGCGTCGGGTCCAGGCCGACGCGGTTGAGCTGCAGCCCGACGTATTCGACCTGCTCCTGCGGCGCGATCAGGCCGTGGACGAGCGGCGCTTCGCCGACGATCTCGACGACGCGCAGGCGCGGGTTCAGCGAGGCGTACGGATCCTGGAAGATCATCTGCGTCTTGAGTTGCTGCTGGCGCGCCTCCTCGGGAGGCTGATCCGACAGGCGCTCTCCGCGCCAGCGCCTCTCACCCTTGGTCGGCGGCAGCATGCCGACGGCGATTCTTCCGAGCGTCGACTTGCCGCACCCCGACTCGCCGACCAATCCGACGACCTCGCGTTCGGCGATCCCCAGGTCGACGCGATCGACCGCGTGCACGACTTCGTCATGCAAGCCTGCGCCCAGCAGATTGGCGATGCGCGCCGGCACGTCCAGCGGCTTGACGAAGTGCTTGGACACACGGCGAAGCTCCACCAAAGGCGGCGGCTGCGGCACCAGGTCGATTTCGACATCGGCATTCATGCGCGCGGCGACGCGACGGCGCGTTCCCACATTTCGTCGAAGGCATCCTCGACCGCGCGAGCGAAGCCGGCCGGGTCGAGCAGAGGCGAAGCGCGCAGCCGGTCGCGGAGTCCCGCGCGCAGCGTCGCGAGCCGCACCCGATCGGTCGCCAGATCGACCGCTGCGCGCACATACTCGTCCGGCGTGCGCGCGATCAGCTCGGTCAGGTCCGCGTTGCGCAGCAGGCTCGCACCGCTTCGCGAAAACGGCCGATCGCCGACCATCGTGATGACCGGCACGCCCATCCACAGCGCGTCGCAGGTCGTCGTACCGCCGGCGCATGGCAGGCTGTCGAGCGCGATGTCGGCGCGCAGGTATCGGGCGAGATACGTCGCGATCGGGGCCTCGCCGACCTGCTCGATGCGCTCGCCAGCGATGCCCTCACCGGCGAAGAACGCCAGCACTCGCGCACGCTGGGCGTCATAAGGCGTTGCCAGCAGTATCAGTCGTGACGCCGGCACCGCCGCCAGGATGCGCGCCCAGAGCGCGAGCGCGCTGCGCGAACTCTTGAGCGGGTGGTTCATGCAGACAAATGTGATGCCGCCGGACGTCGACGCCGGGAGAGGACCGACATCGGGCGCCTCGACATAAGGGCGGTAGCACCATTGCGTCAGCGGCAGACGCCAGAGGGCTTCGGCGCCGGCGGCCTCCGACGGCACCGGCGGATCGGTGTAGCGGTCGGTCACGCGGTAGTCGATCGTCGGAACGCCTGTGCTGCCCAGATAGCCGAGCCAAGTGGCCTGGACCGGCGCCGGCTTGAGAAAAAACAGCGGCAGGCGGTTGTGCGCCGTATGGCCGTTCAAGTCGACCAGGATGTCGATCGCGTCGTCGCGAATGCGCCCAGCGGCCTCTGCGTCGGGCAACGAAGCGATCGGGACAAAATGGTCGGCCAACGCGGCAAAGCGGGCGGTAACCTCGTCGCCGCCGGCATGACTCTGATAGCAGAAAATCTCGAAGCGGTCGCGATCGTGTGCGGCCAGCAGCGGCTCGGCAAACACCGCGACCGCATGCCGCCGCCAATCGGACGAAACATAGCCTATCCTCAGGCGCCGGCCGGTGCGAGGCGCCGGGACGACGGCGGGCAACGGCGCGATCCGCGCCGCAAAGCGCTCGCCGAAAGCGCGATGTTCGGCGGCGATGCCACGGGCGGTCGCGCGATCCGAGACGCTGAGCGCGAACAACAGTGCGCTCCAGTTGGCCGGCCGATCGGGCGCGAGCGCGACGGCGCGCCGGAATGATGCGATCGCGGCATCGTTGTCGGCAACGCTGAATTGCAGCATGCCGAGATTGCCGTACGCCTGCGGCAGGCGCGGGTCGAGCTCGATCGCTCGGCTGTAGGCGGCGATCGCGGCATCGAATTGCCGCTGTCGCGCGTGCAGGTTGCCCAGGCTGTTGTAGGCGATCGCCGAAGGGTCGGCGGCCAGCGCCGCATTGATCTCAGTCGCCGCGCTCGCAAAGTCGCCTTCGTCAAGCAGCGCATTGCCGAGATCCAGCCGTGCGTCGACAAGCTTGGCGTCCATCGCGACCGCCTGTCGCAGATCGACCAGAGCCTCGGTGCCGCGTCCGACGGCATGAAGCGCGAGCCCGCGCAGATGGTGTGCGCGCGCCCGGCGCGGATCGACGGCGATCGCGCGCGATGCATAATCGAGTGCCGCGGCGGCCTGCCCGCGGCGCAGCGCAAGGAGCGCAGCGAAAGTCAGCGCCGAGGCGTGATTCGGACCCAGTCGCAGCGCTTCGGCGAGAATGGCCATCGCCTCGTCGGCGCGGCCCGCAAGCTGCTCGCCAGCGGCGCGCGAGACCAGCTGATCGACCGGACCCGGCGCTGGCTCGCCGGCAATCTCCGGCTTCATCGACCTGCCCCCTTTGTGGCTGCAGCGAATAGATCGGCGGCGGGCAGCGGGTGAAAGCAGCGCAGCGTGTGCTCGTCCGCACCGATCGGCGTCATCTCCGGCGTTTGCGCGCAGACCGCGGTCGCGTAGCCGCAGCGTGCGCGGAACGCGCAGCCGGGGCCGATATCGAGCAGCGACGGCGTCATGCCCGGTATATTGCGCAAACGCTCGTGCTCCTGCGCCTGGCCGGGGACCGAGTCGAGCAGACCCCGCGTGTACGGGTGTCGCGGCGCGCCAAGCACGTCGGCAGTCGTACCTTGTTCGACGATCCGGCCGGCGTACATCACGCAAACGCGGTCGGCGAGGCCGGCTATCACCGAAAGGTCGTGGGTGATCCAGATGAGCGCGGCACCCGTTTCGCGCGTGAGTTTCTGCATCTCGAACAGGATTTGGCCCTGAATCGTCACGTCGAGCGCGGTCGTCGGCTCGTCGGCGATGATCACATCAGGGACATTGAGCAGCGCGATCGCAATCGCCACCCGCTGCCGCATGCCGCCGGAGAACTGATGCGGATAGGCGGCGAGCCTCGCATCCGGCGATGCGATGCCGACCTGCACGAGGCAGGCTCGGGCACGTGCCACGGCAACATCGTACCGCACGCGCTTGTGGGCGAGGATCGCCTCGACCATCTGCGTTTCGATGGTCAACACCGGGTTCAGTGTCATCATCGGATCCTGGAAAATCATTGCGATCCGGTTGCCCCGCAACTGACGCATCGCCTCGGACTCCAAAGCCGTGAGTTCGTCGCCGCGATACATTATCCGGCCCGCGACGATGCGCCCCGGCGCGTCGACCAGGCCCATGATCGAGTATCCGGTCACCGACTTGCCCGAGCCCGATTCGCCGACCAGGCCAAGCACTTCGCCGCGCGCGATGCTGAAGCTCACGTCGTCGACCGCCTTGACGACACCCGCCTTGGTGATGAAATGGGTGCGCAGGCCTTCGACGCTCAACACCGCGTCGGTCATCGCTGCAGCCTCGGATTGATGACGTCGCGCAACTGATCGGCGACCAGATTGATACTGAAGATCGTCAGTAGCAGCGCAATCCCGGGGAAGAAGCTGATCCAGTACTTGCCGGAAAGCAGGTACTGATAGCCGTTGGCGATCAGGAGTCCCAGCGAGGGCTCGGTAATCGGCAGCCCGAGGCCGAGGAAGGACAGCGTGGCCTCGAGCGCGATCGCCGCCGCGACCTGCACTGTCGCGACGACGATCAGCGGCGGCAGGCAGTTCGGCAGGATGTGGCGGAATACGATACGCGCGGGCGTCAGCGCGAGGCAGCGCGCCGCCTCGACGTATTCCCTGCGCTTCTCGACCAGCGCGGCGCTGCGCACCGTCCGCGCGTAGTACGCCCACTGCACCGCCACCAGCGCGGCGATGATCTTCAGCATCCCCTGTCCGAGCACGGCCAACAGGATCAGCGCGATCAGAATCGCCGGAAACGAAAGCTGGATGTCGGCAATGCGCATGATCAGCGTCTCGATCTTGCCGCCGAAGTACGCCGCGGTAAGGCCGAGCGCAAGCCCGAGCGCGAGCGCCAGCACCGTGCTGGCCACGCCGACGGAAAGGCTGATGCGCAGCCCGTAGAAGATCGCGGAGAGCATGTCGCGTCCCTGATCGTCGGTCCCGAGCCAGAAAGTCGCGCCGTCGGCGGATACCGAGCCGGGCGGCAGCCGGCCGTCGACAACGTCGAGCTGCGCCAGGTCGTACGGGTTCTGCGGAGAGATCAGCGGCGCCGCGATCGCCATCAACACGATAAGCCCGAGCAGCGCCAGCCCGAACACCGCGATCCGGCTATCGGCGAAATCCGACGCGATGCGTCGGAACGGCGTCTCTGCGGCTGCGCTGGTCAATGCTATCCCTTGCTGTCGGCCATGCGCACGCGCGGATCGAGCATCGAGTAGAGCAGGTCGACCAGCAGATTGATCACGATGAACATGAACACGGTGATCAGCAGATAGGCGACGATCACAGGTCGGTCGAGCAGGTTTATCGAATCGATCAGCAGCTTGCCCATCCCGGGCCAGGCGAACACGCTTTCGGTGACGATGGCGAACGCTATCACCGAGCCGAACTCCAGTCCGATGATGGTCACTATGGGAATCAGGATATTGCGCAGCACGTGGACGCCGATCACGCGCGCATTGGACAGGCCCTTGGCGCGCGCGAACTTGACGTAGTCCTGCAGCAGCGCTTCGCGGGTGCCCGAGCGCGTCAGACGGATCAGCAGTGCCAGCTTGAACAAGGCGAGGTTGATCGCCGGCAGGATCAGGTGGCGCCAGCCCTCGAGCGACAAAAAACTGACCGGGACGCCGAAAAAAACCTTTGTCGGCCCGCGCCCGTTCGAGGGCAGCCAGCCGAGCATCACCGAGAAGACCATGATCAGCATCAGCCCGACCCAGAATGTCGGCAGTGAAAACCCGAGAATCGAACCCGCCATGATCGAGCGGCCGGCGATGCTATGCGGCTTCAGCCCGGCCCAGAGGCCGAGCGGAATGCCCAGCAGGATCGCGATCAGCATCGCGATCAGTGCCAGCTCCAGCGTCGCCGGCATGCGTTCCAGGATCAGCCCGAGCGCGGGCGTGCTGTGTACGAACGATCGGCCCAAATCGCCGTGCAATGCGCCGGCCAGGAATTTGGCGTATTGCGTCCACATCGGCTGGTCCAGTCCGAGTGCCGCGATCGCATGTTCGCGCTCGATCTGATCGGCGAGCGGATTGATCAGGATATCGATCGGGTTGCCGATCGCGTAGACGCCGACGAAGACGAGTATCGACATCACGAACATTACCAGCAAAGCCTGCAGGCTGCGGCGTATGACGTAGACGAGCATGGGCGGATCGGCGGCTGGCGTCGGGAATGTGTAGATTACATGAAGGGCGTGCGCTCGCGGGCTTCGCTGTTACTTCCTACAGTTGACGGCGTGCGCCATCCAACTAGAGTCGAAGCGCGCTGCAGAAGGTTCCGCAGCTGATCTTCACGTCCTGGGGAGCGCGATGAAGATACTCGTAATCGATGATCATCCGCTGATACAGGAAGCACTGAAGCACGTGCTGACCGAGCTCGACGCCGCGCTCGATCTCGTCCAGGCCGAAGATGCATCCGACGCGCACGCTGCGCTGGCGGCCGCGCCGGATACCGAATTGATCGTCCTCGACCTGACGCTGCCGCGCAGCGATGGCTTCGAGCTTTTGGCCGAATTGCGCCGCGACTGGCCGGGAATCCCGCTGCTGGTGCTCTCGGCGACCCACGACCGCGCGACGGTCGAGCGCGCCCTCGATCTGGGGGCGATGGGCTTCATTCCGAAGACCGCCAATACGCGCGTGCTGATCGACGCGCTGCGACTGGTGCTTTCCGGAGGCGTATTCGTTCCGCCCGACTGTCCGGGAACCGGCGCGAGACCGCGAGCGGTGGCGAGAGCCGAAGACCTGGGATTGACCCTGCGCCAGTCCGACGTTTTACGCCTGCTGGTTCAGGGGAAGCCGAACAAGCTGATCTGCCGCGACCTTGCCCTGTCGGAAGGCACGGTGAAAGTGCATGTCAGCGCAATCCTGCGCGCCTTCAACGTGCACAACCGCACGCAAGTCGTGATCGAGTTGGCGCGGCGCGGGGTCCGGCTCGATACGCACACCGCACGGCCGCGCTGAAAGCGACGGCGCGGGTCGTGGCATTGCTGACTGCGCTTGCGCCACAGCTGTTGCGTCGCGCTCGCGCCGACCAGGTCGCCGAGCTGTTCGCGCAGTGGCCGCGCACGACCGCGTCGATGGCGCTGGGCGGCGCCATTCTGATCACCGTCATGTGGGGCACGGTCCCGGCGCCGGCGTTCGCCGTCTGGTTCGCCGCGATTCTGCTCAACCAGGCGTGGCGTCTCCAGCTGGTTCGCCGTTATCGCGCAGCGGCGCCGGCCGAAGCCGCGTCCGCGCGCTGGGGCCGCACGTCGGCGCTGGGCTCGACCCTCGCAGGCGCGCTCTGGGGATGCGCCGGGGTCATGCTGTTCGTGCCCGGCGATCCCGGCCACCAGGCGCTGGTGATCGTGTGCCTGTTCGGCGTGATTCTCGGCGGCATCAATCTCACCTCGGTCTACAAGCCGGCCTTCTATGGCTTCGTCCTGCCGGCGCTGTTGCCGTTGATCGTCCGCGTCGCCGCGGAAGGCGATCGACTGCATTTCTATATCGCCGCGGTCATGCTGGTCGTGCTTGCCTTCATCCTGGCTTCCGGCCATAACCTCAACAACCTGATGACGCAGTCGCTGACGATACGCTACGAGAACGTGGACCTGATCGGCGAGCTCACGCGCGAGACCGCTGCGGCCGACCGGGCCCGCGCCACCGCCGAAGCCGCTAATCGCGACAAGACCCAGTTCCTAGCCGCCGCGAGCCACGACCTGCGCCAGCCGTTGCACGCGATGGGCCTGTTCGGAGCCGCGCTAGCGGCGCGAGTCCAGGATACCGCGACCCGGGAAATCGTCGATTGCATCAATGCGTCGGTCGAAGCGCTCGAGCGGCAGTTCACGGCGTTGATGGACATATCCAAGCTGGACGCCGGCGCGGTAGTTCCATCGCGCGCCAGATTTCCGCTAGCGCCTTTATTCGCGCGACTCGAGCGCGAATTCGCTCCGCTCGCCGCGGCGCGCGGCTTGCGCCTCGGGATCGTGGCCACCCGCGTATGGGTCGACAGCGATCCGGTGTTGCTCGAGCGTGTGCTTGCCAACTTTGTTTCGAACGGGGTGCGGCATACCGGACGCGGCGGCGCGGTCCTCGGCGTGCGTCGGCGTGGGGCCCAGGTCGCCATCGAGGTGCGCGATACCGGCGCCGGAATCCCCGCTGCCGACCGCGAACGGATATTCGAGGCTTTTTATCAGATTCGACCGGCGACCCATGATGCCAGTCAGGGGATGGGCCTCGGGCTCGCGATCATCCGCCGGCTCGCGGCTTTGCTCGGCCATCCGATCGAGGTCGATTCGACGCCGGCGCGCGGATCGCGCTTTGCGATCGTGGTGCCGCGTGCTGCGGCGCGAGCCGCAATCTCGCCGGAGCGACATCAGAATGCGCGTGCAGGCTCATTAGCCGGCGCGTTGATCGCGGTCGTCGACGACGAAAGCGCTATCGTCGATGCGATGCGCTTCTGGTTCGCGCAATGGGGCGCACAGGTCTGCGGCGCCGGATCGGGCGGCGCCGTGCTTGCAGCATTGGGCGAGCTCGGCCGCTATCCGGACCTGATCGTGGCTGACTATCGACTCGCCGGCGGTGCGCTGGGGACCGACGCCGTGGCGCGCTTGCGCGCCGAATTGGGCCAGCAGATACCCGCGGTGCTGATCAGCGGCGATGCCTCGGCGGAGGCGTTTGCCGCGATGCGCTCTACCGCACCGGACGTGCTGCTGAAGCCGGTCTTGCCGGACGAGCTGCACCAGGTCGCCGAGCGCTTGCTTGCGGACTTCGCCGGTCCAAGCGGCGACGCCACCGCGGACTTCTGCGCCGCCTAGCGGGGTACGGACGCAAAAAAGAGCGCCCCGCGATGGAGGCGCACGAGGACAGACCGAGTTCGTAGATCCTGTTCGGATCCTGGGGGAGGAGTGGACCCGGCCTGCTAGAGGTCGCGGCGCAGCCTAGGCGCGCAGCCTAGGCAGCGCCGCCGGTATGACGATAGCATTATCGTCCGCCAACGACCGAAGGCAAGGCCGTCCGTCGCCGCAGGACGCCGCATATCGGCGCCGCGCCGGACAGCGTTATCGCTGTCCGTGCGACGCCCGCATTTGCGCGCGGAACTCCTCGGCCTGCGCGATGCGCGCATTGACCGCGTCGCGCACGACCAGCTTCTGATCGGGGGACAGGGTGTCGTATAGCGCGAGCCATGCCGCGCGCGCCTGCTTGCGCACGCCGCTGTTCTGCTGCTGCACCTGATCGGACAATGCCGCCAGCGACCCGAGGTCGGGCGCGGTCTTGGCAAGCTCGGCCTGGGTAGCAGCCTTGAGCTTGGCTGAACCGCTCCTCATCGCATCGTGCGCGGCCTTGCTTTGCGCCAGCGCATTATTGAACTGCAATTGCTGCGAGGTATTGAGCGTCAGTTGCGCTTGCAGGGTGGCGATTACCGCCAGCGGATCGGTATCGTGGCCGTGTCTCGCGCCATTGGCCCACGAATACGCAGCGACGCCGCAAAGTGCGGCCGCTGCAAGCAAGGGAATCAGGATGCGTTTCATTGTACGGACCTCCTCGATAATGGGTTCTTCGCTGCCCCGCTCTTTCGGGTCGCGAACGATGCCGACTGTAGGCGACGCCTGTAAGCCAAGCATTGCAGAAGCCGAGGGATTTGTAACGGTTCGTTCGGCGGCCGTGGCAAGGCCCGGAACGAGCGTCGAGTGTAACCAATCGTTGCCCCTGTGCCCGGGCGTTACAATTCGTGACAAGTGGCGAGCGCCGCGCCGCGCCCGCCCGTGATAATCGAGCAATGAAACAGCTTACGCCAAAAATTCTGGTCGTCGACGACGATCCCCGGCTGCGCGAGCTGCTGGTGCGCTACCTGTCCGAGCAGGGATTCCAGGTGCAGGCGCTGCCCGATGCGCGGGAGCTCGATAAGAAGCTGCAGCGCGATCCGCCGCATTTGCTGGTGCTCGACCTGATGCTTCCCGGCGAGGACGGCCTTGCCGTCTGCCGACGACTGCGCGGCTCGGGTGAGACCGTGCCTATCATCATGCTGACGGCCAAGGGCGAGGACATCGACCGCATCGTCGGCCTCGAAATGGGCGCCGACGATTACATGCCCAAGCCCTTCAATCCACGCGAGCTGGTGGCGCGGATCCATGCGGTGCTCCGCCGCCAGATCGAGCGCCTCGCGCCCGGCGCGCCGGTCGGCGAAGGCCGGATCGAATTCGGCCCCTATGTCCTCGATCTGACCACACGCACGCTGACCCGCGATGGCACGCCGTTGCCGATGACCACCGGCGAGTTCGGCTTGCTGAAGGTCTTCGTCACTCATGCCCGCCAGCCGCTGGCGCGCGAAAAGCTGATGCTCCTTGCCCGCGGACGCGATCACGACGTCTTCGACCGGGCAATCGACGTCCAGGTCTCCCGACTGCGCAAACTGATCGAGCCCGACCCCACAGCGCCGCGTTACCTGCAGACGGTCTGGGGCTTCGGCTACGTCTTCGTGCCGGACGAGGTCGCGAAAAGCCCGGCGGATACCGGGGCCGCCCCGTGACTTTATGGCCGCGTTCGCTGTTCGGACGCCTGGCCCTGCTGCTGCTGATGGTCGTCGCGGTGAGCCAGGCGACGGCGATACTGCTGTACCGTCAGGATCGCGCCGCGCTGGTCGCGCGACAGTTCAGCGACACAAAAGTCTTGCAGCTGCAGGCGCTGCGCGCGGCGCTGGCGGCGACCGAACTGCATGAGCGCAGCGAGACGCTGACCCGGCTCGGCGAGGAATACGGTGCGCGCATCGTCAGCGACGATGGCCGCGGATTCTTCGGTGTGACGCCGCAAAATCCACTGCTGGTCGACTTGGGGGAGCGACTGCGCACCGACCTCGGCCCCGAGACCGAGCTCCGCCTGCAACCGCGCCAGCAGCTGCTGTGGATCAAGATGCAGGCCGGCGATCACGCTTACTGGGCGGGGTTCCACTGGCCGCGCCCGTCCGACGCGGCCCAGTCGCGGGCACTCGAATGGAGCCTGATCGCGCTGGTCCTGCTGCTCGCCAGCGCCTATGCATTCGCGCGTTACCTGTCCCGGCCGCTGCGGCAGTTGAACGACGCCGTGGCCAACGTCGGCGCGGGCAAGGCGCAGCCGCCGCTGCCGGAAAAGGGGCCGTCCGAAATCGTCAACCTCAATCACGGCTTCAACCAGATGCTGGCCAGTCTGCGGCAGGCAGAGCAGGACCGCGCGCTGCTCCTGGCCGGCGTATCGCACGATCTGCGCACGCCTCTGGCCCGGCTGCGCTTGGGGCTGGAAGTCGGCACGCACGACGAGCAGATGCGCGAGGGCATGACAGCCGACATCGAGGAAATGGACAAGATCATCGGCCAGTTTCTCGACTTCGGCCGCGATGATCGCGATGTCGCGCTCGAGATGCACCCGCTGGACGAAATCGTCGCGCCTCTGCTCGAGCGTTATCGCCGCGCCGGCAGCGAAGTTCACTACAGCGGCGATGACCTTCCAGCGCTGCCGATGCGGGCCACCGCGATGTCGCGGCTCTTGTCCAATCTGATCGACAACGCGCTGCGCTACGGCGGCACGCCGGTCGACGTTTCCGCCCGCAGCGAAGGCACGTCGGTGGTGATAGAAGTCGGCGATCGCGGCCCCGGCATTCCGCCGGATCAGGTCGATCGCCTCAAGCGTCCGTTCACCCGCGGCGATCCGGCGCGAAGCGGGGCCGGCGGGGCCGGCCTGGGACTCGCTATCGTCGAGCGCATTGCGCGGCTGCACGGCGCCCGCTTCGATGTGCTCGCCCGCGAAGGCGGCGGCACGCTGGCGCGCGTGACGATGCCGGCCGGCGCCGGACCTTAGCTCTTCGCAAACAGCACGAGCGAGACCATTGCGGCGATGCCTTCGCCGCGTCCGGTGAAACCGAGACCTTCGCTCGTCTTGGCCTTGACGTTGATCGAGCCGGTTGCGCAACCGAGATCGGCCTCGATGTTCGCGGCCATCGCGGCGAGATACGGCGCGAGCTTGGGCGCCTGGGCGACGATCGTCGCGTCGATGTTGCCGAGCTCGAACCCGCGGCCAGCAGCAAGCTGCCAGACGCGGCGCAGCAGCACACGGCTGTCGGCATCCTTGTACGCCGCGTCGGTGTCGGGGAAGTGCATCCCGATATCGCCCAGTCCGCACGCACCGAGCATCGCATCGCAGATCGCGTGCAGCAGCACGTCGGCGTCGGAATGGCCGGCCAGCCCGCGGTCGTACGGTATGGTGACGCCACCCAGCACCAGGCGGCGGCCTGGCACCAGCGCGTGGACGTCGAAGCCCGTTCCAACGCGCGCCGTGGCGATGATCAGGTCGTCCTCGCGCGGCTGGCCAGTATTGCCTCGGCCACCGCGATATCGTCGGGATAGGTGACTTTGATGTTGGCGGGGCTGCCTTGTACCAGGCGCGGCTTGACGCCCAGCGCCTCGACGGCCTGCGCCTCGTCGAGCAATTGGGCCACGTCCGCCCGCCGCAGCGCATGGTTGAGGATCGCGTAGCGGAACATCTGCGGCGTTTGCGCACACCACAGCCCGTTCCGCGGCTCGGTCGAGGCGGCGCGCACGCCGGCGCCGACTTCGGCGCGCTTGAGGGCATCGCACAGCGGCACCGCGAGAAGCCCGCCGACCGGCTCGTCTTCGAGCTCGTGCAGCAGCCGGTTCAGGGTGGTCACGTCGATGCAGGGCCGCACCGCATCGTGGACCAGCACCCAATCTTCCGCCCCGGCCCGCTTGCCGACGGCGGCCAGGCCGTTCCTGACCGATTCGCCGCGCGTGGCACCCCCCTCGTACACCGGGACGACGCCGGCTACCGATCCGATCCGCTCCGCATAATACTTGTCGCCGGGTGCGACCACGACAAAGATCGCCTCGAGCACGATCGACCGATTCAGCGCCGCGATCGTGTGTGCGAGCAGCGGTATGCCGCCAATCGGCACGTACTGCTTCGGAAGCCCGCCGCCGAAGCGGACGCTGTTGCCGGCAGCGGCGATCAGCGCATAGCGGCGCGGGGTGGCGGTCATCCGCGCTCGCCGTAAGTTTCGCCACGGGAGCCCCCGTCTCCCGGGACTGACGATAGGTGAATCGCTGGTTTCATGGGGGCTGCGGGGACGATGGGCATGCGGCGGCGATTGTACGCCCGGTCCCGTTCAGGCCGGGGCCAGCAGCGGCGCCAGCGCCGCACGTATCGAGTCGGGTACGGGCGTCGGGCGACGACTGGCGCGATCGACCCATACATGAACGAAATGCCCGGTCGCCGCCGCGTCCTCGTCGCCAGCGGCGAACAGCCCGACCTCGTATCGGACCGATGTCCTGCCCAGACGGGCGACGCGCAACCCGGCGTCGACGATCACCGGGAAGGACAGCGGCCGGTGGAACCGGCAAAACGTCTCCGCCACCAGGCCGATCGCCGGGCCATCGCGGATGTCGAGGCCGCCGGCACGAATCAGATGTTCGTTCACCACGGTATCGAAGTAAGCATAGTAGACGACGTTGTTGACGTGCCCGTAGGTGTCGTGGTCGAGCCAGCGCGTCGGAATCGCCAGGAAATGACGGTAGTCGCCGCGTCGCCACGGCGCCGCGTCGCTCATGATCGCGGCCGCTCGCGCAGTCGCGATTCGAAAATCTCCACCCAATGCAGCACCGGTGGAGTCGCGGCACTGGCCAGATGAATCAGGCAACCGATGTTGGCGGTCGCGATGACGTCCGGCGCACCCGCTTCCAGCGCGGCCAGCTTGTTGGCCCTGAGCTGGCCCGCCAGCTCGGGCTGCAAGATCGAGTAGGTGCCCGCCGAGCCGCAGCAAAGATGCGAATTGGCGACCGGCGTCAATTCGAGCCCGATCGCTTCCAGTATCTCCTCGACATCGCCGACCAGGCGCTGGCCGTGCTGCAACGAGCACGGCGAATGGAACGCCACGCGCTGGGGCCCGTGATCCATCGCCACCTGCGGGGCGAAGCGTTTCCATTCGGCGGCGA
>Ga0207683_10001355_pt1 | contig 22141 bp, 19 predicted proteins | sample KBSM73metaG_FD_184333 | JGI IMG/M metagenome (GOLD analysis project Ga0207683, IMG submission 184333) | Miscanthus rhizosphere microbial communities from Kellogg Biological Station, Michigan, USA - KBS M7-3 metaG (SPAdes) (version 2) | ecosystem: Host-associated > Plants > Roots > Rhizosphere >... | reverse complement strand
GGCAGCTGTCGAGAGTGTCTCGGCGTCAGTGTAAATGACAAGGTCATCCGTTGCAACAAGACCACCGGCACGGTAGCCCATGTTGACATCCCATTCGCGGAATGCAGAGATTGCGTAGCTCGACTGCGTGTCGATCGATGTTTCGCGAAGCGCATTCGTGAAAATCTGGCCAAAGCCAAGAATCTTGTGTGTTGCCGTCGGCACGAATGTTGCATTGCCGGCTGCTGAGATTTCGAAGCGGTCGCCCACTCGGAATGGGCGACCTTCATCCTGAATCGTGAAGGAGTAGCCACCAAGATTGGCACCGAGAGTATTGCGGGCGTAGCCGATGACAGCGCCATTCTGCGTGACCGTGAAATTCTGCAGTCGGCCAGTGTCGTATGCGGTGTATGTGACGATGATCGGATCACCAGAACCTGTCACGACCATTGGTGAGCGAGTGATGAGATCTAACGGCTCACCATGGAGACGGAACCGTTGATGGCCCGGCATCTGCATATCCATGCCGTCGTAAAGAATACCGTCAACCGAAACCCAGTTGAACCCCCACGCAAAACCGAGGAACGCGAGAGGATCGTAGCGGAAGAGTGCTCGGGCCTGACTGTAGCCATACTCGAGAGATTTCCGCCAAACGGCTTCGACTGGCGAGCTCTCGCCAAAGTTGTATGGTTTGGCAGTGCCAGGTGGAATGTATGTAGTGAGTGCGTTGATGGACCAACCATTCGTTGTGCTGACGTACGGTGGCAGCAGATCATCAGTCGCTTCGTTGATTGAAAGTCGCAGCGACGGATGTGCAGCCTTGATATCCTGCCAGAGCTGAGACGACCACATCCGAGCCTGCTTGAAAAGAACTGGGTCTGTCGACTGAGTGACGGAAGCCGACAGAACCCAGGTGGTACCCTTCCAGAAGTTACCACTCGTTACAGTGACGACCGTCTTTTCGGTCAGAGGAACAGAAGCACGAGTCCAACCTGCGGTGTTGACAACCCAGATGCCGTTGTTGGCTGGTGCTGGATCATTCTGAATGAGAACGAGATCACCGGTTGCAAGTGTCACACCATCGATCGTCTGCAGTCCATTGTGAACCGTGATAGAACTGTCCGTCTTGACAGCCCGAACTGAACCACCATCGATGTATGTGCTGTCGATGGCATCCAATTGAAGGTACGGTGTGTAGGCAGCACGTTGAGAACTTGTGAGAGCCGTCCACCATACATTGCCGTCGGAATAGCCGAACAGCTTCCACGGCTCGAGATTTGGTCGCTCAGTTGGAATGACACCCGCAACAGTTGCTTGATGCGCCTTCAGGAGATTGTACCAACGCGCCGGTGGCTTCGTGACGTTTAACGGCGGGTATGCCGTCATCATCGCGTAGCTGTAGTTCCATGTGAATGGATCTGCCGAGTTGTAGTCCGAGCCGAGAGGATCGTAGGAGTTAACTGCGGCAAACGTGAAGAGTTCTTTCTCGAGTTGGGCTTGATACTCCTCATCGTTTTCGAGAACTGAAAAATCGTACTTGCGGGCGTTTGGATTGATGCCGTTGTAGAGTCGGTTCTCGACACGCAACATCAAAGAATTCAGAGTATCAGCAAGGTTTATAACCTTCCATGTTCCAGCATCCCAGATCCGCATCACCCCGTCAGGCGTTACCCATAGTTCACCAGCAAACGTCGCTGTTGGCTGGTTCGCCGAGAATGAAGTGACAGCGGGGGTGTACGTACCGTCAGGCCGTTTGATTTGCAACGTCGTCATGTTGCCAAGGATCGACTGTCGGAAATTCAGATCGTCTGAGAAAAGCGGCGAGAGATGACCATCATGGTGCACGAGCAGTGTCAGGCCAAGAACTGGGTCCAGCTGAACTGTAGGCTCAACCAGCTCTGAGATGCCTAGCTGTGGCAATGTCGCTGGAAAACCAATGACTGGTGAGGTCGTGTCGTACAGAACGGTTCGAACATCATTGTCATGAGACCGGATCTCGAGTACCCAATCGAGAAGCGCATCGAGATCTGGCAGGTTTTCGATTGGGCCATTGTCGGCGATGTACTGCACGATCCGTGTTTGGAAGATGTCCTTGACCGAATTGAGCGCCGTCTCGTATTGTCGCTGCGCAAGGTCAATCATCGAGATCGGGGTCATGTCGCGTTGCATCAGAAGAGACGCGAGGAGGGTCTGCTGCTCAGACCACAGCTTGATAGAACCACCGAAGGCGTAGTCGGTTTTCTGACCTTCGATCTGGTTGGCGAGGATCCCACGGAAATGAGAATAGAGGACGCCTTCTGTTACTTCCGATCGAGAATCGTTGTATGGATTGTTGTAGAAGGTCCGAGGAATTTGCCATGCACCAACTTGCGTGAGGTCACCATCTTCGCCACCGTAAAGGTCGAAGATGTTGTCACTGTCATCGCGATAGACATAACGGGGAGATTCAAGATTGCCAATGCGGATGATGAAGACATCACCAACCTGGAACGGAATCGATCCCTGATTGATGGTGAGCTGGAACTCCGAGCTAACATACGGTGTGCCAACATTGGCAACGTCATACGGCGAAGGAAGAACCGGCATCTTTGAACCGACAACCGAGAATGTTGTCGGCGATGTAGCAGTGAGGGTCCAAACTTGCTGCTGCGTGAAATCGAAGGCGGCTGCACCTGTAATGGTGCCATTGCCTGCACCAGCTTGTTTGATGTCGACGACATGAGGTGCCATGTAGCCAGGATGCCAGATCGTTTTAAGCACTCCATTCATCTTGACAAACAAAAGAGAGCCATCAGCATCTGCCATGCCGTGATTGAAAATGAAGTCGGCTGAATCGTTTGTCGACTTCTTGACTCGCTTCTGCAGAGACAGGTCAAGAGAAGCTGTTAGATCCTCTTCATAATAGAAGACAGAAGAAACCAGACCAGAATGGGTACCATCATAGCGATAGAGATCGAAGAGTGGGAGTTGATTGAATTCGGTTTTGATCTGTTTGTAGGCAACTCCAGAATCCGCAGGCGTGCCATTTTTGACAAAGCCATTGAGTTGCATCGAGCCATCGTACTCGATGATTGGGCGAACTGCCTGAATAACATCAGAGCGGCCAAGACCGAGATCTGAGAGCTGATCACCCTTCACCCAGAAGTTGCCTTCCTGCCAGTGATTTGTATTCGATGTCGTGACGCCTGCAACTTGTGTCCATCCAATTGCACCTGGCGAACCGATTGACTTGAAAAGCTTGCTGCCATTGACGGTGCCGCTCTTCACGAACACGAGAGCATTCGGTACTGCAGTTGCACCGCTGAAGTCAGGTGCCCGGCTCCAGATCCCTGGAGCAACGATGTAGATCCCGGCATCGGCAGGGTTAGCATTCTTGACAAGAACCCGATCACCTGCACGAAGCAGAACGCCGTCAATCTTTTGATACGTGCTGAGAGCTTTGAGCTTTGAAACCTTGCCCTTGATGCCGACCGAACCATTGAAGGTGACGTTGTAATTGCGTGAAAGGAACGTGACATCAAGGATGAAGTAGTCACCGGCATCGAAGGATGCTGTGCCAGCTGGATTGCCGAACTGGTCAAAGATAGCGTCACGAGTGATATCAAACGAAATCAGTTCGATGACGCCGGCAGGACCTGTCACCTTGTAAGAGAAGTGATCGTCATTGGTCGTCAACGCAAAATTGGTCGTGACTGGTGTGTAGGCACCAAGAGAACCAATTGGCGTGATCGTGAAGTGAGTCGGATCGGTGAAGAGAACCTTGAACGACAACTTCTCAAAGCCGGTGCCGGTCATCACGATCGCCCCCGTCGTTGCCGCAACGACGTTCAGCTTGTTAAGATCTGACGGACCAGGTGGCGCAATCGTGTAGTATTCAGGGTAGAGCTCTGGATTCCACGGCATGTCAGGGACTGCCTCAACCGACCGGGCAACCCAGTAGTAGTTGAAGAAGTTCGTGAACTTATCCAGATTTATCGGTGGGAGATAATTATTTCCCTGCGAGTAGAGCCACTGGAGACCGCCAGGCGAGATGCCAATGGCTTGCGCCTTCGCAATCAGGTCTTCAACGGTCCACGCGATTTGCTCGGTGCCCAGCTTGAAAGACAGGACGGGAATGACCGAATTGATGTCACGTTCTATGGATTGCTGAGGGACACGTGGTGTGCGATCATCGAGCGACGATGGCTTACGGCCGACATATCCATAAAGCGGCACGCTTTCGTCGTGAGTCAGAAACCTGTTGAACAGGTTGTCGATCAGCGATGTCCAAACCGGGTTCTGAAGTTCCTTCGGAACGTAGTTTGTCAGATCATTGAACGGTAGACGGAAGTCTGATTTGTCAGCCATCGAGAGGTCATTTCCTACTGGAGTGTAGGATATTTATGACCTAACGAATTTCCCCGCGGGGCCTACTTCAGGAAGACTTGCCGCGAATGAAGGTGAGGGTGGTGTTCTTCTCAGGCAGGTCATCCATCTCGATCGGTTTGCTCAGGGAGATGACGGCATTGCCTGTCGAAATTGCTTTCAGGTAGAGCTCTTTTCTCTTCGCTGCAATCTTCTCGAAGATTTCATGAATCGCTGCCATGCCCTTCTTATGGTCAGCTTCATATTGCGCTGAAGCCCGCTTTGTCAGCTTGGCTTTCACTGCTTCATCGTCGCCGTCATACAAGACGCCAACATCCTTGCGCGGCCTCCACATGATATCCATGTGAAGATTTTGGCCTGATTCATACATTTCGAATCGGAAGATCTGATCAGGTGGTTCAGCACCTATTTCATCCTCATCGTATTCGTAATCCATATCCCAACCATGCTTCTTCAGCACATCGAGAACAATGTCTTCAACCTTATCTAGCAGCTGCGCAGGTAGTTTCTCACCATCCATTGGCTCACCAGCTTCAAAGAGTTGTGCAAGCTTCATTTCGATTGCCTAATCACTGTTGGTGTCAGAGCTTCAACTACTTCGATGTCACCAAGCTCAGCCGCAGATTGCAGGATCTCGTCGAAGCCGGCTTCGACGGTGAACAGAGAACCGAAACTGTTTGTAGAGTAAACAGGCACGAGAACAACAGAAGCGATGTCTGCTGGCAGACGCTGATGGATCAGCGAGATGAGCTTCGTTGCGTAGAACGTGTCACCGAAATCCCAACCATCGACATCAAAGAACGTGTTGATGACGTTCAGAATCTCTTCCTTGATGCGTTCATTCGTAAGAGTTCCTGCTTGCGAGCGGACCACCTTGAACTTCGCACGCAGCTGGGGTTCAGCAAGTCCACCGAAAAGTAGCCTAATCTTACCAGGATGCAGTACAACGGTGTCAGACAGCATCTTGTTATCAAGGAGGTAGCCATACGAGTTTCGCAGCTCGAGCGGCGTTGGCGCCGACGGTGCGTAGATAGAGACACCTCGGACATAGGAGATGACGTTGTCATAGTAACCGCGCGTCATCACGTACGCATCGTGAATGTTCGTCACCGACGGATCGATGATGTTGGTGAACGGCGAGAAGTGCTGCCACATGAAGTCAAGACCTGCATCGGCCGTCGACGTGTTGCTCAAAGCTGGCATCCGTTGACGCCGACCAAGAATCAGAGAATTGTCAACGAAAGCGCCAGGTGCGAAGTATCGGGTGGTGCCACCGTAAGTGACGCTAGAGATACCTGTGGTTAGATTCGTGGTGCTGACGAGATAAATTGGATCAACCGTTGGCGTTGCGATTGGGAAGTACTCGTACGATCCGTCTGAAAATGTCTCGAATTGCAGAAGGCGGTCTGGAACGAGGTCGCCGGAATCATCCTCTTGGAGTAGGTCAGAAGGAACAATTTCAAGAGAGTTGAAATCGACGATGCCATCGGAATCTTTGACCGCCCCTACGACGTCGTAGACCTGACTCGAAATAAGCTTTGCGCCAGACGAATCATCGTTGCTCCGGAGGATTTTGATGTTGTCAAAGACCCGATCCTTCGTCTCATTGTCAAGAAGCTGGTCAACGGAGTTGTACCAGAACTTGGTGTTTGGAGACGTAATACTGAGTTTGACATCTCGATTGTGAACTTCGTAGCCAATGACCGCATTGGTTGGCTGCTGCCGAATCTTCCGAACGAAGATGACCCAGCTATGCTGCTTGAGAGTCGACGACGCATCTGAAGTAGTAAACTTCAGATCGTGGTGTGCCGCGTCTGAGATGCCAGATGCATAGTCAGGCAGCTGCGCATAGCCGAGGATTTCCCACCATCCATTGAGGTTGGCAGTACCACGAAGCACTGTCTGATCGAGAATGAAAGCATCGCCTGGTTCGAAGAGCGTCGTGCCCTGCGTGATCGTGAAGAAGTCTTGCGATGTTTGGTAGCCGTCAGGCCGGATCTGATAAGTCGTGCCGACCGTGCCAGATGGGAATGAACCACGGAGATTGGAACGAACATCAAGCGTTAGACCATCAGCCGCAACTTCAATCGTCCAGACTTCACCAGCTGTTGAACCCTGTGGCGCTTGCACGACTGAGATCGTACCATTGCCGATCATCTTCATGTAGCGGTTGTAGCGCAGCGCGAAATAATCTTGCTCAGCAATTGGCTGAAGGCCCGAGCCGATGTCGCCAGGTGGGAACTTGTTGACACCGTCGATCGTGCGAGGCACCGTAGCAGCGTAGATTCGAGAGTCATCCTTCGGGAAATCATCAGGATCTGGGATCCGCGCCATCACCAAACCAGATACATCGTCCTGCACATATTCAAGCGGCTCGCCATACCAGTGACGGTCGATCAGACCTTGAATGGCTGTCTTTTCCTTGAGAGAACCGTCAGCTGTTGCTGTCGAAATGAGGGCAACTGGTGCACCATTCTTGTCACGGTAGATGCCACCACGGTTATCTTCGATGAATTTTCGGCGAGGAGCTGAAACGACGCCCTTCATGAACGGATCGGTAGCTGAGATATGGAGCATCGTGTTAATGACGCCACTCGTGCTGAGCAAAGGTTCGATGATCGTGTCGATGAGGGACTGACCAGAAACAGATGTAGTCTGTGAATCAATGCTGATTGAATATCGCATCGAAGCATCGTCACCGAACAGCTTCACATTTTCGTAGGTGCCTGATGCGTCGTTCCAGTCGATGTATTTCGGCTGGCCTGCGAAGGTTCGATTAATCGTCTTGAGACGAATGATCGATGGATCCTTCAGGAGATACGTGTTGTAGTCCTGCCCGTTGACCATTCGGTTTTGGGCATAGTACGTCGATGGGGCTGATCGGCGAATGTGTTCGATTGTTTCGGTGCCAGAACCGTTCTGCAGCGTTGTAGTCAACGAGAACGTCATCGCACACGTCTCGGTGTTATTCAACGAAGAAGTGTACGTGAAGCTGAGCGGAATGTTCTGAACCTTATTCTTCTGAATGACGATCGACCGATTGGCCGACTGCCGGAACCAGAAACGGAAAGTACCGACCGGCATGTCAGAAAAGTCACCATCCCCGAAGATGACGGTCACCGCATCATTCTCACGAGTGTCAACTTCGTATTTCTTGCGGGTATCGCGTAGCTCATTAAAGACCAGATTCTGCTCAGAAATAGTGTCGACCTGTGTCCACCGTTCCGTCACTGTACCATTTTCAAGCTTCTGTACCCAGACATCGGTCTGGTTGACATCGTTTGGCTGGAAATCGATGCGACGATCTGGCTGTCGAGAATCTATGTTGTAGTCAATTCGAGTGAGGACACCCTGCTTGACATAGCCGAGGAAGCCAGTGTAGTCAGAACCGTCGCCAATGCCGTCATTGGCGTAGATGATTGACATCGGCGATGTCAGATCAGGCTCACGCTCGAATGGACCATTTGCATCGACGTCAGCGGGCACGATTTCCATCGGGTAGTTGTCGGTACCAGCGGCAGCTTGGAAAGCGAAGACACCGTTGCGAAGAGACTCAGGTTCATTTCGAAGCGAGTACAGATCCATCACAACGTCACCGATCTGGAACGTCTTCGAAGGCTGACCAAACCGTGTGTTAAGGATACGGTTCATCACGAGGATGAACTGCTCTTTCCAGTTGGCGTTGTTCGGATCGTTCCAGGTGATGACAAGACCTGCCAGATCGGTGCCACGGGAATCGACAACCCGTTCGGTCGTGCTGACGGTGTTGATCTTGATAAGACCCCGAACTGGAATGTTCCGAGTTGCCTTGTACGAGATGAGCTTCGCGAGACGAAGGATCGAAGACTTGCGCTGCGCCGTCGTGATGAAGTTCTCATGGGCGACCATGTCGATGCGGTACGCAAGCTGTTCAGCCACGTACGCAAACATTTCGAGCATCGCGATGTATTCGCTGGACTCGATGTAGTCGTTGAAGACTTCAGGATAGTAGGTCTTCGTATAGTCGATCAGCGACTGTTTGATGCTGTCGAAGTCGTACGAAACGAAGCTGACCTCGTTGAACGCCTGGTAGATTTTCTCCCAGGTTTCCGCCGAGTAGGTGGTGCGAAGCGCCATTAATGGTCCTGTGCGTTATCGGGCTATTTATCCACCCACGGGGAATTCAAGCCGGAGCGTATTTGTCACATTCAGCTCAACGTATTTCAAATCCAGGACAGCTGTGATGGCGTTGTTATCAGGCAGGGCAAGCACCGCAATGTCGAGGAGCTGCACCCGCGGGTCGTATTCAACGACAGCCCGCAGATCTTCTTCGACTGCAGTGAGGGTCTGTTGATCAAGTGGTTCGAAAGCGAGAAGAGGAATTCGAGTACCGAAGCCGGGCATCATGACACGCTCACCACGGAGCGTGTAGATGTGATTGAGTAGATCTCGAATGACGAGATCCTGGTCTTTCAGCTGAAAGGATTTCTTGGCACCGAATGTCGAGAAGCCACGGTAGTTGTTGGCCATTACGCTTTCCATTTCGGACCACGCTTGCCAGAAGTGGCAGGCCGAGTCCAAGGTTCGTGATTCGGAACAATCGATGGCGAGTCTGCACACTCAGCCGGCTGGGCAGGTGGACCATTCAGATTGATGGCCGAACCAGTCAAGGTCAGCTTCGCGGCGGCCAGGATATCGAATGTGGACGACGATTCGATATTTACGGTCTTACCGACAAGGTGAACGCCGTCACACGCGGAGCCCTTCAGCGCGCCACCTGCCGCCAGATTGATATCCTTGCCAGCTGCCAAGTTGATCTTGCCCTTCGCTGACATGTTGATGTCGCCACCTGACGAGACAGAAACCGAGTCTGCGCCGTACATGTGGATATGCCCATCTTTATCCAGTTCGACCCAGGTTTTACCCGCCGCAGTAGAGACATAGATCCGTTCATTGACGTCGTCGAAGATGATCTGGTGACCTTCGGCGGTCTTGACCCGAACTCGTGACGTGAATGGATGATCTTGGAAAATGATGGAGTGCCGGCCTGGTGTCGTCAGGCAGTACATCTGAGAATCCAGATCAGGATCAACGACACCAGACTGATAGCCTTCGGTACCATCCTTGACGGTCTTATCCATCGCGGCTTGCCGCTCATAGGCACCACGGGTCTGAGCTTCAGAGGCACCCAGATTCCCTCCGAACTGGGCGTTCAGATTGGTCGTCTGTGGTTCAACAGGATCAAAGGTGTCGGAAACTGGAGCCTTTGCAATGTCTGGTCGATTCCGCCCTGTTGGTAGTGATCGATTGCCGTGATCACCAAAGTAGGAACCGAGATAGAAGCGCCGACCTGGTTCGCTGTAGAGAAGCGCGATGAGAACCTGGGCGCCTACCTTTGGCACGGCCCAGAAACCATATGAGAGGAGACCATGGGTTTTCAAACCAGAGGAACCACCTGGATAATCTCGTGTCTGGCCAGCGAGAGGCGAGACGTATACTGCCCATGGCAAATTGGACACAACAACAGTATCGAGATCACCGTCAAGTGCCGGGCACCACACTTTGATCCGCCCCATTTGTTGCGGATCGTTGGTGTCTAGAACAATGCCCTCGATGATTTGATTCATGTTTTGTTCTTGATGGTCTTGTCAGGCGGGCCGTTTGTCTTGCCACGACCGAAGATGTTGTGAGAGAAGAGCTCCAAATCCTGTGTGAACCTACCACCCTCAATTACATTCGTCACCTTCATGACAACGTAGAAGTTATTCTCGAGAATCGTCCGCGCAAAATCACCGCTTCTCATGTCACCTGTCTTGTCGTCTACATTTGGACCTTTGATGTTAATCTTGACAAAAACCGGAGTATTTGCATAGTGACGATCGGTGATTGATTTGACAACGAGCGCGCCGGTCTTGTCCTTCTGCAGAAGTTGCGTGCCAGTCTTCGTCGTATTGTCACGTACAATTTGCGCTTCGAGATCTGTTCGATATTGCTCTTGGAATTGTGTATTGACAGTCGAGACGCCTGTGCTTGAAGCAGTTGCAGTAATGATGTGTGGCATGAATCTCGAATCAGAGAACTTGCTCATAATCAAAGGATTGCCTCGGATCGTAATCGCACAGGTGATCGGAGATGCTGCGTAGAAGTTCGAGAGGTTGCGAAGATAGTCCTGATGACCTGATCGAATCGCTTGACCTTCAGCACTCTTTAGAACGAGATTGGAGTACTGCGTAAAATTCTTCAACTCTGCATCAGTATTCTTTGGCAGAAGAAGAGGATCGTATGGTCGAGCCGTGATCAGTTCAGAATTCGGATTGACGGGAATGTCACCTTCTTTCTGGCCATCTTCAAGCTTCTTGCCCATGACACCAGCACCCATATCAAGATTCGAAGCCAGCATCCATTGCAGATCCTGCAATTTCAAATCAAAGTTCAGAATGTCTTTGTTCTTGCCAGTGAAGATGTAATCGAACTCGATGAATTCTCTTGGCAGACGCGCACCATCTGCCAGAGGCTTTTCATAGAAATCTGAATCATCGGCTGAGACGGAATTGGCCTTCTTCTGTTGCTCAATGATCGCATTCGGCACAACAAACGGAATGACATCGACGTGAACAATGACAGTGTTCTCATCGCTCGTTGTACCAACCAAGAAGTTGTAGAAGGAAACAGAACCACCTTGACCTTGCGTCTTTCGACCATTGCCTAGCTGCGCAATCTCTGGAACCTGTTTGAAGACTGCATTGAGAACGTTGGTAATAGTCGTGCCAATGGGTACCGAGACTGTGACGTCAATTGGCTTGCCAGTGTTCTCATCCTTCTTCGTCTCCTTAACTTTCTTGGTTTCAGAATCATCGAGAGTTTTCTTGAAAATAGTTTCAGTGGCAGCATTTGTGCCCCATCCCTGAAGGATGTACGATCGCCATTCTTTTGGCAGGCTTATCTGATAGCGAACGAGACGACCAAATTTGCCGTGCTTATTTGTGCTTCGAGTATCACCAACAGCTTTGTTTGCATCGTTGAAGTATTCTTCGGATCGCTTATTGAGTGCCGCCTCGAAATTGTCAATGACACCGCCCAGAGTGTTGCCACCTGCGCCGCTGAAGAAACTGGAGGCTGAATTGATATTGAGCCAACGAGAGTGTCGCTGTGCATCAAAGTTCATGTTCGGCATGAACTCGACGTTGTAGATACCTTTTCCGTAATCGAGATTCAACTCCATCTTGAAAAGGTGCATTGGGATTGTGATCGTCTGCACTGTTTCCGTACTGCCATCGGTGTGATGGCCGACGAAGAGCACTCGAAGCATATAGATCATGCCGTCGAAATTACACTGCATCTTGACGTTCATCATCCAGGTCAGGAAGTTGATGAATGAAATGCCAACTGCATCAACAATTGTCATCTCGACAGTCGTCACCAGATTACCCTGCGATCCTGTAGCTTGCACGCCATTGATCAGTGCATCGTACTTGAGTCGTTCAACCTGAAATTGAGAGAATCGCCGAGTGTCCATCACGAGATACGCGATGTCCGGATTATCGCCGTAAGCGATCGGATCCCCGAGATACTTTACCTTCTCAATAGCTGCAAGCGTGTCAGCATTGATTCTTTGACCCTCGATCGTATCGGGCTGCGCGGTGAAGACTTTGGCTTCCTCTGTCGTCCGACATGCCAACATGATGTAGTGGACGGAGTAGGTAGCAAAATCATCGAGCGGATTATAGAGGGTTGTTTGTGCCATTTAGACGATTGGAAGGATCGAAGTCGGTACCTCGCGGGTTGAGGCAACGCCGCCTGTAGTACCACTGCTCAGAATCGCTTCGACTCTTTCTGAAGATGGGATGTAGATGATAGCGCCCTCTCTGATTTCATCGAAAGGATCAAGGACGGAATTGTACTGAGCAATGATCCACCAATAGCGAGGCTCGCCAAGGAACAGAGCTGCAATCAAATCAAGACGACCTTCAAACTTTCGTTCAATAACGTATTTGCGATCATCTGATGCGGATGTTAGAATAGATCTTTCCCACCACTCAAGAGTGTTCTCACCAATTTCGGTGGTACCGCCGCTGGTGTAGCGAGTCTTATTCTTGTCGACGCTATTCGTTGTTGTGACTGCCATGATCAGCTTCCAATTGGACGATCAACCCATAGTGGTGAATCTGGTGGAATGCCTGTGAAGTCGAAGTCGCGCGATTTCTCGGGATCGACATCACCATTTGGCTTCAAGAGGAGACCAGTTTGCCGATCGATGTGATAACCTGGCGGTACTTGTGCCGCAGTTGGTGCTTCAACTTCAGGCACAACAGGAGCTGCGGCGACCGGTGCAGGAGCTTCAGGTGTGGCGGCATTTTGCGAACTGAGACGCCGTGATTCAGCATCTGATTGATCTGGAGAATCGCTCGGCGCATCTGCAACAGCACCATTGCCAGATTCAGGAGATGCAATCGTCAAAGGCGTCGTGTCGATGATCGTGTTAAAGGCACCGAACATGTCACCGTTCCGATAATCTGAAAGACTGAATTGGTTGAACTGTGTGATAGACCAGGATTCTACACATTGCACCGCTACCGTCATGACAGATGGGAACGGAATCGCATTGCCTGTATCATCAGGATCGTTCGTTGGCAGATAGTCGACGTCCTTCGGCCATTCCCAGTTAAGGGACGTGATGACAACATTCACAGGACCAATGATTGACTTTCGGAGACCCGACAATTCAAGAACTGGCGGTGGTGCACCTAGTTTGCCCTTGTATTCGGCTGCCGTGTTAGAGCCGAAGTACGGCATCGTCCAACCGCGCAGACGATTCAAGTAGTGAAGATTCGCAGTCGCCTCGTCACTGGTTCGTGCAATGAACATCGCGTTGATCGTCCATTGCACCGATGCGGTGAACTTGTACTTCTGAAATGCACCTGGAAATTGCCAAGGCTGCACAGCTTCGTAATCGACAGTTCGAGCTTCTGTGATGGATGGCATCACCTCGAAGACAACCCAACCGCCCTCGGTATCGTTGCCAACTTCCTGCAGAGAAACGACGTGATCGTTGTTGAGAGTCGAAACACCAGCAGCTGCCTTCATGGAAGACGCCGTGAAACCGCCAGACAATCTCGATGCGTCGTTCTGAATGGCCTGATTGACGAGTGCACCAGTACCACCTGTTAGAATTGAGCCTGCTCGCATTGCCGCGGCCTTCAGCGAGTCTATCGTCGGAAGGTTCGCGCCAATCTTTGAGAACGGTCCTTCAGAACCGAACGCATTGCCAACCGAGCTGGCCATCTCCGAAACCTTGGTCGATGCATCTGAAACCAGATTAGATGACCGGAGGCCGGAGACTGCGTCGTCAAGCAGCCCCATCTTCTTCCTTTTCGCCCATTGATTTCTTGATCTTGTCAAACATCAGTTGGGCAAGGGTCGGCTTGTGAGCGAGACCAACGATCTGGGCAAATTCATCGGCGTAGCCAAGTTCGACTGCCCGTCGTGCCATTGAACCTGAGACTTCTGAGACATCGAGCTCACTGCCCTTCTTCAGATCCTCGAGGGCCTTCTCCATCGTCGTCTTGTTGACCTTCGGTTTCTCGTCCTGTCCTTCTCGCTGGAGACCGTCGACCTTGACATGCTTCACCTGCGTGCCATCAGCATTGACGAAATACTTGTTGAGGAGGTCGAGATACTTGTCAGCTCGATCAGAGCCAGCAGCAATGGCGATCGGCTCATAGCCATTCTTCCGAGCTTCCTCGAAGGCCTTGAATCCTGATTTGGCAGTCAGGATTTGCACACCGTTGGCGCGACCAGATGCTTGAATGAATTTGACACGCTCTTCGGCAGATAGCGGATTTTTGGTCTTGTCCTGAGAAGTCTTCTCACCATCAACGACGACCACCACTGGGACGTGCAGATTCAAGTCAGGATTCTCGCGAATGAATGCCTTCATCGCGTCCATGCACTTGTAATGACCTGCAGTTGGCGGATTCAACCGCCCTACCATGATAGCGGCTCGAGTTTTCTGCGGGCCGACTGAGTATTCAAAGAGTTCCATGTCCAATTGTAACATTAGGTCTTTGACTTCGGTTCTTGCAATTTGTTGAAACCTGAACGTGTTACTACGCCATACTTGATTTGGCTTGGCTTGCCACCGTCTGCGATAGCCTTTTCCTTGGTCTTGTATGGACCAGCTTCATCATCACGTTTGATGATGTAGTAACCTTCCATGCTGTCCTTACCTTCGTGAACCTCCTCAGGTTCCTTCTTGTCTTCCGCAGCGAACTTGGCAGCCAGGCGAGCGACGTCTTCGTCCTTGTCACCGAAGCCGCGCTTCCGGTTCTGGTCGAGCCATTTGACGAGACGCTGCACCTTCTCCATGGCCTGTGCCTTGTACTGGAGGGTCCAGCTCTTCTCGTCCTTCCAGCCCTTCGCGGTGGAGGTGACTTTCCAACCATCATCAGTCTGGACGATCGGGTACATCTTCTTCGCCAGTTCCCACCACTCGGCACCTTCCCACTTGGCGTCCAGCTTCTGAGCTTTGGACTTCCAGTAGGAATCTTCGATAGAGTTGGCTTGCTTGATGGCACCGTCGAGCTGCTGCTGAGTCATCTGACCCTTCGCGAGCATGGACTTGACTTTCTCGACATGGGCCCATGCGTCGGCCGGTTTCATCTTCACGGCCTTCTCAGTAAGGATCTCGTTGACTTTCATGTGTGGGTCTCCTAGAACGACCCAGTATTTATGGGGTAGCCCAAACCCCTGGTTCGCCCTTTCAAGCCCATAAATAGACAAGCGATGTTACAATCAAGCTAACGTCGCACATTAACCACCCGTAGGAAGGGCTTCATGGCGACGACCAAGAAAGCAAAATCAACCAGTACTCGAGGGCATTACGTCACCAACGCACAGCTCCTCGAGGCCATCGCAGAAGACAAGAAAGCCGGAAAGCTTTCACCCAAGCTCGCCAAGTACCTCTTCATGATTGCTGAACGATACTCGTTCAGCTCGTCATTTGGGGGTTACTCGTTCCGAGAAGACATGGTGTCTTTCGCCGTGGTCAATTTGTGTGCCAACTGGCATAAGTTTGATCCAGCAAAATCGGACAACCCGTTTGCGTTCTACACGACCGCAGCGTACCGATCATTCCTTCAATACCTCGCCGACGAGAAGAAGCAGCGTGACATCCGGGACCAGATGCTGGTCGATGCGGGTGCTAATCCGTCCTTCTCCTTCCAAGAGCGATCGAAGACGACAGCTACCTCCGACGAGACAGCTTTCCGCAGCACATCCAGCGGAGAATAAGATGCACATTTTCGCGTATGGTCGAAACAGAGATGGTTCGACAGCGTACACACTTGAGATAGAAAACAAGCACCTTATCTACCGAAAGTTCGAAAATGCAGTTTGCATTGAACTGAAAAATCTGGGACCTGCACCAAATGAAAATCAGATCCATGACAGACTTCAAGAACATCAAGAAGCTGGCGATGTTCACGGATATCCACTTCGGAGCTCGGAACAATTCTGACCAGCACAACCTCGATAACTTGGACTTCATTGATTGGTTCATCACCATAGTTCAGAAAGAGAAGCCGAGTCACATCGCTTTCCTAGGAGACTTCTTTGAAAACCGGAATGCTATCAATGTTAGAACGATGGATCGGGCCGCGGAAGCCTGCCGTCGACTCAACTCCCTTGGAATCCCCATCATCTGGATTGTCGGAAACCACGACCTCTACCACCGAAGTGATCGAGCCATCTACTCCACAGACATTTTTGCCGACCTCGAGAACTTCCTTATTGTCAATGAGCCAATCCGCTTGTCCCCAGAGTGGTACGTCGCTCCATTTCTCTTCCGACAGGAATACCCAGGACTTGTGGGAGAAATCAATGCTTCAACTTACGTTCTCGGCCATTTCGAGTTCCGCGGCTACGTCATCACCGGCGCCGACCGAGTAATGGACCATGGACCAGATGCGGATGACTTCAAAGGTCCGAAGTACATCTTCTCTGGTCACTTTCACAAACGGCAGTTCAACAAGAACATCATCTACATCGGCAACACGTTCCCAACGAACTTCGGCGATGCTGGTGACAAGGAGCGTGGCTGCTGCATCTTCGATGTTGAGAATGATGATGTCTACTTTCATAACTGGGACGAAGCTCCTCTCTTTTTCAAGACTCGATTGACCCGAGTTCTGGGTGGTGAGGATACATTCCCAGCTCGGGCACGAGTTCGGTGTACTCTCGACATGGACATCGGATACTCCGAAGTGCAGGCTCTCCGAGACGAAATGCTGAAAGGTATGGGTCTCCGAGAATTTTCGGTCGAAGAAGACATCGTCGCCCGAAAGGAGATGATCGCCGAGGGACTGGAGATTGAAGGTGATCTCGACCTGTCTTCTCTCGATAATACAGTTCGGCAGCTCATCTCGGAAGGGGTGAAGACGACGCCGACCATTGATCCACAGCAGCTCATCAAACTATACGAGGAACTATGAAGATTCTATCCAAGCGTGCTCGTGAAAAGAAGAATTTCTGGACGTTCGAAATCAAGGACTTCGTTTCAACTGAGGCGAAGCTCAAGTATCTTGGCATCAGCCCCAAATTCCTTGAGGTTGACGTCACTTTCAAGCCAGCGGCCGACTACCTTGACGAGCTACGCGACGATTACGAAGCCCTTGTTGGGTACAAAGGTCAAGTGAGTGACGTCGATGCCGGATACTTCTTTGCACCCTACATTCCCACAATGGTGAAGGAAACCATCACCGCAAAGCCACGGCAGCTCACTGAGAAATGGACAGTGGAGCAGGGTGAAGTGGAAATCGAATACGACGAAAGCATTCTAGAAGCATTTTATGAGCACACCACTCCTCTTCAAAAGTCTGTCAATCCGAAACTTTCTGTCGTTTGGGAATGTGGAGTCAGTCATCGACTTGGATGGTCAGGGGACCGTTGAAGTAATGGGGGAGAACCTCGATAAAGGAGGTTCTAACGGAGCTGGCAAGACAACGATCATCAATGCGTTGTGCTACGCGTTGTACAACAAGGCGTTCGACAACATCACGTTGCAGCGCCTAATCAACACAACTAACGCCACGAAGAACACCCAGATGGAGGTGCGTCTCATCTTCGAGAAGGATGGGATCGAGTACGAGATCTACCGAGCCCGAGGTGAGGACTACCGAATTGAAGTTCGCAAGGATGGTGAGGACATCACACCAGGGAAGGGTGTGTACGAAACAGATGACATGATCCAGGAGATCATCGGCATCTCATACGAGCTCTTCACGAAGACCATCATCTTCTCCGGCAATTCGCCACCGTTTCTCCAGCTGCCGATTCACAATCAGCGGATGCAGATCGAAGAGCTCTTCAACATTACGATGTTGAGCGACAAGGCGAAGCTCCTCAAGGAAAAGATTCGAGCCACCGAAGCCGACATCAAGGTGGCTGAGGCGGTCGTGAAGCAGCAGGAAGTGGCTGTCGAGCTCCACAAGAAGCACGTTAAAGAAGCTGAGATTCGAATCGAGCGATGGGATCAGACCCGCCGTGGTGACATTCAGGAGATTGAGCAGACCCTCGAGAAGATCAAGACGATTGACTTCGAAGGTGAACAACTCCTACACGATGAGAAGAACCAGCTCCAGCAACGAGGTGCGTATCTCGCTGCCAAGTTGGCACCGGCTCGAAAGGATCGATCGATCCTGACTGCCAAGGTAGCCGAATTGATGAAGGAGCATGAGCATTTGGCCGATGCGAAATGCCCGTACTGTGAGCAGCAGTTCGCCGATGCACCGCTGAAGCTCGTCTCGATCGAGACTCAACTCGACGATCGTGGCGCAAAGCTTCTCGAAATCGAAGAGACTGTCAAGCTCCTCGAAGAGGAGGAAGACGAACGAAAGGCTCGGCTTGGTGAGGTCATCAAGGGCATCAAGCACACCGACCTGAACGAGTTACTCGATGCTCGAACGAACTCGCTCAATCTGCAACGAAAGATCGAAGAGCTCCACAACGCGATCAATCCTCACATCGAGGCATATGAGAAGCTGCTGGCCGAGGGTGTCGAGAAGGTGGACAACTCAAAGGTCGATAAGCTCCGGCGCCGGCTCGACCATCAGAATTTCCTCCTGAAGCTCCTCGTCGACAAGAGCTCATTCCTCCGTCGGCGCATCATCAACAAGTCGATCCCATTCCTCAACGCCCGCCTGAACTTCTACACTAACTCCCTCGGCCTACCACATGTCGTCAAATTCGATGCCGACATGTCCTGCACGGTGGCGGAGTTCGGGCGGGAACTGGACTTCGGCAACCTCTCAGCCGGTGAGAAGAAACGAGTGAACACCGCCATGGCCCTCGCCTTCCGCGATGTTCTGCATCACCTCCACGCCAAGACCAATCTCCTGGTCATTGACGAATTGGATGGAGCACTCGATCAACAGGGTATCGATTCGATCGTTAAGATCCTAAAAGAGAAATCTCGCGATGACGAAATGTCCGTCTTCATCATCTCTCACCATCCGTCGGTGCAGGGTCGGCTGGATCGGGAACTGAAGATCCGGAAAGAGAATGGCTTCTCCAGCGTGGTCTTTGACTAAATAGCCGACAAGATGGAGACTCCATGAAGCTATCCGAAATCAAGCTCCTCGAAGAGCCAGTCCAAACCCGTACAGCCGAGGAAGTCTGGCAAGAGGGTGGCACCGATGCGGCCCAGTACATTACGACAGCGATTTACTACGTTCGCCCCGTAAAGGGCGAAGCCGATAAGTATGAGGTGTTGGTTGATCAAAACGGTACTCGTAAGACGTATGGCGTAATGGACGAGGAAGATCTGAACGCATCATTCGCGCCAATGCGAGCGAACCAAAAGCCGGATGCTGAAGGATTCACAACCTACCGATCGGCTGACGTTTATCAAGCCTTCAAATATGGTGGTGACCCGATTCGGCTTACAATCGACAAGGCACCAGATGGTGAGGAAGATGGTCAAACCGTCAAGCTCTCGACTGGTGACTATCTGCTTCGACAGGATGATGGTACCGATTTCGTCTATTCTGTAGAACGTGCCAACTACTTCGACAACGGATACGTCAAGAAATGAAAGTTAACGAACTACTGAATGAGGGTGAACTGCCACAGGAAGCAGTCGGCAAATCCGCGAAGGTGATTGCGCAGATGCTGAAGCCTGATCTCGAGAAGGTCGGCATCAAGCTTAAGGACCCTGCACCGATCAAAGATGAGAAGGCTGCCATCTGGTCGGTTGAAAGCTCCAAGTACCCAGACCATATCGTGGTCTTGTACTTCAGCTCGCGCCCTCGAGGCGGTCGTGGTCGCGATAAGCCACGCATTTTGTCGATGTCCTTCGGTCTTTTCAACAAAGACGGAACGCCTTTTGAACCTGAGAAGATGAACAAGCTCACCTCGATTGCAGCTGTCTCCTTCGACGGCATCGGAAATATCTACAAAGAGCGCGTGAAGTGAAACTCTTTGAAGTGGCGATGGGTGCACGGACGAAAGTTGTTCGCGCCGTCAACGCCATTCTCGGCATCAACCCTGGCGTCGAGAGCCCAATCAACATCACTCTGGCACATGAGACGCAGCATGGCACCACGCAGCTCTTCTTCGGTGTCGACATGGATTTCGATCTGAGCAGTGCGCTCGATGACATGTCAGATGATCCTGGCATCAAGGCTCGGCTCGAGAAGACTACCCTGAAGCGGAAAGCCAAGATGGAAGTGGAGGGTCGGAAAGCTTTACTGAATCTGGCAAAGGAACTAGCCCACATCAAGAAGCTTGGATTTCAGGGAATGTCTCACGAGAAAGATTGGCAGGATGTTAAGATCATTCCACCGTCCGACCTGACGCTCGACAATATCTACTCCAAGCCTGAGTCAACCTACTTTGTGTTCGACGTGCCTGAGTAAATAAGGGATCCACAACAGGATCCCATATGACAACGATAAGCACAGCTGATAAGCCAAAGAGAAAAATGCGCCCAGGTGGCGGCAAAGCCAAGGGCAATGGTTTTGAAGGACTCATTGCCAAGAAGCTTTCAGCAGCTCTCCCGCTCAACTTCATTCGCAGCCCAGGTTCTGGTGCTCGAATTGGTGGCAAGAACTTCGCGACAATCGGCTCAATGATGGGCGAGGAAGCGATCAAGCTCTTCAATGCTGACGTTGTGCCCGTTAACGAATCTTCTGCTGGATATCGTTTTCATTTCTCAGTCGAGTGCAAGGCATATGCCACACCTGACAATTTCACATCGCTTGCCAGTGGTACTGCGAATGTGTATAAGTGGTTCGAAGAATCGGTCGTCGATTCAGCAAAGGTAAATCGGGAACCTGTCCTGATTTTCAAATGGAACCACACACCGATCTTCGTCGCGGTCATGGCCCGCACGATGGAAGGTATGGTCCAACCAAACCTGACGATCCATCGAGCAGGTAGAGATCTCGACATTTATGAGCTCGATGAGCTCCTTAAACACCCAGAATTCTGGGTCTCGCAAACGTAAGAAAGTCAATGCACGAAAGTAATCTACCACGCTGGAGCGTGAGGCTAGACGCTGTCCGTCCGCCAAATGCACCAGGATTCGGAGATCTGATTCCGCTAGTCAATCAACACTTCAGAGTCCACCAAGAAGCCGAGGCGTTCCTCGGGCCATACAATGCCCGCCAACGCAACTCGAAATATCCATACTCCGCACCAGATCGAGATAGCCTGAGACAGCTCGTTCGTCAGGGTGGCATGAACGATTTCAGCTACTCGGCCTATCTAAATAGCATCATCAGGTTCTGTGAGCAGTCAAAGGGCCTGCGAGCGGTGCCGACACCACATCCGTCGACGATCCATTCGATTCAGCTCCCGCTACCAGCTTTCGAGCTCAAGAATGCTGGCAATGACGAGACGAATGTCTTCGTGATTGGAGTTCCCACGCCATTAGTCGTGAAGGGTCTCCGAGATCTGGACACGGTGAAATTCATCATCGTTCGACCAAAACTGAGCCAACTCGGTACAGCGTCGGCGAAGAATTGGGAAGTGCTCTTCTATCGAAGCCCCATCGGGTACATTCCAGATTGGGCTGATTCACAACTCAACCCTCGTTACTCAGGAGTCTTCTAATGCTAGTTCAATACACCCCAGTTTCGTCGCTTAGTGCAGGCGAACTCGCTGCTCTCAAGCAAGCTGTTCGCGGCATGACCATGGAAGGACGAGGTTCCCACTTCGTCTTCAACGGCAAGACGTTCTCAATGAGCGAGCTACTCGGCTACAAACATCAATGGGAAGCTGAGAATGGTCGAAATCGTCCAGGTCAGATTCTCCAAGAGTCGTACTAAGTCAACCGCAAATTCAGGCTCGCAACGAGACCTGGAATATCCTCGAGGTACTTCGCTGGCACGCCATCAATCCCATCGTGGACCATGATGCCGTGCCGATCGATCTTCTCCCAGATCGCATACCTCGCCACCCGCTCCCATTGAAAGTAATTCGAGAAGACCAGCTTCTGGTTTGCTCGTGATGGGTGGAGCCCAAGTTCTCGATTACAAACGACCTTGCGGGCGTTCGCGAACTGACGAGATATTTGTGAAAGCCGCTGACCAATTCGAATGAGATTGGTTGGTGAAGTGTCCTCAATGTTCTTGAGGACGATGTCCTTCGTCACTGACACTCCGCCAAGCATGATTGACGGAGAGATGCGAGAGCCATTCGCCAAGCTCATGCAGATCTTCTTGACAATCGAGATGTTGTCGTCAGTGTATTCAAGGCCGAGAATGTCGACGCAGATTTCCTTTCGCCATGCCTTCTTATCTTCGAGCGAACGGAGCAAATC
>Ga0207683_10001349_pt1 | contig 22160 bp, 19 predicted proteins | sample KBSM73metaG_FD_184333 | JGI IMG/M metagenome (GOLD analysis project Ga0207683, IMG submission 184333) | Miscanthus rhizosphere microbial communities from Kellogg Biological Station, Michigan, USA - KBS M7-3 metaG (SPAdes) (version 2) | ecosystem: Host-associated > Plants > Roots > Rhizosphere >... | reverse complement strand
CGTCATCGCACCAACCACAGACGCGCGCATGCCACCTCTCCCGCTGCACCAGCAACTGCCAGTGTTGCGCAGGCGGGGAAGCCGTTAAAGACCCGGCGGCGTTATGACAAGCGCCAACTTGGTCAAGTGCGAAGGGCGTCTCAGTCTTCCTCGGCCCGCGGCCGCCACGCCTGGGCGAGCTCCTGTTGCTTGCGCGGCGGCACCGGGTCGTAGTGGCTGAGCTCCATGATGTAGGCGCCCTGCCCGCCCGTGAGTGCCTTCAGGCGCGACTGGTACTCGGAGACCTCCGCCAGCGGCACGAACGCCGTGAGGGTGGCGCGCTGGCCCGGCAGTGAGTGGTTGCCGTTGATGCGGGCGCGCTTGGTGGCAAGGTCGCCGGTGATGTCACCGATGGCGCTGGCGGGCGCGGTGATCTCCACGCGCATGATCGGCTCCAGCACGATCGGCGTCGCCTTCTGCAGCGCGTCCAGGAAGGCCTTGCGCCCCGCGGACACGAACGCGACCTCCTTGGAATCCACCGCGTGGTGCTTGCCGTCGTACACCGTGACGCGCACGTCCTGGATCGGAAAGCCCGCGAGCGCCCCCTCGGAGAGCACCTGGCGCACACCCTTCTCGACCGCCGGCAGGTACTGACCCGGGATCGCTCCGCCGACGACGTCATCGACGAACTCGAACCCCGTGCCGCGGCCCAGTGCTTCGACGCGCAGGAACACCTCGCCAAACTGCCCGGCGCCACCGGTCTGCTTCTTATGCCGGCAGTGCCCCTCCGCAGGGCGCGTGATGGTCTCGCGGTACGGAATGCTTGGCGGATGCGTCTTCACCTGCACCCCGTAGCGCTCGCTCATGCGCTCCAGCAGCACGCGCAGGTGAAACTCCCCCATGCCGTAGAGCACGGTCTCGTTCACCGAGGCGTGGTGCTCGATGCGTACGCAGGGGTCCTCGGCGGTGAGCTTGTGCAGAGTGTCGGCGAGGCGCTGCTCGTCGCCGCGGCGCTGCGGCTCGATCGCAAGGCCCAGCATGGGGGGCGGGAAGGCGACCGGCTTCAGGTGGTACTGGTCCTCCTCGTGCGAGTCATGCAGCACTGCATCCAGGTGCAGCTCCTCCACCTTGGCGATGGCGCAGATGTCCCCGGGCTGGGCGGCGGTGACCTCGCTCGTCTCCTTGCCCAGGAGGCGGTAGAGGTGCGCGATCTTGATGGGTTTGCGCCCGTCACCGACAAAGAGCTGGCTGCCCGGACGCACCGTGCCCTGGTGCACGCGCAGCACCCCCAGCTTGCCGACGTACGGGTCGATGCTCACCTTGAAGACGTGCGCGATCACGTGTTTGTCCGGGTCCGGCGCCACCGGCGCCCGCACCGCCTCCTCGCCGCTGCCCTTGAGGAACGGCGGCGGGTTGCCCTCGGCCGGATTGGGCATGAGGCGCTCGATCACCTGCAGCAGCTCTGCGACCCCGGCGCCGCCTTCGGCCGAGGTGAAACACACCGGAACCAGGTGGCCCTCGCGCAGGGCCTGCTCAAAAGGGTCGTGCAGTTGCTCCGGTGACAGCTCCTCGCCCTGCTCCAGGTACAGCGCCATGAGCTTCTCGTCCACTTCCACGACCTGGTCGATGATCTGCGTGTGGGCCGCCTCGACCGAGGAGAAGTCCGTGGCGCGACCGCGCGGCTGGAAGAAGCAGTCCACCACGGCATCACCGCCGCCGGCGGGCAGATTCAGCGGCAGGCACTCGGTCCCGAACGCTTCACGCAGCGCCGCCAGCACATCGGCGCAGCGCGCATCGCGGCTGTCGACCTTGTTGACGATGAGCAGGCGGCACAGTTCGCGCTCGCGCGCAAACTCCATCAGCCGCTGCGTGAGCGTATCGACACCGCTCACCGCGCTCACCACGATCGCCACGGCGTCGACCGCCTCGAGCACCGACAGCGCCTTGCCCAGGAAGTCCGCATAGCCGGGCGTGTCGATGATGTTGATGTGCACGCCCTGGTAGTCGAAGCTGCAGATGGCGGTGTCGAGGGAGTGCTGCAGGCGCTTCTCCTGCGGATCAAAATCCGACACCGTGGTGCCGCGCTGCAGGCTGCCGCGCGCGCGTATGGCGCCGGCCTGCAGCAGCAGTGTCTCCAGCAGCGAGGTCTTGCCCGCACCCGCCTGACCCACCAGTGCGATGTTGCGGATGCCTGAAGTCGTGTACCCCATGGCGTATGCTCCCCCGGCAAGGACGGACCGGCGCCACGTGAGCACCAGCGGCAGGTAAAAGCGTACTCCCGGTGGGTGCCTGCGGCTACCGGCCGTGCGCGGCAAAGCTTGGAGGAGTCTGGCGAGATGAGCGAGTCAAGCGACGAGGAAGCGGCCGAGCGCCGCAGGCGGCAGAAAATCCAGCGCCAGCTCGATGAGGCCCTGGCGGCGAGTTCCCCGGCGAGTGACCCGGTGTCAATCGTGACTTCCGGGGATGAGGAGGACTGGGGCACGGATCCGCAGGCCCCGGCCCCGCCGCAGGACCAAGCCCCTCCGGCCAAGCGCTAGCCTGCCCGCCGTGCCTACGGCGCAGTCAGCTCCAGCGTATTGCCGCTCTGGTTGATCGTGGTCAGCACGATCGGCCGGCGCCAGACGCGGTGCAGGTAGTCGAGCACCTTGCGGCTACGCTCAAGGTCCAGTCCGCGACCGTCCACGGAACTGTCGTGCGTGAGCTCGAGGGTGCCGTCGTTGCGCACGTGCGCGGCGGAGACCACGGGGGCGCCGAAGTTGTATTTCGGCCCGAGGATCGCCTCGTGCAGGCCGGCGAGGTCGAGCTCGAGCACCTTCACCTGCCCGTCGGCGCGGGCGTTGTAGCGGAACAGCCCGAGTTCCTCGGCCAGCTCGCGCGTGAGGTGATTGCGCACGAAGCCAAAGTCGTCATCCTGCTCCATGATGCGGCGCGCCGCCTCCAGCCCTCCGGCGCCCGCGATGATCTTCTCCCACATGGCGAATCCCAGGTGATAGGGATTGATGTTCAGTGATACCTGCGCCTCGGCGGCGATGGGGCGCACGACATCCGAGTGACACTTGATGGCATCGACGTACGCCTGCTGCGGCACGAAGTCCGCCTCGCGCAGCAGGCGCGCGTGCCAGTAGGAGGCCCAGCCCTCGTTCATGATCTGCGTGGCGAACACCGGGTAGAAGTAGAAGGACTCCTCGCGCACCGCCAGGAAGATGTCGCGCTCCCAGCTCTCCATCTCGGGCGCGTAGTGGGCCACGAACCACAGCAGGTCGTGCTCCGGGTGCGGAGGCACGGGCGCACGCTTGCGGATCTCGGTGCCCGCCGCGCCCGCGGCCGGCTCGAGCGCGGCGAAGCGTTTGCGGAAGACGTCATCGACCAGGACCTTGGGCGGCTCGGCATATTCCGGATAGGGCGGCCGCCGCAGCGCCTGGTCCACGTCGATGTGCTGCTCGAGCGCCAGCGCCGCATCGAGGGCTGCCTCGACGCGCTGCGCACCGTGCGCCTCGATGGCCTGGCTGATCTGGCGCGCGTGGTTGGCGGCGTGCTCCACGATGCGCTCGCTCACCTGCTCCTGGCAGCGGCGGAACAGCAGGTTGTTGCGCGAGAAGTCCGCGTGCCCGAGCACGTGGGCGGTGACCAGGATGTTCTCGGCGAGCCCATTGCTCTCGGCAAGATAGGCATGCCCGGGGTTGCCGGGGAAAACCACCTCGAACAGGCGCGAGTGGCCCATGTGGCGCTGGATCAGCTGGTAGATGTAGCGCACGCCGAAGGACCAGTGCGGCATGCGCACCGGCAGCCCGTACACGGCGATCTCCATCATGAAGCTGTCAGGCACCGCCTCGAAGTCGACCGGATGGAACTTCAGGCCCGAGCGGGCCGCGAGTTCCTCGATGCGCCGCACGTAGCTTTGCCAGTCGCCGCTCACGAGCGGGGCAACTCCTGGTTGTGCGCCGTGAAGAAGTGCTTGACCGCGCCCCAGACGTCATCGAAGTCATTCAGGGCGTAGCTGTCGGCGGCGCAGCCGGCGGCGTGCAGTTCCGCGAACAGGCGCCCGGTCTCGGTATCCAGCTGGCGGGAGACGCCCGAGGAGACCTCCACGTAGCCGCTGTAGCAGGTATCGGCGGTGATCGAGGCCAGTGCCTGCCGCGCCTCGGCGGTATCACTGACGGCGTTGTCACCATCGGAGGCGTAGAAGAGGTAGATGTTGCTGCGCCCGGGGTTGTAGCGCGCATCGATGATCTCGCGCACCTTGAGCAGCCCGGCGGAGGCCACCGTGCCGCCGCTGCCGCTCACCTGAAAGAAGTCCGGTTCGTTGAACTCCCACGCCTCGGTGGTGTGCGCGACGAACACCGTCTCGAGCGAGCGGTACTCGCGCCGCAAGCCCTGCACCACCCAGAAGAAGAAGGTCTTGGCGAGCTTGCGGTCGCGGTCCGACATGCTGCCGGAGACGTCCAGCATGAAGAACACCACCGCATGCACCGCCGGCTGCTTGCGGCGTGACAGCTGCCGGAAGCGCAGATCCTCGTCGGTGAAGGTCGGCGTGGCGCCCGGGGTGCCGCGACGCTTCACCAGCTCCTTGAACGAGCGCCGCCGGTCCAGGCGCGAGCGCGCCCCGCGCCGGTCCCAGCCCTCGCGCACCCAGTCGCTCTCCTCGGAGGGCCCGGCGCGCGCCTTGAGATTCGGCAGCTGCATCTCTTCCCAGAGCCAGTCGACGATGTCATCGACCTTGAACTCGAGCAGCAGCTGCACGCCGCCGTCGTCGCGTCCGCCCGCGCCCTTCTCCCCGGGGCCCGGGTCGCGCGACGGGTCTGAGAACACGTCCCCCGGCTTGGCCTTGCCCTGGCCCGCACCCTGCTGCTCCTCGGGGCGCCGCAGCCGGAAGTGGTAGTGCTCCAGCATGCGCACCGGCACCCGCACCGTGCGGGCGCTCTCGTTGATCACGTCGCCGCCGGCGATGATCTCCGGCAGGTTGGCGCGCACCGCCTCGCGCACCTTCTCATCGTGACGCAGCCAGTCGCGGGCGCCACGCGAGAAGAGTTCGTACCATTTTCCCCCGCCCGGTTTATCGCGCTTACCGCTGTCCTCGTCCATGGGCCTCGCTCGCACCCCTTAATGTGTGGCGCTAAAGTGCTGCTACTCCTGGGCGAGCAGCGTGGTGACGTAACTCAGTGCCTCCTTGGCGCTGTGCTCGTCGTAGCCATATTCGTTCACGAGGCGCTCCTGCACCACCGAGATCTTCTGCCGCGCTTCCTCATCGGGCCGCGCGGTGGAGGTCACCAGCCGCAGCACGTCGCGGCGCTCCTCGAACAGGTACTGCTCGATCGCCTCGCGCATGCGCGCGTGGCTGCCGAGCTTGAACTTCTCCCCGGTCTTGAAGGCGACCATCGCCTTGCGCACCACCTCCTGGCGGAACGACAGCTTGCCGGAGTCGGATACCTTGATCTTCTCCTCGACCGAGCGCAGGAAGCGCTCATCCGCCGCGCGGTTCTCGCCGGTGATCGGGTCGGTGACCTGGCGGTGATCGAGGGACGCCTCGACCTCGTCCAGATACTTCTCCAGCAGCTGCTGCGCCTCGGCCTCGAAGGAGGCGAACATCGCGCGGTGCACGTCCTCCTTGACCCAGCGGTTGTAGAACTCCTTGCGCGCCGTGACCAGGTGATCGATCCAGGCCTTCTTCTGCTTGGCATCCATGCGCGCGTCGCTCTCGATCGAATCCTTGAGCGCGAGCAATAGCTCCATGCTGGTGAGGCTGTGCGTGTTGCCGCGCGTGATGGCGTTCGAGATGGCATTGATGACGAAGCGCGGGCTGACGCCGTTCATGCCCTCGTCCGGGGCCTCGGCGCGCAGGCGCGAGACCTCGCTGTCGGCGACACCCTCGACGGTTTCCCCCGAGTAGAGGCGCAGTTTCTTCGCCTGATCCAGTCCTTCGCGCTCCGGCTTGACGAGGCGCGTCAAGATGCCGAAGACGGAGGCGAGGTTGAGCACGTGGGGGTCCAGGTGCACGTTGCGGAACGCCGGTGCGCCGGATACCAGCTTCTGGTAGATGCGCGATTCGTCGCGATAGGAGAGCGCGTACGGAATCTTGATGATCACCATGCGGTCCAGCAGCGCCTCGTTCTCCTTCTCCTGCAGGAATTTGTGGAACTCCGCGAGGTTGGTATGCGCGAGGATCGTCTCATCCAGGTGGATGAGCGGGAAGCGCGAGACCTTGACGTTCTTCTCCTGCGTGAGCGTGAGCAGCAGGTACAGGAACTCGCGCTTTACCTTGAGGATCTCGATCATCTCGAGCACGCCGCGGCTGGCGGCGTACACCGCGCCGGACCAGGACCAGGCGCGCGGGTCGCCCTCATCGCCGATCTGCGCCACTTTGGCCAGATCCACCGAGCCGACCAGGTCGGCGATGTCCGCGGTGGTCGGGTCGTGCGGCGCATAGGTGCCGATGCCGACGCGCGAGGCCTCATTGAGGAACACCCGCTCGACCGGCACGCGCACGAAGTCCCCTTCGAACTCGCGCTCGACGAAATCGCGCGCCCACGGCGACAGCTCGCCCTGGATGTGCACGCCATAGCGCTCGCGGAACTCCGCCCGCAGGCTCGTGGGAATGAGGTTCAGCGGGTTCTCGCGCAGCGGCGAGCCGCGGATCGCGTACAGCGCGCCCTCATCGGTGCGGCTGTATTCCTCGAGCCCGCGCTTGAGCAGGATGGCGAGCGTGGACTTGCCGCCGGAGGGTGGCCCGAGCAGCAGCAGCAGGCGCCGCCCGACGTCGGAGCCGGCGGCGGCGGCCTTGAAGTAGTCCACCACGCGCGACAGCGGCTCGTCGATGCCGAACAGCTCGCGCTTGAACAGCTCGCGCGCGCGTTGGTTCTCGGTCGCTTCCGGGGGTGCGGCGCGGCCGTGCCAGCGCAGCATGTCCCAGATGTACTCGTGGCTGGAGCGGGCGAGTGCCACGGCGTTGCCGGGGAGGATCGTCCCGAGGAAGTCTCCGAAGGTGCCTTCCCAGCGCTGCGCGCGGTGCAGGCGACTGAAGGAACTCAGCGTATCGATGAACTCGGCAGTACTGCCTTGGGAATTCTGGTCACCTGCGAACGGTCGCATCGTCCTTTCCCTCCCGTTGAGCTCTTAGTCCACAGAGCCGGGCGCCGGCGATGCCGGCGCTGCCAGCGGGTCTTAACTTAGTCCGAAGTCCTCGCACAAAAGGTGATCGCCTTCGTATCCTGCTCCTCTTATTACGTTAAGACGGTCACAGCAACAGATTGTTCACTGCGCGTCGCGATCGCGCCAGCCCCAGAGCGCCTACACCGCGGCGCCCGCGTACACGTCATCCTTAAGTGGCTGATTGCAAAGCTCCGGCGCACCGCCCTGGTGCGAAAGCGCGCCGGGAGCGCACCCCGAAGGCGTGCGCGGGCGCCCGGCGGCGGCCGCTCCCGGGCTGCCGCCGCGCCGCCGCCGCAGCAGCAAGCGCGCGGCGCGAGCGAGGCCAGTTGCGGGTGCCCCACCGCAGCTTGCAGTTCGCCTCTGCGGCGCACGCATCAGCTGTGCCAGCGGCGGCGGGCTGTTGCGCAAAGCGAGCAGTGCTTCAAAGGTTTGGTGACCGGCGTCGCACGCCCCCGACGGCCGCTTGCGTTATTGTGAACTGACGCACTGCGCTATCGCAGTGGCTACATATCCTGCAACGGCGGGAACTTGCGCGCCTTGGCAGAGCCTCGTGTGCCGCGCGCGCCTGCTCACGCGAACGGAGAATTCGCTGCTGAACTGATAGACTTTGTTGGAGACACGCCCCGTGGCCAGTGCACCTGCCTCCCGCAGCACCCAGACTGCGAACTCAACCTCGGGGAGCGCGAGCTCTCAGCCCGTGGTCGACGTCACCGCGGTCACCACCCGCGATGATTTCCTTCTCGAGCTCGGCCAGACCCTGGACAACCAGGCCGCCGTGCGCCCCGTGGAAACCCTGGAAGCCGCACTCGAGGCCCTCGCCGCGGGCAAGCGCGCCCAGTTGCTGGTGATCGACGCGCGTGCCGTGGCCAACGTGCGCGCGGCCGTGGATGCCGCTGCCAGCAGCGCCCCGCGCGCGCTGGTGCTGGTATTCGCCGAGGCCGCCGCGGAGAAGCAGGTGGGGGCCGCGCTCAAGGGCAGCAAGGTATTTGCCGTGCTGTCGACGCCGGTGGATCCGCGCAAGACCCAGGCGGTGTTCGAGGGCGCCATCGCGGAGGCCGTCGCCGCCCGGGGTGCCGCTGCGAAACCCCCCGCGGTTGCCGCGCCGGGCGATCTGACCATCGGTGCCTTCCGCGCCGCGGCCGCCCCCGAGCGTGCGCAGGAGGGTCCGCCCAACAAGACCCGGCTGCTGCTGATCGCGGCGGTCGTCGCGCTCGCCGCCGCCGGCGGCGGCTTCTGGTATTTCACGCGCAGCCCGAAGGCGGTGGCGCCGCCGGCCGCGCCGGCAGTCAGCAGCAACGCCCCGGCTGCCCTGGCGCCTGCCGCCCCCGGCGCGGGAGCGCCCGAGGCCGCCCCCGCCGCGGAGCCCGTGGCCGACACCTCAATCGTGCAGGGCAAGGTCGATGACCTGCTCGAGAAGGCGCGCCTGGCGATGCACGAGCGGCGCTTCACCGAACCGGCCGGCGACAACGCGCTGCTCTACTACCGCTCGGCCGCCGCGGCGGATGCCAGCAACGCCGAGGCGCGCGATGGCCTGCAGCGCGTGGCCGGGGTGCTGGCGGGACGCTTCGAGGAGGCCGTCAACGCCGGCCGCTTCGAGGAGGCCGCGCAGACACTCGCGAACTTCAAGTCCGCCGCCCCCGCGGATGCGCGCGTGGCGACTTTCGAGCAGCGCTTCTACGCGGGTGCCATCGCCAAGGCGCTCGCCGACGGCAACCTCGAGCGCGCCGCGGCCCTGGTGCGCCAGGCGCAGCAGGCCGGCACCGCTGCCCCCGAGCAGCTGGCCAAGTGGCGCGCCGACATCGCCCGCCGCGCGGAAGACTCCAAGGTCACGCGGCTGTCCGGGCTCGTGGCCGATCGCATCCGGGAAGGAAAGCTCACGGACCCCGATGACAGCGCCAAGATCTACCTGCAGCAGCTGCAGGCGGTGGCGCCGACGCACCCGGCAACGCAGCGCGCCGTGCACGATCTGGGCGGGGCCTACCTGCGCAAGGCGCGTGACGCGGCGCTGGCGAAGAATTCGGTGGAAGAGGACCGCTGGCTGAACGAGGCGCGCGCGGCGGGCATGAAGACCGCCGAGATCGCCGCCTTCCAGCGCGACCTGAGCACCACGCGCCAGAAGGCGCTGCAGGCCGAGAGCGAGCGTGAATTGCAGCTGGCGCGCGAGCGCATACGCGACGGGCGCCTGACGGACCCGGCGCAGGACAGTGCCGCGTATCATCTGGGGCTGGTGCAGACCAACGACCCGAACAACGCCTCCCTGGCGGAGGTCAGCCGCGAGTTCACCGGCAAGCTCCTGGAGCGGGCACGCGCCGCGGTGGCCCTCGGCAAGCCGGCCGACGCCGACATCACCCTCGCCAAGCGCTTCGGCGCGGACCCGAAGGACATTATCGCCGTGCAGCAGGCCCAGAACGCGCCCAAAGCGCAGGCCGCCATCGATCCGGCGATCCTCGCCGCGAACCTGAAGCGCCTGCGCTCCCCCTCCCCTGACTATCCGCAGAGCGCGCTGGCGCAGAAGATCAGCGGCTCGGTAACGTTGCAGTTCACGGTGAGCACCAGCGGGGAGCCGCGTGATGTTCGGGTGGTGGAAGCGACCCCCCCGGGAGTGTTCGACAGCGCCGCGATGAATGCCATCAGACACTGGCGCTACGCGCCCACCGTCATCAACGGCACGCCTGTCGAGGTGCCGGTGCGAACCCTGATGCGGTTCGAACTGCCCAAGTAGAGAACAGGAGAGTCCCACGATGAGCCTCGCAGGCACAGAGCGCCGTCGCCAACTCGTGACCGCCGGCATCGGCACGGCGCTGACCCTGGTAATGGGCGCCGTGCTCATCATGGGTTTCCGCCTCGCGACCCACATGCGCGCGGATATCAGCGCCCTGCAGACCGCGAGCACGCTGCAGACTTACCCGGAGGAGATCTCGCACCAGCTGAACTCGCTGCGTGATCGCCTGGAGGTGCGTGCCTACTCGGGTCAGGCGCTTGCCGACCTGCAGACCACCGTCAAGCGCTTCGACTCCGAGCTCAAGCAGATGAACGCCAGCGGTGAGGTGGACTCCCCGCAGCTCGGCCGCGCGCTGCTGCTGTGGCACCAGTACGGCCCGGTACTGGATCCGGTGGTGGCCTTCAACGGCCAGCCGTACGTGGATTCCGACAGCGGCGGCAGCACGCTGTCGCACGACGGCCGCCAGCACTACGCGGAAGTGAAGCGCGCGCAGCTGTTCGCCAGCGACAACGCGCGGGCCCTGCAGGCGCAGATCTCCAGCCTCGCCGCCACCTTGCAGCGCACCTCCTCGGATTCCGCCGCGCACCTGCGGGCGCTGCTGCTGGCCGGCGTGCTCGCGGCCCTGGTGCTCGCCGCCGCGGCGGCCTACTTCCAGGTGACCCGCGCCCGTCACGAGCGCGCCGCCCGTGACGCGCAGGAGCAGACCCGCGACATCCTCAAGACGGTGCGCGAGGGCTTCTTCCTGCTGGACGCCAACTACCGCATCGGCTCGGTGTGGTCGGAAGCGCTGACCCGCATGTTCAGCCGCCATGACTTCGCCGGCCTGTCCTTCGAGGAGCTGCTGCGGGACCTGGTGCCGGCGGCCACGCTCGCCACCGCCACCAAGTACATCAAGCTGTTGTGGGGCGACCGGGCCCACGAGAACCTGATGAAGAGCATCAACCCGCTGGGGCAGCTCGAGATCACGATGGAGAACGGGCACGGTGGCAAGGAGACGCGCTACCTGCAGTTCGACTTCCATCGCGTCATGGGGCCGGAAGGCATCAAGCACGTGCTGTGTGCCGTGGGCGACATCACCTCCAGCGTGCTGCTGGCCCGCGAGCTGCACGATTCGCAGGAAAATGCCAATGCCCAGCTCGACATGATGCTCGGCATGATGCACGTCGACCCGCTGCAGCTGATCTCATTCCTCGATACGGCCGAGACCGGCCTGAAGCTGGTCAACACGATCCTCAAGGAACCGGCGCGCACCGACGCGGAGTTCCGCAAGAAGCTCACCGGGCTGTTCCGTGAGCTGCACTCCATCAAGGGCGAGGCCTCGGCACTGAACCTCAAGAGCATCGCGAGCCGCGTGCACGCGCTCGAGGACATGGTGAGCGATTGCAAGAAGCGCCCGGAACTCTCCGGCAACGACTTCCTGCCGCTGGTGCTCAAGCTCGACGACCTGCTGGCGCACCTGCGCAGCGTGCGCGAGATGGCCGCGCGCCTCACGACGCTCAAGGTCAGCCCGGCTGCCAGCGAGCACTCCACCGCGACCACCGGCACCATGCCGCTGGCGCGTGCTCCCGAGCGGCCGGCCGAACGGCCGCAGCCGCGCGCGGTCGAGGACCTGTCCCCGGCGCTGCAGTCGATGGCCGAGCGCCTCGCCCAGGACCACGCCAAGCGCTTCAGGCTCTCGCTCACCGGCCTCGGCGAGGTGCCGTCGGCCTACGGCGCCACGATCAAGGACTGCCTCATCCAGATGCTGCGCAACGCGGCGGTGCACGGCATCGAGTCCCCGGAGGTGCGCCGCGGGCAGTCCAAGGAAGACACCGGGGTGGTGCGCGTGGACTTCCGCAAGGCCGGCGAGGGCTACGAACTCATCTTTGAGGACGACGGCGCCGGTATCGCGCCGGACTCGCTGCGGGCCGCCGCCGTGCGCCAGCAGCTCATCACCGAGGAGGAAGCCTCCATCATGGACACGCGCTCGACCATGGCGCTGATCTTCCGGCCGGGCTTCTCCACGCAGGACGGGGTCTCCATGGATGCCGGGCGCGGGGTCGGCATGGACGTGGTGGCCCGCAGCGTCTACGCCCTCGGCGGCAAAATCGGCGTCAGCACCCACCCGGGCAAGTTCACGCGCTTCAAGATCGTCCTGCCCGCCACCGACGCGGTCGGCAGCACCGCGGTCGCGTAAGCCGCAGCCATGAGCAGCAACGGAACATCGATGAACGGCAAACGCTCCTTCAAGCTCATGATCGTGGACGACTCGAACATCATGCGGCGGCGCATCGAGCGCTCGCAGCAGTTCGAGGAGCTGGAACTGGTGGGGACCGCCGGCAACGGCGAGGAGGCGCTGGAGCTGTTCCGGAAGACCGACCCGGACGTGGTGACCATGGACCTGACCATGCCGCGCATGGACGGCATCGAGTGCATCGGCAGGCTGGTGCAGCTGAAGCCGGCGATACGCATCCTCGTGATCTCGGCCCTGGCCGACAAGGCCACCGCGGTCGAGGCCATGGAAAAGGGTGCGAACGGCTTTCTGAACAAACCCTTCACCGACCGGCAGCTGAATGAAGCTTTTGCCGAGCTGATGCGCTAGGCTCGCCAAGGGACCACCACAAATGCTGTACGAACAGGAGCTCAAGACCTTCGTCGAGGGGACGACGAACTTCTTCGAGGTCGCGGCCCAACAGCCCGCCTCGATCGGCTCACCGTACCTCATGGAAGGCTCCCCCTCGGTGCACGAGTACACCGGCATCATCAATATCTCGGGCAAGCGCGAGGGAGTGGTGTACTTCACCGCCCCCAAGGCGATGCTGACCGTGCTGCTGATGAAAATGCAGGAAAACGACTTCAGTCACGAGACCATGCGCGACCTGGTCGGCGAGGTGGCGAACACCATCTCCGGCAACGCGCGCCGCGACTTCGGCCGTGATTTCGTCATCTCGGTACCGAGCGTGCTCTCGGGTGAGAAGCCGGCGATCCCGCAGAAGCCCGGCCAGCGCTCCTTCATCATCCCCATCAACTGGCGCAGTCACTCCGCCAAGCTGGTCGTCTCCCTCAGCTAGCGCCTACGCGCGGACGCGGCGCGCGCTTTCTTACTACCGCAATACCGCGTCGGTAGACTCCCTCGCGAACTGTGACGGTTGCACTGTTACCGCCGCCGGCTTTCAAGCGATATCGCCCCATGCAATCGAGTGCACTTGGAATAATCACCCTGCGCCGCGAGATTGCCGAGCGCTACGAGCGGATCAACCGCCTGTGGCTGAGCGCCCGGACCGCCTACCGCCGGCTGAACGACGCGCCGGTGCAGAACCTGCGCGCGCTGCGCGGGGCCGCGCAGCGGCTGGACCAGCTGGCCGCCGGACGGGCGGCACTGATGCGCGACCTGAAGGCGCTCTCGGACTGACTACCTCAGCGGCGTGCGCCCAGCAGGCGCGCCGGCAGCAACACCAGCGCTCGCAGCAGCGCGAATACCCCCTCGAGCGCGATCCCCACCAGCCGCAGCGGCAGCGACAGCAGCCACACGAGCGGGAACAGCACCAGCGCCACGAGCGCCAGGGGCCAGCAGAACAACAGCAGCAGCAGCCACAGCACCATACCGACCATCGCTCAGTCTCCTCAGCAGCGCAGACCCGGCGGCCGAAACCTGGCGTTCCAGGTTCATGCGATCTTAGCGCGGGTGCGTGCAAAGGCACGCTCGGATCGGCCCAATCGAGCGATAATCGCGCCCGCCTGAATCTTGAGGTAGCGAGGCCTGAAGCTTTGACCGCCGTCGCGTTCCAGCCCTGTGAGGCCGTCCATCCGAACGATGCGGTGGCCGTCATTGCGCCGGCGAGTGGCTTCGAGCGCAGCGCGTTCGATGCCGGACTCGCCGTGCTCGGCGCGCGCTATCGGCCGCAGTACGGAGCGGGAATCTTCAGCAAACATCGGTATCTGGCCGGCGATGACGAGCGGCGCCTCGCCGAGCTGCTGGCGGCGCTGGCGGACCCGCAGCTCAAGGCGGTGTTCTGCGCCCGCGGCGGCTACGGCGCCACACGGCTGCTGCCGCGCCTCATGACGGCGGCCCCGCCGGGACGGCGCAAACCGGTGGTCGGCTTCTCGGACATCACCGCCCTGCATCTGTGGCTGCAGGCGCACGGCCGGATCAGCATTCACGGACCCGTGCTCACCCAGCTCGGGCGGCTGCCCGCCGCCACGCACGCGCGGCTCTTCGGGCTGCTCGAGTCGGCCGCGCCCGCACCCGCGCTCCAGGGCACGGCGACCTACGTGCCCGGGGTGGCCGAGGGCCGCCTCCTCGGGGGTAACCTCTCGGTACTCTCGCGCATGCTCGGGACCCCCTACATGCCGGTGCTCGATGATGCGGTGCTGCTGCTCGAGGACCAGGGCGAGCGGCCCTACCGCCTGGACCGCATGTGGACGCACCTGACCCTCGCCGGGGTGTTCACCCGCGTGCGCGGCATCGTCCTCGGGAGCTTCACGGAGTGCGAGGAGAAGGACGCCCCGTACTCGGGCGCCGAGGTCGTGCGGGAACTCGCGCTCGCGACGGGCCTGCCGTGTGCGGCGGGCTTCCCCGTCGGCCACGGCGAGCACAACGAGCCGGTCCCCCTCGGGGTGCGCGTGCGCCTCGATGCCGACGCCCGCACGCTCAGCTTCCTGGAGGCGGCGGTGCGGGACTAGAAGAGCGGGCCCTCCTCGCCCAGCAACGCCTGACGGATGAGGGGGATGGGTCCGGTGAAGGCCATGAAGCGGTCGTGGAATTCGTGCCAGTACTGCATCGGCGCCGCGCCGGCGGCGCCCGGCTGCCGCGCCACCCAGTCCGCGCGCAGCTTTCTGATCATGAGCTTGCCGAGCGTGTACTTGAGGTATTCCGAATCGTAAGTGCCGCGCGCGGCCTGCTGGCGTGCGCTGCCGGGGTCCAGGAACGCGCGCTCACGGAACATGCGGTCCGAGTCGGCGAGTGACAGTCCCTGGGCGTGCAGCCCGATCGCCGACAGGTAGCGCACGTCGCGCTCCAGGGCATTCACCAGCTGCCCGATGTGCTGCTCGGCGTCCCCGTTGCCGAGGCCTTCCTCCCACATCAGCTCTTCACTGTAATGGGCCCAGCCTTCCGCGTAGGCGTAGCCGGCCCACAAGGCGGCGATCTTGGAGGGATTGCGGTTCGAGTGCAGGAACTGCTGGAAATGGCCCGGCCATACCTCATGCACACTGGTGTAGAGCAGATTCGCCTGGCCGGGGATGTAGGCGGCTCGTTCGCGCGCGCTCCAGGCCGGGTCCGGCGGGGCGATGTTGTAGACGTAGGCCACGTCCTTGTCGTAGGGGCCGGGAATGTTGATGTAAGCCCCGTTGGCGCGGTTGTAGGGCGGCGCCTCGGCCACCTGCGCCTGCTCCTGGCTCGGCAGGGTGACGATGTTCTTCTGCACCACGAAGGCGCGCAGCTGCGCCAGTTGCGCCCGCGCGCCCTGCACGGCCCCGCCCGCCGGCTTGTTGGCATTCATCTTGCGGACGCAGGCATCGAGCGTCCCCTGCGGCAGGTAGGTGGCGCAGGCCTGCCTCAGGGCTGCGGTGTTGCGCTCAAGGTCCGCCTGTCCGAGCTGCAGCAGCTGCGACAGCGGCACATCCACCCGCTCGGTGACCTTCAGCATCTCCAGAAACAGCGGTTCGCCCAGGGCGAAGGCCTGGGTCGCATGCCGCCGCTCCCCCTCGAGCCAGCCCTTGAGCTCTTCCATCGCCTTGGCGGCGGCGGCATCGGCCTCGGCCAGCGCCCGTTGCGCGGCCGGATCCTTGACCGCGGCGAAGAGCGGCGCGACCTGCTTGCGGTAGAAGACCGCAAAGCCGCCGAAGGCCCCGATGCCGCGCGCCACGAAGCTCTGCGGCAGCGGCGTCTTCAGGTTCGCGCGGATGTCGGCGGCGATCCCGGGGACCGCGCGGGCGTAACCGATGTAGCCCTCCAGGCGCTGCGCCAGGGGCGCGTAGGCGCGGTTGAGGTAGACGTCCGGATCCAGCTGTTCGATGTACCAGGCCGGGTTGGTGAACGGCAGGCGCGCGCGGTCGAGCCAGAACAGATCGCTATCGATGACGGTGTAGAGATGTTCGCGCTCGAAACGCTCCGGCGGGGTCATCGCCTCGGTGTCCAGGGCCTGCGCCTCGGCGCGCAGCTTGCGCATACGGGCGACCTCCGTGGCGATGCCCGCGGCGCTCAGATCGGGCATCTGCCCGTCGAACTCGTGCCGGCCGGCCTGCACCGCGAAGAAGGGGTTGGCCTTGAAGTAATCCTCGAGGAAGCGCGCCGCGAACTCGGGCCAGGGATCGGGCTTCGCGGCGGCGGCCGGTGGCGGCGCGGGCGCCGGACCACTACAGGCGGCGAGCGTCATCAGGACCGTCGCGGCAGGCCACGCGGCGCGCAGAGTGTGCAGTCCCATGCGGGCGAGTCCTCTTATTTAATGTTCAATGGGGCTCAGTCCAGGCGCCGTACCTGCAGCGCCAGCAGCGCCCCGCCCGCGTCGCGCTCGATATGAAACTCGATCGGGCGGCAGCACACTTGGCAATCTTCCACGTACGCGGGCTCGTCGGCCGTCAGGTCGACGCGCGTTTCCAGCCGCTCGCCGCAATACGGGCAGCGCACGGCGACAAATTCCTCCGGCGCCAGGCGCGGCGAGGCGGCCGGCTCCCACACCGGTTCCAGCCCGTAGAGCTGGTCAATGTGCGCGTGGTCCAGGCGCGTGAGACGGCGGCGCAGCCGGGCGAGCTCCGGGGCGGGGCGTCGTTTCATCGTTGCGCGGGGCCGTGGCGAACTGCGATGCTGGGCGCTCTCATAGCGCCACTGAGGATAACCCAATATGCCGATTGCCCGGGCGGGCGCGCTCCTGGTGTGCGCCGTGGCCGCCGCCGCGCTCGCCGCCTGCTTCGGTCCGCGAATGTCCATCGAAACCCCCGTGGGCGTCTCGCTGGCCGGCAACTGGAAACTGGACCCCGCCGCGAGCGATGACCCGCAGAAGACCCTCGCGCTGATGCGCGCCGAGGCGCAGAAGATCATCAACCGCGCCAACGCCGCCCAGGGACGCCCCGAGACCCCGCCACCGGGTGCAGCGGGTGCCGACGCGAGCGGACCACCGGCACACGGCGCACGGCGCGACCCGCTGCAGTACTCCGCGATGGCGCACGTGGTGGAGGCGCTGCTCGAGCGCAGCGATCACCTCAGCATCCGCCAGGCCGCGGATGAGATGGTGTTCGACTGGAGCACTTCGCGGCGCAGTTTTGTGCCCGGTGCGCACAGCGTGGTCTCCGCGGAAGGGGGCGTCGGCGATCAGACCTCCGGCTGGGACGGCAAGCAGTACGTGGTGCGCATCAAGCCGCAGATGGGCCCGCTGATCACCGACAGCTTCGGGCTGTCGGCCGATGGCAAGCACCTGGTGGAGAAGGTGCACGTCGATCAATACGAGCTGCCGGCGGTGACGATCACCCGCACCTACAACCCCACCACTGAAACCGGGCCGCGGCCGCTCTCGAGCGGCGACTGAGCCTGGCTGCCGGCCCGCCATGCGCCTCGCACGCTACGCCCGCGCTGTTGAGTGCCTGCTGCTCTTGGCACCGCTGGCGGCACCCTCGCAGCCCACCGGCGCCCCGGCGGTGGAGAGCGCGGCGCCGCTGCAGGAAATCGTGGTCGAGGGCTCCCACGAGGGCCCGCGACTGTGGACGGTGCGCAAGGGCGATCACACGCTGTGGATCCTGGGGACCATCTCTCCGTTGCCGAAGAAGATGGTGTGGCAGCCGGACGCGGTGCGCGAAGTGCTGCACCAGACCCAGGAGGTCGTACCCGCGTGGCCCAACTACGGCATCGGCGCCCATCCCTTGACGGCGCTGCGCCTATACATCGAGTGGCACCGGCTGCAGAACCCCCCCGACAGCCTGCCGCTGCGCCAGACACTGCCACCGGCGCTGTACGCGCGGGTCGAGGCACTCAAGAACCGCTACGACCCCAAGGACAAGAAACTCGAGCAGATGCGCCCGATGCTCGCCGCCCGGGAACTGGTGACGCGGGTGTTCGAGGCCGCAGGCCTCGCCTTGCACAATGAAGTGCAGCAGAAGGTGCTCGAGCTCGCCCGCCAGGAGGGCGTGCGGGTGCACCAGAACAAGCTCAGGATCGAGGATCCCGTCGATGTGCTCAAGGACGTCAGCCACACGCCGCTGGATCGCGAGGTGGCCTGCCTTGAGGCGGTGGTGACGCTGCTGGAAACTGACGTGGGACGCATGCAGGCACGCGCGCGCGCCTGGGCGCTCGGGGATGTGGAGACCCTGCGCTCGCTGCCGTACAGCGAGGACCGTGGCGCCTGCCTCACGGCGGTCTCCAACTCCGAGCGCGTGCGCAGCCTCATCGCGCGCGCCCAGGCGGACTGGCTGATCAGCGTCGAAGACAGCCTGGGTCGTAACCACGGGACGCTCGCCGTGCAGTCGATGGATCGCCTGCTGGGCGAACACGGCACGCTGGCCGCCCTCAAGTCCAAGGGCTACCACGTCGAGGGTCCCTAGGCGCCTCAGCTCGCGAGCGCACACCCCCAGGCGAGCGCCACGCAGGCGAGTGCCGCGGCACCGGCCAGCCACTGCGGCACGCCGCGCAGGTACGGCTGCAGAGGCGGCAGCGCCACCGTCGCGCCGAGCACTGCGCCCACCACGAACCCGGCGAGGTGCGCGATGACATCCGTGCCCTCGCCGGCAGATCCGGTCCACCCCAGCAGGATCACGCCCGCGACCAGCGGACCCCAGCGCCGCCCCCAGTGCTGCCGCAGCGGCAGGCGCTCGCGCCAGGAAAAGGCTGACATCGCCCCGAGGGCAGCAAACACCGCGGTGGAGGCGCCCACGGACGTGTGGTCCGCCGGCCCGAGCAGTCCTTCCAGGAGATTCGCGATGCCGGCGCCCGTGACGGTCAGCAGCCAGGCACTGCCTGCACCCATCTGCCGCGCGGCGAGATAGCCGAACCACACCCCCGCCGCAAGATTCGCCGCCAGGTGCGGACCATCCACGTGCAGCGTGAGGGCGGTCCACGCCCGCCACCACTGGCCGGCCTGCACGCGCGCCGCATCGAGCTCACCCACGTCGAAGGCATCCAGGCGCACCAGCCCGTGGGACAGCGCCGCGGTCACCCCCATCAGCACGAGCACATAAATGAGGCAGCCGACCCAGGCGTGCGGGTACACGTGGGGCGGTGGCGGAGGTGGCGGCGGCGGGCGGTTCTCCGCTTCGTAGTGCAGCAGGTGCCGGGAGGCATAGCCGGCATCCTGCGCGCTCACCTGCAGCAGGAATTCCCCCTCCCCGAGCACCACGAGCGCCGGGATGCCGACCGCGGTGAGCACCAGCAGGCGCTCATCGCAGTCGCGCTTGCGGGGTGAGCGGAACACGCTCGTCAGGTCATCGGCTTGCATCAGGCCTGCGCCGGACGTCAGCGCTCGGGTGTATGGCGCCGCAGGGTAAGCGCGGCAAGGGCGCGGCGCGCCGCATCCCCGATCAGCTCATAGAGCGCCGCGGTCGAGCCCTTGAGCGCGCTCACGTTCGGCAGGTAGCGCATCGGGTTCGGTTCCGGAGGCGCCCAGACGTCGGTGGGCGCGGCCACGACGCTCAGGCCGCAGGCCTCGAACTCGCGCACCGCGCGGTACTCGTGCGTGGCGTGCGTGACCAGGAGGATGCGCTGCACGCCCGCGGCGCGCAGGATGCGCGCCGCGTACTGCGCGTTCTCGAAGGTGTCGCGCGAATCGCTCTCGACCCAGCGCACCGTGACGCCGAAGTCGCGCGCGAGCGCGGTGCGCATCGCCTGCGTCTCGCTGAAATTGCCCGAGACCAGCACCGGCAGGTCCGTGCGGTGCGCGACGTAGGCGCCATAGGCCAGCCGCTCGAGCAGGTCGCCCCCGGCGGCCGGCAGGCCGGCGTATTCGGGCGCCGCGTGCCGCTCGCCGGAGCCGCCGAGGATCACGATCGCCTGCGCCTGCGGGAGGCGGGTGATGTCGAGCGCCGGCTCACGCTCGGCCGCGTGGGCGAGCCGGTCGGCGACCGCAGGCGTGGACAGCACCCAGAGCGAACCCAGTCCCGCCGCGAGCAGCGCGAAGCCGAGGCGGCGGGCCGCCGCGCCCCGGCCGAGCAGCCAGACGCCGGCGAACGCCAGCAGCAGCGGGCCCGTGGGCGGCAGGAGCAGCGTACGCAGCAGCGTCTTGAGGGTCACGAACATGCGCGGCGCACCTTATCTATAAGCGGATCCGTTGCCACGCGCCCGAGCGCCAGCGCAGCAGCAGCGTGCTGCCCAGCACCATGACATAGCACAGCACGGCCACCCAGCCGCCCACGGCCCCGAAACCGAACTGCGGCAGGAACCGCACCCAGCCCTGGCCCGGGGCGAAGGTGAGCGCATGCGCCAGCGGCACAAACAGCAACAGCGACAGACCCAGCACCAGGGCGGCGGGGACCTTGACGTCGCCCGAGCCGCGCAGGCACATGCTGCTGCCCATGTTGAGTCCGTCGAAGAACTGGAACCCCGCGGCAAGCCACAGCAGGCGCTGCCCGAGCGCCACCGCCGCGACGGCCTCCGCGTCGTGTGCGCCGGTGAAGAAGGGCAGCAGCCAGGGACCGGCGAGCGCGATCACGACACCGATGCCGCCCATGTAGAGCGCCGCCAGCAGGATGGTGCGGTTGCCGACGCGCATCGCCCAGCCGCGCGCACCCGCGCCGATCGACTGGCCGACGAGCGTGGTGCCCGCGGAGGCGATGCCGAAACCGGGCATGTAGGCGAGCGAGGTCAGCACCACGACCATCTGCGTGGCCGCCCCGTCGGTGGTCCCAAGCCAGGTCTGCATCATCTGGAAGATCGCAAAGCCGAGCAGGTCGGCCGCCGGCGACAGCCCCATCGGTACGCCGAGGCGCAACTGCTCGAGCAGGCGCTGGGCATGCGGCCGCCAGGTCAGGTGCGAGCGGTACACCCGGCGGTAGTAGGGCTGCAGAAAGATGGCGAGCGCGAACAACAGCCCGATCAGCTGCGCGACGTTGGTCGCCCAGGCGGAGCCGGCGATGCCCCACCCGAGGCCGAAGATGAAGACCTGGTTCAGGAGCGCGTTGGCGAGCGTCGTGACCAGCGTGATCCACAAGGTCACGCGCGGCCGGCCGATGCCGTTGAAGAAGCCGAGCGTCGCCCACACCGCCGCACCCACGAAGGCGCCACCGACGCGGGGGAACCAGAAGGCTGCGGCGAGCCGCTCGATCTCGGCATCAAAGCCGAAGGGGGCAAGAATCAGGTGGCGCGCCGCACCCACCAGCAGGAAGACCGGTGCCGCACAGGCCATGCCCCACAGCGCGGTCCACACCGCCTGGCCCGCAGCCCAACACCCAGTCCCGGCCGACAGGCACCACCACGCCAGCTGCTGGTGACCCCCGTCGATGCGGTGAGCCGCCACTGCGCACCCCACAGATGCACACAGCGCCGCGGCCAGCTGGCCACTGTTGCTGATCACCGACACCGCTGACGCGCTCAAGTGAAGCACCTGCAGGGCGGCCACGAACGTCACGCTCAACAGCACAGCGCTCACAGCAAGGATCCAGGCACGCATCGACTTCCCCGTCCAACGGTTCTTACCACGGTGACAGGAGTGGCGCCCATCCGAGGCATATCCGGCGAACCGGCGCAACCGGACGCGGTACACCACGGACCCCCGGCACCAGCGCCTTCCGCGGCCATGACGCACTAGGGTCCGGCGGCGTGAAGCTGCGCGAGGACGAGGTACGGGTGCCGGCACCGGACGGCGAGATCCGGGCGATCCTGATCGGCCCGGTCGACGGCGGCCGCGGGCACGGTGTCGTGCTTTACACCGACATCTTCCAGCTGACGGAGTCGACCCTGCGGACCGCGCGACGCCTGGCGTCGGGCGGGTTCGTCGTGTGCGTCCCGGAGATCTACCCGCACGGCGAGCTGGCCGGCGTCGCGCTGGAGTTCGACGACGCGGGGAAGACCGCGGGCCTCGCGGGCGCGGCGGCGACCACGACGGCGCGGTTCGACGCCGACCGCGTCGCCGTGCTCGACTACCTCGCCGTGCACCCCGACGTCGACGTGATCAGCGCGACCGGGTTCTGCATCGGCGGCCACCTGGCCTTCCGCGCGGCGTTCGACCCCCGCGTCGCGTCGACGGTGTGCTTCTACCCGACCGGGCTACAGGACGGGAAGCTGGGCGCCGACGACGCCGGGTCGCTGGCCGCGGCTTCGGAGATCGAGGGCCGGCTCATGATCGTGTTCGGGTCCCGGGACCCGCATGTCCCCGCCGACGCCCGCGCACAGATCGTCTCCGCCCTGTACGTAGCC
>Ga0207683_10001346_pt1 | contig 22168 bp, 27 predicted proteins | sample KBSM73metaG_FD_184333 | JGI IMG/M metagenome (GOLD analysis project Ga0207683, IMG submission 184333) | Miscanthus rhizosphere microbial communities from Kellogg Biological Station, Michigan, USA - KBS M7-3 metaG (SPAdes) (version 2) | ecosystem: Host-associated > Plants > Roots > Rhizosphere >... | reverse complement strand
CGGTGATCAATTGCGCACCGACAATCGCTCCGGCCGAAGTGCCGAGGATGAAATCGGCATCGGCTGCCGCCACGCCCGCGTCCGCCAGCCCGGCGAGCAACCCGCTTTCCCAGGCAACCGCGAGCGGCCCCCCGCCGCTCAATACCAAAGCGCGCATGACCGCTTGCGCCGCTCTATTTCTTGTTGGGCGCGGCCGGCGGCTTGGCAGCCGGCTGGGTCCCGCCATTGGGCCCCACAGCGAAAGCGCGCATCGCGAGGCCCTTCTGGGTCAAATGCTTGGCGCAGTTGGTCATGGTCGGGCCGAGGCTGGACGCCGGCATGGTCTTGGCCTGGGCCTGCACCGCGGTCTTGAGCTGCTCGTTGGAGATGCGCGCATCTAGCCGGCCGAGATAGAAGACCGAGGCGGCCATCGACAGCTGGCGCTTGGCCGGATCCTTCTCGGCGCGGGCGAAAACATTCGCGGCCAGCAGGCAGCGCACATCCTCGGCGACGCTCTGCGCTGCCACGGGCGTGGCCAGAGCAAGTGCCGCCGACGCCGCACCGATTATCATGAACTTCCGCGCCATGGCGCCACCCCCATCGATTCTTTTTAGATATGTCCGAGCAGCACCAATATCAGGACGATCAAAAGCACAAGCCCGAGTCCGCCCGAGGGCCCATATCCCCAAGTGCGGCTATGCCCCCATGTGGGTAGCGCGCCGACCAGGAACAGAATCAGGATAATGATCAGGATTGTGCCGAGCATGGATAGCCTCGCTTGATTGCAGGGCCACCTAACGGGTCGCGGTCGGGGCGGTTCCGGAGCGGGATATGTGGCCAGCGGACGGCGGTCTGCTCAGATCGAAAAAAAACGGCGATCGGTTCAGAATGCAGCGATTGATAACCATCCTTAAACGCTTGGCGTCTTAATCGGAACCACCCCAAGGCGCCGGCCCGTCGGCAAATTTTTAGGACATATCAGTTGCTTGACGTGGCATCATCCGCTGCGGCCTTTGCCGCGGCGCCTGATCGTTTGACGATTTTAGCTGCCGACGAGCGGCATGCCGCGGGCCTTCGGACGCTGGTTGCGGACGCGTTGGCCCAGGAAGGACAGAGCTGGTCGAGCAAACCACCGCTCCATGCAGACACCGAGATTTCGATCGACGAAATCCGCACCCTGATCGCCGCCTCGCGCAGCCGACTGCTGGTCGCGGTCGAAGGCACCGTCATCGTGGGATGTGTTCTGATCACTCGGCTGCCCGGTGAGCGGTGCGCGCTGGGCCTGCTCGGCGTCGATCCTGCCTGCCGTGGACGCGGCCTGGGTGGGCGCCTGATCGCTGCCGCCGAATTGATCGCCGAAAATAGCTTCGGATCGGATCAGATCGAATTATGCGTGCTCGCCGAGCGCACAAAGCTCGCCGCTTATTACGCGCGGCTCGGCTTCGCACCCACGGGGGAACGCCGGACGGTGCCGTTGGCGGACGCGACGATGGAATTCCTGGTCATGGCCAAGCCGTTAATCCCCGCGATGGTGTCCTGCGGCGTCAGTTGACCCGCATCAAGGGGGTCTGACGCTGGATCTCGCCGACCGCGCGCTGGATCGCGTCATGTTCGGCGTGCGAGCCCTGATAATAAGCGAGCCGCCAACTCGTTTCCTGCGAGCCTACCCCGAACGCCGGTTCTACCGGACCCAGAAGGCCGAGAAAGTGATCGACGCTGCCGGCCGATCCCTTCGCGGCCTTTTCGGCGATCGCGCGACGGATAGAACTGGCTAGGGGCAATCGAATCGGCATCTGCCGAAGCGTTCCTGTCTCAAGCATCTACTGGAAAAATTCCGCGCTACTGAACAACTCCGGGGCCCAACCGAGGCCGGAGTCTTTTGTTCCGACATATCTGCATGAGATGAAACGGCCCACAATCTGATCGTCCGATAGTGTTCCGGCCAAGCTGTCGGATAGTGGCCGTCTAGCCAGCTAGATTCCGGTGGAGGCGTGGCCCTATCAACTCCCCAATCGAGTGAAGTTGCGTTCGGTTTTCTAGTTTTGATTCGAGTATTTAGCTTTGAGCAAGTCCTTGTCCGTGCTGGTGGTTGAGGATGAGCTTCTGATCCTGGAAACGGTCCAGGAGGCATTGGAGGAGGCGGGCTTTTCCGTACATGCCGTGCCGTCGGGTTTTGCCGCGCTCGACTTTATGAGCGAGGGGGTAGCGGAGCTGGCGGGCCTGGTTACCGATATCCGCCTGGGCGAGGGGCCAAGCGGATGGGACCTGGCCCGCCACGCGCGTCAGCAACGGCCGGATCTGCCCGTGATCTACATGACCGGAGACAGTGCGGCGGACTGGTCGGCGCAGGGCGTGCCGCGCAGCCAGATCGTGCAAAAGCCGTTTGCGATCGGCCAGGTCCTGACCGCCCTGAGTATGATGCTGACCCAGGCCGATGCCGACGCGGCGAGCCAAGCCTGAAGACTTAGCCGGCTTGGGTCGCGGCCCGGCGCCATTTCAAATAATCGCGAACGTCATTGGCGGCGAAGCCCACGGCCTGGATCGCGCCGCGCAGGGTCGCCTCATCCACTTCCATAACCTCGGTCCAGTAAGCGCGTTCGTGGGGCTCATCGACCTGGATATGCACCGGATCCTGCGGCCGCGCCTCGCCATCCCTCTGGAACATCCTTCCTCTCCTGCCGCGTGAACGCACCGGCGAAAACCAGGAACCGTCCATTCGCCGCAGTTGTGCCACCGCCTGGCGAGCATCAGGCGACCGCATTCTCCTCGGGCGCGGTCGTCCAGCCGAGACTGGGGATGGCGGCGGTGCGGCGTCCCCGTAGATCGACGCGCAAGGCGAGATAATTCTTGCTTTCCATATAGCCCAACAGGCGTCGCGTCCGGCCGATCGAGGCGGTGCCATAGACACGCGCAATCTCGGCATCCGAAGGGCAGGGCGCGCCGTCGCGCGCGGCGCGCGCGATCAGCATGAATACGCCGAGCATGTCTTCGGGCACGCCGTTAGCAAGGCGCAGGGCTGCGGCCCAGCCGTCGTCGGCAAGATCCTCCGAGAACAGCCCGGCGCGCGCCAGGGTAAGCCGTCGCGCGAAATCGCCAGGTGCTAGCGGCGGCTTGGCCACGCCCCGCATCCGGCACCGTATCGCGAAATCCTGGAACAAGGCGCCGGGCGCGCGATGCTCCGCATCCTCGTCCGCGACGATGTCGCGCAGCACGGCGTCGATCGTCGGCCCGACATCCGGCAGGTCCGTTTGCCGCTCGGCCTCGGGTGCGGCCGCATCCGGGTCGGCCTCGTCGATCCGCTGAAGCAGATGCTCGACCGGTTCGGCCGGTGGAGGCGGCGGGGGTGCGGGCGGCGCCTCCTCCAGCATGTCGAACAGCAAAGCCTGCGCATCGCCGGCACCATGCGCCGGCAAGGGTTTGAGGCCGGGCGCGGCGCCGCGCCCGCCCGTATCGACCTCCCCGATCCGCACCAGCAAGGGTCGCCGAGCGATGGCCGGACCGAGCGCGAGGAACTGACCCCGTTCCAGGTCACGTATCTGTTCGGCCTGGCGGCGCTCCATGCCCAGCAGGTCGGCGGCGCGCGCCATGTCGATGTCGAGGAAGGTGCGGCCCATCAGGAAGTTGGAGGCTTCGGCCGCGACATTCTTGGCGAGCTTGGCGAGCCGCTGGGTTGCGATCACGCCCGCCAGCCCGCGCTTGCGGCCGCGGCACATCAGGTTGGTCATCGCGCCCAGCGAAACACGGCGTGCCTCCTCCCCCACCTCGCCCGCGGCGGCGGGCGCGAACAATTGCGCCTCGTCCACCACGACCAGCACCGGATACCATTGGTCGCGCGGCGCATCGAACAGCCGGTTGAGGAAGGTGCCCGCGCAGCGCAATTGCGCGTCGACCTCCAGCCCTTCGAGATTGAGCACGACCGAGACGCGATGCTCGCGTACGCGTGCGGCAATGCTGCCGGTTTCAGCCTCGGTATAATCCGCCGCTTCGATCACGAGATGCCCGAAGCGATCGGCGAGGCTGACGAAATCACCCTCGGGATCGATCACCACCTGCTGCACCAGCCCTGCGCTCTGTTCGAGCAGGCGGCGCAGCAGATGCGACTTTCCCGAGCCCGAATTGCCCTGGACGAGCAGACGGCTCGCCAGCAATTCCTCAAGGTCCATCCCGGCGGAGGATCCGCCGGTGCCCTGGCCCATATCGATTTGGGTGGTCATCGCCCTCCCCTTTGGCGGAGCGAATCCGGGTGCGGCAAGGGCTTCATTCAATCATAGTGATAAAGCTTGATCCGCTGGATCGAGCAGGTGTCGGGCGGCGGCGGCGCAGGAGCTGCCGCGCCCAGGACGAGCACGACACGGCGAAGGTAAGCAGGCCGAAAAGTCATAAGCACGTCTTGGCGGAGGGAGGCCAGATCCCGCAAGCGGGTCGGCCTGTCCCGGCATGGCACCTTTTACCAAATTGGTCGGTTGGACCTGCTGGTGCCCGCTCAAAAGACGGGCCAAGTAGGAGAAGAACGATGAAGCTCAAGGCACTGGCCGCCCCGATGGCGGCGATCGCCGCGCTGACGATGGTCGGCACGCTTCCGGCAGCCGCGCAGCCCGGCAATTGGGACCGCAACGCCTTCTGGCGCGACGCCCCGACCGATCCCTATCAACGGATCAGATTCCTCCAGCGCCGGATCGAGCGCGGTACCGAGGATGGCAGCCTGTCGCGGCGCGACGCACGCCGTGCGCAATATCAGCTCAACCAGATCCGCCGCAGCGCGGATCGGATGCGGTATCGCCACCACGGCACTCTACGCGCCGCCGACTATGACTATATCCAGAGTCAGCTCGACGATCTGAGCCGGCAGATTCGCTGGCAGCGCCAGAGCTGGTCATCGGGTTATGGCGACTCTGGACGCCCGTCGGGCGGTTACAGCGGTGGTTACGGCGGCAACTACGTCACCACCTATGATGCGTCACGTTATTATCGCGACGGGCCGAGCTATTCCGAGCGACGCCTGAGTGACAATGACGAGGTCTATCGCGGCTCAGACGGGCGCTATTATTGCAAGCGCAGCGACGGCACGACCGGCCTCATCGTCGGTGCGGCCGCAGGCGGCATCCTTGGCAACATCGTGGACGGCGGCCACAATCGCGCTGCCGGCACATTGATCGGCGGCGCGCTCGGTGCGCTGGCGGGCAAATCGATCGCCGAGAATAATGACATTCGCTGCCGCTAGGCGGTGGCGAAACGAGACGGGCGCCGGTGTTACTCCGGCGCCCGTTTCATTCGATGCGAGAGACAAAAAAATGGGGCGCCCCGCGGAGCGCCCCTCGGGCCCATTATCTGCCGGTCTTAGCGACGATGATGGCGATAGTTGTAGCGATAGCGGTTGTGCCGGTAATAATGGCGATGGCCGTGGTGCAAAGTATTGAACAGGCCGCCCGCCGCGGCGCCGATCAAGGCACCATTACCCATCGACAGGCCTGGAACCACCGCACCGGCGAGCAGGCCGCCGGCGGCGCCTATGCCCGCACCACGCAGGATGTGGTGCGCGCTCTGCGCCGAGGCGGGGACGGCGGTTAGCGCCATCGATGCGGCACCGGCGGCGATCAGCAAGGTCTTCATGATATCATCCTTTCAACTCGTGGCTCCCGTCGGGGTGGGGCAACGAACCGTCACCCCGCGGGTTCATCGGTTAGCGATAGGGGTTCCACGCATAATCATCGTGGTAGCGATGGTGGCGATGCTCGCGCTCCCAGCGGTAATGGGCGCGGCGCGCCTCACGCGCACGTTCGCGCTCCCAGCGGCGATGCTCACGCCACGAATAGCGATCGTGCCGATCATAGCGATCATAGCGGTCATAGCCGCGGTTATGATCATAACCGCTATAGCCATAATAGTCCTGGGCCTGGACGGCCGAGGGCACCGCGATCGTGCTCAAGGCCAGCGCAGCGGCGATTGCCAACTTGGTACGCATATTCTCTCTCCTCACGCGCCCCGTTTCCAGGGACGATCAAGGTTTACGCGAGACCAGATGCGCGGGTGCTGAACGGGTCCGGCAGCAATTGTTCAGGATCGGAAAGGCTGGCGAGAGGGCCAGCTGTGCAATTCGCCGCATTGGGCCTCGCCCTTGGCGATCAAGCTGCTAATCAGGGCCGCGAAAAATGAGGAGAGGGGCATGACGGGTTATAGTCGGCGCGAGATTGGCAAGGCTTTGGGCGCAGGTGCGGTATTGGCCGCCGGCGGCGCCGCGACAACGGCAGCCAGTGCGGCACCGCTCGATCTGTCCTTCCCCCAGGGCTTTAAATGGGGTTGCGCCACCGCCGCCTATCAGATCGAAGGCGCGGCCAAAGAGGATGGTCGCGGGCCGACCAATTGGGATATTTTCTCGCACACGCAGGGCAAGACCGCGAATGGCGATACGGGCGACGTCGCCTGCGACAGCTACCATCGCTATGCCGAGGACACGCAGCTTCTCAAGAATCTGGGCGTGTCGACCTATCGCATGTCGCTCGCCTGGTCGCGCATCTTCCCCAACGGCCGGGGCAAGCCCAACCAGAAGGGCGTCGATCATTATAACAAGGTGATCGACGATCTACTGGCGAACGGGATCACGCCCTACGTCACGATGTTCCACTGGGACCTGCCCGCGGCGCTTCCCGGCGGCTGGCAGAATCGCGACACGTCCTACGCCTTCGCCGATTATTCCGGCTATATGGCGGGACAGCTTTCGGATCGCGTGAAGAATTTCATGACGGTCAACGAATTGCGCTGCTTCACCGATTTGAGCCATGCGCAGGGCATCCATGCCCCCGGGCTGAAATTGCCGCCCGCGGATGTGAACCAGGTGCGCCACCATGGCGTGCTCGCCCATGGCCTCGCGGTCCAGGCGATCCGCGCGCACGGCAAGGGCCCGCTTCAGGTCGGCATTGCGGACAATACCACGATCTTCACGCCCGCGATCGAGACCGACGAGCATATCGCCGCGACGCGGAAGGCGATGCGTGAAGAGAATGCCATGTTCCTGACCGCGATCATGGAGGGCAAATATCTCGATTCCTATCTGACCGAGCAGGGCGCTGCCGCGCCCAAGGTCCAGGCCGGCGACATGGCGATCATCTCCAGCCCGCTCGATTTCGTCGCGCTCAACATCTACACGCCCAATTTCGTTCGCGCGGACCCGTCGACGCCGAAGGGCTATGTCATCCTGCCGCATTATGAGCAGAGCCCGCGCATGGCCTCCCCCTGGCTCTATGTCGGGCCGGAAGCGCTCTATTGGGGACCGCGTCTGGCGAGCGAATTGTGGGGACCGAAGGCGCTCTACATCTCCGAAAACGGCTGCTCGGCCGATGATCCGATCGCCAACGGACGTGTCGATGACAGTGACCGCGTCATGTATCTGCGTAACTACCTGACCCAGCTCCATCGCGCGACTGCCGAAGGCTATCCGCTCAAAGGCTATTTCCTGTGGAGCCTGATGGATAATTTCGAATGGGCCGACGGCTACACCAAGCGCTTCGGCATCCATTATGTCGACTTCGCCACCCAGAAGCGCATCCCGAAGCTGAGCGCAGCCTGGTACAAGGAACTGATCGCCCGCAACCGGATGGTCTGATCGGGCCGACCGATATGACAAAGGGGCGCCTCGGGCGCCCCTTTTTTTGCGCGAAGGCGGAAGAGGCGCTTAATCTCGCAGCTTCCGGACGACGACACAATCCGGCAGGGGTGCGCGCGTGGGTTTACGGAAGGACATTTGGCGCCCGGCGATCGTGGAAGCCCCGTTCGCCGAAATTGTGCGAGGGGGATCGATCGGCGGAGCGAGAATCCATTGGCTGCCGCCAATGGGAAGCTTCCGTTTCCTCGCGGATCCGTTCGGCCTCTGGCGCGACGGGCGCCTGCACGTCTTCGTCGAAACCTTTGACTATCGCACTCGCATCGGCGCGATCGAGGTGCTCACCTATGGCGCGGACTTCAGCCTGATCGATCGGCGATCGGCTCTGCGGGAACCCTGGCATCTTTCCTATCCGATCGTCTGGGAGGCGGAAGGTGAGACCTGGATGTTGCCGGAGGCGCACCGTTCCGGCCGGCTCACACTCTATCGCGCGGCTGAATTTCCACACCGATGGGAGCGGACCGCCGAAATCCCGCTCGACCATGTCGCGGTCGACGCCACGCCCTTCTGGCACCAGGGGCTGTGGTGGCTCTTCTATACGTCGGCGTCCAACAAGCGGGACAAGATCGGCGCCTTGCATCTGGCATTTGCCGAGCGCGTCCGAGGCCCCTGGCATGTCCATGCCGGCAATCCGGTGCTTCGCGATCCATCGAGCGCGCGGCCGGGAGGCACGCCGCAAGTCATCGATGGACGGGTTGTGCTGCCGGTCCAGGATTGCTCGCAGACCTACGGGGGCGCCATTCGACCACTGTGGTTCGACCGCCTCGATCCTGATGGCGTCTCGATGGAGGCTGGTTCCGCCATCGCGGGTCAGGACGTGCTCGCGCCATTTTGCGAGGGCCTGCACACGATGTCGGCCGCGGGCGACGTTACCCTGGTCGATGCCAAGCGCACCGAGCTTTCGCTACACGGCCTGTCGATCGAGGCGATGCGCGAATTGCGCAAACTACTAGGCTGAGTCGGTCGCCCCCAGACGTCAGGCCCGCGCGGCCGTCAAGTCCAGGCCCGCCTGCAGGGCACTGCTGGCCGCCGCGACCATGTCGCCCAGCAACTCGATCACCTGGAAAGCAGCGAAGGGCGGGCAGAGCCAGCTATAGGGACCGGCGAACCAGTCACCCGGATCGGCGCCGACAAACACGAACGGGATTTCGCGCTGCCGCACCGAAAGCGTGTCGAGCATCGCCTTTCCGATATCGACCGCAATGCAGGCGGAAAAGTTGAGCCACTCCGCCGGATCGACGCTAGCGAGCGCTATCTCGGGGGGGCCGTCAAGGGCGACGACGCTTACGCCCGCCATCTCCAGCGACCGCCTGATATAGGACGCGCTGAAGCTGTCAGGCTCCGCGAGCAACAGGATATTGCCCTGCCGCAGGCTAAACGGTGCGTTCATCCCCTCTCCTCTGGGATAGGCATAACATAGCGATTCGGAAGAGAGAATCCCGCATTCACTATTTCTTGTGGATGAACGACCCACAGGGCCCAAGATTCTGTCGCGCTCAGCCCTTGTCGCGGAGCTGGAAACGCACCCGGTATCGGCGAAAGTCGAGGCTCATGCGCTTCAGACCCTTCAGCGCGTCGGTTCCGAGCAGGAGCGCCGGTCGATCGGCAAGCCCGAACTGGGCAAAGGGCGCGACGTCGGCGAAGGCGACCGGCATGTTGCGGATGCGCAATCCGCCGATTTCGATATGCGGCAACAGGATGCTGATCGCCGATGCGCTGCGCCCCGTGACGCTGTTCAGCACGATTGCCCTATGCACGGGCGGATGACGGCCGCCCGTGATTTTCTCGAGCAAGGCATAATTGCCGATCGTCATGTCGGATCCGGTATCGATCAGCGCATAGACGTTGAGCTTGCCGACGCGAACCTCGGTCAGGATCAATTGGCCGTGATGGCGATGGCCGACGACCACGATCTCGCCTGGCTCGGCCTTTTCGGGCGTCGTCGCATCCTCTAGTGTGATGCTGTTGTTCTCGAAATCCATCATGATGCGCCGATCGGCAAGCGCATCGACGCCGATTATGCCCTGCGCGCCGAGAAATTGTTCGGGCAGGCCGGGCGCGGAGACGGCGAAGGTATCGGCATCCCCGACCCGCAGCGTATCGACCAGGAAGGTCGCCACGTCGGACGCGCCTGCCACATCGTTCAGGCGCACGGTCGCGCTTGCGGGCAGGTTGAGCCGCCGGGCGAGCGCGACGCCGATCACAGACCGGTCCGCGCCGCTGTCGACCAGAAAGCGGAACGGTCCGTTGCCATTGACCTCGACCCCGATCGACATCCGCGTATCGAGCAGCCGTGCCGCCATCTCGCTCACGGTGAGGCAATCGTCGATCAGCGCGGTGCGGAGGTTGGCCGCGAGGGCGCGCGCGATGGGGAGGTTCGCGACTGCCGGTTCGGGCGACGGACAAGAAAGGGGCGCGATCGGCATCGCGGCGGATGCGGGCACACAGGCCAGCGCAGCGGCGATCCAGCCGCACAGCGCCCTCGCAAAGATGGCGCGGCCCGTCCTCATGCCCAACCTGTCGCACCATGGTGCGGCGCGGTCTTGCACCGACGTGACCGGCGGCATCCCGTAAGGCCGAGGCCTTCGAAACCGTCTCGGTGCCGTTACGGAAACCCCATGCAAATCAATATGTTGTTAAGGTTAAGGGCGCTATAAAAGGCGACGAGCGGAGGGACTTAATGAATCGCAGGCAATTTCTGACGGCGGGCGCCGCCGTGACCGCGAGCGCCTTGTTGGTGGGTCGCGCCGGTGCAGGGACCCTGTTGGATCCGACTGGCGCACAAGGACTGATCGAGCGCGCCAATGCCGCGCTCGACGCGCATGCCGGACAAATCCCCCACCGCGATGTCGTGGGTGTGGCCGATTTCGCGCGCCATAACCGCCTGCCGCGCTTTCACCTGATCGATCTGCACAATGGCCGGCTGGAGAGTTTCCTGGTCGCGCACGGTCGCGGATCGGATCCGGCGCATACGGGCTGGCTGCAGCGTTTTTCCAACCTGCCCGGGTCGGAGGCCTCGTCCGAAGGCGCCTATCTGACGAAAGACATCTATTTCGGCGCGCATGGCCGTTCGCGCCGTTTGGCGGGTCTCGACCCCCGGAATGACCAGGCCGAGCCGCGCGGTATCGTCGTGCATGGTGCCTGGTATGTGAGTCCCGAACTCGCCGCCAAAGGCGCGATCGGGCGCAGCGAAGGCTGCTTTGCCTTCCAGCAGGATCAGGTCGGCCAGATCATCGACCGGCTGGGTGCCGGCCGGATGATCCTGGCGATGAAAGCCTGAACTTAGGGTCGGTTCAGCAGGGCTGAATCAACTCGAGTGCTTCGGGGCCTTGGGCTTGGTGTACAGGGTGAAATCGCTGAATACGATCGAGCCACCCTGCATCTGCGTATAGCGGTCGCGCTGATGGACGATATCCATCCGGCACTGCTGGCCGCCGAACGGCTTGGTGATCAGGATATTGTCCTCGCGCAGGAATTCGACACCATCGGGCCGGTTGACCCAGGCCTTGCCGCCCAGCCCCCAGAAGACCACCGCGGTGCCGTCCACGACGGTCTGGTTGGTGATGTCGTTCACGTTGACGCAACGCACCTTCGGCCCCGCCACATAGCCCTTGAGCATCTTGGCAAGTTCGGCCTCGCCGCGTTCCTGCCTTGACGGGCCCTTGGCGGCCACCGGCGCCGCCAGCAAGGCGGCCGTGATCAGCATGGATGCAATCCGCATCATCGCTCTCCCTATCAGGTCTATGCAGCGTAGGACGAAGCCGTCGACGCCTGACCTTGATAAGCGCCTGCCGTAATGATCCCAAGCTGAATGTCTCCCTGCCCCGTTTTTTTGGGGGGACGGGGCAGGAAGAGGGTACGCCACGGAACCACAAGGCTTCCTAAGCTTGAGGACCCGGCGGGCCGGGGAAGAGCCGGCCCGCCGGCACCCGCGACTGCTCTCCCCCGGGGACAGGAAGAGCCGGCAACGGCGCGGGAATCAGGCGAAAAACAGGCTCGACCGGCGCCGGCGTGCCATGCCGCCGACAAGGGCGAAGCCTCCGAGCATCATGCTCCACGCCGCCGGTTCGGGCACCGCGGCGGCAAGCGTGGCATTGTTAGGTGCGAAGTCGCTGATCACCGCGAGCCCGCCGGTGGTTCCGCTGCGTGGCCAGATATTGAAACCGTAATGCCCGGGATCGAAGCCGGTCGTCGGCAGCAGTGACAGTGGTACCATCACGCTCAGCGCATTGCCGCCGATCACGACCGACCCCGCGGCAAGGCTGATCGCGCCGATCTTGGCCGTGCCGTCCTTCTGCACAGCGATCACCTTGTTGAACAGCACATTGGGCGCTCCGATCGAGCCGAAGGGACCGGCCCCCGTGCCGGTATTGACACCGATCGCGTAGAAGCCCGGCAGCGTCGGATCGATCGCACCCGCAAATGTGCTCTGGAGGAGGAAGCTCATCGAGCCGGCATTGTAGCTGACCGAAAAGCTGGTGACGTCGAGATCGGCCTGGTGCGGACCGGTATAGGAAGCGAGGAAATCGCCGGTCGGATCGGTGATGCTGTTGGACTGGGCCTGGGCGGCCGTAGCCAGGGATAATGCCCCGATGCCGAGAAGAAGATGCTTCGCAACCATGTTATACCTCCACTGCTGAACCCGACGCTCGGTCCCGAACGACGGAACCGCGGTTCAGACTCGTGCGACGAAGCGTGCTGCGATGGGGACGGCATGCCCAATCGGGGTCGAATTCGTTGTGCAACCGATACAACCGTTCGTCGCATGGCGATTGTCATTCGCGGGGGCGGGCCGCATGGCCGCGAAATCCGGAGCAGAGATCGACATGATGAACAAGACGGTGATCGCGTTGGTCCTGGCCATGCTCGTGGCCTCGCCGACGATGGCGACCGACGCGGATGTCTCGGCGCTTCTGCTCAGGAAGACCGAGGCCTTTTCCGACGCGGGCCCCATCGGCGACGGCAAGGCGATGGCTGCATTGGCGGACCCGCGGCTCATCTTTTTCAATGAGAATGGCGACCGCGCGACACGCGACGACCTCGCATCGATCACGCCCGGGCCATCCAATGGCGTCACGACGCACATGTCGGTGACCGACTGGGACTGCGAGGTGCATGGCGAGGTCGCGATGACCAGCTTCATCGACAAGGCTGCGCGCACCGACGCCGCGGGCAAGACGACAATCGCCCGCTATCGATCCGTCGAAACCTGGCTTCACCAAAACGACGACTGGACGATGATCGGCAGCGAGACCGTGGCGTTGGTCGACGATCCGGCGACGATAGAAGTGGCCTCGATCGACGACTATCTCGGCACCTATCGCGCGGCATCGGGCATGACCTTCACCTTTTCGAAAAGCGGTCCGGATCTCTCCGCGACCACGGGCGGCCAGCCGGTGACCGTGCAGAAAGCCGAGGCGCCCGACATCTTCTTCACGCCCGGCGCGGCGCGCGCGGTGAAGATCTTCCGGCGGGACGCAAGCGGCAGGGTGACCGGCTTCGTTTATCACCGAGCGGGGCAGGACATCCTCTTCAGCCGGGTGGCCTGAATCCCGATTTACGCAGAGCGCGGCGTCCTGGACGATAGGATGCGCCCGCACAGTCGTTACGGCCGCGCGCCTGGGACCTGGCACATCCGTCTGAATATGCTATGCAAATTCCCTAAAGTGGGGTCCGCGTATGAGTTATCCGCCAGAGTTTAACGAAAACGAAGTCGCGTTTCTGAGCGGTGTCGATGCAAGCGGCCATGTCGCCGCGACGTCCTTCCATACATGGGCCGGCAGCGGCGATCCGAACCAGTCAGGCTCCTATCTGAACGTCTCCGATGTTCGCAAATGGGGCAGCAATGTCGCGGGCACCGGCGCGACCGTGACCTATGGCTTCGACCCTGGTTCGCATTGGACCACGGTCGAGCAGAACAGCTTCGTCGCCTCGCTGCACCTGTGGCAGGCGGAAGCGAACATCCACTTCGTCACGGGCGACTCCGCCGCGGCCGACATCATCTTTACGCGCGCCAGCAATGGCAAGGCGCAGGGCTTCCTTGACGGCACCAGCGTGGCGATCGGAAGCGCTGCGCTCGGAACGGCCGAGCATGGCGGCGTGCAGATCGATACCAGCATCGTCGGCTTTGGGCCGCTCGGCGGCAGCTTCTCGCTCTACGGCGGCTATCCCTGGATGACCGAGCTGCATGAGATCGGCCACGCGATCGGGCTGGGCCATGCCGGCCCCTATGACGGCAAGGGTTATGCGCCGCAGTGGGGGTCGGACGACAACCGCGCCATGTCGATCATGTCCTATCATGACGGCGCGAATTGGGGTCTGTTCGACGGATATAGGGGCGAGCCGACCACCCCGATGATGCTCGACATCGTCGCGGCGCAACGGCTCTACGGGGCGCCGACCGACGGCCCCCTGAGCGGAAACGTCACGTTCGGCTTCAACTCCAATATCCAAGGCGATATCCGCCCATTCTTCGACTTCACGGTCAACACGCAGCCAGTCGTCACCTTATGGTCGAGCGGGGCCCATAACACGCTCGATGTGAGCGGCTTCGCGCAGAACGCGACGCTCCATTTGCGGTCCGGTGAGGGTTATTCGAGTAGCGTCGGCGGCCTCACCGACAATATTTATATCGCGCCCGGGACGCACGTCACCACCGCCATAACCGGTGCCGGGAACGACACGATCGCCGGCAATGACGATCACGACATCCTCATCGGCGGCGCGGGCGGCGACCTCATCGCTGGAGGTGCCGGCAACGACCATATTTATGGCGGCGGCATGACCCAGACGCCGGGCGACGGCGCGGACGATCTGCGTGGCTGGGATGGAATGGATTATATCCAGGGCAATGCCGGCAACGACACGATCAACGGCGGCAACGGTGCCGATCGTCTGTACGGCGGCGGTGGAGACGACAATCTCGATGGCGACGTGGGCAATGACACGATCCAGGGCAATTTAGGCAACGACACGGTCAACGGCGGGGACGGCGCCGACCTGATCCATGGCGGCCAGGGCAACGATACCATCGCGGGAGGGTCTGGCGAGGACATCGTGATGGGCGACCTTGGCGACGATCGGGTCGATGGGGGACGTGGCCTGGATACGGTCTATGGCGGCGCAGGCTCGGACGTGTTCGCCGTTACCGAATTCGGCGCCACCTACGTAACCCACCCCGGTTGGCTCAATCAGTGGCGGATCGAGGAGATCGCCGATTTTGTCGACGGCACCGACCATATCCACATCGACGCCGGAATTCCGGTCAAGATGATCGATCTCGGCACGCAGTCCAGCGTGCAGGCCGCCTCGGACCTTGCGACGTCGATGCTGCAGAACAGCATGACGAACATAAACGACAATTTCGGCGACGTGGTCGTCTCTCAGATCGGCAGCGACACGGTGTTTTTCTTCTGGGGGTCCGCCATCGGCATGGAAGCCACCCGCATCGACAATCTCGACGCCGCCAGTTTCACCGTCGCCGATTTCGTCTAACCCGAATCTCCTCCGAACTCAGCGCACGACAGCTACCATCGCGTCGGCTTGGGATTGCGCTCATCGAAATCTTTCTGGTGCCAATAGGGATAAGCGGGCGTCCGGCGGCTGGCGTCGTCGAGCAGGTCGACATGCTCCGGGGGGAGCGTCCACCCGACGGCGCCCAGATTCTGCCTGAGCTGTTCCTCGTTGCGCGCGCCGATCACGATGTTGGCGACCGTGGGCCGCGTCAGCAGCCACGCCAGCGCGATCTGGCTCACGCTTTTGCCGGTTTCCGCGGCAACCTTGTCGAGCGCATCGATCGCGCCGAACAGATAATCGTCCTCGACTTCGGGTCCGCCCTCGGCACCGCCCCCGGCGATACGGCCCTCGGCGGCCGGCTGGCCGCGCCGGATCTTGCCGGTCAGACGCCCCCAACCGAGCGGGCTCCACACCATCAGCCCGACGCCCTGATCGATACCGAGCGGCATCAGCTCATGCTCGTAATCCCGCCCGATCAGCGAATAATAGCCCTGATAGGCGACATAGCGCGCAAGGCCATATTGGTCGGATTTGGCGAGGCTCTTCATGAGCTGCCACCCTGAGAAATTGGACGCGCCAATATAGCCGATCTTGCCGGCACGGATCAGGTCGTCGAGCGCGCGCAACGTCTCTTCGACCGGGGTGAGCGCATCGAAACCGTGCATGAAATAGAGATCGATATGATCGGTCTGCAGCCGCTTGAGACTAGCCTCGACCGAGCGGATCAGATGGAAACGCGATGACCCTACATCGTTGGGCCCATCCCCCTTGCGGAACGTCGCCTTGGTGGAGAGCAGCGCCTGATCGCGCTTGCCCTTCAGCGCCGCGCCCAGAATTTCTTCCGATGCGCCCTGGGAATAGATGTCCGCCGTGTCGAATAGGGTGACGCCGGCATCGAGGCAGATGCCGATCAGCCGGCGGGCCTCTTCGACATCGGTCGTTCCCCACCGTTCGAAAAAGGCATTCGCGCCTCCGAACGTGCCGGTGCCGAAGCTTAGGATGGGAACCTTCAGGCCGGACCGGCCGAGCTGGCGATATTCCATGCGCATCTTCCTGCTGCCTGGGATAGGCGCGGCACCATAAGCAGGGCCGATTCTGGTGCAAGTCGCGACGCGGACCTTTCCGCGTGATCGCCTGCTTGGTAAGCCGGTTTCATGCCCGCCCCCGTCACCTCGCCGCGCGTCTGGCGCCAGGAGGCCGCTTCGACCCTGCGGCTGGCCGCGCCGTTGGTTCTGACCAACCTGACGCAGGCGGCGATCCAGGGGACCGATGTGCTGTTGCTCGGCTGGCTCGGCCCGCGCAGCCTCGCGGCCGGCGCGCTCGGATCGAACATCTATGTCGCCTTCCTGATCTTCGGCATGGGGCTGGTCACCGCAGCCTCCCCGCTCATGAGCCGGCAGATCGGGGCGATGCCGCACAGCGTGCGCGACGTGCGCCGCACCGTCCGCCAGACGATGTGGGCGGCGGTCACGATGGCGGTGCCGGTGATGCTGATCCTGTGGCATTCGGAGAGCCTGCTGATCTGGCTGGGCCAGGATCCGGCGCTCGCGCATCAGGCGGCGCGGTTCGTGCGCGCGATCGAATGGGGCTTCATCCCCGCGCTCTTCTACCTCGTGCTGCGCGGCTATGTCGCGGCGCTCGAGCAGCCCGCCTGGGCGCTGCTGATCGGCACGCTTGGCGTCGTCTTCAATGCCTTCCTCAATTACAGCCTGATCTTCGGCAAGCATGGTTTGCCCGCAATGGGCATCGTCGGCGCGGGGATCGGCAGCTCGATCACGCAGACGATGATGTTCGCCGGCATGGCGATCGTCGTCGTCACGCATAAGCGCTTCCGCCGCTATCGCCTGTTCGGGCGTTTCTGGCGCGCGGACTGGCGGCGTTACAAGACGGTGTGGCGGCTGGGTGGGCCGATCGCGGCGACGCTGGGCCTGGAGATCACGATCTTCAACGCGGCGGTCTTCCTGATGGGGATCGTCGGCACCGCCGCGCTCGCCGCGCACGCGATCGCGATTCAGGTCGCCAGCTTCACCTTCATGGTGCCGCTAGGCCTGTCGCAGGCCGCGACGGTGCGCGTCGGCCTCGCGCTCGGGCGGCGGGATGCGGCGGGGATCACCCGCGCCGGCTGGACCGCATGGGTAATGGGCGTGGGCTTCATGACCTGTGCCGCCTGCCTAATGTGGACGATACCGCGGCCGATCGTGGGACTATTCCTCGACACGCATTCGGCGGCGGAGGCGGAGGTCGTGAACCTCGCCGTCTCCTTCCTCGCCATCGCCGCCATCTTCCAGATCGTCGACGGCGCGCAGGCGGTCGGCGCGGGCATGCTGCGAGGCCTGCACGACACCAAGATCCCGATGCTGTTCGCCGCCTTCGGTTATTGGGTCGTAGGCCTCGCGGTCGCTCTGTGGTTCGGCTTCCATCGCCATATGGGCGGGGTCGGGATCTGGATCGGATTGGCAAGCGGGCTTGCCGTGGTCGCGGTGCTGATGCTCGCGCGCTGGCTGCGGCGCGGCACGATCGGGCTGATGGGGGATGCGCGCTGATGAGCGTTTCGAGCGATGGCTAAGGCGACGCGCGCCACCGCCGCGCTGGAGAAAGCGGGCGCGGCCTTCACCGTCCACAGCTACGATTATGATCCGGACGCCGACCGGATCGGTATGCAGGCCGCCGAGGCGCTCGGCGAGCTTCCGGCACGCGTGCTCAAGACGCTGATGCTGCTGCTCGACGGCAAGCCCGCCTGCGCGATCCTGCCCTCGGACGCGCAGGTCGCGATGAAGAAATTTGCCGCCGCGCTCGGCGGCAAATCGGCGGAGATGATGAAGCCCGCCGACGCCGAGCGCATCACCGGTTTCAAGGTCGGCGGGATCAGCCCCTTCGGGCAGATGCGCAAAGTGCCGACCGCGCTCGAGGCGACGGCGCTCAATGAGCCCTATGTCTTCATCAACGGCGGCCAGCGCGGTTTGCAGGTGCGGCTCGACCCGGACGAAGCGGCACGCGTCCTGGCTGCGAAGGTAGCCCCGATCATCGCTTAGGGTGCCGGTCCGCCGCCTTTCCAGCCCGGCACACGCATCGAATTTGTACCGTTGCGGTCCCGTCCCGATCGGTAGACACTGCCCAATCGATCCGCGGGAGGGCGCGATGGCGGGGGCTGAGGCGCAAGGAAGGTTCGGGCGGCTAGCGGTGTGCGCGGGCAATGCGCTCGAATTCTATGAATTCCTGATCTATTCCACCTTCGCGGTCTATATCGGCACGACCTTCTTTCCGCCGGATCTGCCGGGCGGCACCCTCCTTCCCTCGCTCGCGACCTTCGGTGCGGGCTTCCTCACGCGGCCGATCGGCGGCTGGGCGATCGGCCGGCTGTCCGACCGCGTCGGGCGAAAGGCGGGCATGCTGCTCTCGCTTGGGCTGATGGGCGTCGCGATGGCTGGGCTCGCTCTCACGCCCGGCTATGCCCGGATCGGCATCGCAGCTCCGTTCCTGTTGCTATTGTTCCGATTGATGCAGGGCTTCGCGCTGGGTGGCGAGGTCGGCCCGGCCACCGCCTTCCTGGTCGAAAGCGCGGAAGAGCGGCAGCACGGGCAAGCCGCATCTTTGCAGGGAATGACACAGGGCGTGGGGATATTGGCGGCGGCTTTGGTTGGCTTCCTGCTTGCGCTCGTCCTGCCGGCCGACGCCTTGCAGGCCTGGGGCTGGCGGCTGTCGCTGCTGCCGGCCTTGCTGGTCATCCCGGTGGCGTGGCGGATCCGGCGTTCCCTGCCCGAGACTTTGCACCAGACACTGCCGCGCGCGGCAGTGGATCATCCCGGCGATGCGCGGCTGATCCTGTGCGCGCTGCTCGTGATCGGGGCTTCGACGGTCGGCACCTATACCGGGACCTATGCGACCACCTATGCGCTCACGACCTTGCACATGTCGCCGCGCATCGCATTCGCGGCAGGATTGATGATCGGGCTTTCGATCATCGTGATGGCGCCGATCTCGGGCCGCATGTCGGATCGGTTCGGCCGCCGGCCCATCCTGTTGTTCAGCCTGAGCTGTGCAACCGCGACGACGATCCCCGGCTTCTGGATGATCGTCCACCATCCCTCTCCCGCCATGTTGCTGGGGATGCTCGGGCTGATCACATTCGCATCAGCCGGAATCACGTCGCCGCTCTTCGCCGCCCTGACCGAAGCCTTCCCGCCGCACCGTCGGTCAACGACTTTCTGCTGCACCTATGCCGTGGCTATCGCGGTGTTCGGCGGGACCACCCAATATGCGATTGCCTGGCTGATCCAGCATACCGGCGACCCGATGATGCCGGCTTATTATCGTACCGGGGCGGCACTCGTCGGCATTGTGGCGGCGCTGATGATGGCCGAAACCAGCCCGGGAGCGACCCGGCGCGAACGTCGAATCGGCGCTGTTTTGCCGATCTGACACCGCACATGGTTAATTGCGCATAAAACCTTTTCCGGAACCCCGCCCTAATCTTAAAGGCGCATATCGGCACCATGCAGGTGAACCGCGCCTCCGCTTCCAGCATGCGCTCCGCGTCCGTCCGCACGGATGCGGCGGCGGCCGCTGGCGCATCGGTGAGCGGGATCGCGCCGATCTCGGCGGCGCAAAACGGCCTGTCCGACGAGCCGCCACCCCCGCCCCTTCACGAATTTCCGCGAGAGGAGAACGAGGAGCCCGCGCTGCTGATCGATGCTATCGATCCAAACCGGGTTTATCGCGCCGCGCTCTCCGTATTTGGACGCCAGGGCATGATCGGCCTGCTGCTCAACCGCAACGCCTGATCCGCAGACGCGTCCGGATCCGCAGACGCGTCCGGGCGGTGCGGAACCACGCACAAAGCGGCGGGTTGCTGTCTTTATGGCCTCCCGTATCCGCACCGTCCGGGACGCATCTTCCGGAGATCGCCCCTCGGTCCCATCGGAGTTGGAGGCGATTTTCGCGCCCTTGCCCCGGATCGCGCGACCTGCCGAACCGCCAGCGCCACCGCCCCGTCAGCGTCCGCGCGGAACCGGGCTCCGGCTTTGGCTCGCTCTGCTCGCTGCCGTCGCGCTCGCGGCACTCGTCGGCAGCCTCGCCTTCCTGATGCCGATAGCGCGCCAGGGACCGCAGCGCCATCAAGCCCAACAGGTGAACGCCCCCGCTTCCCCTTTACCAGCGCGGGATGTGGTTGTGGCCTCTACCCCGACGGCGCAGCCGCGGCCCAAGCCCGTTCCGCCGCCAAAAGCTGAACTCCGCCATGTGCCTGCGCCGAAACGCTCGGCGGCGCCGCTCGCCCGTCACGGCCACTGCCCGCGCTTCGCCACCGAGGCCTGGTGCCTGCATGGGACGATCATGGCTGCCGACGATCGGTTGCGCGACGCCTATCAGGCGGCGGTGCGGGCGGGTGTCGATCGCAACACCCTGGTCGACGTCCGCAGCGATTGGAAACGATTGCGCGGGCGGGCCAGTCGCGATCCACAAGCACTGATCCGGGGCTATGCCCTGCTCACGCAGGAATTGCGGGCCGAGGCACGTCGGGTGAGACGATGAGCGCGCCCGCGCATCGCGTCGAGATCGCGCCGGGCGGCGGCTGGCTCCATTCCCACAAGACCCCGGCCGGGGTGGCGGGCGAGCTCGTCTACGCGATCGGCGACGTCCATGGCCGGTACGATCTCCTGACGGAGGTGCTCGCCTCCATCGTCGCGGATGCGCTGGGTCGGCAAGGCGAGCGCACCCCGATCCTGGTGACGTGCGGCGACTATGTCGATCGTGGACCGGCTTCGGCAAGCGTGTTGACCGCGCTCGATTGGATCCGGCGCGACGGACGTCTCCGGCTCCGCGCACTCAAGGGCAATCACGAAGCCGCCTTCCTCTCTTTCCTGTCCGATCCACGCGGCGGCGCGGCGTGGCTCGGCTTCGGCGGCGATGCGACCCTGCTGTCCTATGGCGTGCGGCCGCCCGCCGATTTCCAGGACGCGGCGGAGCTGGTGCGCGCACGCGACGACCTGCTGGGGCTAATGCCTGCGGCGCACCTGCGCGTGCTGCAGGAACTGGAGATGATGGTGGTGCTGGGCGATTACGCCTTTGTCCATGCCGGCATCCGGCCCGGCGTGCCGCTCGCCCGGCAGAAAGCCGAGGACCTGCTCTGGATTAGGGGGCCGTTTCTTGACCGGACCGAGCCCTTCGAAAAGCGCATCGTGCATGGCCATAGCTGGATGGAGGCCGCACCCGAAATATACGACAATCGCATTGGGCTGGACACTGGCGCCTATCAAACCGGGGTGCTCACCGCGGTCCGGATCGAGGACGGTGAGGTCGCGCTTTTCCAGACCGGGGGTTGACCGGAAGGGAACCGGAGTCGCCCGCCGGCGGTTCATCGTACAATTACCGATATTTGTCGCAAGTTTGCGAACACGCGGTTGAAGGGGCCGCACCACCGAGCCACCCTTCGGGACGTGTGTGAGTGACCCAATGTGTAGCGTATGAATAAAGCGCCCCCGCCTCTGCTCCTCGTCGAAGATGGGCCGCTGACGCTCGTCTCGACCCAGACCGCGCTGGAAGATGAGGGCTATCGCGTGGTGGCGACGCGTCATAGCGCGTCGGCGCTGGATGCGCTGGACCAGCCCTTTTGCGGCCTGATCACCGACATTCGCCTGCCCGGCCCCTTCGATGGCTGGGAAATCGCGCGCGAGGCCCGGGCACGCTGGCCCGATATCCCCGTGGTCTATGTCACGGGCGAAGGCGAGGAGGATTGGCCGGAAAAAGGGGTGCCCGGCAGCCTGATCCTGCAAAAACCCTATTCGGCGGGCAAGTTGCTGGCGGCGGTCGGGCAATTGATCGATGAGGAAACGGCAGCCCACCACCGGTAGGCCGCCGCCCCAAGGTACGGCTGGTTAGCCGATGCTGCCGGCCAAATCCCCATTGCCGGCGCCCGAACCGGAGCCCGAGCCCGATACGCCACTGGTGCCGCCGTTCAGGGCACCCGCGAGCGCACCCGCGGCATTGCCGTTCGCGCTGCCGCTCCCGTTCACCCGGTTG
>Ga0207683_10001345_pt1 | contig 22193 bp, 21 predicted proteins | sample KBSM73metaG_FD_184333 | JGI IMG/M metagenome (GOLD analysis project Ga0207683, IMG submission 184333) | Miscanthus rhizosphere microbial communities from Kellogg Biological Station, Michigan, USA - KBS M7-3 metaG (SPAdes) (version 2) | ecosystem: Host-associated > Plants > Roots > Rhizosphere >... | reverse complement strand
ATCTACGCCGAGGGCCAGCGCCGCTACGTCGAGAGCCTGAGCGCCTACGCGCGGCAGTTCCTGCAGATGATGGAGAAGCCGGACGTCGACTCGATCGACGGCCTCAGCCCGGCCATCTCGATCGATCAGAAGACCACGAGCCGCAATCCGCGCTCGACGGTCGGCACGGTCACCGAGATCTACGACTACCTGCGCCTGCTCTACGCGCGGATCGGCAAGCCGCACTGCCCGGTCTGCGGCCGCCCGATCGCCGGCCAGAGCCAGGAGGCGATCGTCGACCAGATCCTCCAGTTGCCCGAGGGCACGAAGTTCACGGTCAACGCACCGGTCGTCCGCGACCGCAAGGGCGAGTACCGGGACGTCTTCGAGGAGCTCCGCGCAGAGGGGTTCACGCGCGTGAAGGTCGACGGCGAGCAGCACCTGCTCGAAGAGCCGCCGACCCTCGACAAGAAGTACAAGCACACCATCGAGGTGGTCGTCGACCGCCTCGTGATGAAGCCAGACCTCCGCCAGCGGCTCGCGCAGTCGGTCGAGACGGCGTCCGAGCTGGCCGAAGGGCTCGTAGTGGTCGACGTCGTCGACGGCGACGAGCTGCTCTTCTCCGAGAACTTCGCCTGCCCGGAGCACGGGGTCGGCCTGCCGGAGCTCGAGCCGCGGATCTTCTCGTTCAACTCGCCGCACGGCGCCTGCCCACGCTGCACCGGCCTCGGCGCCCAGCAGGAGATCGACCCCGACCTGCTCGTCCCCGACACGACGCTCTCGATCGGCGAGGGCGCGCTCGTGCCGTGGTCGCTCGGCAACTCGAGCTTCTACGAGTCGGTCATCCAGGCGATCGCCGACCGCTACGAGATCGACCTCGAGCTCCCGTGGCAGGACCTGCCGGAGGAGCAGCAGAACCTCTTCCTGTTCGGCACGAACGGCGACAAGGTGTACGTCCAGTACCGGAACCGGATGGGCCGGCGCCGCTCGTACATGCTCGCCTTCGAGGGCATCGTCGCGAGCCTCGAGCGCCGCTATCGCGAGACCGACTCGAGCCAGCAGCGCGAGCGGATCGAGGAGTACATGAGCTTCCGCCCGTGCCCGGTCTGCCACGGCGCGCGCCTCAAGCCCGAGGTGCTCGCGGTCACCGTCGGCGAGAAGAACATCCACGATTTCACCCGCATGTCGGTGCAGCGGGCCGTCGAGTTCGTCGACGCGCTCCAGTTGACCGAGACCGAGCGGCTGATCGGCGAGCGGATCCTCAAGGAGATCCGCGAGCGCCTGACCTTCCTCGAGAACGTGGGCGTGGGATACCTGCAGCTCGACCGGGCGGCTTCGACGCTCAGCGGCGGCGAGGCACAGCGCCTGAGGCTCGCGACGCAGATCGGGAGCCAGCTCGTCGGCGTCCTCTACATCCTCGACGAGCCGTCGATCGGCCTCCACCAGCGCGACAACGGCAAGCTGATCGCGACGCTCGAGCGGCTGCGCGACCTCGGCAACACCGTCCTCGTCGTCGAGCACGACGAGCAGATGATGCGCTCGGCCGACCACCTGGTCGACATGGGCCCGGGCGCCGGGGAGCACGGCGGCCACGTCGTCGCGGAAGGCTCGGCGAAGGAGGTCGAGCGCAACCCGAAGTCGATCACCGGCCAGTTCCTCTCCCGCAAGCGGCAGATCGCGGTTCCCGAGCGGCGCACGGAGGAGCTCGGCTCCTTCGACGTCCACGGCGCGCGGATGCACAACCTGAAGGACATCGACGTCGAGTTCCCGGTCGGGAAGTTCATCTGCGTGACCGGCGTCTCCGGCTCCGGCAAGTCGACGCTCGTGAACGAGATCGTCTTCAAGTCGCTGGCGAACCGGCTGCACCGGATGCGGGTCAAGCCGGGTGACCACGACAGCGTCGAGGGGATCGAGTGCTTCGACAAGGTGATCGACATCGACCAGTCGCCGATCGGCCGCACGCCTCGCTCGAATCCGGCCACCTACACCGACATCTTCACGCCGATCCGCGAGCTGTACTCGCTCACGCCGGAGGCGAAGGTACGCGGGTACAAGCCTGGGCGCTTCTCGTTCAACGTGCGCGGCGGGCGCTGCGAGACGTGCAAGGGCGACGGGACGATCAAGATCGAGATGCACTTCCTGCCGGACGTCTACGTGCCTTGCGAGACCTGCGGAGGCAAGCGCTACAACCGCGAGACCCTCGAGGTGCGTTTCAAGGGCAAGTCGATCGCCGACGTGCTCGAGATGTCCGTCGAGGAGGCGCTCCGCTTCTTCGCCAAGATCCCGAAGCTGCGCCGGCGGCTGCAGACGCTGCACGACGTCGGGCTCGACTACGTCAAGCTGGGCCAGCCGGCGACGACGCTGTCGGGAGGCGAGGCCCAGCGCATCAAGCTGGCGAAGGAGCTCGGCAAGGTCGCGACCGGCCGGACGCTCTACATCCTCGACGAGCCGACGACCGGCCTGCACTTCGCGGACATCGAGAAGCTGCTCGAGGTGCTGCAGCGGCTCGTGGACGCCGGCAACACCATGCTCGTGATCGAGCACAACCTCGACGTGATCAAGCAGGCCGACTGGATCGTCGACCTCGGGCCGGAGGGCGGCGAGGCGGGGGGTGAGGTGATCGCGACCGGCACGCCCGAGGACGTCGCCGCAGTCGAGCGCTCGGTCACCGGCGAGTTCCTGCGCGAGATCCTGCCCGCCCGGGAGCCGGCGGCCGCGTGAGCGCGCGGGCGTTGCCGGCGCCCGTCGACGAGCGCGTCTGGCTGAAGCGCGCCGTGACGGTGCTCGTCCGGCCGCGAGAGGTCTTCGAGGCGATCCGCGACGACTCGGACACGGCGGCCCGCGTCCGCAGCGAGGCAGTGCTCGCGCTGGTCCTGCTCACCGGGATTGCGTCGGTGCTCTGGTCGCCGACCTACGGGCGGCTGCTCGACGACGTTGCCAACGACGCACTGAACGTGGCCGTCATCGCCTTCATCGGCGGCAGCCTCTACGGCGTCCTCGGCTACTTCCTCGGCGGCCTCGTGCTCTACGCGCTGACCCGCGTAGTGGGCGGCGCGACCTACCGCCAGGCCCGCCACGTGCTCGCCTTCGCGTCCGCACCGCTCGCGCTGTCGCTGTTCGTCGTCTGGCCGGTGCGGCTTGCGGTCTACGGCGAGGACGTCTTCAGGAGCGGCGGCTCGGACCGCGGCGCCGGCAACGATGCCTTCTACGCGGTCGAGCTGCTCTTCGTCGTCTGGGCGCTGGCGCTACTGGTGCTGGGCCTGCGCACCGTGCTGCGCCGCGACCCAGGCGTCGAACGCGTCTAGCTCCTCGTCCGGGATCGTGTACGTGTGCTGCTCCTCCGGGAAGCGGCCCTCACGCACGTCGTCGACGTAGGCCTCGACCGCCCGCCTCGCCTCGCCGGCGAGGTCGGCGTAGCGCTTGACGAAGCGCGGCGCCTTGCCCTCGTAGAGCCCGAGCAGGTCGTGCCAGACGAGCACCTGCCCATCGCAGCCCGCGCCGGCGCCGATCCCGATCGTCGGCACGCCGAGTGCCTCGGTGACGGCTGCGGCCACGGGAGCGGGGACGGCCTCGAGCACGATCGCGAAGCAGCCGGCCGCCTCGAGCGCGAGGGCGTCCTCATAGAGCTGTTCGGCCTTGTCCGCGGTCCGGCCCTGCGCCTTGAAACCGCCCAGCATCGTCGCCGACTGCGGTGTCAACCCGACGTGGCCCATCACGGGGACCCCGGCACCGACGATCGCCTGGACGCGCGAGAGCGTCGGCCCGGCGCCTTCGAGCTTGACTGCGTCCGCACCGGCCTCCTTGACGAAGCGGACCGCGTTCTCGACCGCGGCGGCGTCGGAGACCTGGAACGAGCCGAACGGCATGTCCGAGACGACGATCGGGCGCTTGGCGCCGCGCGTGACCGCGCGCGTCAGCATCAGCAGCTCCTCGGTCGTGATCGGCACGGTCGAGTCGTTGCCGAGCACGACCATCCCGGCCGAATCGCCCACGAGCACGAGCTCGACGCCCGCCTCGTCCGCGATCCGCCCGCTGGGGAAGTCGTAGGCCGTCACCATCGCGAGCTTCTGCCCGCGGCGCTTGAGCTCGATCAGCTCGGGCAGCGGCAGCTTGCCGTGGGTCCAGGACGCGTACTTGCTCACTGCGGGTCTCCTTCCAGGACGACGTTGTCGATCAACCGTGTGCCGCCCACGCGGACGGCCGCCGCGAGGACGCGAGGCTCGAAGTCGGCCTCTTCGAAGTAGTCGACCTCGAGGCCGTCGAGCAGGCTCCGGTCGCGTGCTGCGAGCGCCCGCGGCAGCGAGAGCGCGCGCTTGCGGTCATCCGGCGAGAGGTAGGCGTTGCGCGAAGAGAGCGCGAGCCCGTCCTCGTCGCGCACGGTCGGCACGACCCGGATCTCGACCGGGACGGCGAGGTCTTGCACCATCCGGCGCACGACCGCGACCTGCTGCGCGTCCTTCTGGCCGAGGTACGCGCGGGTGGGGCGGACGAGGTTGAAGAGCTTCAAGCAGACGGTCGCGACGCCGCGGAAGTGGCCGGGCCGGTGGTCGCCCTCGAGGATCGAGCCGAGCCGCTCGACGTCGACCCAGGTCTCGAAGCCGGGCGGGTAGATCTCTTCCGCGTCCGGCACGTAGAGGACGTCGATGCCTGCCTCCTCGGCCAGACGCGTGTCGTGTTCCTCGTCGCGCGGGTAGCGCTCGAGATCCTCGCCCTCGCCGAACTGCGCCGGGTTGACGAACAGGCTGGCGACCACGACGGTGTTCTCGGCGCGCGCCGCGCGGAAGAGCGCCAGGTGGCCTTGGTGGAACGCGCCCATGGTCGGAACGAGGCCGATCTCCGACTCGTTCGGCAGCTCGGCTGCGCTGCGGGCGATCCTCATCGAGCGGTCGCTTCCGCCAGCACGTCGTAGAGCGGCTCGAGGTCGGGGCGGGCCTGGCGGATCGCTTCACGGTGCGCCTCGACCGTCGCCCAGTCGCCGCGCTCGATCGGGCCGGTCAGCTCGAAGTCGTTGTCGATCGTCCGGCGCATGAGCGGCTCGAGCGCCTCGGGCGGCGCGCCTGCAGCCGCGAACAGCCCGGCCGCGGCGCCGTGGAGCGTGACGAGGAAGTTCGACGCCATCGCGGCGCCGGCGTGGTAGAGCGGACGGTCGGAGTCGTCGAGCTCGAACGGCTCGAGCCCTAGCGTGCGCGCGAGCTCGAGGGCCTGTCCCCGGGCCTCGTCCGTTTCGGCCGTGACCGCGCCCCAGGCGCCGTCGAGCTGCTCGGGCCCGCGCGAGCGCGTGAACGTCTGCAGCGGGTGGAGCGAGAAGCGTCGCTCGTGCGGGTCGAGCGCGGAAAGCGGCGTCGCGCCGGAGACATGTGCGATCCAGCCAGGTCCCGGGGACAGTCCCCGGGCCACGTCTCGAATTGCCGTGTCCGGCACGCAGAGCAGCGTCAGCTCCGCGCCATCCGGGCGCAGCTCGACCCCGCGCTCCTCGAGGCGCGCAGCCAGCGCCGAGCCGACTCGGCCGCGACCGATCACGTTGACGCTCTTCACCATCGAAGCTCCAGTTCCGTAGCGGATACCGGGCGCGGCGAAGTCTAGTCGCCCAACCGGGCCTCGAGCGCGGCCCGCACACCGGGCCAGTCCTCGGCGATCACGGCGTACCAAGCCGAGTCGCGCCGCTCGCCGCCGCGGACGAGCATGTGCTGCCGGTGGATTCCCTCGAACTCCGCGGGGATCGCCGCGAGCGCCGCCCGCGCCCGTTCGTTCTTCGCATCCGTCTTGAACTCGACCCGTAGCGCACCGATGTCGTCGAACGCGTGCCGCAGCAGGAGGTACTTCGCCTCGGTGTTCGCGCCGGTGCCCCAGGCCGACGAGGTGAGCCAGGTGTTCCCGATCTCCAGCCGCCGGTGCTCGGGTGCCAGCGACATGTAGCTCGTCGAGCCGATCACCTCGCCGCCGTGCAGCACTGCGAACGGCTGCCGGTCCGGGTTGTCGCTCAGCGCATCGCCGATCCATGCGCCGACGTCGCGCGTGATCATCCACCGCCAGACCTGCTCGTCCGCCGCAGCGGCGCGCAGCCCGTCCTCGTGCTCGGGCTCGAGCGGCTCCAGCGTCACGACCCGGCCCTCGAGGCGCGCTGCGAGACTTTCGAACACGACTAGGGCATCATGATGGAGACGTGGGCCGGCATCGGGGGGCCGAGATGAGTTCGACCAAGGCCGAGCTGCTGCTCGCGGCAGCGCGCTATCTGAACGAGACGCTCGAGCTGCAGCGGGTCTACGAGCGCTTCCACGAGCTGCTGGCCGAGGCGGTCCCCCACAACGGCGTGATCGTCTCGTCGTTCGACCCGGAGACGGGCCTGATCAGCGCCGACTACGCGTGGGTCGACGGCGACCGGCTCGACCCGACGATCCTCCCGCCGCTGCCGCTCAACCGCGAGGGCGGCGGCATGCAGAGCAAGGTGATCGTCAGCGGCCGGCCGCTGCTCGTGAACGACGTCCCCGAGCAGGTGAAGAAGCCGGACGGCGTCTACTACGACGTCGACCGGGAGGGCCACGTGCGCAAGCTGCCCGAGGAAGGGCCTCCCGGCGTGCAGGCGGCGCTGATGCTCCCGATCAAGCACGAGGGGGAGGTGGTCGGCGTCGTGCAGCTGATGGACGAGCGCGCGACCTACGACGAGGATCAGCTCGCGCTGGCCGAGGGCCTCGTCAGCCTGATGGCGGCTGCGGTCCGCAACGCCAGGCTGCACGAGCACGCGCAGGAGCAGGCGGCGCGGCGCGCGGCGGCCGAGGCAACGGCGGCGGTGGGCGAGCAGTCGGCACGGGTGCTCGAGGCGGTCGGCGACGGCGTCCTCTACGTCCGCGACGACGGCGTGATCCGCTTCTGGAACCGGGCGGCCGAGCTGGTCACCGGTCGGGCTCGCGAGGAGGTGATCGACCGGCACGCCGCCGACGTCTTCAGCGGCTGGGCCGCGATCACGGGCGAGATCCCGGTCTCGGAGGGTTCGGAGCCCGCGCGCCCGGTGACGCTGCCGGTCGAGCTCGAGGGGCATGAGCTCTGGCTCTCGTTCGTCGCCGTGCGCACCGAGCACGGGGTCGTCTATGCCTTCCGCGACCTGACCGTCGACCGCGGGCTCGAAGCGGCCAAGAGCGACTTCATCGCGACCGTCTCGCACGAGCTGCGAACACCGATGACCGCGGTGCTCGGCGCCGCCAAGACGCTGCTCAGGGAGGACATCGAGCTCACGCCGGAGCGCCGCCAGCAGCTGCTCGAGATGATCGGCGCGCAGGGCCTGCGGCTGACGCAGATCACCGAAGAGGTGCTGCTCGCCAACCGGCTCGACCGCGGCGACCTGCGCATCGACAGCGAGCGCGTGAACGTCTTGGAAGTGGTGGACGACGCGGTCGAGGCGATGCGCGAGCGCGTGCCGGATTCGATCTCGGTCCGTGCGGTCCCGTCCGCCAACGGAGACGCGGCGGCGATCGGCGACCGAGGACGGATCGAGCAGGTGCTCGTCAACCTCCTCGACAACGCGGTCAAGTACTCGCCCGACGGCGGCGAGGTCGTGGTCACGACGGTGCCGTCGGCGTCGACCGTGCGGGTCGAGGTGTCCGACGAGGGCCTGGGCATCTCGCCGGCCGAGCACGACGCGGTCTTCGAGAAGTTCTACCGCGGCGACCCGCAGCATCTGAACGTGCCGAGTGGGACCGGCCTCGGCCTCTACGTCTGCCGCGAGCTCGTCCGGCGCATGGGCGGGGCAATCGGCGTCCGTTCTGAGCCGGGCGCGGGCTCGACGTTCTGGTTCGACCTGCCGCGAGCATGATCCGTCCGATGCGAGGTCGAACATACGCACCTCGTTGCTAGGGTCTGCTGACACGGTGCCGATCTACGAATACGTCTGCATGGAGTGCGAGTCGCACTTCGAGGAGCTCGTCCGGAACGGCGAGGAGCCGGACTGTCCGGACTGCAGCTCCGCGAATGTGCGACGACAGCTCTCGGTCTTCGCGATGTCCGGCGGCACCGCCGAGCAGCCCACCTTCCGCTCCTCCGGGGGCGGCGGCTGTTGCGGCGGAAGCTGTGGCTGCGGCCACTGAGCACCCGCTGAGCGAGCTCGAGGCGTTCGCCCGCCAGGTCGCGGGCTGCACCCAGTGCAGGCTCTCGCAAGGCCGCACACAGGTCGTCTTCGGCGTCGGCGACCCGGCTGCCGACCTGATGTTCGTCGGCGAGGCCCCGGGCTTCCACGAGGACAAGCAGGGCTACCCGTTCGTCGGGCAGGCCGGAAAGCTGCTCGAGAAGCTGCTCGCCGGGATCGGGCTCGAGCGCTCCAACGTCTACATCGCCAACGTCCTGAAGTGCCGCCCGCCCGGAAACCGCGACCCGGCTCCCGACGAGATCCAGGCGTGCGAGGGGCACCTCTTCCGGCAGATCGAGCTGATCCGCCCACGGGTCGTCGCGACGCTCGGCAACTTCGCGACGAAGCTGCTCTCGGGCAAGCCGACCGGAATCACGCGCGTGCACGGCGTCGAGCAGGAGGTCACGCTCGGCGAGAGCCGAGTGCTGCTCTACCCGCTCTACCACCCGGCCGCGGCCCTCTACACGCCGGCCATGCTGAGCGTGCTCGAGCAGGACTTTGCCCGCCTGCCGGAGCTGATGGGCAAGGAGATCGCCCCGCCCGCGCCGCTCTTGACGCCTGTCGTGCCGGAGCCCGCGCCGGCCGCGACCGTCCAGCTCGGCCTCTTCTAGGCTTTCGGGATGGAGATCCGCTCCGCCTCGCCGGCGGAGACCGAAGCGGTCGCCGCCGCGCTCGCTGGCGAGCTGGAGGCGGGCGACGTCGTCACGGTCAGCGGCGAGCTCGGCAGCGGCAAGACGTCCTTCGTCCGCGGCGCCTGCCGAGCGCTCGGGATCACCGTGCCGGTGACGAGCCCGACCTTCACGATCGGCCACCGCTACCCGAACGACCCCGACGTCTCGCATCTCGACCTCTATCGCTTCCACGGCTTCTCGGCAGCCGAGTGGGGCGACCTCGAGCCCTACTTCCAGGATGCGATCTGCTTCGTCGAGTGGCCGGAGGCGGCTGCGGGTGCCCTCCCTCCGGCGCGCGTGGAGGTACGTTTGTCGCACGTGGACCCCGCTCGGAGACTGATTTCGGTGCACAGCTCGGACCTCTCGCTCACCGACCGGTTGCCCGGGGGTGCTGACACTCGCGTTTGACACGGCGACGAGCGTCGCCACCGCGGCGCTCGTGCGGGACGGCGAGGTGCTCGGCGAGCGCGCATCCCGGGCGGTTCGGGTGCTCGAGGACGCGGCCGGCATCTTTCGCGAGAGCGGCGCCGATCCCGCGGAGCTGACCGGGATCGTCGTCGGGACGGGGCCGGGCAGCTTCACCGGCATGCGCATGGGCGTCGCCGCCGCGCGGGGTCTATCGCTCGCGCTCGACGTCCCGGTCGCGGGCGTCTCGACGCTGGCCGCGCTCGTGGCCGGCGCGCCGGGCGCGGTGCCCGTGATCGACGCCGGCCGGCGCGAGATCTTCACGCTGCTCGACGGCGAGCCCTCGGTCTGCACGCCGGACGAGGTTCCGGTGGGCCTGTGCGTCGGCGACGGCGCGGTTCGCTACCGCGCGGCACTCGAGGCGCGCGGGGCGGACGTGCCGCCCGACGGCGACGAGCGCCATCTGCCGCGAGCACGCTTCCACGCGCAGCTGGCACAGGAGTTCGGGCCGGCCGACGCGGTCGAGCCGCTCTACCTGCGGATCCCCGACGCGGAGGCGAAGGCGTGACCGAGGTCGAGCTCCGCCGCCTCGAGCTGCGCGACCTGAACGCGATCGAGGAGATCGAGCGCAGCTCCTACCCGACGCCGTGGTCGCGCTCGATGTTCGCGAGCGAGCTCGCAAAGCCCTCGTCGCTCTGCCTCGGCGCGTTCGACGTCCACTCGGACAGGCTCGTCGGCTACCTGATCATCTCCCGCTACGTCGACGCATGGCACGTGATGAACGTCGCCGTCACGCCCGAGCGGCGGCGGCAAGGGATCGCCTCGCTGCTCCTGAACCGGCTCTTCGAGCTGACGGCCGGTCGCAGCCGCCGCGGCTACACGCTCGAGGTGCGCGTCTCGAACGCCGGCGCGATCAAGCTCTACGAGGAGCTCGGCTTCCGCCCTCGAGGCGTGCGGCGCGGCTACTACACGGACAACCGCGAGGACGCGCTCATTATGTGGAAGGACCCGGTCTCGGAGCCGGCGGCCCACTCCTGATTCTCGGGCTCGAGACCTCGTGCGACGAGACCGCCGCGGCGCTGCTCGACGGCGGCGAGATCGTCTCCAACGTCGTCGCGTCGCAAGCCGACCTGCACGCGAGGTTCGGCGGCGTCGTGCCGGAGGTTGCGTCGCGGCGGCACCTGGAGCTGGTCGTGCCGGTGATCCGCGAGGCCTTGGGCGAACGCTCGCTCGACGACCTGGACGCCATCGCAGTCACGCAGGGCCCAGGGCTGATCGGCGCACTGCTCGTCGGGTTGAGCGCGGCGAAGGCGCTCGCGTGGGGGCGGGGCCTGCCGTTGATCCCGGTCAACCACCTGCACGGCCACGTCGCCTCGCTCTACCTCGAGCCCGATCCGCTCGAGCCGCCATTCCTCTGCCTACTCGCGAGCGGCGGCCACACGCTGCTCGTCGACGTCCCGAACCATGGGGCGTTCGGGGTGCTCGGCACGACCCTCGACGACGCAGCCGGCGAGGCCTTCGACAAGGGCGCGCGGCTGCTCGGCCTCGGCTACCCGGGCGGGGCGGAGATCGACCGACTCGCGCGCGAGGGCGACCCGGAGGCGTTCGACTTCCCGGTCGCGCGGGTGCCCGGGCTCGACTTCTCGTTCTCCGGCGTCAAGACGGCCCTGCTCTACGCGGTCCGCGACCTGGGTGGGGACCTCGAGGCCCGGCAGGCCGACCTCGCGGCCAGCTACCAGCGCGCGATCGTGCAGGCGCTCGTCCGGCGGACGCGCGAGGCGGCGGAGCGCACTGGCGCGGAGCGGATCGCGGTCGTCGGCGGCGTCGCGGCCAACTCGGAGCTTCGTGCCGCCCTGCCGGAGGCGAAGGCCCCGCCGCTCGCGCTCTGCACCGACAACGCGGCGATGATCGCATCCGCGGCCCGCTACGCCGAGGCGATCGCCCCGCCCGGCTATCTTGCGCTCGATGCCTATGCGTCGGCTCTCTGAGGCTGCCCTCGCGATCCTGGCGCTCGCGGCGGTGGGGCTGGCGGTCGGCTTCGGGGTCGGCGCAGCCAAGGAGCGCTCGCTCGGCTCCGAGGCCTCCTCGTGGCGCGGCCTCGTCGGCGGCGGCCGTCCGTCCGTCTCGGTCGGCCAGCGCGTGCTCGTCGTGCTGCGCTCTCCGTCCATGGCGCAGCGGGTGGCGATGAACGGCGGCGTCGCCAGCCAGCAGAAGGAGCGCACGTGGACGCGGATCGCGCTGGCCTCGCAGCGGCAGCTGCTCGCCGAGCTGAGCACGCGTGGGATCCGGCCGCGAGTGGAGTTCAGCTACTCGCGCGTCCTGAACGGCTTCTCGGCGCCCCTGGACGCCCGCGCGATCGCCGTGCTCGAGCGGCGGCCGGAGGTGGCCGGCGTCTACCCGGTGCGCGCGGCGTACCCGGCGTCGATCTCGTCCGAGTTGCTCGGCTCCAAGGGCGTGGCGCCGGGCGCGAGCACCTTGCCCTCGCTGCGGCTGCCCGGCTACGACGGGCGCGGGGTGACGATCGCGCTGCTCGACACTGGTGTCGACTCCGGGCATCCGTACCTCAGCGGGCGCATCCTGCCGGGCATCGACGTCGTCGGCGGCGACGCGAACACGGCGGCGGCGGCTGACCCGAGCGGAACCGGGCGGCTCGAGCGCCACGGCACCGAGATGGCCGGGATCCTCGTCGGCGCAGGCGGCCCGGGTGGGATCTCCGGCATCGCGCCCGGCGCCTCGGTGCTTCCGATCCGCGTCGCCGGCTGGCAGCCGGACGTGACGGGCGGCTCGGCCGTGTACGCGCGCACCGACCAGCTGATCGCGGGGCTCGAGCGCGCGGTCGACCCGAACCTCGACGGCGACGGGCACGACGCCGCCCGCGTTGCGCTGATCGGCGAGGCCATCTCGTACGGCGCCTTCGCGGACTCGCCCGAGGCACGCGCCATTCAGGGCGCCCTGGACCTCGACACGGTCGTCGTCGCGCCGGTCGGGAACGACGGCCCGGCTGGGCCTGCGTACGGGAGCGTCTCGAGCCCCGGCGGCGCGCCCGACGCACTGAGCGTCGGGGCGGCCGACCTGCGCGCGCAGGCAGAGGAAGTGCCGGTCGCGGTGCGCTCCGGGCTCGATCTAGTAATCGACCGCAACCTGCCCCTGGCCGGGGCGGTCGTCTCGAAGCGGCCCGTCGAGCTCGAGCTCGCGGCGCCGGACTCGGCCGGCCTCGACGGCTTCTTCGACTCGCACGGGCGCAGCCTCGTCGCCGGGCGGGCGGCGCTCGTCGACGGCGGCGGCGACCCGCAGCTGGAGGCCGAGTTCGCTGCCGACGCCGGTGCGGCGGCCGTCGTGGTCTATGGCTCACAGCTTCCCGCCGGCGGCCTCGGGCTCGACGAGTCGGTCGACATCCCCGTGGTGAGCGTGCCGCTGCGGGTTGCGCAGGTCACGCTCACGGCGATCCACAACCGGCGGCATCCCGCGATCTCGCTCGGCGTCCCGCAGGTCGTCCAGAACGCAGGCAACAGGGGCATCGCGCCGTTCTCGTCCCGCGGGCTCGCGTTCGACGGGCGCGTGAAGCCGGACGTCTCGGCGCCGGGCGTCGCGATCGTCACCTCCGAGCCCGGCTCGAACGACGACGGCACGCCGCGCTACGGGACCGTCAACGGCTCGAGCCCTGCCGCCGCAGTCGTCGCGGGCGCCGCGGCGGTGCTCGCGCAGGCGCGGCCCGGCCTGCGAGCGAGCGACCTGAAGAGCCTGCTCACCGCAAGCGCGAGGCCGGTGCGCAACACGAGCGTCACCGCGCAGGGCGCAGGGCTCGTCGACCTCGGCGCCGGCGCCGCCGGTGAGATCACCGCCGAGCCGACGACGCTCGCATTCGGCCACGCCGAGGGCGACGGCTGGCACGCGTCGCAGCAGATCGTGATCCGCAACGTCTCGACGCGGACGCTGCTCGTCCGGATCCGGAACAGCGGCAGCGGCGGCCTCGTGATCCAGTCGAAACCGCGCTGGGTGCGCCTCAAGCCCGGAAGGCACGCACCGGTCCAGCTGGACGCGAAGCTCAGCGGCGCGCCGCCGGCCGGCGGTTCCGCCGAGGGGGCCGTCCTGCTCGTGCCGCGCGGCTCGGCTCCGCTGCGGCTGCCGTGGGCGATCACGTTCGGGCGCCCGCCCGGCGACCTGATCTCGGGGGTCGCGCTCTCGCAGACCACGTTCAAGCTCTCGGATGCGACGCCCGCCGTCCTGTCGTTCCAGGCGGGCCTTGTCGTACCCGACCCGAGTGGGACCGAGGTGCGGCCGGTCCTGCGCCTCGACATCTGGCTCTGGCGCGGCCGCAACCGTCTCGGTCTGCTCGCGCGGATGCGCGACCTGCTGCCCGGCCGGGTCGTCTACGGCCTGACGGGCCGCGGCCCAGACGGCACACCGCTACCGGCGGGCCGCTACCGCGTGCAGCTCGTGGCGAGACCGACTGCGGACGGCCCGTCGACGAGCCGGACGATCGGGTTCACGATTCGGTAGAGACCTATACTCAGCGGGTTTCCAGCGACTTTCCGACAGAGGAGCGGCCTCCTGTGACCACCGTCGAAGCCCCCGAATCACACCTTCGCGAGAACCCGTTCGACATCGCGCGCGAGCAGCTGCGGCGCGTGGCGGACATCTTCGAGATCGACCAGCGCCTGGTGAACGTCCTGCAGGAGTGCAAGAAGGCGGTCGTCGTCTCGATCCCGGTCACGATGGACGACGGGACGATCCAGGCCTTCGAGGGCTACCGCGTGACGCACAACATCGCGCGCGGGCCGTCGAAGGGCGGGATCCGCTACCACCCGGACGTGACGCTCGACGAGGTCAAGGCGCTCTCGATGTGGATGACGTGGAAGTGCGCGCTGATGAACATCCCGTTCGGCGGCGCCAAGGGCGGCGTGGTCTGCGACCCGAAGAAGCTCTCGCGGCCGGAGCTCGAGCGCATGACGCGCCGTTTCACGACGGAGATCATCAACGAGATCGGTCCCGAGAAGGACATCCCGGCTCCCGACGTCGGGACCGACGGGACGGTGATGGCCTGGATCTTCGACACGTACTCGATGAACAAGGGCCACTCCGTGCTCGGCGTCGTCACCGGCAAGCCGCTGAACGTCGGCGGCTCGCTGGGCCGGATGGAGGCGACCGCGCGCGGCTGCCTCTACACGATCCAGGAGGCCGTGCGGAAAAAGGAGCAGCGGCTCCCCGACCTGAAGGTCGCCGTGCAGGGCTTCGGCAACGTGGGCAGCTACCTCGCGAAGTTCCTGGCCGAGGAGGGAGCGACGGTGGTCGCGGTCTCCGACTCCCGCGTCGGGCTGCACAACCCGAACGGGATCGACATCGCGGCCGCGATCGCGCACAAGCGGGAGACCGGCTCGCTGGGCGGCCTCAAGGGCGCCGAGGAGATCACCAACGACGAGCTGCTGCTGCTCGAGTGCGACGTGCTCGCGCCGTGCGCTTTGGAACAGGTGATCACCGGCGAGAACGCCGACCAGGTCAAGGCGCAGATCATCTGCGAGGGCGCGAACGGCCCGATCACGCCGGCGGGGGACGAGATTCTCGAGGAGAAGGGCATCCTGATCCTGCCGGACATCCTCGCCAACGCGGGCGGCGTGGTCGTCTCGTACTTCGAGTGGGTCCAGGGCCTCCAGGAATACTTCTGGAAGGAGCCCGAGGTGAACTCGAAGCTGCGCGACATCGTGACGCGGGCCTTCAACGAGACCTGGCACGTCTACGAGGAGCGGCAGACGACCATGCGCGCGGCTGCGTATGGCGTCGCCGTCGGCCGCGTCGCCGACGCCACGATCACGCGTGGCCTCTATCCCTAGACGCCTGACGGTCTTCCACGCCGAGGGCTGCCACCTCTGCGAGCGGGCGCTCGCCCAGCTGCGCGCGCTGCGCGACGAGCTGGGCTTCGAGCTCCAGGAGGTCGCGATCGACGGTGACCCTCAGCTGGAGGAGCGCTACCGCGAGTGGCTGCCGGTCGTCGAGCTCGACGGCGAGCGGCTGTTCACGTACTACGTCCACGAGGATGCGCTCCGGCGGCGATTGGGCGCCGCACAAAGTGCCGGTTGAAGCCGCAGCTTGTGACGGTCTGACGCACGGAGTAGTGCCGGTCAGGCACAATCCTCGTGCGTGTTGCAAACGACCGTGAACAATGCGGCGGGGTCAGAGCGACTGACGGTGGGAGTGGCGGCCAGGCTGAGCCGCTACCTGCAGGTTCTGACCCAGGCCAAGAAGATGGGGAAGGACCGGATCTCCTCCCAGGAGATCTCGGACTACACCAACATCAACGCGACGCAGATCCGCCGCGACCTGTCCGCCTTCGGCAAGTTCGGCAAGCGCGGGGTCGGCTACAACATCGACTCCCTGCTCGGCGAGATCCGCAAGATCCTGCGGACGCAGGGGCAGCACAACATCGCGCTGGTGGGCGCCGGGCGCCTCGGCCACGCGATCGCAAGCTCGCCGATCTTCGCCGAGCACGGCATCAACATCGCGGCCGTCTTCGACAACGACCCGGAGAAGATCGGGCGGCTGATCGGCTCGATGGAGATCGACGACTCGCGCGGCCTCTCGGACGCCGTCCGCGAGAAGAACATCATCGTGGGCGTCGTCGCCGTCCCCGCCGACCACGCGCAGGAGGTCGCCGACGAGTTGATCGACTCGGGCGTCCGGATCATCTTCAACTACTCCGAGGCGCTGCTCGACGTCCCGCACGACGTGACGGTGCACACGTCGAACCCGGCGGTCGACCTCCTGCACGCTCTCTACTTCCACCTCACGTAGATAGCGTCCGCCGCGTGCGGATCGTCCTCTGGCACGGGTACCTGCTCGGCGGGACCGGGTCGAACGTCTACACGCGCGCGCTCGCGCGGGAGTGGAGCCGCGCCGGCCATGAGGTGGTCGTGCTGTCGCAGGAGCCGCACCCGGAGCAGTACGACCTGGGCGGCGCGCGGCACGTGCGGCCCGAGATCGGCGGGATCCTGCCGACCTTCGTGCTCGACCGGTACGAGGGCCTCGAGGCGCGGCTGCTGCCCGACCTCACCCGCGACGAGCGCGAGCGCTACGTCGAGCTGAACGCCGAAGCCGTCCGAGCGGAGCTGCCGGCCGATCTCGTGTTCGCGAACCACGTTCTGCTCGGCGGGCCGGTGGGCGCTGCGAGCGGCGCCCCCTTCGCGGTCAAGGCGCACGGCTCCGAGCTCGAGTACGCGATGCGGGGGAACCCGGACCTCCAGGCGTGGGGGAGGGAGTCGCTCGAGAGCGCAGCGGCCGTGTTCGTCGGCTCGGAGCACATCCGCGAGGTGCTCGACGAGGTCGTCGGGCACGTCGAGCGGGTGTACGAGGTGCCGCCCGGCGTCGACGTCGACGCGTTCCGCCCGCAGCCGCGCGACGAGGCGCTCGCGGAGCTGCTCGAGGAGGCACGGCTCGACCCGCCGAACCCGGGCAACGCGAACGAGCGCCTGCCCGACGGCGGCAACGCCGACCGACTCGCCGCGTTCCTCGCGAAGCCGGCTCCGACCGTCGTCTACTTCGGCAAACTGATCCGCAACAAGGGCGTCCACCTGCTGCTCGAGGCGCTGTACGAGCTCGACGCCCGCGCCATGATCGTCGGTTTCGGCGACTATCGCGAGGAGCTCGAGGCGATGGCGCCTCCGCGCACCCTCTTCACCGGGCCGCTCGAGCACCGGCATCTTGTCCACCTGCTCCCGCTGGCCGACGCGACGGTCGTCCCCTCGACGTTCCCGGAGGCGTTCGGGATGGTCGCGGCGGAGGCCGCTGCCGCCGGGTCGCCGCCGCTCGTCGCGCGCCACTCGGGGCTCGAGGAGATCGCCGAAGGGCTCGAGGCGGAGTACCCGCCGGAGGACAGGCGCCTGACGAGCTTCGAGAACGGCGACGTCGCCGACCTGACGCGCAAGCTGCGCGCGCTGCTCGAGCTGCCGGCGGCCGAGCACGAGCGCGTCGCCGAGGCCGCCAGGACTGCCGTCGAGAAGCGCTGGAGCTGGGCGGGCGTCGCCGAGAGACTGCTCCAACCCTTCAACTAATGTAGTGCGACCTTGGGAGACTCCCAGCGCCTTAGGCCGGAAGAGCAGATCGCCCTCGCGCGCGAGCAGTTCGCGGCCGCGCGGGACTTCACGGTCGCGGTCGAGGAGGAATTCGCGGTCCTCGATCCCGAGACGCTCGAGCTGACGAACCGCTTCGAGGAGCTGCAGGCGGCGGCGCAGGGCACGCGGCTGGAGGAGCACCTAGTCGGCGAGCTGATCGCTTCCGAGGTCGAGGTTCGCACCGGCCGCTGCGACGACTTCGACGAGGCGGCCATGCGCCTCGGCGAGCGCCGTGCCCAGCTGTACGACCTGGCGGAGGGCATCGGGGTCTCGCTCGCCGCGACCGGGACTCATCCGTGGAGCCCGTGGCAGGACCAGCGGATCATCGACACGCCGCACTACCGCCGGAACGACGAGATCCTCCGGTACGTCGTCTGGCGCAACAACAGTTTCGGCCTGCACGTCCACGTCGCGATCAACGGGCCCGACCGCGCGATCGCGGTGTGCAACGGGCTGCGCAACTACCTGCCGGAGCTGCTAGCGCTGAGCGCCAGCTCGCCATTCGTCGAAGGCCTGAACAGCGGCCTCCACTCGGCCCGCACGCAGATCTTCACGCGCATGTTCCCGCGCTGCGGCGTGCCGGATGCGTACGACGGCTGGGACGGCTTCGAGCGGTACGTCCGCTTCCTCTACGAGACGCGCTCGATCGACGAGCACACGCAGCTCTGGTGGAGCGTACGCCCGCATCTCGCCTTCCCGACGGTCGAGATCCGGATCTGCGACGCCCAGCCAGACCTCGGCGAGGCGCGGGCCCTCTCGGCGCTGATCTACGCCCTCACGGCGCGGATCGCCCGGGCGATCGACGAACGCGAGCCGCTGCCGGATTTCCCGCATCGCTTGATCGAGGAGAACCTCTGGCGGGCGATCCGCTACGGCCTCTCGGGCGAGCTGATCGACCTCGCGACGGGCGACGTGCGGCCGGCGCGGGCCCACCTCGAGCGGCTGGTCGAGTGGGTGCTGCCGATGGCCGAGGAGCTCGGCTGCGCCGACCACCTCGCGATCCCGGCGCAGAACGCGGCCGAGCGCCAGCGGGCGCGCCACGAGGAGGGCGCGAGCCTCTACGAGATCTACTCCGAGCAGCGGGCGGCGTCGTGGGCCAGGACGAGCGGAAGCTGATCGAGGAGCTCCAGTCGGAGCTCGCCAAGCTGAAGATCTCCGACCTGCTCCTGCAGACGCTCTACTCGGTCTCGTCGCTCTCGTATCACCGGCTCGGGCCCGAGGGACGCGACCTCGAGCAGGCGCGGCTGGGAATCGAGGCGCTGCGCGCGCTCGTGCCCGTGCTCGATGGATCGGTGCCGGAGGAGGCGCTCCGAGACTTCCAGCAGGTGCTCTCGAACCTGCAGCTCGCGTACGCCTCGGCCGTCGCCGAGGGCTCCGAGCCCTTGAATCCGTCCCAGTAGCGACCTATATCGCGTAGGACGGGCCTACGGAGAGGGGAGCTTCATGGCCAGGGGAAGGGTCGCCGCGCTTGCGGCCGTGCTCGCGTTCGCCGCGGCGGGAGCCGGCGCTGCGCAGCCTGCGCCAAAGCTCGTGCTCGGAAGCCCGGCGTACGTTCCCGGTCAGGTCGTCGTCCGCTTCAAGGCGAATGCGGGCTCGCAGAAGCGCTTCGAGGCGCTCTCGAGCGAGTCGGCGAGGACTCTCGCGCCGCTCGGCGTCGCCGGCCTGCAGCTCGTGCACGTCGACGGCTCGGTGCCGCAGGCGGTCGCGGCGCTGGAGTCGGACCCGGCGGTCGAGTACGCCGAGCCGAACTGGACCTACCATGCGCTCGCGACCGCGAACGACCCGCGCCTGCTCGACCTCTGGGGCCTCCGGAAGATCTCTGCGCCGGCCGCCTGGAACGTGACGACCGGCAGCAGCGCGGTCACGGTTGCGGTCGTCGACACGGGCGTCGCGACCGACCACCCTGACCTCGCTCCGAACATCGTGCCCGGCTGGGACTTCGTCCAGAACGACGCCGACCCGCGCGACTTCAACGGGCACGGCACGCACATCGCCGGCACGATCGGCGCACGGGGCGACAACGGCCTCGGCGTCGCGGGGGTGAACTGGCGCGTCGGGCTGATGCCGGTGCGCGTGCTCGACGGCTCGGGCACCGGCTCGAACGCCAACGTCGCCGCCGGCTTCGCCTACGCCTGCGCGCACGGCGCGGACGTCGTCAACGCCAGCCTCGGCGGAACGAGCTACTCGCAGGCGATGCGCGACGCGATCGCCTCGCCCGCCTGCGCGAACACGCTCTTCGTCGTCGCAGCCGGGAACGACGGCATCAGCGACGACCGCTACCCCACGTATCCGTGCAACTACGGGGCGGCGCCGGACGACCTGCCGAACGTGATCTGCGTCGCCGCCACCGACTCGACCGACGCGCTGGCGAGCTTCTCCAACTTCGGCTCGAGCGTCGACCTCGCGGCACCCGGCGTCGCGATCGCGAGCACCTGGCCGGCCTACGAGACGCTCGCCACCGAGGGCTTCGACGATCTCGGGAGCTGGACGGCCTCTTCCGCGGGCGGCCTGCCCTTCGGGCTCTCGCCGCTCCACGTGAGCGGGTCGTCCAGCGCCGCGGACTCGCCGAACGGCCCGTACAGCCCGAACAGCGACACGTGGCTCGTGCGACGCTCGTCGATGGCCAGCCTCACCGGGCACCTCGGCTGCCGCCTCTTCTACGACTTGCGGCTCGACGCGCAGGCGACCCACGGCTACTTCTACGTGCTCGGCTCGGTTGCCGGGCAGCAGTTCGCCGGCAGCCCGTGGACCGGCTCGACCGGCGGCTCCTTCGTCCCGCTCTCGACGGACGTCTCGGTACTCGACGGCTCGCCGACGCTCGTGCCGGCGCTGCGTTTCGTCTCGGACGGGATGGCGCTCGTGGGCGACGGCGGCGAGGTCGACGACCTCTCGCTGGCCTGCCTGAAGCCGGCGGCCGAGAGCTACAACACGATCAGCGGCACCTCGATGGCGACCCCGCACGTGGCGGGCGTCGCGGCGCTCGTCAAGGCGGCGCACCCGTCGTACACCGTGCTCCAGGTCAAGGCGGCGATCCTGCGGGGCGTCGACCGGCTGCCCTCGCTGGAGGGAAAGGTCGCCACCGGCGGCCGCCTCGACGCCTGCAAGGCCCTCGGCTGCACGACCGCCTTCAGGCCACCCGGGGTCGTCAGGCACGCCCGCACGGCCTGGGCCAAGAAGCGGGTCTGGCTCGGCCGCGGCCGCTAGGCTCCCCGCCCGATGGCGGACGCCCAGGTAGGCATCTTCGGCGGCTCGGGCTTCTACTCGTTCCTGGAGGACGTGGAGGAGGTCGAGCTCGACACCCCGTACGGCAAGCCCTCGGCGCCGTACGTGATCGGCGAGATCGAGGGCGCGCGCGTCGCGTTCCTGCCGCGGCACGGCCGCAGCCACGAGCTGCCGCCGCACGCGATCCCGTACCGCGCCAACGTCTGGGGCATGAAAGAGCTCGGCGTCCGGCGGATCATCGGCCCGAATGCGTCCGGCGCGCTCAAGGCCGAACTCCGGCTCGGCGAGTTCGTCGTCTGCGACCAGTTCGTCGACCGGACGAGCGGCCGGAAGGACACGTTCTACGACGGCCCGGAGACAACGCACGTCTCGGCTGCCGACCCGTATTGCCCGGAGCTGCGCACGCTGCTCGTCGAGACGGCGCGCGAGCTCGAGATCCCGGTCCGCGACGGCGGCACGGTCGTCACGATCCAGGGTCCGCGCTTCTCGACCCGCGCCGAGTCGAAGTGGTTCCAGGACGCGGGCTGGGACGTGATCAACATGACCGCGTATCCCGAGGGGTACCTCTCGCGCGAGCTCGAGCTCTGCTACGCGAACATCTCGATGGTCACCGACCACGACGTCGGCGTCGAGGGAGCGGAGCCCGTCTCGCACGAACAGGTCGTGACCGTGTTCAACGAGAACAACGAGCGCCTGCGGGAGCTGCTCTTCAAACTCGTGCCGAAGATCCCACCGCAGCCGGAGGAACACCTCTGCGCGACGGCCTTGCGGGGCGCTCGGTTCTAGCCGTGTGATAAAAACCGCCCCGCGCCGGGGTGTCTCGGCGCGCGTTACGTCAGGGAGGCTTCTTGATCGACTTCTTCAGTGACCACGCGGTGCTCTTCGCGCTGCTCTGCTCCGGTGTCGCGATCGCCTACGGCATCGCGTTGACGTACTGGCTGCTGCGCCAGCCGGCTGGCAACGAGCGCATGCAGGAGATCGCGCGCGCCGTCCAGGAAGGCGCTGCCGCGTACCTTCGCCGCCAGTACCAGACGATCGCGATCGTCGCGATCGTGCCGTTCCTGCTGCTGGGCTTCTACAACAAGCTCGGTTGGGGAACGGCCGTCGGCTTCCTGATCGGCGCCTCACTCTCGGCGCTCGCGGGCTTCATCGGCATGAACGTCGCCGTGCGCTCGAACGTGCGCACCGCGGAGGCCGCGCGGCACGGGCTCAAGCCGGCCCTGAACGTCGCCTTCCGCGCGGGCTCGGTCACGGGCCTGCTCGTGGTCGGACTCGGCCTCCTCGGCGTCGCGGGGTACTACTGGATCCTCACGGACTGGCTCGGGCACTCGCGCGGCTCGGCGATCGACGACCTCGTCGGGCTGGCCTTCGGCGGCTCGCTGATCTCCGTCTTCGCGCGTCTCGGCGGCGGTATCTACACCAAGGCCGCTGACGTCGGCGCCGACCTCGTCGGGAAGATCGAGGCCGGCATACCCGAGGACGACCCGCGCAACCCGGCCGTGATCGCGGACAACGTCGGCGACAACGTCGGCGACTGCGCCGGCATGGCGGCCGACCTGTTCGAGACCTACGCGGTCACCGCGGTCGCCGTCATGCTGCTTGCCTCCCAGACGTTCCCGGGCCTCCACCTGGAGCTGTTCCCGCTCGCGATCGGCGGCATCTCGATCCTCGCCTCGGTGATCGGCACGTTCTTCGCCC
>Ga0207683_10001339_pt1 | contig 22242 bp, 15 predicted proteins | sample KBSM73metaG_FD_184333 | JGI IMG/M metagenome (GOLD analysis project Ga0207683, IMG submission 184333) | Miscanthus rhizosphere microbial communities from Kellogg Biological Station, Michigan, USA - KBS M7-3 metaG (SPAdes) (version 2) | ecosystem: Host-associated > Plants > Roots > Rhizosphere >... | reverse complement strand
AGCCACGGGGGTTCGACCATGTCGCGTCAATTCGCAAAAGCATCGATTCTCCTGGCTCTGATCTTGGGCGGATCATCGCCTGCGCTGGCCGGTCGGGGAACCCAAATCGACGCACCGATACCGGGCTCTGGACCGTGCACGCTCGGGTCCGCCACCTGCAACAACTATGTCGACATCAGTGCTTCGGGCATCTTCACGCGTGCCTATATTTACGAGCAAGGCATTGTCAGCATCGATGCTTTGCTGCCGACCAATTGGGATCCCAGCAACCCCTCGACCTACGGTTCCGGCATCTGGTTCACGCCGGGGTACAGTCCGGGGACGATTTACCAGGTCAACGCATATTTCGACGTTGGCTTCGGTCCTGACGGCACTCCTCCCAGCTGGGGATTCAATTTCTTTACGCTTGGCTCGCCCGTGGTCGATCCCGATACCGACTCGGCCTTGGCCCCGCACATGCAGGTCCTGCTGAGTTCCGGATCGGGCACCTTTCTGGACCCGGCCGATGACCAGAGTGGTTGGGACGGAGTGAGTGCCGTGCTTGCCTATCTACCCGGCTTCGATCCGCCGGCGGATGCCTGGATCGGGTTCAACTGGGCCGGCGGCGCCACGCAGCTGGTGCGCAATGCCGACGGACTATTGGTCGGGCCGCAACAGACCGATACTGACTTCGTATCGACGTCGGGTATTGCTCAAGCCGGCGGTGGGGTCAGTCCGCCGACACAGTTCGTCCCGCTCTATGCGAATGGCGGAACGGGCGCGGTGCCGGAGCCAGGGACCTGGGCATTGATGCTTCTCGGGTTTGGGTTCATCGGGTGGACGCTACGCCGACAATCGCTGGCCAGGGTTTCGCTCGCCTAGTCCGCTGGGCCACGGCCGATGCGGTACGCGGCTTTCATCAGCTACAATCACCGCGACCAGCGAACAGCTGCCTGGCTTCATCGCGCTTTGGAAACTTATCGTTTTCCCAAACGCCTCCAGGGCAGGCCGACGGCCATCGGCCCGCTCGGATCGAAGCTACCGCCGATCTTCCAGGATCGTGAGGAACTTGCGGCTTCGTCCGATCTCGCGTCCTCGGTCCGCGAAGCCCTGGAGCAGGCGCATTCACTGATTGTCATTTGCTCTCCCGACGGGGCGCGTTCGCGCTGGGTCAATGAAGAGATACGTAGCTTTACCGCTCTCGGACGTCGCGACCGCATCCAATGCCTAATCGTCTCCGGTGAGCCGAATGCATCGCGGCTTCCGGGTGGCAATCCCGCGCAGGAATGTCTGCCGGACGCACTGTTCGAAGGGGGCGGGCGCGAGCCGCTAGCATCCGATATCCGCCCCGGTCAGGATAACCGTTCCGCCGCCCGCCTGAAGCTGCTCGCTGGTATCACTGGCTTACCTTATGACGAACTGCGTCAGCGCGAACAGGCTCGTCGCCATCGGCGATTGGCGGTAATCGCTGCGATGCTCGCTGTGGCCCTAGTCCTTACGACCGCCCTTGCCGCATTCGCGCTCATTTCGCGCAAGGATGCGATGGAGCAACGCGATCTGGCGCGACGCAAGACGCTGACGGCCGAGCGGACGGTCGATTTCGTCAAAAGCATGTTCGCGGTCGCTGATCCGTCAGAGGCCAGGGGTGCAACGGTAACGGCACGTGAGATCGTGGATCGTGGCACGGCGCGAGTCGCTCGGGAATTGGCAAATGAGCCTCCGGTGCGCGCCGAGCTGCAGACGACCTTGGGTGAAGTCTACGGAAATCTTGGTCTGCTCGATCGCGGCGCGCAACTCGTCGAGCAAGGCATGAAGATACCTGGGCTCGACCCCGGATTGCGTGCACGCCAGTTTCTTGCGCTGGCCGAGATTCGCAACTGGCAGGCGGACGATGCGGGGGCAGCTGCCGCTTACGCCAAGGCATTGGCCTTGGCGCGCAATCCCGCATCGGACAGGGCAGACCTCATCTCGCGGATATTGGCCGGGCAGGGCGAAACGCTTGGATATCTCGATCGTCCCTCAGATGCCGAGCGCGCGATTCAGGAAGCGCTTCAGATCGACCGTGCGCGTGGTACGGCGGGGGAAATCGACGTTGCCCGCGATTTAGAAGCGCTCGGCAAGGTTCTCACGGGGACGAAGGATTATGCTCGTGCGCGAAGCGTTTATGATCAGGCACTCGCGATCCGGCTGCGACGACAGGGCGAAACTCATCCTCGCGCGTTTCAGGATCTGAACGAACTTGGCTCTGTCGCTTACTTCCAGGGCGACGGCAGGGCGGCAGAGGATTATTTCCGGCGAGTTCTGCCGTTGGCCGAGCGCGTGTTGGGTAAGAACCATCCCGAATATGCCCTTGCGCTCAACAACGTGGCGCGAATGGAGATCGAACGTCGCGCCTATGCCCAGGCGCTGCCGCGACTTCGGGAGGCCGTCGCTATCCAGCAGGCCACGCGGGGACCCCAGTCCGAGGAACTTGTTTTTCCATTATTCAATCTTGCTTTGGCCCTTCGGGGCACTCGTAGCGAACGTGCGGCAGAGGTGCCGCTGCTGCGGGCGCGTGCCATCGCGACCGCAACCAAGCATCGCAATCTCGGCCCGATCCTGATCGAAATTGCCGACATCCAGTGCGATTTGGGCGAACGCGCTTCAGCCTTGCCGCTATTGCAGGCCGCCCGACCCCTGATCGCGCAGGCATACGGAACCGAACCGTGGCGAATGGCCTGGCTCGACCTGGTCAGCGCCGAGTGCCGCAAGGTGCCGGTCGCCCCAGATACGCGCGCGATTATCCTGGAGCGATGGAAGCCAAATTCGCATTTTGGCAAGCGTGCCGCTGATGTCAGGGCGGCGGGGCGGAGCAATAGAGGCTCAGCTCTTTGAGGTCGAATCGGCAGCGCTCGCGAGCGCTCATGGGCCACGGAATGTCCGCAATGGGCGGAAAGCTGACATTAGCGCCGCTTGGCTACGCCCCCGCTCGTCTTGTGTGCGGCATGCTTACTCGAACGGCGCCTCTTCGTCGGCTTCGGCGGCGGCGGCGGTGGCGGCGGTGGATCGGGGGGCAGTGGAGAAACGGTTGTGCCTACGCCCTCGATCGGGCGCCCCGTGGCGGGAACATCTGACACATAATCGGTTGGATTGAGATACTTCGCCGCGACTCCGGGCATAAGCTTCTTCACTAGCGCGAAGCCCGCGATCGCCGCCAGCGCCGCGCCGAACGCAACCTGGAAGTTGAAGCCCTTGTAGGGGTCGTTCCGTCCGCGCTTGGCCATGTGCCCCTCCAGAGCCCATCAATACCACAAAAAAAGGGGCCGCCCCAACGGAGTGCGCCTCGGGGCCAATGTCTGTAATGGGTCGAAAGCAGACCTAAGCCGCTAATGTCTCAAATGGGTGGAAAGCAGACATTAGAGAACTCAACCAATCATTGGGGTAGCTGCTGAGGGAACGCCGAACATAAATCCTCGATTTCTCCTCCGAGGTCAGGCAGCCTCCGTCTCCGCCAACCTGGTTCGGTAGCGATAGTAGCCGCCAGACTTTCTGTTAGGATTGGAGGATGGGGCGGTCGAAGATCCTTTTCGTCCTTCTGGCGGCGGTCCTAATTGCAGTCTGGACCGCCTGGCACCTGTGGCCGGTCCAGATCATGGTGATCGCTTATCGATGGATGCACCCGGTCGCGGCAAACCGGCCGGTGCATTGGGCTGAAGGACCGGCAAGGCCGCCGGCCGGTGAGCGCCCGCCCAACATTGTTCTGATCCTTGCCGACGACCTCGGCATTAATGACATCACCGCCGAGGGCCGCGGCACGGGCGTGGCCGGCGGCCTCGTCCCGACGCCAAACATCGATGCCATCGCGCGCGACGGCGCAGACTTCACGACCGCTTACTCCGCAAATGCGACCTGCTCCCCTTCGCGGGCCGCGCTGATGACCGGCCGCTATCCCCAGCGCTTCGGCTTCGAGTTCACGGCCGTTCCCGACCAGCTTGCGAAGTACGTTCCCCGCTACTCCCCGCAGGACCGGCCATATCCGACGATCTACCATGCGGATCTGCAGGCGAAGACTCCACCGATGGAAGACATGGGCATGCCGTCGAGCGAGGTAACCATCGCGGAGGTGCTCAGGGCCCGCGGTTATCACACCATCCATGTCGGCAAATGGCACCTCGGTGAGGCTCGCGGAATGCGGCCGGAGAACCAGGGCTTCGATGAAAGCCTGGGCTTCATGGCTGGTGCGTCCAAATATGCGCCGGACGCGGCTACGGTCGATGCGAAGCTCCCCGGTGACCCTCTCGATCGCCTGCTTTGGCTGGCAGGAAACGACGGCGTCCAGTTCAATGGAAGCCCGCCTTTCCATCCCGATGAATATATGACCGATTACCTCAGCGATCAGGCTGCGGCGGCAATCCGGGCTAATCGCAACCGACCGTTCTTCCTCTATCTCGCCTACAACGCTCCTCACACGCCGTTCCAGGCGACCAAGGCAGACTATGACGCGCTCCGGTCCATCAGCGATCATCGAACCCGCGTCTATGGGGCGATGATCCGCGCGCTCGACCGCGGAGTTGGCAAGGTGAGGTCGGCGCTGAAAGCACAAGGGGTCGAGGGCAACACGATCCTTGTCTTCACCAACGACAACGGCGGCACCCGGCACGCGGGCCTGCGGGACATCAACAAACCGTATCGCGGCTGGAAGAGCACCTTTTTCGAGGGCGGCATCCGCGTGCCGTTCTTCATCTGCTGGCCCGGCAGGATCGCGCCCGGTCGGCGCCTGACGATGCCGACCGAGCATATCGACGTCCTGCCGACGTTGGCCGCGGCGGCCGGCGCGCGGCTTCCCGGCGATCGCCCGATGGACGGCATCAACCTGTTGCCGTTCGCGATGGAACAGGCAGGTGCGCCCCCAAGCCGAACTCTGTTCTGGCGCTCGGGCAGCTATGAGGCTGCGCGCGACGGCCAATGGAAGCTGCAGGTGTCTCGCAATCCGCCCCGCATCTGGCTCTTCGATCTTAAGGCCGACCCGACTGAGCGCGTCGACCTGTCCGTGCGGCGTCCGGATATTGTGCGACGCATGAATGCGGACCTTTCATTGCACAATCGGGAGCTCGCCAATCCGTTATGGCCCGCTCTGCTGGAGGAGCCGATCCGGATCGACGTCCCCGCGGACGCACCGTGGCGGCGCGGCCAGGAATATGTCTACTGGCCGAACTAGCGAAGGCAGAGCGATCGCCGAATTGCTTTCCGCCCGAGGCTGACACAAGCGCCTTTTAATCGCCTCGGCCGGCTGACAGGGTCATGCCTTCCAATTGGCCACCTCGGTCCTGAGAGCAGCTCCGCTCTTCGCGAGTTCAATCCTTGCACACGCACTCATGACATTTTGAGCGCATCGTCGAGCAAGGCGGCGGCAGTAACGTGGGCCCCAGCTCCCGGGCCCTGAATGATCAGCGGCTGCGCCTTGTACCGATCTGACCAGATAGCGACGCGATTGTCGGTTCCGCGTCCGCCGATGAGTGGATCGTCCGGACCCAGGATTTCGAGGCCCACGCGCGCGCAGCCGTCTTTGAGCCGGGCGACGAAGCGGAGGCTTCCGCCTCTTTCGCGTGCGGCTTCGCGCTTGAGCTGAAGCGAGGCGTCGAGAAGGTCGAGCTTGCCCAGCGCCTCGGCGCCGGTGAGCCGTGACAGACGTGCGGGGACGAGCGAGGCTACGTCGACGCAGCCGCTCTCGAGGGGGAAGCCCGCGGTTCGTGCGAGAATCAGGATCTTCCTGCGCACATCCTCGCCGGACAGGTCCTCGCGCGGATCGGGTTCAGTGTATCCCTTCGCGTGCGCTTCCCGAACCAGATCGGAGAAAGGCCGGCTGCCGTCGAAACGGTCGAACAACCACGCCAGCGAGCCGGACATCACGCCGGCAATCGCATGGATGCGGTCGCCGCCGTCCTGCAATTCCCTCAAGGAGCGAAGAAGAGGAAGTCCCGCGCCGACGGTCGCGCGGTCGCCAAAACCCGAGCCACGACGTTCGCACGCTGCCTGGATTTCCCTCCACAACGACAGGGAGGTGCCACCGGCGAGCTTGCACGCCGTCGCGACGTGAACGCCGGCGTCGAGCAGCGACGGATGATTGGCGGCAACGTCTGCGTCCGCCGTCGCGTCGATCAGGATGCGGACGCCGCTCTCACCCAGCGCGGCGAGGGCCTCGGAAGGTAATGTGCGCCGGTCGGACTTCGGTGCCCGGGCGAGTTCCGTTGCACACCGGTCCGGATCGAGACCGGCCTCATTGTAGAGCGAGAGTCGAGTATTGGCGGCAAAAACGAGATTCAGCCGGCGGCCGAAGGTCGTGCCGCGCCATTCGCTTAGGCGCTGCAGCACGGCGAGACCGACGGTGCCGCTGCCGAGGAGCGCGACCTTGGCGGGCTGCCTTTGCGACACGTGACTGCCGTCGATTCGGATGGCTTGAGCGAACATCAACATGCTTCCTTGAGGATGTTGGCGGCTGCGCGTTCGAGTGCCGCGATCAGGTCGGAGACGAGGTCGTCGGCATGCTCGATGCCGACCGACAGGCGAAGCAGGCCGGGCGTGATCCCGGCGAGCTGCCTCGCCGCCTCGTCCATTGCCGCGTGCGTCATGGTTGGCGGATGCGCGACGAGGCTCTCCACTCCACCCAGGGACTCAGCGAGGCAGAAGAAGTCGAGGCCGTCGACGAAGCGGCGGACCGCGGCTTCACCACCCGCCAGCTCGAAAGAGATGAGTGCGCCGAAGCCATCCTGTTGCTTGCGGGCGATTGCATGACCGGGGTGGTCGGCGGAGCCGGGATAGTGGAGCCGCGAGACGGCTGGGTGCTTGCCTAGGATTTCCGCGATCTGCGTTGTGTTCTCCTGGTGCACACGAAGCCGCGCATCGAGCGTCCTGAGGCCGCGGAGCGTCAGGAAGGAGTCGAACGGCGCGCCAACAAGGCCGAGCGCGTTTCCCCACCACCCAAGCTGTTCCAGCACCGCTGGATCGGCCGCGACTACCGCACCGCCGACGACGTCGCTGTGGCCGTTGATGAACTTGGTCGTTGAATGGACGACAATGTCGGCCCCGTGCTCGATCGGGCGCTGCAGCGCGGGCGAGAGGAAGGTGTTGTCGGCGACGACCAACGCCCCGACCGCCTTCGCCGCGTTCGCGACCTCGCGGATGTTCGTGATGCGGAGCAGCGGATTGGAGGGCGTCTCGATCCAAACCAGCCCAGGCTTGCGACTTAGGGAATCGCGGATTGCATTGAGGTCGGTGAAGTCGACGACCTCCAATTCAAAAGCGCCCTTGTTCGCGAGCGCGTTGAACAGTCTCCAGGTGCCTCCGTAGCAATCGTGCGGGACAAGCACTCGGTCCCCCGGATTCGTCAGAGCCTGAAGCACCAGGGCGATCGCCGACATGCCGGTCGACGTAATGACTCCACCTGTCCCGCCTTCGAGACTGGCGAGGGCATTGGCGAGATGGTCGCGCGTCGGGTTGCCGCTGCGGCTGTAATCGTAGGCGCGCTTTTTCCCGAACTCCTCGAAGGTGAAATTGGCGGACAGGACGATCGGCGGCGTGACAGCGCCGAAAGCAGTATCGCAGTCGATGCCGGCCCGGACGGCGCGGGTCGCGATCTTTGTCATTGCGGTTGCTCCAGGGAATGCAGGAAGGCTTCGAGGATTTCGGCGACGGCGCGCTCCTCCTTGAGGAAGGCATCGTGGCCGAAGATCGACGGGATCCTGATGAAGGTGCCGTTCGGAATGGATTGCGCCAGCGCTTCGATGTCGGCGGCCGGCACAAGCTGATCGCTGTCTGCTGCCACCAAGGTGGCGGGTATGGTGATCGCGCCCGGATCGATGCGGTGCAGGTCGATGGACTCAGACAGGCGCCGATAAGCGGTGGCGCCTACGCGCGCGCTGTGCTTTTCGCCCATGTGATCCAGGTAGTTCTCTGAACTCGCACGAGCTCGGTCGCTTTCAATGGCTGTTGGTGTTGCGAAGCGCGCCTCGAACTCCTTCGGCGTTCGGTAGGTGAGGATCGCAAGCTTTCGCGCGAGAGAAACGCCCTCCTCTGGAGACCCCAGGCGCTCGCCGAGCTCGACGGCCTGACGCTGAAGGGCGCGCTGAGCGCTGGTGAAAGGATGGGATCGATGCGCTGCGCCGATCGCGAGCAACGCTGGAATGCGCTCCGGTGCGATTGCGGCGCAATGCATGCCGACCATGCCGCCATAACTCGCTCCGACGAACGCCGCGGCGCGGGTCAGGCCGAGGTGATCCAGCGTCGCGAGAAATGCTCGCGCCTGGTCCGACGAATCGATTGGACGGTCCAACGCGCCATCTGCGCCGAGCCAGTCGATGGAGAGCAAGCGGAACGCCTGGAGGGCGCTCGACTGTGCTTGCCACCATCCGTCACTGGGGTCGCTTGCGTTTGCGATCGTATGCCGACCTGCGGAAATTCCGCCGGCGACGATGAGAAGGAGGGCGTCTTTGGGACCGTCCAGCTCATAGCGGATCGTGACCGGCGTCTCGCCGCAGTGGACGAGATCGAGCGTGGCGGAAAATTCGCCGCGGGTCCCGCTGCCTGCTTGTTCTTTGATTTTCGCCGTAACCGTCACATCCTACCCCTGCTTCCTCCGTCGAGGCTTGCGGGGTGGCGGACAGCGGGCTTCAGTCCTGTCACGGACTTGCCTCAACCATCTGCCGGTGGACCTCAGGTCCCCGCAGGAGTTGGCACCTTTGAAGTGAGCTGCCGCTCCCTCCTGGTTGCCCCGGCGTCTTCGGGCCTGTCCCTCAGCCGGTCTCGATGGATGTCCCGTTTAGTGAACGGCGGCCGAAGCCCTGTCAACTTCGGCCTAAGCGGCGGGCCGCGACAGTCGGCGTACACGCAGCGGCTCAGAGTCGCTGCGCTCCAGACCAGGCGGGCCCGGTTCGTGGATGGTCATTAGCGAACTCATCAGGCTTTCGTCGGTACTCGAGCAAACGCCCAGGACCAGCGCTTCGTCGCAGCCTTCCGCCGCGACATAGCCGTGTCCCATGTTCGAATCGATGTAGATGCCTTCGCCCTCGGCCAGGACCACCGGATCGTAGAATTCGGTGTGAACGACGATCTGGCCTTCGAGGACATGGACATATTCCTCCCCGGAATGGCGGACGAGGTCTCCGAACTCGCTCAGTGACTTGGCCCGGATTTTCGTGAGGACCGGGATCATCCGCTTTTTCCGGATTTCCGTGCAGAGATAATAATAATCGTAGTTCGGCGTCGTGACGCGGATGGAGTCTTCCTGCCGACCGATGCTCCGTCGGGCCGTTACGCCCTCCTCATCGCCTTCGCCCTCGGCGAACAGCTCCGACATCCGGATGTTCAGCTTCTGGCTGAGCTGGAGAAGCTTGTCGTAGGTGAGCGTCAGCCGGTCATGCTCGACCTTGGACAGCGTCGACACCGGGATTCCCGAATGCTCGCTCATTTCCTTGAGCGTCCAGCCCCGATGGCTTCGAAGCTCTCGAAGAATGCAACCAAGGGTCGGGTGGGCGCTCATTCTTGCTCCAAACAGCATGGATTTGACAAAATTTTCTGATCAGGACAATTGTGGCCCGATCAGGTGATTGCTGGCATGATAAGGCGATAACGCTCCAATCGGCAAGTCACTGTGACAGAGGGGAAAAATTCGATGCGCAAGGCGGCGGCATTCTTCGCGGCGATTCTCGGCATAGGCGCTTTGTCTGCGGCAGTGGCTCAAACGGGACAAGCCCCGCTTGAACCCAAGGTCGCGGCGGCCACCGTACCGCCGGCTCCGGCCACTTCGCCAGCAGGGGCACATCCCCTGACCGCGGAAGATGTCAACGCCTGGCTCGACGGCTTCATGTCCTACTCGCTCGCGAAGGACGATATCGCCGGAGCGGTGGTCGTCGTCGTCAAGGACGGCCAGATCCTTACCCAAAAGGGTTACGGCTACTCGGACGTTGCCAAGCAAAAGCCGGTCGATCCTGCCAAGACCCTCTTCCGACCTGGATCGGTCTCAAAGCTCTTTACCTGGACGGCGGTCATGCAGTTGGTCGAGCAGGGCAAGCTCAACCTCGACACGGACGTCAACACCTACCTCGACTTCAAGATTCCGCCGTATGACGGCAAGCCCATCACGCTGCGCAACATCATGACGCACACGGCGGGCTTCGAAGAGGTCATCAGGGACCTCATCGCCCACGATCCGAAATCGCTGATGCCGCTCGGAACCTACGTGAAGACCCATCGTCCGGAGCGCGTGTTCGAGCCCGGAACCACGCCGGCCTATTCCAACTATGCGACCGCTCTTGCCGGCTACATCATTGAGCGCACGTCGGGCGAGACCTTCGACAATTATATCGAGCAGCACATTTTCACGCCGCTGGGAATGAAGGACTCGTCATTCCGGCAGCCGTTGCCGGCCAACCTCGTTCCGCAAATGTCGACCGGCTACAAGCGCGCGTCGGGCGATCCGCAGAAGTTCGAAATCGTCGTTCCTGCTCCGGCCGGTAGCCTCTCGTCGAGCGGCGTCGACATGGGCAAGTTCATGATCGCACACCTCCAGAACGGAGAGTTGGGCGGCAACCGTATCCTGTCCGCCGCCACGGCCGAGCAGATGCACAACACCCCGCTGACCCTGTTTCCGGCGCTCAACCGGATGGAGCTCGGCTTCTTCGAGACCAATCTCAACGGTCGCGAGATCATCGCCCATCTCGGCGACACCGAATATTTTCACACGTCCCTGCACCTGATGCTGAAGGAAAACGTCGGCTTCTACGTCTCCTACAACAGCCAGGGTAAGGAGGGCGCATCGGGAACGCAGCGCCTCGCGCTGTTCGAGGACTTCGCTGACCGTTACTTCCCGGGCCCCGGGATGCCGACCACCCGAGTTCCGGCGAAGCTTGCTGCAGAGCATGCCAAGATGATGTCGGGCGCGTGGCAGGCCTCACGCCGTGGCGAGACCAATTTCGTGAACGCTATAGGCCTTCTCGGCCAGACCAAAGTCGGCGTCGGTCCCAAGGGCGAACTGCTGATCCCGAGCCTCAAGGGCTATGGCGGTGCACCGAATAAGTGGGTCGAAGTCAGCCCGTTCGTCTGGCAGCAGGTCGGCGGCCACGGATTGGTCGCGGCCAAGGTCGAGAACGGCCAGGTCGTGCGCTGGAGCTGGGGGCTAGTCGCTCCCTTCACGGTCTATGATCGCGTGCCGGCCTACAAGAACGGCTCGTGGCTGTTGCCGCTGCTCTACGCCAGCCTTTGCGCGATGCTGCTGACCGTGCTGCTCTGGCCGACAGCATGGTACGTGCGCCGGCGGTTCGGTGCGCCCCTGGAACTCGAGCGCGGCCAACTGCGCAGCCACCGCATGGTTCGCATTGCCGACGCTGCGACGCTGGTCGTGCTCGCCGGATGGATGACCTTTGTCACGGTCATGCTCGGCGATCTCGAAAACTCCAGCAAGGCCGAGATGTGGATCTGGGTCCTGCAGATCTCGAGCCTTCTGGTCTTCGTCGGTGGCTTTCTCGTGTCGCTGTGGAACGCCTGGCTCGTGTGGAAGGGCAACCGTCGCTGGCCGGCCAAGACCTGGAGCGTCGTCCTGGTAATCGCCTCCCTGACCGTGTTGTGGATCGGTCTGGCCTTCCATCTGATCGACTTCGGCACCAACTTCTGATGGGAAGACTAAGTCTACGGTATCGCGTCGAGACCAAGCATCTCTCGGCGCCATTCCGGATCTCGGGGTTTGTTTTCAAGACGTCTGACGTTGTCGTCGTGGAGCTGTCGGACGGCAGCTTCACGGGGCGCGGTGAGGCCGCGGGTGTCTATTATCTCGGCGACAATAGCGCTCACATTGTTGCCGAGCTGAACGCGCACCGCTCACTCATTGAGGACGGTCCTGACCGTGAGGAGCTGCGCTCGCTCATGCCGGCCGGCGGCGCTCGGAATGCCGTCGACTGCGCCATGTGGGATCTCGAGGCCAAGCGCGAAGGCACCGAGGCCTACCGTCTCGCGGACGTCGATGCTCCCAAGGCTCTGTTGACGACTTTCACGCTGGGGGCCGACGAGCCGGGGGTTATGGCGGAAGGTGCACGCCGCTATGCCGACGCCCAGGCGATCAAGGTCAAGCTAACGGGCGAGCTGGAGCTCGACGTCGCCCGCGTCGGCGCAATCCGCGCGGCCAGACCGGACGTCTGGCTCGGGGTGGACGCGAACCAGGGATTCAAACGGGAAGAGCTCGATCCACTCGCCGCCGCGCTCAGCGCTCATCGAGTTTCCCTTCTGGAACAGCCCCTGCCGCGCGGGAAAGAAGCCGATCTGGACGGATATCGCTGTCCGATTCCGATCGCTGCCGATGAGAGCGCGCTCGGCCTGGATGACGTGCTCGGCCTGGTTGGCCGCTTCGACGTCATCAACATCAAGCTCGACAAATGCGGCGGGCTCACGGAGGCGCTGATGATGGCCCGCGCGGCCCGAGGCATCGGCCTTGGCGTGATGGTCGGCAACATGGTCGGCACAAGCCTCGCAATGGCGCCGGCCTTCATCGTCGGCCAACAATGCGATGTCGTCGACCTCGACGGACCGACCTTTCTCACCGACGACCGTACGCCCGCCTGCCAGTATCGCGACGGCACCATCTGGTGCTCCGACGATGTCTGGGGATCGAGGGCTGCGGCATGACCGCCGTGTCCGCGCAATCGAACTGGTTCGGCCAGCCGCGCGGGCTCACGATCCTGTTTCTCACCAACATGTGGGAGACATTCTCCTATTACGGGATGCGCGCGCTGCTGGTCTATTACATGACCAAGCAGCTGCTCATTTCGCAGCAGCATTCGTCGCTGATCTACGGCGCCTACACCTCTTTCGCCTATTTCACGCCAATCGTCGGCGGAGCGATCGCCGATCGTTACCTGGGCAAGAAGCGCGCGGTGATTATCGGCGCGACGACTATGGCCGCCGGCCATTTCATGATGGCCTTCGAGCCGTTGTTCTACTTTGCGCTGGCGACGATCGCGCTTGGCAATGGGTTGTTTCTTCCGAGCCTGCCGAGCCAGATCAACGACCTATATGGCCCCGACGATCCGCGTCGCGGTTGGGCGTACAACGTCTATTATGTCGGCGTGAACGTCGGCGGATTCCTGGCGCCGCTGATTTGCGGGACGCTGGGCGAGACCTACGGCTGGCATTACGGATTCGGCGCCGCCGGCGTCGGGATGCTGGCCGGGCTGGTCATCTATCTCGCGGGTCAACGCTATCTTCCGCCTTCGCGCACCTCGGCAAGTATTGCCGAGCCGCAGATCCTCGGACAACACGGCGGCAGCCGCCGCGACACGTTCATGCTCCTGCTCGCCGTTGGTCTGGCAGTGACCGTTTTCCGCGGTGCCTACGAGCAGGTCGGCAACACGGTCGCATTGTGGATTGAAGCTGCCAACCGGCACGTTGCCGGCGTCGAGATTCCGATGACATGGTTTCAGTCGCTGAACCCGCTTCTGGTCATCGCCATGACCCCGGTCCTCCTGGCTCGCTGGAGGCGCAAGTCGCACGTAGGGCACGAGCATTCACCCCTCCAGAAAATGGCGACCGGCGCGCTTATCGTCGGTTGCGCCTACGCGCTGCTTGCCGTCGCCGCGACGGTTAGCCCGACGGGCGCGAGCTGGCTGTGGGTGGTCGCCTATTTCGTCGTCCTGACGCTTGGCGAGTTGTACATCCTGCCCACGGGCCTTGGCCTGTTCGCGCGCCTCGCGCCGCCGAAGCTCGGCGCAACGACGGTCGCGGCTTGGTACCTAGCGATCTTCGCGGGCAGTATGACGGCCGGCTTCATCGGCTCCTGGTACAGCAGCTTCCGGCCTTCGATCTATTTCCTGTTGCTGACCGGGGTCGCTTCGCTTGCGGCGGGAATGCTTCTCGCCCTCGATCGTCGAGCGAGATCGGTTGAAGCCGCCCGCATCGCCGAGCGCTCAGCGCTTGCTGCCGTGCCCGAGGGGCTCGCGGCCAATGGCTAACGTCGGGAACATCAATTCAGCGCCTGCTCGGCGCAGCGCGAAGCCATGCTCCGCGCAAATGCGGGCGCCACTAAGAGGGGAGAACTAAAATGACTTCGGGGTTGAGAGCACGACTGTTGGTTTCCGCAGCATTGCTGGGATGTGGCTTCGCCACGCCGGCGCTTGCGCAGGATCCGCCCGCCAAGCCGCAGCAGGTTGCGAGCGCAGACAATAATGAAGAAGCGATCATCGTCACTTCGCAACGGCGCGCCCAGACGCTGATCGAGGTGCCGCAGTCGGTCACTGTGATCGGCGGTCAAAAGCTGGAACAACAGCAGGCCAAGAGCTTCCTCGATTATGCGAAGCTCGTTCCCGGGTTCAACGTTACCCAGGACAATCCGGGTCAGTCCCGCCTCGTTCTGCGTGGTATCAACACGGGCTCGGTCGGCTCGACCGTCGCGGTCTACGTGGACGACATTCCTTACGGCGCTAGCGGCAGCCTTTCGAACGGCGCCGTGCTTGCTGGCGACTTCGACACGTTCGATCTGAACCGGGTCGAGGTTCTACGTGGCCCGCAGGGAACGCTCTACGGGTCGAACTCCCTCGGCGGAGTCTTGAAGTACATCACGGCTTTGCCGTCGACCGAGCGCGTTGAAGTGCGCGGCCAGGCAGGCTTTGAAGCGGTCAACGGCGGCGATCTCGGGCCACTCTTCAACGTCATGGCCAATGTCCCGCTTGGCGACAAAATCGCTGTCCGCGCGAGCGGATATTACAAGAAGACGCCCGGCTATGTGGACGTCGCCGGCAGGAGCGGCAAGAACGTCGACGATTCAGCCAGCTATGGCGTTCGCGGATCGCTTCTTTTCAAAGCCACGGAAGATCTCTCGATACGGCTGTTCGGCCTAGCGCAGGACATTCATGCGGATTCACCGTCCACCTTCACCGTTGATCCGGCAACGCTGCAACCAATCGATCCTGTGACCGGTCGTCTCTCAGGCGATCAGCGGACCCGCTTTGAGCTCATCCCCGAAAAGCATGACATCGACTACCGGATCTATAGCGGTACGCTGGATTACAACTTCGGCTTCGCCGCTTTGTCTTCCATCACCAGCTACGCCACGCAGAAGCAGGATCAGTTCCTCGATGTCTCCACGAACGGGCTTCGTGGCCTCCTCGCCGGGATCATTGCTCCTTCCGCGCCAAACACGGTGGGCCTTGGGCAGTTCAATAATGTGACCGTGAAGAAGTTCACCCAGGAGGTGCGCCTCGTTTCGCCCAAGTCCACCTTCTTCGACTGGGTCGCGGGCGTTTATTACACCCATGAGGACACTGCGCTCGACCAGGATTTGCCGCCGTTCATAATCAGCAGCCAGGCGTTCGTTCCGCCTCCTAGCGGACTGTCGCATTGGATCACGGCCAACATCGACGGGAAGTACAAGGAGATCGCCGGCTACGCGAACGGGACCTTCCACTGGGGCGAGCATTTCGACCTGAACCTCGGCGGACGTTACAGCCACAACAAGCAGAGCAGCACCCAGAGTGTAGTCATTCTGGGCGGCGGCGCGCCGCCGCAGACTGGCGGTTCATCTCAGGGGGTCTTCACCTGGAATATCTCGCCGCGTTACGAATTCAACAAGAACACGGCCGTCTATGCGCGCGTGGCCAAGGGCTACCGCCCTGGCGGTCCAAACTTCGTTCCGCCCGGAGCGCCGGCCAACTTCCCGACTGAGTTCCAGGCAGATACGCTGATCAGCTATGAAGCTGGCTTGAAGATGCAGTCCAACGACGGCGTCTTCGCGCTGGATGCTTCGGGCTTTTACGTCGACTGGGATAACATCCTCATCAACAGCTCGGTTGTGGTCAACAACCAGCCGGTCGGGGTCAACTCGAACGGCGGCCGTGCTCGTACGTTCGGTGCCGAGGGCACCCTGACCTTCCGCCCGGTCGTCGGTCTCGATGTCATCGCCAATCTGGCCTGGACCAATGCTCGACTGCGCGACGACACGACCAGTGGCGGCGCTCCCAACTCGGTTGGTGGGCATGCGGGGGATCATCTTCCGTACATCCCAAGCCTGTCGGGCACTCTGTCAGCGGACTACCACTGGGATGTCAGCGATCGCATGCGGGCCTACGTCGGCGGCGATATCCACAGCCAGACCTCCCAAAAGGCCGGCTTCAGCAACGCGTATCGGCTGGCATTCGGACACCACATCAACCTCCGTGGCTATACGACGGTTGACCTTCGTGCGGGCATCGACCTCAAGCCGTTCACGGTCCAGGCCTATGTACGCAACCTGCTCGACAGCAATGGGCTGGTCGGTGCCGAAGGCTATCCGTTCGTGATCCCGACGGGCCTTGGCGGAGCGGGCACCAACATGATGCTTGCGACCACAATCCGGCCGCGGACCTTCGGGCTCGTTGTCGGCGCCGGCTTCTAACCGGCTCGAGAGCAACAGGGGGTGGGGATGACTGGCGCGCGCGCAGCGGCGACGGCGGAATCGTCGATGTCGCTCGCTCTACCGCAACCCTACCTCCTGTTTCTCGGCGACACGACCGAGGCTGGTTATGCAAAGACGGCATTCGGTCTTCGCGATTGGGCGCCCGATCGCTGCGTCGGCGAATTTGCGCTTCCGTCAGCGACGGTAACTACCGGCCTGCCCAGGCTGTCGCCGGCCGAGGCGCGGTCGGGGGGCGCTCAATCGCTCGTCATCGGCGTCGCCAACTCAGGTGGGTTCATTCCGGACGGATGGATCCGACCGCTCATCGAGGCGCTCGACGCGGGTCTCCACATCGTCAGCGGGATGCACGCGCGTCTTCGCGACATTCCAGCACTTCGGGACGCGGCTGATCGGGCGGGAGTTAAGCTAATCGACGTCCGCGATCCGCCACCCGATATTCCGATTGGGACGGGGCTCAAGCGGACCGGCAAGAGGTTGCTCACCGTCGGCACCGATTGCGCGCTCGGCAAGAAATATACCGCGCTCGCGATTGCACGAGCCTTCGCTCAGCGAGGCGTCGACGCCGACTTCCGCGCCACCGGCCAGACGGGGATCATGATCGCGGGCGCCGGAATCCCGATGGACGCCGTCGTCGCCGACTTTGCGGCAGGCGCTGCCGAGATTCTTTCTCCGGCAGCCGCCGACGATCACTGGGACGTGATCGAAGGGCAGGGATCGATCCTTCATCCGGTCTTCTCCGGAGTGTCGATGGCGCTTCTCCACGGCAGCCAGCCCGACGTGTTCGTCGTCTGCCACGATCCGCGGCGGAAGCGCCTGCTGGGGGACGAAGCCTTCGCCGTCGCGAGCGTCGACGAGATCATCGAGCTAACCATTCGGCTCGGCAGGCGAACCAACCCTGGCATCCGCGTGGGCGGTGTCAGCTTCAACACGAGTGGGCTTGGCGACGCCGAATCCCTCGCCTTGATGGCGAAGGAATCTGTCCGGCTAGGCTTGCCGGTCGCAGATCCGATCCGCGGCGGCGCCGACTTCGAAACGCTGATTGATTCATGTCTGAGCCGGTAAGCCCGCAGCCCCCCGCAGGCCGGTTCGCACGGTGGATCCTGCCGGGTCTTGGCGTAAAGGCCGTGGTGATCGGCGGCGGCTATGCCACAGGCCGCGAGCTTGCCGAGTTCTTCCTGTCGCAAGGACCCTGGGGCGGCCTTTATGCCATCCTGTTCGCGACGCTGCTTTTCAGCGTCTTCTGCGCACTGACCTTCGTGCTGGCGCGCCGCTTTGCGACCTACGATTACAGAGGCTTCTTCAAGCGCCTCCTGGGGCCCGCGTGGCCGTTGTTCGAACTCGCTTACCTGTTGTTCGTGGTGCTCATTCTCGCGGTCTACGGGGCTGCTGCGGGGGCAATCGGAAACGCCGTGTTCAACGCGCCCGTCTGGACAGGCACCGTCCTTCTAGCCGCATGTATCGCGGCGATCGTCGCGTTCGGGAACAAGGCCGTTGAGCGGCTGTTCCGCGACGTCTCTTATTATCTCTACGCCATCTATGCGCTCTTCATCGTCCTTGCCTTGTGGAAGTTCGGTGCACGCGTTCCGGGCGGTTTTGAAGCTCATCCACAAACGTCGGGATGGGCGCTCTCCGGCCTGACTTACTTCGGATACAACATCATCGGTGCCGTGGTGATCCTGCCGGTGCTGCGCCACCTCGTAAGCGACCGCGATGCCGTCATTGCCGGGATCGTCTCGGGTCCGCTGACGATGTTCCCGGCATTGCTCTTCTTTGTTCCGATGGTCGCCTTCTATCCGGAAGTGCAGAGCGCCGCGCTGCCATCCGATTTCATGCTTCAACAGATCGGCATTCCCGCCTTCCACCTGCTGTTTCAGGCGATGATCTTCTCCGCCCTCCTCGAGAGCGGCACGAGCTCGGTCCACGCGATCAACGAACGGATCAGCAACGCCTGGGAGGCGCGGCGCGGTCACGCGCTTTCGCATCGGCAGCGCCTCGGAATCGCCACCGTCGTGCTCGCCGGATGCATGTTCCTCGCCAGCCGCTTCGGCCTGGTCGCTTTGATCGCCTCCGGATACCGCGCGCTCGCCTATATCCTGCTCGCGATCTTCGTCCTCCCGCTGCTCACCGTCGGCGTTTGGAATCTCACCCAGCGCCGCGCTGAAGCGGCGCCGCAACCTTTCCCGATCCAGGAGTAAACTCAAATGTTGAAGCCATGCGTGCGTGCCTTCACGGCAATTGGTCTCGTGCTCGTCGCGGCAAGTGCGGCCGCGGCACCGCCCCCCGGGTTCGATCAGCGCGTCGAGCAACTCCGCAAGGACTTCGGGGTGCCTGGCGTCACCATCACGATCGTCGAAGACGGAAAGACGACGCTCGCCAAGGGCTGGGGCGTCCGCGACATTACGACCAACCAGCCGGTGGATGCCGACACGATCTTCTTCACCGGCTCGACGGGCAAGGCCTTCACCACTGCCGCACTCGCGACCTTGGTCGACGCGGGCAAGATCAAGTGGGACGACAAGGTCATCGACCACATGCCCGACTTCCGCATGTGGGATCCGTGGGTCACGCGCGAGATGACGATCCGCGACCTGCTCGTTCACCGGAGCGGCCTCGGCCTGGGCCAGGGCGATCTCCTGTTCCTTCCGAACAGCGACCTGTCGCGCAAGGAGACGGTCCGACGGATCCGCTATCTTAAGCCCGCGACCAGTTTCCGCAGCGGCTACGCCTATGACAACATCCTCTACATGGCGGCCGGCCAGCTGATCGAAGAAGTCAGCGGCCAGACCTGGGAGCAGTATGTCCGCGACCATGTCTTCGGACCGCTCGGCATGAACCATTCGACCGACAGCGTCAGCGATTATCTGGCGAATCCGAACCACGCTCGACCGCACAGTCGCAGCGGCGGCGCAATCCAGGGCCTCGGAACGCAGACGCCGCTGAATAACGACGCCACCATCTCCCAAAACGCAGCCCCGGCAGGCGGGCTCGCGATCAGCGCCAACGATATGAGCCGCTGGCTTCTTACCCAGCTAGGCCACGGCGCGATTCCGGGAGCCGACAACAAGCGGCTCTTCTCCGAGGAGCAGTCCACCCAATTATGGACCGGCGTCGTTCCGACACCGATCCGCCCATTCCCGGCCGAATTCGCCGTCACCAATCCCCACTTCAGCCTCTACGCCTTGGGCTGGAGCATCTCTGATTACCGGGGCGCGAAGGTCGTCAGCCACGACGGTGCCGTGCTCGGTTCGCAGGCGACCGTCGTGCTGCTGCCCGAGAAGAACATCGGGATCTTCATCGCGGCGAATAGCCAGGACGGCGAGATCATCCTCGGTCTTCGCGACGAGTTGCTCGACTATTATCTCGGCCAGCCCGCCACCCAATGGTCCGAGAAATTCCATAATTGGAAGGTCGGGCGACTGACTGCCGCGGCGAAGCAGGTGCAAACCGTCGCGGCCAAGCCTGCAGCGATTGGCCCATCGCTTCCGCTGGAACGCTATGCCGGTGACTACGCCGACCCCTGGTACGGCACGATCAAGGTCAGACAGTCGGGCAAATCCTTGAGCGTCGAGTTTCCGCACTCGACCGGCATGGAAGGGCCGTTGACCCACTTCCAATACGATACGTTCAAGACGAACCCGGCGCTGAAGTGGGTCGAGCCGGCTTATGTCACCTTCTCGATCGGCGCTGACGGCAAGGTCGACCGGGTGACCATGAAGCCTGTTTCTCCGGCGGCTGACTTCAGCTGGGACTATCAGGATTTGGACTTTGCCCCCGTGGCATCGAAGGCTCGCTGAGGAGGATTTCCATGGTTCGCCGGACTAGTGTTTCCATCGCAGCCCTGACCGCCGCGCTGCTGCAAAGCTCGAGCGCCAGCGCTGCGCAGGCGGCAAAGTATGATGTCCTCATCCGCAACGGCGTGATTTACGACGGAAGCGGAGGGCAACCCTACACCGGCGACATCGGCATCAAGAAGGATCGCATCGTCTATGCCGGTCCTTCGCGCGCTGCGAGCGCGGCCAAAGTCATTGATGCCAAGGGTCTCGCTGTTGCGCCGGGATTCATCAACATGCTCAGCTGGGCAACCGAATCCCTCCTCGTCGATGGCCTCGGCCAAAGCGACCTGAGGCAGGGGATCACGCTGGAGGTGATGGGTGAAGGCTGGTCGATGGGCCCGCTCAATGCCGAGATGAAGAAACTGGCCGTCGAGCGGCAGGGGGACATCAAATATCCGATCACATGGACCACGCTCGGCGATTATCTGAATCTGCTGCAGCGCCGGGGGGTCGCGATGAACGTCGCCTCCTTCGTCGGCGCCACCACTATTCGCCAAAACGAACTGGGCGAGGTGAACGTCGATCCGACACCTGAACAACTGACCCGGATGCGTGCCCTGGTCAGGCAGGCAATGAAGGAAGGGGCGCTGGGAGTCGGAAGCGCGCTCATCTATCCGCCAGCCACGTTCGCAAAAACCGATGAGTTGGTGGCGCTGACGACGGAGGCCGCGAAATGCGGCGGCAGCTACATCAGTCACATGAGGTCGGAAGGCGACCGCCTGATCGAGAGCATCGACGAAGTCATCGAGATATCCCGCAGGTCCGGAGCTCCCGCGACAATCTATCACCTGAAGCAGATGGGCCGCGCGAACTGGGGTAAGCTCGACCAGGCGATCGCCGAAATTGAAAAGGCCAGGGCTTCGGGGCTCAAGATTACCGCCAACATGTACATGTACACGGCTGGCGGCACCGGCCTTGCGGCTTCGATGCCGCCATGGGTTCAGGATGGCGGTAACGAAGCCATGCTGGCGCGCCTCAAGGACCCGGCGACGGTGGCTCGTATCAAGCTGGAGATGCTCCAGCCTGGCAAGAACTGGGAGAATCTATATCTCCATGCCGGGCCGGAACGAATCCTGCTGGCCAACCTGACCGATCCGTCGCTCAAGCCACTAATTGGGAAGACCGTTGCAGAAGTCGCCAAGTCGCGCGGAGTCAGTCCGGAACAGGCACTCATCGACATCGTGAGCGCCGATCAAGGTCGGGTGGGCGCCATCTATTTCCTGATGAACGAGGACAATGTTCGTCGGGAGGCCGCGATTCCGTGGGTCAGCTTTGGATCGGATGGCGAAGCTTCCGCCCCCGAGGGAGTTTTCCTTAAGACGGGGACACATCCGCGTGCCTACGGAAACTTTGCGCGCTTCCTCGGCAAATATGTGCGCGATGAGAAGGTTGTGCCGCTGGCCGAAGGCATTCGGCGACTGACATCTCTTCCGGCGGAGAATCTGGGACTGCGCGATCACGGGTCGCTTAAACCGGGCATGGCGGCCGACGTCGTACTGTTCGATCCGGCCAAGATCGCTGACCACTCAACCTTCGAGAAGCCGATGCAATATGCAACGGGTGTGAGCGGAGTGTTCGTCAACGGTATCCAGGTGCTCAAGGACGGCCAGCCGACGGGATCGAAGCCGGGCCGATTCGTAAAGGGAGCAGGTTGGACGGGCTGGCCTGGTGGAGGGGCCTGCCGCCAATAACCCAGCACCTGCAACAGACGAAGAGCGGGCGATTTGGGCCGCCGTTGTGCCGCCTTTGGTCAAGTCACCGAAAGCGAAACTCTCGTCGTGTTTTGCGAAGCCCGATCTCAGGATCGGGTGGCAAACTTGAAAGGATGAAGCTGCGCTTTCCGGAACGCACCAAAGCAGGAGGCGCATTGAATTTTGTGACTGACCTAGGTGCTATGACCGCGCTGCTGGTCGGTGCTGCTTTGCTGGTTCACTTTGTCTGGAGCCTCATCTGAGGCGAGTACCGTTAGTGGGACAACGCCACGGGATTGCTCCCGTGGCGTGAAATCGAACGGGTCTCAGG
>Ga0207683_10001337_pt1 | contig 22257 bp, 14 predicted proteins | sample KBSM73metaG_FD_184333 | JGI IMG/M metagenome (GOLD analysis project Ga0207683, IMG submission 184333) | Miscanthus rhizosphere microbial communities from Kellogg Biological Station, Michigan, USA - KBS M7-3 metaG (SPAdes) (version 2) | ecosystem: Host-associated > Plants > Roots > Rhizosphere >... | reverse complement strand
GTCGGGCCGCGTCAGCGCGACCTCGGGCGTGAAAGGGCCGGCGCGCACCCAGCCGCGCTTCTCGAGCTCGAGGAGATAGCCGCCGTCGCCGAGGACCGGCCCCTCGGCCAGCCGTTCGAGGATGTTCTTCTTCTTGGTCAAGCTGGTTCCTTTCTTTGCCAGGTCTGAGGTCTCGAGGTCTCGATCCTAGGTGTACGCCTGCGGCTGTTCCTCGTCCCCATATTCCCACTGTGCCGTGATCGGGCCGCCGCGGGCGAAGCGGTCCGGCGCGAACGCGGAGATGTCCACCGTCGACGCGCGACCGTCGAGCAGCAGCTCCGAGACCGTGAGGCCGACGGCCGGCGATATCTTGAACCCCATCCCCGAGAAGCCGGCGGCGACGTAGAGGCCCGGCACGCCCGGCACCTCTCCGATCAGCGGACGAAAGTCCGGGCTGACGTCGTAGACGCCCGTGACGCCGCGCCGGATCCCCGCGTCGGCGAGGCCGGGGACGCGGGCGGCGACGCGCTCGATGAGCCCCGCGAGCGAATCCGTCGACGGAGTCTGCGGGTAGGCGTCGGGATCCACGCCGCGGCGCCCCCAGAAGTCGCCGACGAGGGTCAGGCCGCCGACCTCGCTGCGGAAGTAGGTCGTCGTGATCCCGTCGATGCAGGCGGGACCGGGCTCCTTCATACCGGGCGGGTTCTTCAGCACGGCGACCTCGTGGTACTCGGGCTCGACCGGCAGGTCGAACCCCACGCCGGCGAAGAGCGGGCGGCTCCACGGCCCGGCGGCCGAGACGACCCGGGGAGCCGAGATCGCGCCGCGGTCCGTGTCGACGCCGGAAACGGCGTCGCCGTCCCGCAGGAAGCCGGTGACCCGGGTGGCGGAGGCGTACGTCGCACCGAGCTCGCGCGCTCGCTCGAGGAAATCCGTCGCGACGCCGCTGCCGTCGCCGTAGCCCGAACCCGGCTCCCAGGCCGCCAGCGGCACGTCGTCCACGAGCCAGTCCGGCTCGATCTCGGAGAGCTCGCGCCGCGTCACGACGCGCGCGTCGACGCCGCGCTCGCGCTGCATCGCGACGTTCTTCTCGAGGCGCGGCAGGTCCCGCTCCGGCACGATGCGCACGAAGCCGGTCTCCCGGAAGTGTCCGTCGCGCCCCACGTATTCGCGCCACGTCCGGAAGATCTCGAGGCTCTTGACCGCGAGGTCGACCTCCGGCGGGAAGCTGTAGTGCATCCGGACGAGCGCCGAGGAGCGGCCGCTGCCGCCGCACGCGACGTCGCCCTTGTCGAGGATCACGATGCGGCCGGCGCCGCGGCGCGCGAGGTGGAAGGCGATCGAGGCGCCCATCACGCCGGCGCCGAGGATCACGTAGTCCGCCGTGCGGGGAAGGTCCGCGGTCACGCGGCGCTCCGTCTCCAGTCGTGCAGGACCTGGTGCGCCGCGTTGTGGCCGGGGGCGCCCGTCACGCCTCCGCCCGGGTGGGCGCCGGCGCCGCAGAGATACAGGCCCGCGACCGGCGTTCGATACGACGCCCATCCGGCGACCGGCCGCATGAAGAAGAGCTGTTCGAGCGAGAGGTCGCCGTGGAAGATGTTGCCCTCGGTGAGGCCGTAGATCCGCTCGAGGTCGAGCGGGGTGAGCACCTGCCGCGCCACGACCGAGCCGGGAACGTTCGGCGCGTACTCGCCGATCTTGCGCAGGACGCGGTCGCCGAGCATCTCCCGCTTCTCGTCCCAGCTCCCCTCCCGCAGCTTGTACGGCACGTACTGGACGAAGCAGGTCATGACGTGGCGCCCCTCCGGCGCCAGCGAGCGGTCGACGTTGGTCGCGACCACGCAGTCGACCCAGAGCTCCTCCGGCACGTCGCCGAGCTTGGCGGTGTCGTAGCAGCGTTCGGCGAACTCCAGCGAGGGAACCAGAGTGAAGAGCGAGCGCTGCGGCGGCGTGAACGAGGCCGGCATCCCGTTGACCCTCGGCTCCTCGGAGAGCACCAGGTTGACCTTCGCGCACGGTCCGTCCATCTTGATGCCCTCGACCGCGCGGCGGAACTCCTCCGGCAGCGCCCCGCTCTCCACGAGACCGAGGAAGGTCCGCTTCGGGTCCGCGTTCGACAGGACGACGCGCGCGTCGATCTCCGTTCCGTCGTCGAGAGTCACGCCCTTCGCGCGGCCCCGATCGACGTCGATGCGGGCGACGGGCGCGCCGGTGACGATCTCGGCGCCGAAGCCGCGGGCGGCCCGCGCCATCGCCTCCGTGATCGAGCCCATCCCTCCGAGGACGTGTCCGTAGAACCCCTGCAGCTCGTGCTCGCCGCCGGAGAGCAGGTGGAACAGGAGCCCGAGCGCCGTTCCGGGCGCGTACGGCCCGCCGTGCTTTCCGTACACGTTGTTCGCGAGGAACAGCGTCTTGACCTTCTCGCTCTCGTAGTTGCGATCCAGGAAGTCGCCGAGGCTCCCCGTCAGGAAGGAGACCATGCGCGCGATCTCGCTGCCCGAGATTCCGCGGAAGCGCTTCCCGACGCGAATGGCCTCCAGGATCCCGGGCCATCCGCGCGCACCCACCTCGGGAGGCGGCTCGAGGAAGAACGGCTGGAGGTAGCGCGCGAGGCGCTTGAGCTCGTCGTCCACGCGGACGAACGTGCGCGCGTCCGCCGGGGAGAGACGCTTCAGCTCCTGCACGGTCCTGTCCCGATCGGACCACCACGGCACGACGGTGCCGTCGGGAAACGGCACGAGAAGCGCCGGATCGCACGGAACCATCCGCAGGCCGTGCCCGGCCAGGTCGAGGTCCCGGATCACCTCGGGCCGCAGCATGCTCGCGATGTACGAGGTCGTCGACGCGCGGCAGCCCGGCGCGATCTCCTCGGTCACGCAGGCGCCGCCGACCACGGCGCGCCGCTCGACGACGAGCGTCGTCAGTCCGGCCCGGGCGAGGTATGCGGCGGCGGTCAGTCCGTTGTGCCCCGCGCCGACGACCACGGCGTCGTAGGACCTTCGGGCAGTTGAATGACCGGAAGTCATATACTAGGATTCTGCTCCGCAGAAAGCTAACACACTCGTCTTACATGCAATTACAGCATTGAGGTGACCTGAAGTCATGAAAGCCCTGGAAATGAGTTCTCCGACGACCGCCACTCCGTTTCTGACCGGCACGCGCTCCGAGGCGAAGCGCGCCCGCATCCTCGAGACCTCCATGCGCCACTTCGCCGAGCGCGGCTATCAGGCGGCCCGCATCGAAGACATCGCGACCGAGCTCTCGATCGCGAAGGGGTCCGTCTTCCAGCACTTCGGCAGCAAGGAGGGCCTCTTCCTCGCGGGATACCAGAAGGCCGTCTCCAGCTTCTCGGCGTACCTCGACGCCCCGGCCGCCGTCGTCGCGCGCGGATTCTTCGAGACCCTCCGGTACTGGCTCGAGCGCACCGAACAGCTCGTGCGCGAGAACTGGATCCCGTACCGCGTCGCGCTGCTGGGCAACTACGGCACCGATCTTCGCGTCCGCCACGAGATCAACCGGTTCCTCCGCGAGAGGGACCCGTACGGAACCGCCGCCTTCGTCCGCATGGGCGTCGCCCGGGAGGAAGTCCGCTCCGACATCGACGAGGAGATGATCGTCTCGCTCCTCGACTGGACGGTCGAGAGGTTCCAGGATGCGCTCCTGACCGAGGAGCTGGATCCGGGTCTCTTCAGCCGCCAGGCAAACCGCGCCGAGAAGACGACCGCGCGCATCGATCAGTTCATGGAGCTTCTGCGCGGCGCCGTCGCGCCGAAGGCGCCCGGACGAGGGAGGGCTCGCAAGGAGGGCTGACATGCGGCCGACCGAGTACTCGTTCGACCCGGACCTGTCGTCGGCGCGGACCATACCGGCCGAGTGGTACCGCGATCCGAGCACGCTCGACCGCGAGCTCGACCGGGTCTTCGCGCGGACCTGGCAGCTCGTCGGCCACACGGAGCAGGTTCGCCTTCCCGGCGACTACTTCACGTGCACCGTCTCGGAGGAGCCGCTCGTCATCACGCGGGATGACGAAGGCGTCGTCCGCGCGCTCTCCAACGTCTGCCGGCACCGCGCGGGCCCGGTCGCGCGCGGCGCCGGGCACCGCAAGTCGCTCATGTGCGGCTACCACGGCTGGACGTACTCGCTCGACGGGCGGCTGATCGGCACGCCCGAGTGGGACGGCGTGCGCTGCTTCGAGAAGGGCACCGAGACGCTTCCCGCCGTGCGGGTCGAGACATGGGGGCCGTTTCTCTTCGTGTGCCTCGACCCGACCGTACCGAGCCTCGGCGACGTGCTCGGCTCGATCCCCCAGGAGACGAGTCACCTGCCGCTCGAGCACATGAGCCTCTTCAAGAAGGTCGACTACGAGGTCGCGTGCAACTGGAAGGTCTACGTCGACAACTACCTCGAGGGGTACCACATCCCGATCGTGCATCCCGAGCTGTTCAAGGAGCTCGACTACCGCGCCTATCGCGTCGAGACGGCCTCGTACCACTCCAAGCAGCACGCCCCCATCCGCCCGCACAAGGAGGACTCCCTCTACCGGCGCAACCTCCCCGAGGGCTCGCAGCCGGAGGCGCTCTACTACTGGGTCTTCCCGAACCTGATGCTCAACCTCTATCCGGACAACCTGCAGACGAACATCATCATCCCGCTCGGGCCCGAGCGGACGCTGACCCGCTTCGAGTGGTACGTCCTCGAGCCGAACAGCCCGGGTGTCGCCGAGGAGTTCGCGCGCTCCTTCGCGTTCAGCGACCAGGTTCAGCAGGAGGACATCGGCATCTGCGAGGCGGTCCAGAAGGGGCTCCGCTCGCGGACGTTCGACCATGGACGGTACTCGGTGTTGCGGGAGAACGGCGTCCATCACTTCCACGGCTTATTGACCAAGGCACTGGGGAACAGGCCGCGGAGCTGACAACCGGATGCCGTGCTCGGGGTCAGGCGTGGACTTCTTCGGAGCGGCTCGGACCTCTAGCGGTCCGCTGCGCGGACCGTGGAAATGAGAGGGGAAGTCGCTCCCGGGCCCTCTCCCAAAGCGAGCTGCTGTTTTACGGATGCCGTGCTCGGGGTCAGGGGTTCGCGTTTTCGGAGCGATGGCACGAAGATCACGACGCCGCAGTGGAAAAGGAGCTCCGAAAACCGAAGCCCTGACCCCATCGAAGCGCGCAGGCCCGACTCGCGGACTGCTGCGTTCCATAAGCAACTTAGTCGCCGCGGGACTAGCGGGCTGGTCCTCCGGATTTCGTGACCGAGCCGCCTGCCCCCCTCACCCCAACCCTCTCCCCCCGCTCACGCGTGGGGAGAGGGGGTTTTAAGAGCGAGACTTGCGGGCCGGCCCTCCGAGCCTCGTAACCGATAACGTTCTGGGATCGAAGCGCCGCTCGACTCGCGGCCTGCCGCTTTTCCCGACCCTACGGCGCGTACAGCTCCAACCCGAACATCTTCGCCAGAAACACCGCCATCTGCCCCCTCGTGTTCGGGCTGTTCGGGCAGTAGTTCTCTCCCCCGCACCCCGCGGTGACTCCCTCGAGCGCGAGCTCCTCGATCCACGGCGCGAAGGCGTCGGAGGCCGGGACGTCGGCGAAGACGCCCGTCGCCGCGGGAGGGACGTAGTCGCTGCCGTGGCGCGCCTTGAGCAGGAAGACGGCCATCTGCGCCCGCGTCACGGCGGCGTCCGGGCAGTAGAGCGAGCCGCCGCAGCCGGAGGTCACGCCGCTGCCGGCGAGGTCCTCGATCCAGGCGCCGGCGAAGGCGCCCGGCGGCACGTCGGAGAACACGGTGCCCGAAGCCGCCGGGGGCGCGTAGCCTCCGCCGAGCTTCGCCTTCAGAAGGAAGACGGCCATCTGCGCCCGCGTCACGGATGCGGCCGGGCAGTACGTCGAGACTCCGCATCCGGCCGTGACTCCGTGATGGACGATCGTCTCGATCGAGGGATAGAAGGGATGCGACGGCGGCGCGTCGGCGAACGTGCCGCCCACGTGCAGCGTCCACGTCTTCGTCGCCGTCCCGCCGAGCACCTCGAGCGCGTACGCGTCCCAGTGCTCCGCCGGACGCGGTGAAGCCGCCGACACCGACAGGCGGTAGCAGTCGGCCGTCGCCGTCCAGCACTCCGCCGGCGTGCCCACCGCGGGAGATCCGTAGGAGGCGGACGCGTCCGCGACGCCGTACGACGCGCCGGCCGGACCCCAGAACGCCGCGACGGTTCCGGTCAGCGACGCTCCGGCCGCCGGCCTCTGCCACGACGGCGAGACGACAGCCGTCTCACCCGGCTCGAGGACGCCGTTCTGGTTCGAGGAGCCGCCCGGATGCTCGTCCACCGAGAGCGCCGGCGCGACGGGGGGATTCCAGCCGAGCTGCACGACCTCGAAGTCGGATGCCGTGAGCTGGTCGAACGCGGGGTTCAGGACGTCGTTGTCCCAGCGGTCGTCCCACGTCCCGCTGATGAACATGTCCGAGCCGTTGTCCGCCACGATGAGCCCGTAGGTCTTCATCGCGCGGAAGATCTTCTGGACCCAGGGGTCGAAGCTCGAGATGTCCTTCCCGGCCTTCAGCCGCAGGCGCGCGCCCATCGGCAGCGCTCCCGCCGTCTGCGGGCCCGCCAGGTGCGACGCCGGATACACGTATCCGTTCGTGTGCCGGACCGTGAACCGGAAAGCGTGCCGGATCTCGCCCGCCCCGTACACCTCGTCCCATCGCGCCAGGCCGGGAAGGATCGCCAGTCCCGCCGCGTCCGCGGAGGTCCAGCCGTCGGGACGGCGGTCGTTCGTATTCATGTCGAAGAACGCGCCCGAGTAAGCCTCCCACCCGGCTCCGTCGTAGTAGACGTTGTAGAGCTCGTACAAGTGGCGTCGGTCGCGATCCACCATCAGGAGGTGACGGTCCTGCGTGCCCCGTTCGTCGACGTTGCCCGGGTCGCCGCCCTCGATCCAGTGGGCCTGCGTGATCGCCTCGTCCGGCACCGGATAGAAGGGGAACGACACGTCGTCCGGGTGCGTCACTCCGTCGCTCTCGCCGGGCTCGTCGAACTGCACCGCTCGCTTCGCCTGCGCGCCGTCGACCACGACGTACGGGAAGCCGTAGATGTCGTTGCCGTCGGCGCTGCCGCCGAAGTCCGGATGGAGGTGCTTGACGCCTCCCTGGTTGACGTACCCGATGAATGCGGGCGAGCCGGCGTCGACCGGCGCCGCCGAGATCTCGGTGTTCCACCAGTTCGTCGGCGGAAAGAGCGGCGGCGGGCCGGGCACGCTCGCCTCGAGACGAGGCGCCATCTGGACCGTGAGCACGGCGGCGGCCTCCGGCGGCCAGATCGCGGAAGCCGGCGCGCCGGCGGCGAGCAGAGCCGCGGCGGCGATCGACGCCTTCACCTCGAAGTCGCAGAGCCTCGTCATGGTGTCAGCCGAAATTATGGAGATTCAGCGGTTTCGAGACACCTGCCCGCGGGACCAGCACGCGATCCGCTCGCGCACCTGTACTTCTTCCGCCCGCGAGATCAGTCGCCGAAACGAGCCGGCGTCCGTATGCTGCGCAACACTTTGCCTCGCCAAAATAAGCCGGTTTGTGACCACAGTCACATCGTGAGGTCTCTCACACCTCTAGAATCAGCGCACTCCGGACAATTTATTTTCACGCGGCGTCTGCAGAAAGGACACGTGCCGATGAGAGAAACTTCCTTTCTCCAAGGGGAGCATTTCCCGTCTCTCGCGAGAGGTGCCGCACGAATGGCGGCGGCGGCTCTCGCGACCCTCGGACTGCTGTCCGGGGGTACTGCTTCGGCGTCGACGACGTTCCAAACTGCCTATATGTACGGCACTTCGGGGCCGGCGGGCGGCGGAACCCCGGTGAATCTCGTCGGAAACCAGTTCGTCGCGGGCGCGACGGTGACGTTCGGCGGACAGACGGTCTCGTCGACCGTCACGAACTCGACGCGGATCTCGGCGACCTCCCCGGGGCTCAACCCCGGAGCGCTCTACGACGTCGTCGTGACGAATCCCGGCGGTCCCTCGGGAGTTCTGACGCGCGGCTGGTTCGCGGACTTCACCGACGTCCCGCAGGCCAGTCCGTTCCACGCTCCCGTCGAGGCGATCATCCGCGACGGGATCACGTCCGGCTGCGGCGGCGGCAACTACTGCGCGTCCTCCTCGGTGACACGCGCGCAGATGGCGGTCTTCCTGCTCCGCGCGGGCCACGGCTCGGCGTACGTGCCTCCTCCGGCGACGGGGACGGTGTTCACGGACGTCTCCGCCGGCGACTTCGCCGCGGACTGGATCGAGCAGCTCTACGCCGAGGGCGTGACGGGCGGCTGCGCGACGAATCCCCTGCGCTACTGCCCGACCTCGTCGGTCACGCGCGCGCAGATGGCCACGTTCCTCCTGAAGATCTACCACGGAGCCGGCTACGCACCTCCGGCAGCCACGGGCGTCTTCTCCGACGTCCCGACCTCGATGCCCCTGGCGCCGTGGGTCGAGGAGCTCGCCCGCCTCGTCGTAACGACGGGCTGCGGCGGGACGAGCTACTGCCCGAACAATCCGGTCACCCGCGGACAGATGGCGGTCTTCCTCGCGAAGACCTTCCACCGCAATGAGGCGGCCCGCTTCCTCGAGCAGGCGACCTGGGGCCCGAAGGACTCCGAGATCAGCGGCCTTCTCGGCACCGGATATCTGCCCTGGCTCGCGGCGCAGTACGGAGCCGCTCCGTCGCTCTATCCGGCGATCCAGATGGTCCCCGACACGCAGCCGGGCGCGTGCGACATCTACTGCAACCGCTTCTACTACACGACCTGGCCGCTGCACACGGCGTTCTTCACGAACGCCCTGTACAACAGCGATCAGCTCCGGCAGCGCGTGTTCTTCGCGCTGCAGAAGATCGACGTCGCATCGACGAACGTGATCGCCCGACCCGGGCAGTTCGTGCCTTACCTGAACATCCTCGCGGCGAACGCCTTCGGGAACTACCGGGACATCCTCGAACAGATCACGCTCAACCCGGCGATGGGCGCGTACCTGAACATGTCCACGAGCACCAAGACCAACCCGAACGAGAACTACGCCCGCGAGATCATGCAGCTCTTCTCGATCGGGACGGAGCTCCTCAACCAGGACGGCACGACCCAGAACGACCTGACCGGCGCGCCGCTGCCGAGCTACGACCAGTCGGTCATCGACAACCTCAAGCTCGTGTTCACCGGCTGGTACATCCCGAACGTCACGATCTCGCTCCTCGGAACCTCGGACGACACGGGTGACTACATCAACCCGATGCCGATCCACAAGAACGGCTCGAACCAGGAGGACCGTCACGACCAGACCACGAAGACGCTCTTCCTCGGCTTCCTGCCGAACCAGAACGGCGACGGCTCGCCGACGGTCATTCCGGCTGGCCAGGCGGCTTCGACCGACCTCGACGCCGCGATCGACGCGCTCTTCTACCACCCGAACACCGGGCCCTACCTGGCTCGCGAGCTGATCCACAGCCTCGTCACGTCGAACCCGTCGCCCGCGTACATCGAGCGCGTGGCCGGGTTCTTCAACGACAACGGCTCGGGCCAGCGCGGCAGCCTGTGGGCCATGGCCAAGGCGGTGCTGCTCGACCCGGAGGCCCGCAACGCGCCCAGCGACCAGACCTACGGGAAGCTCAAGGAGCCCGCGGAGTACATCCTGAACGTGCTCCGCGCCTTCGACGCTCAGTCGGCGAACCGCGCCGCCCCGTCGGACGGCTACATCAACACGCCGTACTCGCGCGACATGGGCGAGGAAGTCTTCCGGGCGAACACGGTCTTCTCGTACTTCCCCCAGGACTACTACGCGCCGCCCGCTTCCGCCGGCCTGTTCGGTCCCGAGTTCGGGATCATGGACGCGTCGACCTCGCTCAAGCGGGCGAACTTCGTGAACACGATCGTGTTCTCGTCGATCCCGGTCTCGTGCGGCACGAATTCGTGCAACGCCCCCGCCGGCACGTCGATCAACCTCGTCGAGCTCCAGCAGCTCGCCGCGACGCCGTCCAATCTCGTCGACCGCCTGAATCGACTCATGATGCACGGCACGATGTCGGACGAGATGCGCAGCTCCATCGAGACCGCGGTCAGCGCCGTCTCGTCCTCCAACTCGCTCCTGCGGGCACGGCAGGCGCTTTATCTGGTCGCGACGGCGTCGCAGTACCAGGTGCAGAGGTAACGCCATGGCCCAAAACAGAAGGGACTTCCTCGTCCGCACCACGTGCGCGGCCCTTTCGGCCGCGGCGTTCCAGGGAACGGTTCGTCAGTTCGGCCTCGCGAACATGTTCGCGACGCAGAACTCGATCACGTCGAACTACCGGGCGCTCGTCTGCGTGTTCCTGAACGGCGGCAACGACTCGAACAACATGGTGCTCCCGACCGACGCGACGGGCTACGGCGCGTATTCGGCGGTGCGGAACGGGCCGGGGCTCGCGATCCCGCAGGCCTCGATCCTTCCGATCAACACGCCGGCCAGCGCCGGGCCGGGCCAGACGTTCGGCTTCCATCCCAGCATGACCGCTCTCCAGTCTCTCTACAACTCGAACAAGCTGGCCGTGGTCACCAACACGGGACCGCTCGTCTATCCGATGAGCCAGTCGCAGTACATGACCAACAGCGTGCCGAAGCCGTTCGCGCTCTTCTCGCACTCGGACCAGGTGCAGGCGTGGCAGAGCGGACGCGCGGACATCAAGATCGCAACCGGCTGGGGCGGCCGCAGCGCCGACGCCGTCGCGACGTGCAACGGCGGCGGGGGCGGATTCCCGACCATCACCTCGATCTCGGGCGCTTCGACGTTCTGCGTCGGCCTGAAGCGGCCGCTCGCCATCGGCACGGGATCGCTCACGAGCGTCCTCGTCCTCAACGGGTTCAACGCCACCCCGGAAGCGGTCGCCCGCAAGGCGTCCATGGACTATCTGCGCACGGTCGACAACACGGCCACGATGATCGCCGGGGCGAGCACCACGACCCAGCAGGCGCTCGACATCAGCTCCTCCTTCTCGGTCGACCCGACCATCAACACCGTGTTCCCGAACACCGGCCTCGCCAACCAGCTCAAGCAGGTCGCCAAGGTCATCAAGCTCAACCAGACCTCCGCCTCGGTCAGCCTGCAGCGCCAGATCTTCTTCGTCTCGCAGGGCGGCTACGACACGCACCAGGATCAGATCAACAACCAGGGGGCCAACTTCGCCGATCTGTCGGCGGCGCTCGGCGCGTTCTACAACGCGACGATCGAGCTCGGCCTCCAGGACAAGATCACGACCTTCACGCTCTCGGACTTCGGCCGCACTCTCGAGCCCTCGGGCTCGGGCGCCTCGGCCGGAAGCGACCATGGCTGGGGCAGCCACCAGTTCGTCATGGGTGACGCGGTCTCCGGCGGCAACTTCTACGGCACGCCGAACGGCTCGACCGGCCTGATCTTCCCGACGCTCCAGAAGGGCGGCCCCGACGACACGACGAACAGCCCGAACGGCCGCGGACGGTGGATCCCGACGACCGGATCCGACCAGTACGGCGCGAGCCTGGCGAAGTGGTTCGGCGTCGCCGACGTGGACATCCCCACGGTCTTCCCGAATATCGGAAACTTCGCGTCCTCGGATCTCGGATTCCTGGCTCCGCCTCCCCCGGGCTGCTGACGACGACCTCGAGCCGGGGGCGGGACACCGCCCCCGGCCTTCATCGCACCTTCGGAGCGCTCTTGAAACGACTCGCGATTCCCCTGCTCGCCTTCGCCGCCGCCTGGCTGGCGCGGGCCGCGGCAGCGCCCACCGTCTCGATCGAGGCTTCGCCTCCCAACCCCTCTGCCGGACAGAGCGTCAAGCTGGGAACGATCCCGGCGGGCGCCGGGCCGGACTGGTTCTGGGATTTCGGCGACGGGCAGTCCTCGACGGCCGCGGCGCCCGAGCACGCCTGGGAGGCGGCCGGCGACTACACCGTCAGCCTCTCTTCGGCAGGCGAGTCGGTGTCGTCGTCGGTCACGGTCTCACCGGCTGAAATTCTCCGACTCTTCGCGGCGCACCCCTTCGAGATCTCGATCGACGCCGTCAGTCCCCACGACGGCCAGACCTACCCCTCGCGCGCGGTCGCGATTTCCGATCGCTTCGGCTGGTTCAGCTTCCCCACGATCACGGGCGACCCGGCAAACCCGGAGGTCACGGTCAAGCTCCTCGAGGCGAGGCCCGACGGGCACTACTGGATCTTCTGGAGCGCGATGACGAGCCTCGAGTACACGATGACCGTCCGGGACGTCACCACGGGCCACGTCGAGGTCTACCGGAAGGACTCGGCCGAGGCGTGCGGAGGCTGGGACACGCGCAGCTTCCCGATCCCGCCCACGCCGACGCCGCCCGGCCCGACCCCGGCCGGAGCGACGGCGACGCCCACGCAGACCCCCACGCCGACGCCGCCCGTCGTGTCGACGGCTCCGGCGGGCTCCACGCGGACGCCGACGCGGACCCCGACGCACACGCCGCCTCGGACCGGGACTCCGACCCCGACGCCGACTCCGACGATCACTCCGACCCCGACGATCACCGCGACGCCGACGATCACGTTGACGCCGACGATCACGCCGGTGCCGCCGCCGCCTCTCATCTACCTGCGGGCGCGGCAGTGGCAATGGGACTTCTGCCCCGGCGTCACTCCGTGCGAGCCGATCTGTCCCGCGCCCTCGGGCTGCGGCAACGAGATCACGCTGCACGTCGGCCAGACGTACCAGGTGCAGGTCTTCAACGGCGACGCCGAGGACGTCATCGAGTCGCACACGCTGCAGACCATCAGCTCGATCGGCCTGCAGGGAGGCTCGATGCCGCAGGGAAGCTCGCTGCCGCTCCAGACGATCACGCCGATGACCGCGGGCGACTTCGCCTTCAACTGCACGACGTACTGCGGAGTGAACCACGACGACATGGTCGGCGTGGTTCACGTGGTGCCGTAGGGGGCGACTGGAGCCAGGAGTGCGAAATCCCCCCGACGCTTCGAGCGGCTTACAGAAGGAGCAGCCCGTGAGCACACCTCAAACCCCCTCTCCCCACGCGTGAGCGGGGGGAGAGGGTCGGGGTGAGGGGGGCGGCTCAGTCTAAAAAGCAGCACCCCGCGAGTCCTTTGGGAGAGGGCCCGGACGCGACTTCCCCTCTCATTTCCACGGTCCGCGAAGCGGACCGCTAGAGGTTCGAGCCTTCATGGGCTCGGCAGATTGAACGTCTTCGTCAAGAACACCGCCATCTGCGCGCGGTTCACGGGGCTTTCCGGGCAGTAATTTCCGTTGCCGCAGCCGGCCGTGACGCCCTCCGCGGCGAGCTGCTCGATCCAATCGGCGAAGAGGCTCGGGCAGGCGACGTCGCCGAACTCGCCGGTGCACGCCGGCGGCGTGTACGAGGACCCGTGCTCCGCCTTGAGCAGGAAGACCGCCATCTGGGCTCGGGTCACGGAGGAATCCGGGCAGTAGCGGAGCGGGTTCGTCGCGCAGCCTCCGGTCACGCCCCGGGCGTAGAGGTCCTCGATCCACGCGGCCGCGAAGTCGCTCGCGCCGACGTCCGCGAACACCCCGCCCGTGGCCGGCGGCGGCGTGTAGCTCGAGCCGAGGCTCGCCTTGAGCAGGAAGACCGCCATCTGCGCGCGCGTCACCGCCGAGGTCGGGCAGTACACGTGGAGGCCGCACCCCGCCGTGACTCCCGCGTTGAAGACGGCGCCGATCTCCGCTCGCGCGAAGGCCCCGGGCGGCACGTCCAGGAACGGCAGGTCGATCGTCGCCACGACCACCGCGGACGTTCCGCCGCCGGGAGCCGGCGTGAAGACGGAGACGTCGGCGGTCCCGATCGACGCGATGTCCGCCGCGGAGATCGCCGCGTGCAGCTCCGACGTCGAGACGAACACCGTGGGGCGGGTCGACCCGTTCCACCGCACGACCGATTCCGCGGTGAATCCGGAGCCCGTGGCGACGAGCGTCACGCCCGGGTCTCCGGCGAGGATCGGCGAGGGCGACACCGCGGAGAGAGCCGGCGCCGGGTAGGGCGTCTGCTCGAAGCGGTAGACGAGGCCGCTCAGGTTCGTCAGGTAGAGCTCGCCCGCCTCGTCCTCGCCGAAGCCCGAGATCACGAAGGTCGTGTCCTTCAGGACGACGCTCGACCACGTCCCCCCGGACTGCGTCGCCGCGAACACCTCGCCGGAGCAGAGATCGCCGTACACGTACATGCCGACGAGGTCCGGGACCAGCGTTCCCCGGTATCGGAAGCCGCCGATCACGGCGCAGCGGCCGGCCGGGATGTGGGCGTACTCGAAGATCGGGTGCGTCAGCGTTCCGTCGTCGCAGTTGGTGGGAGGGTCGAAGCAGTGGTCGGCCTCCATGAGCCGCCAGCCATAGTTCTGGCCGCCCGTGCTGCCGGCGGGCTGCAGGTCGATCTCCTCCCAGGAGTCCTCGCCCACGTCGGCGATGAAGAGGTCGTCCGTGGCTCGATCGAAGCTGAAGCGCCAGGGATTGCGGAAGCCGTAAGCCCAGATCTCCTCGCACGCGCCGGCGACGCCGACGAACGGGTTGGTCGGCGGAACGGCGTACGGCATCGGATCGGCCTGTCCGCACGGGACCGCGCCCGTCCCGTTCACGTCGATCCGGAGCAGCTTTCCAAAGAGCGACGACGTGTTCTGCGCCCGGTTCTCGGGATCGCCCACGCCGCCCGAGTCGCCGATGCCGGCGTACAGAAAGCCGTCCGGGCCGAACTCGAGCCGGCCGCCGCGATGCGTGTCGTCGAACGGGTTCGGCACGACGAGGACGATCTGCGCGGAGCTCGGGTCGGCGACGTTCGGATCGCTCGAGACCGTGTAGCGCGCGATCGTGACGCTTCCCGGCGTCGTGAGGTTGTCGACGTAGTACACGTAGAACCATCCGTTGTCGGCGTAATCCGGATGGAATTCCATCGAGAGGAGACCCTGCTCGTCGTTGAACGTGACCAGCGACGAGATGTCCAGGAACGGCGTCGAGAGATACGCGCCGCCCTGGAAGATCTTGATGACGCCCTCCTGGGAGACCACGAAGATCCGTCCGGAGCCGTCGTTCGGGCTCGCCGCGTGGAGGGGCGCGGAGACGACGCCCCCCGTTCCGAGCGGGGTCAGCGTGATCGCGGGCTGGGCGAGGGCCCCGGGCGGGGCCGCCACGAATGCCGCTGCGGCCATCAGCCCGGCGACCAGCGCTCGACGCACCCACGTCGAGAAAATGTTCATGCGCCTCACAGCGCCTGCATGGAGAATGCCACCCTGAGGCGGCTTTACGGACGGGGCGGCGTCGGCGAAGGCGAGGCGGGCTCCCCGTTCAGCGTCCGGTTCGTCGCGAGCAGCTTGGCCAGGACCTCGTCGTAGTAGGGCTTCTCCCGGAGGCTCGCGTATTTTCCGGGGAAGTAGGCGACGGTCAGGTCGGCGCGGCCGTGCGCGGCGTCGAAATTGTTGAGCACCACCGCGAAGCGCTGGTCGTGGGGCAGGCGGACGTTGTCGATCATGGGAAAGTCGAAGTGCCCGACCCAGAACTCCGTCGACACGTTTTCGGACTCCTGCGGTGAGCGGACGGTGACGCGGAGCTGGATCTGCTCGTTCTGGCGATCCGCGCCGAGGAGCTCCACCCGGAAGTTGCGCTTCAGGCCGTCGGCCTGGAGGTCGCGGGCGACGTACGAAGCGCCGTCTTCTCCCCCGCCGTCCACGAAAGTCAGGTTGTTGAAGTCGGCGGTCGCGTCGAAGCTCGACCCGCCCTCGCCGATGACCAGCATCTGCTTCTTCGTGACCTCCTCGGCGACGCGGTTGAGCCGCTCGAGGTAGTCGGCCTTCTGGGACGTGCCGCGGACCTGCCGCTCGATGTGCAGGAACAGCGGCTTCAGATTGAGAGACTCGTGAAAGTTGTAGACGAGGAGCTCGAGATTCAGGACCTTCTGCTCGAGGCTGGCGGCGCCTCCCCCGAGGAAGGAATTGATGATCGAGGTGAACATGTCCTTGCGCAGCGCGCTCTCGGATTCCTCGCGCTTGCTGGTCAGCTCCGAGTACAGCCGCGCGTTCGTCTCGCCGGTCTGCATCTTCTCCCGCAGCGCCGCCTCGCGCCCCTCGCGCGCGCGAAGGTAGCTCGAGGTCCAGAAGCCGAGGATCGCCACCGCGAGCGCGGTCAGCAGGCCGCCGAGCGGCTGCAGGACGATCTCGAGCTTGTCCCAGAAGTCTCGTTTCGAGCCGGGCTTTTCCCCGCCCGGCTCGTCGAATCCCGGATCGCGCGGAGCGACGCGATCGTCGACTCCGCTCGGCCTCACCTTCTCTCGAGAGTCCACTTCCCGCCTTCCTGCTTGAGCGCGAAGTCGTACTTCGTCGGCTTGTCGTAGACGGTGACCTTCGTCGACGCGGAGCCGCCCTTGTAGTCGACGGACACGGTGCACTCGCCGCCCGAGGCCGCCTTCACGCTATACGACCCGAAGGAATCGGTCTTCGCGGCCGTGGTGGTCCCGCCGCAGTCCAGGCGGACGGCCACGCCCGCGGCGACCGGTTTGCCGCCGTCGGTCACGCTGCCGTGGATCTCGGCCGCCCCGGCCAGGGCCGCCGCGAGCACTCCACACCCCGCCAACACGAGCGTCTTCTTCATGCGCGTATCTTCCTCCTGCCCCCTAAACCCCCGCCCGGCCGCGCCCATTTCCGGGCCGGCCGGAGTTTCACTCCGCCTGGAGGGCGGTCCGGGGGTCCACCCGCGAGGCGCGGCGCGCGGGAAGCCAGCTCGCCACGAGGGCCACGGCCGCGAGCACGAGCGCGACCCCGGCGATGGTGGCGGGATCGCGCGCCCCGACGCCGTAGAGCAGACCGCGCATGAGCCCCGTCAGGGCGAGCGCCGCGGCGACTCCGGCCGCGGAGCCGGCGAGCGCGACTCGCATCGACTCCCCGACCACCATCGCGACGAGGTCCCGGCGGCCGGCGCCGAGCGCCAGGCGAATGCCGAACTCACGCGTGCGGCGCGAGACGGCGTAGCTGACGACGCCGAAGACGCCGATTCCGGCGAGCGCCGCCGCGGCGGCCGCGAAGAACGCGAACAGGATCAGGTAGAACCTCGTGTCGGCCGTCGCATCCGCGACGACGTGGCTCATCGTCTGGACCTCCGACACCGTGGCGGCCGGATCCTGGGCCGCGATCACGCCCCTCAGCGAGGCGGCGGCCGCGGCAGGATCGCCCTGGGTGCGGACGACGAGCGTCATGTATTGGAAGTGCGAGCCGGGCCGTTCGAGGTAGTTGCGTTCCTGGAGGTAGGGCAGGTAGGCCTCCGGCTCGGGCTTCTCGGTCCAGCTGCTTCGCACCACGTCCGGCGCCACGCCGACGACGGTTCGCCACAGCGGACGGCCGTCCTCGCTGTCGAAGGAGATCCGCTTGCCGAGGGCGCTCTCGCCGGGCCAATCTCGCCGGGCCAGGCTCTCGTTGACGATCACGACTCCCGGCGCGCCGCTCCGGTCCGAGGACCTCACGTCGCGTCCGGAACGGAGCGGGATCCCCATCGCCGCGAAGTATCCGGGGAGCACGACCCGGTACGTCGCGAACGGGCTGTCCGCGGGCGCGGCGGCGGGCCGCCCCTCGATGTCGTACGGAAGCCCCCAGATGTCGCCCGCCAGCGGAAGGTGATTGATCATGCCCGCCGTGCGGACGCCAGGCGCGCTCCGCACGGCCTCGAGCAGCCGCTCGTAGAAGCCTCCCCGCCGCGAGGGCTCCGCCTGCGCCGTGCCCGCGACGGACACGGTCAGCGTGAGGACGCCCTCGGCGCGAAAGCCCGGATCGATCCGGCGCAGGCCGAGGAAGCTCCGCGCGAGCAGAGCCGCGCCGACGAGAAGCACGATCGCCAGCGCGAACTCCGAGGCGACGAGGACGCCGCGCATCCGGCCGACGCTCGAGCTCGAGCCGCGCTCTCCCTGCCGCAGCGCCGCCGCGACGTCCGGCCGCGAGGCGTCGAGCGCGGGAAGGAGGCCGAAGACCGCGCCCGTCGCCAGCGCCAGCGCGACGCCGAAGGCGAGCACGACCGGGTCGACGGAGACCCCCTCGACCCGCGGCAGGAACGCCGGCGCGAGCGCCGCGAGTCCCCGCACGGCGGCCGACGCGAGCAGGACGCCCGCCACGCCGCTCGAGACGGAGAGCACGAGGCTCTCGGTCAGGAGCTGCCGCACGATGCGGGACCGCGTCGCGCCGAGAGCGCTGCGCAGCGCGACCTCGCGCCGGCGCGCCGCTCCCCGCGCGAGCAGCATGTGCGCGACGTTCGCGCAGCCGATCAGGAGGAGCAGGCCGACGGCGCCCGAGAGCACGAGCAGGGCGGGCCGGATGTCGCCGACGACCGCCTCCGGCAGCGAAGTCACCGTGACCTCGCGGTTCGTGCCCGGATAGCGCCGCTCGAGTCCGGCGGTGATGGAAGCGATCTCCGCGCGCGCGGCCGCCAGCGTCGCGTTCGGCGCGAGCCGGCCGAATACGCGCAGGCTGAAGCCCGTCCGGCTCGACGCGCGGGCGCCGAACGCGAGAGGCGCCCACAGCTCCCTCCCCTTCGCCCAGAACACGGGGAAGTCGAAGTCTCGCGGCATGACGCCGACGACCTCGTACTTCTCGCCGTCCAGGGAGATCGTCCGCCCGACGACTCCACGGTCGGCTCCGAAGCGCCTGCGCCAGAGCCCGTCGCCCAGGATCACGACGCGGTCGCGGCCCGGCTCGTCCTCGCCGGACACGAAGAGCCTGCCGAGCTGCGGCGACACGCCGAGCATCGGAAGGAGCCCCGCGGTCACGCGAAGGGCCCGCACGCTCTCGGACTCGCCCGCACCGGTCAGATTCGGAACCCAGTACTCGGCCGCGCCCATGTCGGCGAACGCGCGGCTCTCCCGGCGCCAGTCGAGGAAGTTGGCCGGGGAGGTCGGATTCGATCCGCGGTGGAGCAGGACGGCGAGGCGGTCCGGCTCGCGGTACGGCAGCGGGCGGAGGAGGACCGCGCGGACCACGGAGAAGATCGCGACGCTCGCGCCGATCCCGAGGGAGAGCGCGAGCACGGCCGCCGCCGTGAATCCCGGCGATCGGACCATCCCGCGCACCGCGTACCGAACGTCGCGAAGCGTCTGCTCGAGGAGCCGTCCTCGCCGGACGTCGCGGACGCTCTCCTTGACCTGCTCCGCTCCGCCGAGCTCGATCGACGCTCTGCGGCGCGCCTCCCGGGGGTCCAGACCCCCGGCGATCAGCTCGTCGGTGCGCAGGCTCAGCCACGACTCGAGCTCGTCGTGGAGCGCTCCCTCGCGGCCACCGCGGCCACCGTCCGGGCCCGGCCCGCCACGCGTCACGACGGGCCTCTCACGGGGTCTCCAGGGCCGCGCGGATCGCGAGGGCGACTCTCCCCCACTCCGCCGTCTCCGTTCTCAGCTGCCGCTTCCCCGCCCGCGTGAGCACGTAGAACTTCGCGCGTCTCCGGTTCTCGGATTCCCCCCAGGACGAGGCGAGCCAGCCCCTCTCCTCCATCCGGTACAGCGCGGGAAACAGCGAGCCGGGCTTGACGTCGAAGGCGCCGCGGGTGATCTGCGAGATGCGCCGGGCGATTCCGAGGCCGTGCATCTCGCCGGTCGAGAGGGCGCGGAGGATCAGGAGGTCCAGCGTGCCCTGCAGGAGTGGCGAAGGCGAAGGCGGTGACGGAGACGGGCTGGAGGGCGTCTTCATGTTCCTACAGACGTTCTATACGAGCGAGGGACGCGAAGGTTACGGAAAATTCCGCGAGCGGATCGGGACGTCCGCGCCCGGGCGAGAGGCGCGTCGGGTATCCTCGGCGCCACAAACCGAACATGGCAGGATCAGGCACGCGGCTCGACTTCGCTCGGATGAGGCCGAGCGCGCTCCGCCTCGCCGCCGCCGCGCTGGCGGTCGCCGGCGCGGCCGGCCGGCTGCGGGCCCAGACCCTCGACCCGCGAGCCTATGCGGCCAACCCGACCGGAGCGAGCTTCGCGCTCGCGTCCTATGCGTACCAGACGGGCGACGTGGTGTTCGACCCGACGGTCCCGATCACCGACGTCAGCGCGAAGCTGAACGCGGGCGCCGTCGCCTACGTCCGGACCTTCGGCCTGTTCGGCCGATCCGCCAACGCCGGCGTCGTCGTCCCGTACGTCTGGGGCAGCCTGGAGGGCAACGTCTTCGAGGAGAGGCGCCGCATCACGCGCTCCGGGTTCGCGGACCTGCAGATGCGGTTCTCGACGAACATCCTCGGAAGCCCGGCCCGGACGCCGGCCGAGTTCGCCCGGCACCCTCCCAAGACGACCCTGGGCTTCTCGCTGTTCGTGTCGGCCCCGTCCGGGGAGTACGACCCGACCAAGCTCATCAACATCAGCGCGCACCGATGGGCGTTCAAGCCGGAGCTCGGGCTCTCGCACCCCATGGGGAAGTGGGTCTTCGAGCTGTACGGCGGCGTCTGGTTCTTCACGGAGAACACGAATTTCTTCGGAGGGCAGACGCGGTCGCAGGCCCCGATCGGGACCTTCCAGGCGCACGTCAGCTACACGTTCCGGCCGCGGATGTGGCTGGCCGCGGACGCCACGTACTACACGGGCGGCCGCACGACCGTGAACGGGCGCCTGAACGCCGACCTCCAGACCAACTCCCGGGTAGGACTGACCGCCGCTCTCCCGATCCACGGCCCTCACTCGGTCAAGCTCGCGTGGTCGCGCGGAGCTTCCACGCGGATCGGCGCCGACTTCACGACCTATCAGGTCACCTACCAGTTCCTCTGGTTCGATCGATGACGCGCGCGGCCGGATCCGGCGTCCGCGCGAGCGCGAGCGCCAGCGGCTCGGTCGTGACGTATTAGCCGCAGCTAATACGTCATCAAACGGCGGCCCGCCCGCCGTCTCACGATCCCCGCAGCGCCTCGACCGGCGCCACCCGCGAGGCCCGCCAGGCCGGGATCCAGCTCGCCGCGACCGCCACTCCTCCGAGCGCGCCCGCGACCGCGGCGATGGTCGCCGGATCGGCAGAGGACGTCTCGTAGAGCAGCGCCGCGAGGAAACGGGAGAGCAGGACGGCGGCCGGAATCCCGATCAGGACGCCCGTGAGGACGAGGCGCGCGCCGCCCGCGACGACCATCCGCAGCACGGATTCCTCGGTCGCGCCGAGCGCCAGGCGGATGCCGATCTCGGATCGCCGCTGCCCGACCACGTAGGACATCACGCCGTAGATTCCCACGGCCGCGAGCAGGAGCGCGAGCGCGGCGAAGACCGCGAGGAGGGTGGAGCTGAAGCGGGAACGCGCGAGCGAGGTCGCGATCCACTGCTCCATCGAGCGGATCTCGGAGACCGGCTGGTCCTTGTCGGCGGACTGCACCGCCCGCTCGAGATCGCCCGCCAGGCGCGCGGGATCGCCGTCCGTCCGGACGGTCAGCGTCATCGCGCTGTAGACGAGCTGAGGGTGCGGCCAGTAGGCGATCGGCCGGGCCTCGGCGATGAGGCCGTCGTGGTGGACGTCGCCGACGATCCCGACGATCTCCGTCGCGGAGGGCTCGTCCGACATGTCGATCTTGACGCGGCGCCCGATCGCGTCTCCCCTCGGGAAGAACTTGCGGGCGAACGACTCGCTCACGACCACCACGTCGGACTTCACCCGCATCTCCCTGTCCTCGAAGAGCCGGCCCTTCCGCAGCGGGATTCGCATCGTCTGGAAGTAGCCGTCGTCGCAGACGCGGACGTCCGTCGTCGGTTCCTGCCCGGGCCCGGGCGCCGGCTCGCCGACGATGGTGAAGTCCGTCGCGGCGCCCATGCCGGCGAACGGGAGGAAGCTGACGACGCCCGCGGCCCGAACGCCCGGGATCGAACGCGCGCGCTCGACCGCGTTGCGGAAGAAGGCGAGCGCCCGCTCGTCCTCGTCGTACTGCTTGCCGTGGAGCGTGACGCGCCCGGTCAGGATGCCGCGCGGATCGAAGCCGGGGTCCACGCGCGTGATGCGGCCGAGGCTGCGCAGCATGAGCCCGGCTCCGACGAGCAGGACGGCGGCGAGCGCCACCTCGGCGACGACGAGCACCTGGCGCAGGCGCCGGGCCCGGGCGTTTCCGCCGATGGCGCGCAGGCCGGCCTTGAGCGTGTCCGCGAGGGCGTCGCGCGAGCCCTCGAACGCCGGTGCGAGGCCGCAGACCACGGCGGTGGCGACCGAGACGAGGATCGAGAACGCGACGACGGGCGCGCCGAGCCGCACGCGGGCGAGCGCGGCCGGGTCGACGGGGCTGATCTTGACGAGGACCGCGACCGCCGCGCGAGCGAGCGCGAATCCGGCCGCTCCGCCGAGGGCGGCGAGGGCCA
>Ga0207683_10001334_pt1 | contig 22262 bp, 20 predicted proteins | sample KBSM73metaG_FD_184333 | JGI IMG/M metagenome (GOLD analysis project Ga0207683, IMG submission 184333) | Miscanthus rhizosphere microbial communities from Kellogg Biological Station, Michigan, USA - KBS M7-3 metaG (SPAdes) (version 2) | ecosystem: Host-associated > Plants > Roots > Rhizosphere >... | reverse complement strand
CGCTCGTGACGCACATTCCGTGGACAAAACCGGCCGGAACCTATCCCCCAAGCTGCGGTAGCATTGGCAATCCATGCCAGCAACTGTTTGAATCCAACCAGAATTTGATCCTGGATGTCTTTCCCATTTTCGTCGCGATCGCCATCGGTGGGGCAATCGGGCTGGTCACCGCGCGCAAGATCCAGATGACGGCGATGCCGCAGCTGGTCGCCGCTTTTCACAGCCTGGTGGGCATGGCTGCCGTGCTGGTCGGTGCGGCGGCATATTTGAACCCTGAGGCTTTCGCGATCGGCGTCAGGATCACCCCGATCGCAAGCCCGTCTTTTGTCAGCATCTTCCCGGTCAGCCGGGTCGAGATGGGACTTGGCGTCGCCATCGGCGCCATCACTTTCTCCGGATCGGTGATCGCTTTCCTGAAGCTCAACGGCAACATGTCGGGCAAGCCGATCCTCCTGCCGCTGCGTCATGTCATCAACCTGGGCACGCTGGCGGCTATTCTGGGCCTGATCGCCTACTTCATCCAAGATCAGTCACCCTGGGTCTTCGGCACCGTCACCGCGCTCAGCTTCCTGATCGGCTTCCTGCTCATCATACCGATCGGCGGCGCGGACATGCCGGTCGTTATCTCGATGCTGAACAGCTATTCCGGCTGGGCGGCCGCTGCGATGGGCTTCACGCTCCACAACAGCGCGATGATCATCACCGGTGCGCTGGTCGGCAGCTCGGGCGCGATCCTGAGCTATATCATGTGCCGCGCCATGAATCGCAGCTTCATCTCCGTCATCGCGGGCGGGTTCGGCGGTGACGCGGTCGCGGGCGGAGCGGCCACGGCCATCGACCGGCCTTACAAACGAGGTTCGGCCGAGGACGCCGCCTTCCTGATGAGCCAGGCCGACCAGGTAATCATCGTCCCCGGCTACGGCATGGCGGTCAGCCAGGCCCAGCATGCGCTGAGGGAAATGGCTGACATCCTGAAGAAGGAAGGTGTCCGGGTGAAATATGCCATCCATCCGGTCGCGGGCCGAATGCCGGGTCACATGAACGTCCTGCTCGCGGAAGCGAACGTACCTTACGACGAGGTGTTCGAGCTGGAGGACATCAACAGCGAGTTTACCCAGACCGACGTCGCGTTCGTGATCGGCGCCAACGACGTCACCAACCCGGCGGCGAAGACCGACAAGAGCTCGCCCATCTACGGCATGCCCGTCCTCGACGTGGAGAAGGCGCGCACCGTCCTGTTCGTGAAGCGGTCCATGGGCGGTGTCGGCTATGCCGGCGTCGATAACGAGCTCTTCTATCGCGACAACACGATGATGCTGCTCGCGGACGCCAAGAAGATGGTGGAGGAGATCGTGAAGGCCCTGGGGTAGGCCAGCGCCTAACCGCTCGCCGCAAAAGCGATTCAATCTGCGGTAAATCGGTGGTTACCCGCTTGTCGGCTGCCTGCAGTTCGCAGAAGGCTGCCCGTCAAACGACGGAAAAGGGGGCAGGAACTTGCGCAAGCTGGGCATCATCGGCGGAACGAGCTGGTCGTCGACGGCGCTCTATTACGAGCACATCAATCGCGGCATCGCCAAGCGGCTGGGTGGCTTGCATAGCGCCCGGCTGGTCATCGACAGCCTCGATATGGCCCCGTTCGCGGAAATGGAGTTGTCCGGCGACTGGAACGGCGTCGCCGAGGTCACCCTGGATGCCGCCAAGCGTCTCGTGGCCGCCGGCGCGGATGGCGTCATCATCACGTCCAATACCGGTCATAAGGTCTATGACGCGGTGGCGCCCAAGATCGGCGTGCCGATGCTTCACATCGGCGATGCGACCGCGGATGAGCTCGTTGTCGAGAGGCGGAAGCGGATCGCGCTGCTCGGGACCCGCTTCACCATGCTCGAGCCGCATGTCCGCAGCCGGCTTGAGGGTCGGGGCATCTCACTCGTTCCGATCGAGGATGTCTGGGTAAAGGAAGTCGATCGCATCATCTTCGAAGAGCTGGCGGCCGGCCGGGTCGTCCGCGACAGCCAGCGGAAACTGAAGACGCTGATCACCGAGCTTGCCAAGCAGCGGGTGGAGGCTGTCGTGCTCGGCTGCACCGAGCTTGTGATGGCGGTCGACGTTCGAGCCAACGTGCTGCCGGTTTACGACAGCACGGCGATCCATGCCCGCGCCTGTGTCGAATGGATGCTCGGCGAAGAGGAACGGGCGCGCGCAGCTGCGTAGACGCCGAAGGTTGATCGACCGCCATCCTTCTGGTCTGCTTACCGGATGGCGGGGACGGCAGTGAAGCGGAGAGCTCAGCGGGCGCTGGAGCGGCAGCTGATCTACCAGCAACGCAAGGCAGGCCGGATCGAGGGCCACGAAGCTGAAACGATGGCGGCGATGGCTGCCCACTCCGCTGAGGTGCGGTCCAAGCTGGAGCGAGTCCAGCCGCTTCGGAGGGATATTCGCGTCCTGGAGGTCGGATCGGGGGCGCACGGGCTCATCTTCTTCTTCGACGCCGCCGAGCGGGTAGGCGTGGACCCCCTGGCTGAAGAGTATAGACGCCTGTTTCCGGCATGGCAGGCGAACGCGGAGACGATCGCCTGCGGAGGCGAGAAGCTTCCGTTTTCGGACGCCAGTTTCGACGTGGTCCTTTGCGACAATGTGGTCGATCATGCGGAGGACCCTCGACGGATCGTCGAGGAAATTACCCGCGTCCTTACGCCCGGCGGCCTGCTCTACTTCACGGTCAACGTTCATCATCCGCTCTATGAAGTCGCGGCGAAGTTGCACTCGGCATGGCGACGGATGGGCGTTCCGCTGGAGATCACGCCCTTCGCCGATCACACAGTTCACCTGACCATTGCGACGGCAGAGGCGCTGCTCGCCGGCCTGCCGCTTCGCATCGCTAGTGAGAGCGACACCATTGCGCAGACGAAAGACGAGGGCCGCACTGCCCCGCGACGCCACCCCGGCGACATGCTGAAGCGGTGGTTCTTCAAGAACGCCCGCTGGGAAGCGATCGCTGTAAGGGAAGATGAACTAGCGCCTGCGTCGCGCGCCTCCTAAATCCAGACTATGGACCGCACCCCGGCCGACCGTCCCGATCATCCGCACGCCGCCGATCGCTTCAACGAGGAGCAGGCGACTTTTGCCGTGCGCGGAGCGGATCAGCCCGATCTCGAACAAGGCGTGGCCGCGATCCGGGAGGTGCTGAAGACATTACCTGTACGGCCGGGCGTGTACCGGATGCAGGACGCCCGCGGCGACGTGCTTTACGTCGGCAAGGCGCGGACGCTGAAAAGCCGCGTCACTAGCTATACGCAGGTCGCGAGACTTCCGAAGCGGCTTCAGCGGATGGTTGCCCAGACGCGGTCGATGACGATCGTCACGACGCGAACGGAAGCCGAGGCACTCCTTCTCGAGGCGCAGCTCATCAAGCGCTTCCGGCCGGCCTACAACGTCCTTCTGCGGGACGACAAAAGCTTCCCCTTCATCCTGCTTCGCGAAGACCATTCATTTCCGCGCATCCAGAAGCATCGCGGGGCGAGGCGGATCAAAGGGCAATATTACGGCCCGTTCGCAAGCGCCGGATCGGTGACAAGAACACTTAATGCACTGCAGAAGCTATTTCTTCTAAGAAGCTGTTCGGACGGTTTTTTCGCGAATCGATCCCGGCCTTGCCTGCTCTATCAAATCAAGCGTTGTTCGGCGCCCTGCGTCGGCCGGATCAGCAACGGCGATTACGAGGAGTTGGTCGACGAGGCCAAGGCGTTCCTCGCCGGCAAGTCGACGGGCGTCCAGACCCGCCTGTCCCGTCAGATGGCGCAGGCGGCTGAGCGTCAGGATTATGAGCTGGCAGCCGTTTACCGCGACCGCCTGCGCGCCCTGACCTACATTCAGGGCAGCCAGACCGTTCATGCCGAAGGGTTAGGCGACGCCGACGTTTTCGCGCTTGCCTGCAAGGCGGGGACGGTGTCGATCCAGGCCTTCTTTATCCGCGGCGGACAGAATTGGGGCCATCGCGCTTTCTTCCCAGCTCATACGAACGACGTTCCCGAAGCGGAAGTTTTATCTAGCTTTCTAGTGCAGTTCTATGAGGACATGCCACCGCCGCGCCGGATCCTCGTGGATCGAGACCTCGGCGATCGCGCATTGCTGGAGGAAGCTCTTTCCGAGCGGGCGGAACGCAAGGTCGTCATCGAGATCCCGCAGCGAGGTGCCCGCCGCAAGCTTCTCGAGCAAGCGAGGCGGAATGCGGAGGAAGCCCTCGATCGCCGGATGGCGGAGACCACCACCCAGGCGAAGATCCTGCGCGAACTCGCTGACACGTTCGAGCTCGCCGACGTCCCGAAGCGCATCGAGGTTTACGACAACAGCCACATCATGGGCACCAATGCGACGGGCGCGATGATTGTGGCAGGGCCCGAAGGCTTCCGGAAGAACAACTACCGCAAGTTCAACATCAAGCGGCCGGAAACTCAGCCGGGCGACGATTTCGCGATGATGCGCGAGGTGCTGGAGCGGCGTTTCGCGCGTCTCGAGAAGGAGGATCCCGATCGCCAGAGCGGCGAATGGCCCGACCTTCTCCTGATCGATGGCGGCAAAGGACAGCTCTCCGCCGTTTGCGAAGTGATGGAGGAAATGGGCGTTCACGATGTTCCTCTCGTCGGCGTGTCGAAGGGGCCCGATCGCAATGCCGGCCGGGAAACGTTTCATATGCCCGGTGGCCGCGAGATCACGCTTCCGCCGAACTCAGCCTTGCTCTTCTATCTGCAGCGCTTGCGGGATGAAGCTCACCGGTTCGCCATCGGGACGCACCGGGCCAAGCGCGCGAAGAGCCTGACCACGTCGACCCTCGATGAGGTGCCCGGCATCGGTCCGAACCGAAAACGGGCCCTGTTGATGCACTTCGGCACAGCGCGCGCGGTCAAGGGCGCCGCGCTCGATGACCTCGAGAAGGCCCCCGGTATCAGCAAGGCCATGGCTCGCCAGCTCTACGACTATTTTCACCCGCGCGGATGAGAAGCGAGACCCGAGCTATTGTCTGCGCCCTGCGCAACCATGGCGAGCATGGCGCGATCGTCCGTCTCATGACGCCTGTCGAGGGGTTGATTGCCGCTTATGTGCGGGGGGCTCGTGGTCGGCGCATGCGTCCGATCCTGATGGCCGGCAATGTGGTGGAGGCGCAGTTGTCGGCGCGAACCGAGACGCAGCTGCCCCAAGCGACGATTGAGCTTTCTCACAGCCGGGGCCCGCTCTTCTCGGAGCCGCTGCCTGCTGCGGCAATTGAGTGGGCTACCGTGCTCACTGCCACTGCCTTGCCGGAGGGGCAGCCTTATCCACGACTCTACGAGGCACTTGATGGCTTGCTCGACGCGATCGAAGCAGCACCCTCGGCGAGTGGTTGGGGTGCAGGCCTTGTCCGATACGAGCTGTTGTTGCTCGCGGAGATGGGGTTCGGCCTGGACCTCGATCGCTGTGCGGTGACCGGCGGAAACGACAACCTCGTCGCCGTCAGCCCGAAATCGGGAAGGGCGGTCAGCGCCGCGGAAGCCGAGCCCTATGCCGGCAAGCTCCTGGCGCTGCCGAGGTTCGTCCGTGAGAGCGGCAAAGCGAACTGGGAAGAGATCGGGGAGGGGCTCGATCTGACAGGCCATTTCCTCCTCCGGGACATCCTGACCGACCGATCACGCTCAATCATTGGAGCGCGCGAAAGGCTCGTGGACCGGTTGCGCCGTGCGGGTGGTCTCGCCTAGGCTCGGTTCGTGACGATCGACGCGCTGGCCATGCTGTTTCCCAATGTCGCGGTGACCCGCGGAATCGCGGTGCGCGTGGCCGTCAGCTATTTGGCCGAGCAGTCGGACCCGAGCACGAACCGCTGGTTTTGGTCCTATCACGTGCGGATCGAGAATGGCGCGAAAGTCGCAGTCCAGCTCCTCTCTCGCAGCTGGACCATCGTCGATGCTCGCGGCACCGTCCATGAAGTTGTGGGCGAGGGGGTTGTGGGCGAAATGCCGTTGATCGCGCCGGGCGCGAGCTTCGATTATGTCTCCGGCTGCCCACTCGACACGGCAAGCGGCGCCATGAGCGGCACCTATCGAATGGTCGACGAGGACGGGTCCGCGTTTGACGTCGAAATCCCGCGCTTCCAGCTGCTGAGCGCCTGAGGCCGAGGTCCTGGCAAGAAGGATCGTCCTGTCCGCGAACAGCGACTGGAACATCGCCAATTTTCGACCGGGGCTGATCCGCGCCCTGCGAAGCGCCGGATATGACCCAGTGGTGATCGCGCCTCAGGATCCCGCCGCGGACAGCAGGATGCGCGAACTCGGTGTCGAACGAATCTCCGTCCATATCGATCGGGCCGGATTGAACCCCTTGAGCGATCTTGGCCTGTCTTCGACCTATCGGCGGTTGCTCAAGGACCTGAAGCCGGCGGCCTATCTTGGCTTCACGATCAAGCCGAATATCTACGGAGCGCTCGCTGCTGCGTCGCTCGGCATCCCCGCCATTCCCAATGTCAGCGGCCTCGGGACAGCTTTCATGCGTCGCGGATTGCTTCAGCGGTTTGTGACGAATCTTTATCGGATCGGCTTCCGTAGCTCCCCAGCGGTATTCTTCCAGAACGGTGAGGATCTTCGCCTTTTCGTCGATCGGAAGATCATTCGGGAGGAGCAGGGGCGACTGCTCCCTGGATCAGGTGTTGATCTCGATAGATTTGCGCCGGCGCCCGCCACTGAAGGTCCCGCAACCTTTCTGCTCGTCGCCAGACTTCTTCGCGACAAGGGCATCGTCGAGTTCGTGGAGGCCGCGAGGTCCTTGCGTGCGATGTTGCCCGAGGCGCGTTTCCAGCTGCTCGGCCCGCTCGATCCCGGCAACCGCACCGCAATCAGCCGCTCGGATCTCGATCGATGGGTCGGTGAGGGAATCGTCGAACATCTCGGCACGGTGGACGACGTTCGTCCCTTTATCGCCGCGGCCACCGCCGTGGTCCTGCCGTCCTATCGCGAGGGCATGCCCCGCTCGTTGCTTGAGGCCGCGGCAATGTCGCGCCCGTTGATCGCAACCGATGTTCCCGGCTGCCGCGACATCGTCGAACATGGCCAAAATGGCTATCTGTGTGAGGTCCGCGATGCGTCGTCGCTTGCCTCGGCAATGTCTCGCATGGCCGAATTGCCGTCATCCTCTCGGCTCGCCATGGGTGACGCGGCGCGCCGAAAGGTTCAGGAGCAATTTAGCGAGGGTCTCGTAACAAAGGCGTACCTCGATGTTCTGGCCGATCTCGAACCTGTCTTGCCGGGGTCCTGATGTTCAACCGCTCTTCTCGACGAGGTCCCGAGCCTTCCGGTCCGAAGGGGCATCGCGCATACGTTGTGGGTGACGTTCACGGGCGCCTGGACCTGCTGGAGGACATTCTCGCCAAGATTCACGCGGAGCTTCAGCATCGGCCTGTGCGCAAGACGTTGCTGGTCTTTGTGGGAGATCTGGTCGATCGCGGCCCCAGCTCCGCTCAAACCCTCGAACGGCTCCGGACTTATCGACGCGAGTCCATTCAGACCGTCTTCCTGCTCGGCAATCACGAAGAGGTCCTGCTGCGGATCCTTGGCGGGGACACCTCGCTGATCGCAAGCTGGCTACAGTTCGGTGGCATGCAATGCCTTCAGAGCTACGGATGCGAACCGGCTGAACTGGCCGGTCGATCAGCCGAGGAAATCGTCGCCATCGCCCGTGATGCAGTGCCGCCGGAACATGTTGAGTTCCTGGAGAGCTTCGCGGACAGCTGCCGCTTCGGCGATTACCTGTTCGTGCACGCAGGCATCAGGCCCGGAATCCAGCTGGAGCAACAGAGCCAGTCGGACTTGCGATGGATCCGCGAGCCCTTCCTGTTCGACGATAGCGATCATGGTTTCGTGGTGGTCCATGGGCACACCATCTCCGAGGAAGTGGTACAATTGCCGAACAGGATCGGGATCGACACCGGCGCCTATCGGACGGACGTCCTCACCGCGCTTGCGATCGAAGGGACGGATCGCTGGCTGCTCGACACCAGGCCCGGTGAAGCCATCGCTTTAGCTCCCCATGATTGATTTGGACTCACGGGGAGAATAGGCGTTTGTTCAGCAGGCGACTTTGAAGTCGCGTATCCTAACAGAGGAGCGGCAGTGCTCTTATCCGTTGCCCGTCGCCACTTAGCACTTCTCCTGCCGGCCCTGGTGGCGTGCCTTGCCGGTTGCGCCGACACGCGCGGCGGAACAATCCCATACGACAGGGTGCTCGCGCCCCCGGACGAAGCGAAATTCCAGACGCTGGAAACCAATTACAAGATTGCTCCGATGGACAAGCTGGCAATCAAGGTTTTCAAGATGGATGACCTGTCCGGCGATTATGACGTCGACCTTTCGGGCAATATTTCGTTGCCCCTGGTGGGCCAGTTGCAGGCGGCCAATCTTACCACCGAGCAGCTGGATGCTGAGCTAACCCAGAAGCTGGGCGCCAAATATCTGGAACATCCCGACGTGAGCGTGGCAATCAAGGCGTCGACGGCCCACGTCGTCACCGTTGATGGCGCTGTGCGGGACGGCGGCCGCTTTCCGGTCGCCGGTCCGATTTCACTGATCCAGGCGGTCGCCATGGCCAAGGGAACAAGCGAAGATGCGAACGCGAGGCGGGTTGCGGTTTTCCGGACGATCGGCGGCCAGCGGCAAGCCGCGGCCTTCGACCTCACGGCCATCCGACGTGGGCAGTCACAGGATCCGGAGATTTATCCAGGGGATATCGTGGTCGTTGACGGCTCATCGCTGAAGGCAGCGCAGAAGCAGGTCCTGTCGACCATTCCATTGCTGTCGATATTCGGGCCGCTTTAGACGGCAATCCAGGGGCAAACGGACGGAGCGACCGGCTAGTGAACAACAATATCGTCGTCAGGAACGAGGGACAGTGGCCCATCGCCCCCTATCAGGACGGCAGGAACCTGGGCGCCGGCCAGCGCAGCTACTCCGCTGCGGCGATACTCGACTTTCCGACGCTTATCCGGATCATTCACCATTGGCGCTGGCTGGTAGTCGGAGCGGTCGGCATCGGACTGGCGGCCGCGATTCTGTTCTCTTTGCTGACCAGGCCTGTTTATCGCGCTTCGGTCATCCTTGAAGCGAACCCGCCCGCGGTTGCAATCAGCGACGAACAAACTCGCCAGCAAGACAGCCAGGCAATGAACAGCTACGACTTTGTCGCAACACAGGTCGGACTGCTTGGAAGCAGGGCTGTCGCGGAGCGGACGGCCCAGGAACTGAATCTCGCCAACAATCCTGACATTGTGGCGCAGGACACCGATGCTTCCCAGCGCCTGCGAACGGCAGCCAGCGTTGTGGAAGACGGACTGCATGTCACGGCGCCGGAACAGGGTCAGCTAATCAAATTCAGCTTCGATTCCACTTCGCCGCAGCTGGCCGCGCTTGTGGCGAACGGTGTCGCCGACAGCTTCATCAATACGTCGCTTCAGCGTCGCTATGAAGCATCGGCCTATGCCCGCAATTTCCTCGAGCGGCAGATCAACAAGACGCGCGGAGATCTCGAACGGTCCGAGCGGGCCGTCGTCGCCTATGCGCAGCAGCAGGGAATCATCAACACGGGCGGCAATGTCTCACCCGATGGCAAGCAGTCCGGTGATACGAACTCCCTCCAGGGAGAATCCCTGGTTCAGCTCAACACGGCGCTTGCGGCGGCAACGGCGCGGCGGGTTGCAGCGGAGGGCGCCTATCGTCAGGGAATGGCGACGGGGCCGACGACAGAGGTTAACAATAGCGTGCTGCCGCTGCGGCAGGAGCTCGCAAGGTTACAGGCGGATTATCAGCAGAAGCGCGAGTTCATGAAGCCCGAGCACCCCGAAATGCTCAGCCTTCAGTCGCAGATCAACGAGCTTCAGCGGCAGATTGCTGGTCAGACCTCTCAGGCATCGTCCGGCCGGATCAATAGTCTTTTGGCAGACTATCGAGGCGCCTTGTCCGCCGAGCAGGCATTGCAGGCGCGTGTTGGCCGGTTGAAGGGCGACGTGCTCAACCTTCGCGGCAGGAGCATCCAGTACAATATCCTGCAGCGCGAGGTGGACACCAACCGAAGCCTCTATGATGCCCTTCTGCAACGCTACAAGCAGATCGGCGTGGCGGGCGGCGTCGGGATGGCACCGGTGTCGATTGTAGATCGTGCCCAGGCTCCGACCTTCCCATTCAAGCCCAACCTCTTCCTGAACCTGCTCATGGGACTGAGCCTGGGCCTCATTGCCGGGGTCGCCAGCGCCGCCGGCCTCGAGTTCGTCAACGATACGATCAAGAGCCGTGAAGATGTACGACGGAAGCTGTCCTTGGCCTGCCTTGGCGCGATCTCGAGGACGCCTGGCAAGGAGTCATTCGTCGAGGATCTCAAGAACCCCACGTCGGTCATCTCGGAAGCTTATTCGGCAGTTGTCGCTGCCCTGAGATTCAGCACGGATGAAGGCATGCCAAAGGTCATCCTCGTGACCAGCACGCGTTCGGGCGAAGGCAAATCCTCGTCTGCGCTTGCCATTGCCCAGAACTTCGCGCGCCGGGAGCGTCGTGTGCTGTTGATCGATAGCGATCTTCGCAAGCCGGCCTTCAAGACGGCGAACGACAGAATCGGGCTCAGCAAGCTGCTGACGACAGACGATCGGCTTGATGATCATGTCGTCGAAACACAGCACCAGAATCTTTGGCTGTTGCCGAGCGGGCCGCTGCCACCGAACCCCGCGGACCTCCTGTCGACCGGGCGAATTCGCAAGATCATCAATGAGGCAAGGGAGAAATTCGACCTCGTCGTGATCGACGGCCCCCCAAGCCTTGGCCTGGCGGATGCGCCCCTTCTCGCCGCAGCCGCCGGAAGTACCCTGTTCGTGATCGAAAGCGGCAAGACCCGTACGAGAGCTGCGATCGAGGCACTCAACCGGATCGAAACGACGGGCACCCGAATTTTGGGCGCGACCCTTACCAAGTCCGACGAAAATTCTCGAGGTTACGGTCGATACGGCTACGGCTATGGTTACGGGCCCAAGGGGCGGCTCAACAAGACCGAGATCCTGATGATTCCGCACGCTGACGAAGACCGCGAGCGGGCTGACTCCGACGCCGTTAGCTGACGTTCGGAACCGCGGGAGGGGGGATGTACGTCAGGTCGATTGTCAGCTTCATCGCCGTCCTCCTGATCGGAGCCCAGATCCTCAGGAATATGGCGGTCGGCCTCTCCGCACCGGCCCGGCCCGCGCAGGCTGCCGCCGCATGGAGCTCGAACCCAGCGGCGGAGCTGTCGCTGGGCATGGCGAGGATAGCCGAAGCGGCGCGCGACCGGCGACCCGTACCCGATGCGACCCTTTCGACGATCAAGCAGGCTTCGAACAAGGCGCCGCTGGCGGCCGAGCCATATCTGGTTAGCGGGGTCCAGTCCGAGCTTGCCGGCGACGGCGCGACGGCGCAGCGATCATTCGAGGCGGCGCAGTGGCGAGATCCTCGTTCGCTTCCAGCCGCCTTCTTTCTGGCAGGACGTTATTTGCAGTTCGGCGACGCAGATCGCGGACTACGCGAAGCAGCCGCATTTGCCCGTCTCGCGCCAGGCGGGCGAACCACTCTGGGACCCTATCTGGCCGCATTTGCGCAGGATCCGAAGAACTGGCCGGCTCTCCGAAACCTGTTCGCCCGGGAGCGCGGGCTCGGCGAGGCGACGTTGGTTGCATTGGCTTCGAAGCCTCAGACCGTTCCGGCTGTCCTTGCACTCGCCGATCGAGCCAGCTGGACCGGTAAGCCCGAGTGGCTTGCGCCGCTGCTCAACACGCTGACGGACGCCGGCCAGTACCAAAGAGCGCGCGATATCTGGGCAAGAGCCAGCGGCGCGCGGGCAGGCGAGCTGATCCACGACACGGCGTTCATCGACCGGGCTTCGCCGCCCCCATTCAACTGGGCGCTGACCACGTCGGCCGTAGGCCTTGCCGAGCGCCAGTCGGGGAAGAAGCTGCACATTCTTTTCTACGGGCAGGAAGACGGCACGCTCGTAACGCAACTTCTGCTCCTTCAGCAGGGCACATACCGGCTCTCGGCGCGCCTGGTTGGCGGCGACGGGGATCGCGCCAAGGCTCTCAGCTGGTCGATCTGGTGTGACAAGGCGTCGACGCCGCTTTCTGGAATGACGGTGGATGCGGCCGCGGCGCAGGGGTGGATATTCCAGGTGCCTGCTGGATGTCCGGCGCAATGGCTCCGTGTGTCCGGCACCTCGATGGACATTTCCCAGCAAGTCGATGTCACGCTTGGCGACCTGACCCTGCAAAAGGTGCGGACCGGTGGCTAGCGCGGTCAGGAACGCGGTGGCCCCAGCCTATCTGTTTGCCTGCCTTCTTCTTGGCGGCAGTGCGCAGGGGATCTGGCAGAATGCGCTTTTGCAGCTCGTTGGGATCGGGCTGATCGGATGGGCTGCTGTCACGCCGAGGCAAGGGAACCTGTCCAGGGCATCTTTGGCATTGTTGGCGCTCGCCGCTGTAGGCATCCTAATCGTTGCATTGCAGGCCGTCCCGCTGCCGCTGGCCCTCTGGGCGAACGGACCCCGAACCAGAATCGCGGAGGATTATCTTCTGCTCGGAACGAAGCCGCCGTCGCTTCCACTTTCCCTCACGCCCTATGCCTCGATCGCAACTCTGTTTTGCCTGATCCCTCCACTCGCGCTCTTCTGCACAATCGTTCGGCTTCAAGCCTTTCGAGCAGGATGGCTCGCGGGTGCATTGATCGCCGGAGCGCTACTTGGAGTGTTGCTCGGCGCCTTGCAGGTCGCGTCAACGGGGCAGGCATCCCCTTGGTATCTCTACGCTCAGACAAGCCGGGGGCTCGGCGTGGGGTTCTTCGCCAACGCCAATCACATGGCGAGCCTGCTGTTGATGGCCGTGCCGTTCACCGCCGCGGCCGCAGTTGTCGCGAGGGGCCGAAATATCCAGCGATATTCGGCGCTTCTGATGATCTTCGCAGGAACTGTTCTGGTTCTGCTGGCCGGACTGGTCCTCAATGGTTCACTGGCGGGACTGTCGCTTGCGTTGCCGGTCGTCGGAGCCAGCGTCCTGCTTTTCCTGCGAAAAGCGACTCCTGCGCGGTGGTGGCTCGTAGGTGCGGTCGTGTTCTCCATGGTTGCGGGGCTCGCGGCCCTGGCAAGCAGCTCGATCGGGGGGACGAGGATTGCTCAGGATGCCTCATCTTCCGTCCAGTCGCGCGGAGAGATTTTCCGAACGACGGGTCGCGCCATCGTCGATTTCATGCCCTTCGGATCCGGCCTCGGCTCGTTCGTGAACGTGTACCGGCTCTATGAGAGCCCCGATAAAGTGACGAACGAATATGTCATCCACGCCCACAACGATTATGCCGAGCTGGCCCTGGAGCTTGGAGTGCCCGGCATCGCCCTTATGGTGCTGTTCCTCGCGACGTGGCTTGTTGCGGCTAAGGGGGCGTGGCGGAGGGACGCGTGGAACCCATTCGCCCAGGCCGCGTCGATCGCATCTGCGGCTGTCCTCGTTCACAGCCTGGTCGACTTCCCCCTGCGGACCGCCGCGGTCAGCGCGAGCTTTGCGATGTGCATGGCGCTGATGGCGGAGAGGCGAGTGCCGGCCCGCGTGGACACCAATGACCTGCGTCCGACTCGACACCTTGTGATCGCCTGACGCGCGGTGCCTTAGGCAGGTCTATTCATCGGAGCCTGCCGATTTGACCGGCAAGCTCCGATGCCTTGTACCCAATGCCGGGCTTCAGCAGGAATTGAGTGGCGTGAATGGCTACCGTGCCGAGCCTATTCTCAGTCGGTTCTTCGGGAGGGCCGGTCAATTGACGCCAGGCGGCGCGAAGAAGCCAGCGGGTTGCCCTATCCGCCGACAATTCTGTTCGCAGGCTGTCATTTTCGACCATGGAGCCGAAAAGCGCGTCGGCAAGCAGGAGCGCCTGGCCCGCTGCCCGTCCGGCCGCCAGTTCTTGCGAGCGTCGATACAAGCGCTCGATGTCGGCACCGGGGCCGCGGTGAAGCATGCCAGCAAAGTCGGCAATCCATTTGAGGCGGAACCATGCGCTCGAGGCTCCGTGCACGGCGAGGTAGGCAAACAGCTCTTCAGGCGCGAGGGTCGGCAATTCAACGCCGCCGACTTCCACGGTTTGCGATCTCGCTTGGACGGTGATGGCGGGAATGAGTGCAGCATTGTCAGCCGCCCGCGTGTGGAGGTCGATCTGCAGCCCCGTCTCGTTGACCCACACAGACTCCTTGCGTCGGCGGTGCCAAAGTCGAAGTGCGTCCTCGCTTGTTGAATCTGTCGGGATAACAAGATGATAGCCAAGGTTCCGAAGCAGGATGGCGGAACCGCGGAGGTCCTCCGGATCTATGAGCAGGTCAATGTCGATCGCGGATTTGAGCGCCGGATTGCGATACGCGATCGCGGCAAGCGTCAGCCCTTTCAGGAACAATAAGGGGATCCTGGCATGGCTGAAGGCGGCGAGCAGGCGATGGCTTTCTGAAATGGCCTGCAAGTTCTGAATGGCCGCCGCAGTCGCCGCTTCCTTCAGCGTTCGGGCAATCGAGGGAGGCACCGCGGATTGATCGCGAGACAGATATTCCCAGGAGAGACCCTCGATCCGATGGAATTGGGCCAGACGCCGAAACCCTTCCCAATCCATCGATGGACTCAACACTATGGGCTTGTCTTCGCTGCCCGGGAAATTCCATCGGCAGCATTCGACAAGAGTTCGAAATTCGGACGTTACCACGCGCTGTGCATGACGATCAGGCGCCTTCCTGGATGAGGCCCTGGTCTTTCATATCGTCCAGCAGGACTCGGAGATCGCGGGAGCATTCATCGATGCCGACGTCATAATCGGCGAGGAGTTCATCCCGCAGTTGATCGAAGGTCTTTGGCGTCGCGAGATTGCTCCAAACGCTGGCTGCCACCGAATTGAATCCGAAACAGGATCCCGATTTGGGCTCGAGGGCGACAAGGTCTGAGCCAATATCGGCTTCCAGTAGCTCAATCGCGCGCATGTAGACGGTCGCCGCCATTGCATTGCAGCATAAAGAAAGGCCGCAAGTTTCCAATCCGTCGGCGTGCATCACTGGTTTTGGCCCTCGACGTATTTGATGAACCGGGCCGTCAATAATGCTCTTGGTACAGCGAACTCTGGCCCATAGACCGAGAGCAGGTCTGTCGGCGTTTCGTCCGCCCAATTCTCCAGGGCCGCTTGCAAGCGCGGTATATCGAACATTGCCGCCATTCGCGCGTCCCGGGAGAGGCTGTTGAGCTCGGCGAGAAAGTCCTCGCGGCGCCGACCAATCCGGAGGTGCCAGTCGGCATCCCACCGCCCGTTCCTGAGATTAGCGCGCTGCTCCTCGGGCATGATGCCCTTCGCCATTTCCTTGGCGAGCCAGCGCGCCTCTCCATCACGGAGAAACAATTCGGTTGGAAGCCCGAGACAGAATTCCACGAAGGGCCGGTAGGCGGTCGGGTCGCGTTGAGCGACACCGTAAATCTGCTCAAAAGCCTGGTAGATTTCGGCAGTTTCCGCCTCGCCATTGCGGAAGGTCAAGCGCAGCGCTTCTCGCCGGCTCTTCGGATGGTAACGATCGATAAGGACGCCAGACTCCTTCAGCCGTTTCTCGCTCCCCGAGTCGGAGCGGTAGGACGCCGAAAGAGGTTGCATGAGGTCAACCGCGAACCGACCTCGGAGTTGTCCAAACCTCCTCGTCAGCTGCCAGACCGATCGCGGAAGGAAAGGGCTTATGCTTCGTGCCAAGAACCTTCCGACTAATGATCGGTCGTCGCTCTTCACCCTTGTGAGTGCCAGCCACAATTGTCGCCACCTGCCCTTGAGCAAATACTCGACAAATCCCCAGTCGCCTTTCTCGCTGAATGTGAAGTTTCCCCACTCAGCCAACAGGATCAGGTCGCACTTCCGCTTGGCGGCGGCCGAAAAAAGGCCGTGGAAGACGTACATGTTGCTGAGGCCCGCCGGGGCTCCTCCCATCAGGTGAAAGAAATCGTTCCAGCGATGATCGTGTTCGTGACCCCGGTTGTCCGTGAAATGCGGCTCGATCCGGGGGTGTTGGGCTACAAAGGCCTCAACGATCGGTCGTTCATCGCCGACTTTCCCGAACTCGGTCCTCCCATCATATCCAGACTCCGGGTGAAAGGTGAAGGTCGGAAGGCGCTCCTCGGGCGGAAGCTCCTCCAGTGCCCGCACGGCGACCTGGGGCGAATCGAGCCCCCCAGAAAGTGTGGCGCCGGGCGTGGCGAACCCTGACATGCAAGCCCGCACGCCTTCGCTAAGCAGTTCGCCGGCGCGCTTCACATATGAATCGACACTGTCCAATTGGACGTCGCCGACCGAGAACAAGTCGTAAGCCTGGCGGATGTCACGCGGTTCGTTCCGCTTCAGCTCGACAATATGACCGAGCGGAACGCGATAAATATCTTCGAACCAGCTCGCCTGATTGTCACTGAAATTCATGAGCGCGCTGTCTGCGACGCGGTCTTCGTTCAATCGGCGGTCCACCCCAGCTGCGAACAACGCTCGCGGGACCGAGGCTGCCGCGAACAGATTCGGCCCGGCAAAATAGTGGAGCGGGGGCGCCCGCAGAGGACTCCGGGACAGTCGCGCCGCCAGTTGCGGAACGTCGACGATTACGGCGCAATATTCGCCGATGATCTCCCGCTCCGCTTCATCGTCCCATCGCTCCACGGCGAGACCGTACAGACGGGCCGGCTCAAGCGTTTCGACGCCGAGTTTTCGAGCGACGGATGCCGCATTGTCTAGATAGCCGTGAAAAATGACCAGCTGCCCGCTTGGGAAGCGCGTAGGTCGCCAAAGACGCGCAGATGCGGGAGTGGATTGGAGTGCGCGGTAGGCGAAGCTCACGCCGTCCAGCTCGACCGCGGACGCACGGCCCCCGATTCCCGAGCAGAGGGAGTTCGCCAGCCGCGTGGAGACGGGCTGATCTCGCGCAGGATCTTCCCACTGCCAGGCGAGCGACAGCATCGCGCGTCAGGCGCGTGATTCAGTGATTAGCATTCCAGGATTTGCTGCGAGATTGGCCGGTGTCAGCTTTTGGTGTTGCTGGCCTGGGCCAGCGGTGTCTGGTTGCCGGCAACGTCTTTGATCTCGCCGAGACGCTTTATCTCCGGCTTGGTCCAAGCCCGCAATTCCTTCGCTTCTTTCGTCATCGTCGGCTCCTGGACGAGTGTCGGCCCGCTTTGCCGCCTAGTAATCGGGAGAATGCTCAAGTTCCAGAGCGGTTGCAATCACTTTAGCGCGCACCCACCCGCAACGTCTCGATCCACGGTCCCTGCAAGTCGCCGATGATCCTTACCGCGTCAACTTCGACCCAGGCGTGAAGCGCATCGTCATCGTCGCGCAGTTCAGCAGGTCGAACGGCAAAGACAACGGCATGCCGAATTCCCCGTCGCCGAAGGAGCCAGCTCACTGCAACTGCTCTTGGCAGGCACTTGGTCGTGAAGGGCAGCCGCGCCGCAGCGCGTTCAATTCGCCGCGCAATGCGTTGGGCATCGATGCGGTCTTCTCCAGTGCTGCTCTTCGCCTGCAGTCCCAGTGAGTCCTTCCACTTCGCGAACGGGCGGCAGGCGACAACGACCTGGGCGGCGCACAAAGTGATGGCCGCCGCTGCCGTCGCGCCCCAGCGACCCAATTGGTCATTCCGAGGCAAGCAGCCCGGACCCGATGAGTTGGCCAAGAAGCCGGTCGACATCCTTCGCGATGCCGGCGGCGCTTTCCGCAAACTCCGCTTCGAGAGCTTCGATCAAGGAATCGCGATCGCGTTCTCCGTCGATCAGCTTCCAAATTGCCGCGGCGGTTCCGGACAAGGAGAGAAACTCCCCCGTGTCCATTCGCATGAGAATGATTTCGTCGCTGTCGCTCGTCTCGGTGAACCGATCACGCTGTTTCCGCAACGCGGTCATGTGCGTGCTCGCTCGGCTGAACCTGTGACGTGTCGCGCCGTAAATTCCACGCCATCGATGAACCTGGAACGATCCAGCGGTCGCCTAAAGATCGTCACGCCGATTTGCCGGGCTAACCGGACCAGATGCGTGAACTGGTCGACGCGACTGAATTGACGTGCCGTCAGGAAAAGGCGCGCCGTATAGTGATCGTCCTGCAGCAGCATCAGGCGATCCGCGCCGGATACTGCCAGCATTTCGGGTTCCTTGCCCTCCTCCAGGAAGATCAATTCGCGCAAGGGGAGTGCTTCTCCGATTTCGCCAGATCTCGGCACCGCATAGAGTTTGTCCACTGTCGCGGACACCTTCTCACATGGCTCTACGCCCGTCAGCGCCAGAGCGCTGGGAGTCAGCTTGAGCCTTTTGTGCCCTGGCAGGCACATGATCCGATCGGGATCGGAAAGGTCGAGGACCAATGTATCGTCGCAAAACATTGGGAGCCCATGGGCGCCGAGCGCCGCCACGATCGTCGACTTGCCTCCGCCCGCCGGCGCCGTGAAGGCGAAGACCTTGCCGTCGCACGCGACGGCCGAGGCATGGATCGGGAAGAGGCCGTTGATGCTCGCAATAGCCGCGTAGACGCTTCCGTTCAGCCAAAGCGATTCCTCGGTCACCGCCGCACCGGCACCGCGTTCGATACGAACTCCGTGGCCGCGCTCGTAATGGAAGTAATGGTCGCCCTCGCCGCGGAGGAGGAACTGGTCCTCGCAAAGCTGCCAGCTGCTCTCGGGCAGGGGTTCTTCAGACAGCGAATGAAGGACCGTCCCGTAAGCAACACGGGTTTCACGCTCCAGCATCAGTTCTGCCGCGGTCCTGGTCATCAACGGCAGTCCTTGCGAACCCCGGACTGCTTGGCAAGGCGTCGCGCCGGACAGAGGTCTTCGCGAAAATACCAGTAATCCCTGATGGGGCAGTTTCCGTGCCGAACGTAATGCCAAGGGCAAGAGGGCGCAGATCGTTGCGCCCAGGGACGAGCAGTGGTCCGGTGGGCCCCCCTCACCGGGCCATTTGATCAGGTTCGCAACCGAGCGGGACCGAGGAATCAAGCGTGTGAGTGCCCAAGGCAAGATCGACCCCATGCATCAGTTCACGATTGAGCCGATCGCGCCTTTGCATCTGGGCGGCTACGACATCAGCTTCACCCAAAGCGCCGCGTGGATGCTGTTCGCGTTCGGGCTGATCCTCGCCTTCATGGCGCTTGGTCTCAAACGCGAGCTCGTGCCCGGCCGCTGGCAGATGGCGGTGGAGGGACTGACCGGCTTCATCGATGACATGGTCAAGGTGAACATCGGTCCGGAAGGCCGGAAGTTCATTCCCTTCATCTTCGCGCTGTTCACCTTCATCCTGGTGTCGAACCTCGCCGGCCTATTGCCACTCGCGGTAATCCCAGGGGCGCATCCCTTCACGACGACGAGCCAGTTCAGTCTCACCGGGGTCCTCGCGGTCCTTAGCTTTTCGATCGTCCTGATCGTTGGTTTCTGGCGACACGGCCTGCACTTCTTCTCGCTATTCGTTCCGCACGGAACGCCCGCCGTCATGGTCCCGCTGATCGCGCCCATAGAATTCATTTCCTTCATGGTGCGCCCCTTCAGCCTGGGACTCCGGCTTTTCGTCGCGATGATCGCCGGCCACATCCTGATGGAGGTGTTCGGGAGCTTCATCGTCAGCGGATTGAACGGCGGCGGAATAGGGTTCGGCGTTGCGATCCTCAGCTTCCTGTTCATCATCTTCGTCGTCGCGCTCGAGCTGCTGATGTGCGTCATCCAGGCCTATGTCTTCGCGCTTCTGACGACCCTTTATCTCGGCGACGCGGTGAACCTTCACTGATGCCCCAGATCACTCAACTCGCCGAGGTCTTCGCGTCGCAGCTCTTCTGGCTTGCGGTGTTTTTCGGCCTCATCTTCTTCGGGATCGGCCGGGGCATGCTGCCGAGGGTCCGGTCAGCGATCGATCAGCGCGACAGCAAGGTTGCAGACGACCTGGAGAAAGCGAAGCTCGCCAGAACCTCGGCTGAAGAGACAGAAGCTCGATGGCGGGCCCGAATGGATGAAGCGCGTGTAGAAGCGTCGCGCATCGCCCAGGAAGCCAAAGGAGCAAGCGCGAGGGAGACCGAAGCTCGGGTCAAGGAAGCTCTCGGCGAGATCGACTCGAAGGTGGAACTGGCTCGGCTACGGATCCGCGACGCGGTCGCTGCGGCTCGCACCGAGCTGGAGGCTGTCGCGGCCGAAGGCGCGCAGCAGATGGTTCAGCAGTTGACCGGCATCAAGGTCGAACGGCAAGATGCCGCCAAGGCCGTAAAGTCTGAACTTGAAATCATGACCCCAGTCGAACGGTGAGGTGATGGACAAAGGGCCCTTGAGCGACCGCGAAAAAGCGATGGAAGCGAACTATTTTCGCAACCAGGACGCGCTTCTGATCGAAAAGCTGCGCCAACAGGCGACGTTCGACGAGATTGCCTCCGCGGTCGCGGACAAGCTGAAGGTCGACAATCCGGACTTGCTTACACGAGTGCGGCATCTCGGGATTACCGCCGATACGGCATCGGCCTTCCTGCTGGCCCCATTGGTCCAGGTCGCCTGGGGCGGCGACACGGTCAGCCGCGACGAGAGGCGAACGGTGCTGCGCCTGGCGCATGAGCGCGGTGTTGCTGAGGGTTCACCGGCCGAGGCACAACTGATCAAATGGATGGACGAGCGACCGGACGACGAGCTTTTCGAAACCTCGGTGGAGGTCATCAAATACGGCCTGGCGGTACTCCCGCATTACGAGCAGGAGGAAAGGATCAAGCGGGTTGTGGAAGCTTGCCGCGAGGTTGCGAAGGCGTCGGGCAGCAAGATCAGTTGGGTGCTTGGGCTATTCGACGGAATCAACAGCTCCGAAGCATCGGCTCTGGACGCAATCACCAAGAAACTTCGACGGCCGCGCTGAGGAACTAGCCCGTTGTCGGGCGCTCAGTAGCTCGGCGATCAGTCAACCAGATCCCAGATATTCTTGCTCGAGAAGGCCCACTTGAAGCTGTACTGGAGCCTGAGGTCATTCCCCTTGTCACCGTCGTTGTCGGTCCGCTTGCCCCACTGGAGCTCTAGACCCGTCATGATGGGGTCGGCGGGCGTCCACAGCAGGTTGACGAGTGCATATTCGCCTTTGTGGAATGCGCCCGGATCCTGAAAGTTCGTATTGTCTACCTTGTCGAAGCTGTACCCGATCGTCGAACTGAAGTTCTTGGACCACTGAATGTCGGCAAAGGCCGACAAGCCGAATAGCTTCACGGCTTCGGCGCGCGGAACCAGGATGATGCTTCCCGGCACGAGAATGGTCGAGGTTGCAGGCGCGAGGTCCATGCCGCCGTCGTTCATGTAGGTCGCGATCCCGCGCCCATAGACAGCGCCGAGCTTCAGCGTGACGGGCGACATGATGTTGATGGCGGAAGTCAGATCGACGCCCCATCCAGTCTCATGCCCGTGGGGCTCATTGTCGGTGGTGCCCTTCGTTTCGTATCCGATCTTTCGCAGAAGGCCGGCCAGGCGGACGTGACCCCACTTGCCGCCATAGCGAATGGCCGCGGTGAGATCGGGCAGACTCTCGTCGGGCTGGATGTTCGCCGCGACTGCCTCGTCAATGAGGCGGATATTGCCCGGATCGATGTCGGCGGCGGGATGTTCGAGCGCGACCGCGGCCGTAAATCCGTTCCGATCGAAGAATGTCCAGCGAACCTGCGGATTGCGCAGCCACGCCATCCCCGGCGGTCCCCAATATTCAATGCTGTTGGGGGCGATGTCGCCGTCCATGAACAAGGTGTTCGTCTGGCCGGCCAGGAATGGACCCCAGCTTGCGTACATATGCCGAATGCGCATGTGCGTCTTGCCGGCATCATCCCCGGTCCCGAACAGGTCGAACTCGAACTTCGCCTCGTAGGGCTTCTCGTGCAGCGTCCCACTGGCCTTCACCCCGAGACGGGTCTGGCGAACGCTGAAGATGGACTGACCGTCGCTGCCGAACTGACCGTCCGTGGTCGGGATCTTCGACGCACGCAGCGACCCTTCCCAATTGGGATCGACGCGCTTGAAGTCCTGGATCGCGTCGAGCTGAGTGAAGCCATAGAGCTCCAGATTATGGTCCCTTGGTGGACGGGGCATCGGCGGCGTCACCTGCACGCCGGGGCTCACGCCGAGCCGATTTTCAAGCGCGGTCATGCGAGCATGAAGATCCTGCAATTCCCTGATGGCTTCCGCTCGGTCTGCTTCGCTGAGAGGCGCGCCCGGTTGAGCGG
>Ga0207683_10001333_pt1 | contig 22264 bp, 45 predicted proteins | sample KBSM73metaG_FD_184333 | JGI IMG/M metagenome (GOLD analysis project Ga0207683, IMG submission 184333) | Miscanthus rhizosphere microbial communities from Kellogg Biological Station, Michigan, USA - KBS M7-3 metaG (SPAdes) (version 2) | ecosystem: Host-associated > Plants > Roots > Rhizosphere >... | reverse complement strand
GCAAGGGCGGCAACTGGGGCGAGTGGACGGCCGACATAAAGACGGATCTTGTGATGGGCGAGAACGTTGTGCTGGAGGTGTCCCGCAAGGGTCCGGAGCCGGAGGCCGATCACCTCGAAGTCACCTTCTACAAGGGTGAGGCGGACGGCAAGCCGGTCATTCAGATTGACGGGGCCGGGGACTTCCGCATCAACGTCAACGATGGCGTGGTGTTCAACCGCAGCACCGAGTCCAATTCCATCCTGTTCGACATGGCCCTGGCCATGTACCACCAAGAGCTGGGAATGCTCTACCGGACCAACTACGACTACTACGAGCTTGTGAAGATCCGGCAAGAGCTGATCGACGCCGGCTACATGCCAGAGGTCATCGACTCGCACGGCACCCTCCCGGACCCCGATCCGTACATGTGGGTCATCCGTGCCAAGCAGGGTCCGGACGTGCGCAAGCTGACCGCACTGTGCAACGAGAGGCACATGCACTCCGACAACGTGCTGGAGGCTTGGGAGTCGGCACGCTCATTCGGCACTATCGGCATGGACTGGACCACGTTGACCGAGGAGCAGTGCAAGGCTCTCGACGTCGAATGCACCAAGTGCAAGCAGGAACGCCTGGTCAATCTGTAGACCAGATCACATAAGCAAACACACAACCACAAGGAGTTACCATGAGCGACAACAAGCCTGACCTGACCAAGATCCTCGCGGCACTGAGTGCCTACCACGGGAAGCAGATCACGGTCGAAAATATCGAACCCGACAACGGGATCCAAGACCTGCTGGTTGACCTGGAGAACCTGGCTAAGGCCAGCGGCGCCCGGTTCGACACCCACGCCTCCCACGTCCACTACCTTGCAGAGCAGGGCTTGTGCATGGGCTGCGCTGCCAATCCGGAGACGGAAGAGGACTGGAGCTGGGGCACATGCGCCGGGAGCTACGAGCTGGAGGGCCAGTGCAAGCACGAGTTTGACGACATTAGCGAGGCTTCGGTGCGTTGGATCAACGCCGGCCTTGCTGAAGGCTACTCGGTCAAGACCACCTACGGCGTCAAGCACCCGAACGATGATCGGTTCACCTCTCAGAACCACGTCGAACCTGACCTGGCTTGGATGAACTCGTGAACGTCGAGGATCTTGCTCACGAGCTGAAGAACACTGTGGCCAGGGTTGCAACCCGGTACGCCGCGCAGCGGCCACAAGACCCGGAGGATTTCGTTGTCCTGCGGGGCAGCGTGGAGGCGCTTATCGAGCAGGCTGAGAAGCGTGTCCACTTCGGGACCACCGAGGAACCGGCCAAGGTTCGAGCTGACCAGCTTGTGCCTGGCGTCCGCATGGACGGCTACACGTTTGACGTCTCGTGGAGCGTCATCGTGGACAAGGTAGTCCCGCAGGACGATGGAACAGTGTGGGTCACGGCCTACAACTCCAGCGCGGGCAAGAACTACCCGGAGCGGGTATGGCGGGCTGACAAGCTGGTTGAGACGTGGGGCAAGCTGTGACGCCGGCCGCGCCAGCCTTCGAGTGGCGGCTAAAGAAACTGCCCAGCGGCAAGTATCAGGCGGTGCAAAACGGTGACGGTTTTAGGGAGTTCCCCGACCGTGCCGCTGCCGTGGAATACATTGAGTCTTGTGTCACCAAGTACGGCGACACCTTCAACCAAGGAGAGACAGCATGACACATGAGGAACAACTGCGGGCATGGGCCAAGGGCCTACTCACGCTGGAGGCCGGCACTGAGCTTCTGATCCGGGGATTCGGCGGTCAGTTCGCCAAGCCTGGCAACGCCTGGATCAGGGAGATGGACGACGGGGGAGGGTACTGGATCGACTTTGAGTCCATCCCCGAATGGGTCGGCGCAAAGTCTGGTGGTGAGCGCCGGTTCCTGACGTTCGCCGCGTCCATTGCTTCCAACACTCCGGTTGTGCTGGATGATGCTATTCCCGGACTGGACCGCAGAAATGTGGAGCTGATCCTTGCCGCCATCTGCCGGGCGTCTGGCTTTACCCAGCTCTACCCGTGGCCGGCATGAAAGGAACAGACCCCACTCCCCCGCAGCTACGGCTGCGGTACAGCAAGATTGGCCAGGAGAACCTGGAGTCGGCAGTGAAGCAACTCAGCGAGCAGGGTGTTGGGTCCGCGGATCTTGTGCGGTTCCGAGTCCTGGCCGATGAGCTGCGGTCCCCCGAATCCGGGCAGATCGAACCACTAACTCAGGCTGCCATGTCCATAGGCGCCGAGGTCCACTGGATCGACTAAAAAGCTTCCGCCTACAGCGGTAAGAGACTCATTGCGAGTCAAGTTCCACAACCACTACAACAACGTGAGAGGATGCTTCCAGCATCACTCCGCATTCACATACGAGGATCCGAATAATGACATACACCAAGTCCGCAACCACCCTTGCCCTGATCGGCCTGCTGGGGGTTTCCCTCTCAGCTTGTGGGGGCACCGCAGCATCGTCACCCACCGCTCCCACGGCTCAGGCTGTCACTGCCAGCCCCGCCGCTGCAGAATCCGGCAAGTCCCCTCGTGGGAACATCATCAAAGAGGTAGGCCAGGGCGCCGGGATCACTGACCCGACGCACGACAACAAAGAAGTGGTCAACTTCGTAGTCAACTCCATCAAGCCCGGCAAATGCACCGAGCAGTACGCCCAGGCGCCGAAGAACGGCAACATCGTTATCGTGGACGTCACGGTTGAAACCAAGCCCGAGCTGGCCGACGCCATCATGTCCTCATACCGCATGAGCGGCCACGACTGGAAGTTTGTCGCGGCCAATGGCACCACGTTCAACGGCAGCCTGGGAACCAGCTCCTTCGGTTGCCTGCCCGACGCGGCAACGTTCCCGAGCGCCGGCATGGGACCGGGCGAGAAGATCACGGCCAAGGTTGTACTCGACGTCCCCCAGCCGCACGGCATTCTGGTTCTCAAAGAACCGTTCAGCAACACTAACGGCTGGGAGTACAAGTTCTAATGACGGCAACACTCAATCGGCCGGCGACGGCCGGCGTGCCGGCTGCGCCTAAGAGGAAGCGCCGCTACCGAGTTCTCATCCTGACGGGAGTGGCCATAGTCGGCCTCCTGGTGGGTGCGCTACTCGGTAACGTTGCCGGCCGCGCCGCAGGTAAGGCGCCGTGCATTGAGGCGCTGGACCTTGCTGACAAGGGGTTCAGTGCCACGAGTGCCGCTGAATATCTCCGCACGATTGAGCCGAGGTACAACTACACCAAGGCTGTCGAAGCCTGCCGAGGGTAGCGCCAAAGACCGGGGACGTAGCCGCTTGATGTTATGGGGGGCGGCTACGTTCCCTTTTTGCTAGACTCCAAATACGTACATACGCGAAGTATCAAATACGTATCAATCAGTGAGAAAGGCCGTATCAAATGAGTGAGAAGATCGGGAAAGACCACCTCGACCTGCTGGTGACGGCGGCAATGTGCCTGTCACCCACCGAGAATCCGATACCGGACAGCACCATGGCTTTTGCCAAGGAGGTTGGTGAGGAACTGATCGACCAGAACCTCTACGCCGTCAACGGCCGGCCGGGGCGCAAGGAAGAGTACACCTGGGAGCCTGTGACCGAGTTCATGGACGAGTCAAAGGAGCTGGATCCCTGGGTGTGTCTGCAAACCCTGGCAGCCATCGAGTTCTACGAAAAGAACGCATCCGGCACGCCCCACTGGGCACGTAGCCGGCCGCACTGGCTCATGAGCCAACTGCGCAGCTCAATGGGGGCTGTGCTGGAGTATGAAAACTGGCCAACCCTCATGCAGACAAAGGGCTGGGCAGGCGTGGAGCTGTGCAACCCGGACAAGGAATGGACCCGCGCAGCGGGCTTCCGCAAGGGCTGGGAGTAGCAACACTGGGAGGGCCGGCAACGGCCCTCCCTTACTATTGGTGGGTGGATCGACTCCCCAGCAAGGGGCCTAACAGCCCATTCTCCAGCGGCACGAGAACACTACTGGCCCGCACATGCAGCCAATGTGGAGAGCTGGCGGACGGCGATAGCTTCCCCATCATCTCCGGTGTTGGAGCGCGACGTAAGGCCTGCCACAAGTGCGTGAACGCTAAGAAGAAACAGGACCGCGAGGAACGCGGCATCGGGCTCCCCGGAGCCCGCCCACCGGAGCGGCTGCAGACCAGCAAATATCGGCGGTGGACGGCAGAAGAGGACAACTACCTACGGGAGCATGTCCAGGACACGAGCTACGAGAACATGGCTGTCGCCCTGGGCCGGTCCCTCAACTCCATCTACACGCGCCGTGGCATCCTGGGCCTGGCGGCCGTCAGGAAGAGTCACCGCGTGGCTAAGCCATGGAGCATCGACGTCTAGGCGTTTTGCTCCAGGTTGATTGTCAAGCTAATATATTCAACACAACCACACAAACAAGGGGATATACCATGGGCGCTATGAAGGCCATCTACACTGACATTCAAGAGCTTCAGGCTAACGCTGCCGGCGACGAGGACTCCTTTATTTCCTACATCGAAGCCGCTGACTGGACCTCCCCAACGGAGAACGAAATTCGCCAGGCGAAGGCCTCGAAGCTGCTTGCGGAGCTGGATCCTACAGCACGGGCAGTGGCTCTCCGGGTGCTCGACACGGTTGGGATGCGGATATCTACGATAGACTTTCCTTTCAGGGCTGCGGGGAATACCTTTGGGGTGGAAGTGTCCGCAGCCTGATTTCAAGTTCATACACACACCCAACCACGAAGAGGTATCCACTTGTCTGTATCGAATCTCAAAGATATGAAGGTCACAGAGTTCAGCATTGATCCTGCGGTTCAACGCCAGCTCAACGAGCCCCGAGTTGCCAAGTTGGCCAAGGAGTTCAACCCACAAATGCTGGGCCTGTTCACGGCCTCCAAGCGTCTTGACGGCCGCTCCTACATCCTCGACGGACAGCACCGAATGGCCGCTGCGCGACGAGTCGATTATCAGGGGTACATTGCCACTCGACTCTACGAAAATCTCACCGTTGCCGAAGAGGCACGGCTGTTCCTCGACTTGAACGATACGAGGAAGGTCAACGCACTCGATAAGTTCCACGTCCGCGCCACCATGGGCGATCCTGGGGCTATCGCGTTGAAGAACGCACTGGAGGCTGTTGGGCTTCGAGTCTCCGGGCAGCACACGGGCGGTATGTTCGCCGCCATCGTCTCACTGGAGCGGGTCTACGCGGGGTTCATGACTCACGCATCCGAGCCGCGCATTGACCTGGTTGAAGCAGTTCTCCAGATCCTAACGAGGGCATACACTGCCAACGAGCGTGCAGCCTTCCAAGCGAACACCGTGCAGGGTGTGGGGCTCATCCTCCATATCTTCGGCAAGCGCGTCAATCCTGACGACTTGGTAGCGGCGCTTCGATCCGTGCCAGCAGAGGCACTAGCCATCAAGGGCAGGTCCACCAAAGACCTTGAAGGCGGCACTGGCGCACAAGGTGTTGCCAAGGTGCTGTTGAGCATCTACAACAAGGGCAAGTCCAGCCGGCGTCTGGAGTTCCACGAGTTCAACGACGGACTCGCCAAGCTTCGGAAGCTGGACTACCAGACCTACGAGCGGGCTAACCCGAAAGACAAGCAGGGCCGGCGCCCTGCCCGCAGCAAGATCCTGGCTGCATAGCAGTCCCCGTTGAGGCGCCCTGGCTTACGGGCCGGGGCGCTTTTTCGTACCCAAAGGAGGTGGTTATGGCCACACCAATAACTACCCGCATACCCGAAGAGGTTGTTGCCCGGATTGTCGAGCTTCGCCACGAGGGACTATCCGGCCGGCAAGTGGCCGAGCTGCTGGGCATCAGCCTGGGCAGCGTCAAGAAGTACAGCCCACCATCGGGCCAGCTCCGCAACAGGGCCCGGAACGCCAGGAACGACTGGCTGGAGCCCCACGACGAATACTGGGACGTTGTTCCCATCCCCTACTACCCTCCAGACCTCCCCGATATCGTGTGGGAGCCTCTGACGCCTTCCCAGCGGGAGTACGTCCGCGCCGAGCAGTTGCGGATCCTGTTCCCGTTTGCGAAGGTTTAGTTTTGCCTGTAATGTCAAGCGTATATATACGACCCAACGAAAGGTCACCCCATGGTTTTCATGACTGCCGGAATGCTCGATCACCGCAACATCGGTTCCAACATCACCATGCCGCATGATGGCGGCACCATCTCCGGTGCCCTGGCACTGGTGATTCAGGACGGCGCGGAGACTGAAATCCTCCTGGCGCACGACGACGCCAGCATTACCGTCCCCCGCGAAACCTCTGTTGATATCAGCCTCCCCACCACGGCCGCGTACACGCTTCACATGAAGAACGCTGTGGAGAACCTGCTCGCAGCACTCGGTGAGGGCCGCAGCCTGCGGGCTGTCGGCTAATGAGTGCGGGACTGGAGCTGCTACGGCTGAACGCTCCATGGGATCTGCCGGCCACGATCCACCCTGCGTCCCTGGTGGACGCCATTGACGAGGTAGCCGCCCGCTACCCGATGGCCCACACTGAGGGCCGGCAGAAAGATAACATCGTTGCTCGCGTTGCCGTGGAGCTGGGCTGCTCATGGGCAGAACTGCGCGACGTCGAGGATCTAACCACGGGCCTCAACGAGGCATACACGCCTGGTGCGCCGCTCCGGTTTGACGGGCTCGCACGCGAATACTGGTCACTGCTCGATGACCTGTCGGCCGCTGGCTGGCGCTGGGACAAGATTGCTGAACGCATCGACCACGAGTTCATTAACCATCTTTCCGAATCACCGTTCTAAACCCCTTCTTATGGCTGACCGCTTACGGGCATCAGCTGAAAGGCAAGCGTATATTTTGAAGCTCGCAACCCACGTCGAAGCGATCAACTGGAATCGTATCCAGGACGAAAAAGACGTAGACGTATGGAATCGCCTGGTCAACAACTTCTGGCTCCCGGAGAAGGTGCCGCTGTCCAATGACATTCCCTCCTGGGCAACCCTGACGCCGGAAGAACAGACCCTCACCATGCGGGTGTTTACCGGCCTCACGCTGCTGGACACCATCCAGGGCACCGTTGGTGCCGTCTCGCTCATCCCTGACGCGCTCACGCCCCATGAAGAGGCTGTTTACACCAACATTGCATTCATGGAGTCTGTCCACGCCAAGTCGTACAGCTCGATCTTCTCCACGCTGTGCAGCTCCAAGGAGATTGACGAAGCGTTCCGCTGGTCCGTGGAGAACAAGAACCTCCAGCGCAAGGCGCAGATTGTCAGCGACTACTACGCCGGCGACGATCCGTTGAAGCGTAAAGTGGCGTCAACGCTGCTGGAGAGCTTCCTGTTCTACTCGGGCTTCTACCTCCCGCTGTACTGGTCCTCCCACGCCAAGCTCACCAACACCGCCGACATGATCCGCCTGATTATCAAGGATGAGGCTGTCCACGGCTACTACATCGGCTACAAGTTCCAGAAGGGACTGGAGCTGGAGAGCGCAGAGCGCCGGCAGGAGTTGCAGGACTACACCTACGAGCTGCTTATGGAGCTGTACGAGAACGAGATTCAGTACACGCATGACCTGTACGACGGCGTGGGCCTGGCCGAGGACGTCAAGAAGTTCCTGCACTACAACGGCAACAAGGCGCTCATGAACCTGGGCTTTGATCCCCTGTTCTCGGCGTCCATCTGCGACGTCTCCCCCGCCATCCTGTCGGCCCTCTCCCCCGACGCCAACGAAAACCACGACTTCTTCAGTGGTTCCGGATCCTCCTATGTGATCGGTAAGGCCGTGGCCACCGAGTCAGAGGATTGGGATTTTTAGCTCTTTTTTTGACCTGATTGTCTAGCGTATATTTCTAAGGAATCCCCCGTATGACCACTGTTACGGCAGTAGCCGCTCCGGAATTTTCGAGCGACGTAAAAGTAGACCTCATAGACCACATGGGCAGTGAGGCCAGCATCGTCATGGCTGCCAGGGTTTCCACCCTGGGCTCCAAGGCTGAGGCTGCAGAATCCGCGGGCCTGCTCCGCTACCTGTACGACAACGGCCACGCCAGTCCGTTCGAGCACTGCGTGCTCACGTTCCGGGTTGAGGCTCCCATCTTCGTCACCCGCGAAATGCTGCGTCACAGGTTGAGCAGCTTCAATGAGGAAAGTGGCAGGTATTCGGAGCTGACCGGCAAGTTCTACCTCCCCTCCGAGGATCGCCCAATGGTTCAGGTGGGCAAGGTGGGCAAGTACGAGTTCACCAAGGGCTCCCCCGAGCAGCAGACTATCGCCCGCGACTCGATCCACTGGCTTAGCAGCCACGCATGGGTTGAGTACCGGGACATGCTGGACAACGGCATCTCCCGCGAGGTGGCACGCATGGTGCTCCCCGTGAATACGTACTCGACCATTTACTACACGGCCAACCTGCGCAGCATCTTGAACTTCCTGTCGCTGCGGGTGGACTGGGGACCGGACGCTACCTACCGTTCCAAGCCCCAGCACGAAATCGAGCTGGTGGCGCTGGAGATTGCAGCTCACGTCCAGCTCATGTACCCCACGGTCTTTGATCTGTTCCGCAAGAACGGATACGTAGCCGTATGACGTACCAGTACAACGCACAGGTTGTGCGCTGGGTAGATGGCGACACCGTGGAATTGGACGTCGATCTTGGCTTCCACCTCCGGTTCAAGGACCACTTCAGACTCCTGGGCGTGGACACGGCCGAGCGCGGGAAGCCTCTCGCGGCCGAGGCTAAAGCCCTCTCGATCAGCCTGGCGCCGGCAGGCGCCTCTGTCCGGATCAACACCACCAAGGGCGACAAGTACGGCAGGTATCTTACCGACGTAGTTACCGCTGCCGGCGAGAATGTGGCCGGCCAGCTCTTGAAGGCGGGGCTGGCAAACCCCTACTGGGGCGGCACCAAGATTGACTCCCTGGACGCCGGCAAAATAGCCATAGGGTCAATCACGTCCGACAAGATTGCAGCCAAGTCCATCACCCCGGACACGCTCATCCTGTGAGCCTCACCAAGGACATTGAAGAAGCCCTCTTCCGCAAGTACATGGTTGACCAGACCGGGTGGGTTGCTCTCCGTGAGGTGAGCATTGATGACCTGGCCGCAATGGGCGGAAAGGTTCTGACCAGGAGGGGCCGGCGTCGTGTAGCCGGCCCCACGGTTCGCCGGATCGACATGCTGCTTATCAAGACCTCGAAGCGTGGCGTGCGCGTCCCTTACGAGCGGATCGGCATGGAGATAAAGGTGAGCCGGGCGGACTTCCTGCGCGAGGTCCGGGATCCCGGCAAGCGTGCCGCCTGGCACTCCATGGTGCATCGGTTCGCCTACGTCGCGCCCAGGGGGCTCATCGACCCGAGCGAGGTTCCCGAGGGCTGCGGCCTGCTGGAGTACGACAGTACAGCCCTGTTCGGCACCCAGCGTTTGAAGTGGAAGGTGTTCTCCCCGTACCGGGCGGACCTGCCGGAATCCTTCGATGACCGCTGGGTTGTTTACCTTGCCGGCCGCGCTGCGCGGGCCGAGCTGAAGATTCGCCAGGCAATTGTCCAGACACCCTCTGGACGAAAGAGGAAAGCATGATGACCCTATCGGAGCAGTGCAGTTGCGGGGCAGCCATAGCCGTGCCCGTATTCGCGTACCCGCTCATCCACTCATTTACTCAAAGGCACAAGCACTGCATTACGCAGGCAAGTAGTGACGAGCTGGAGGAACCGGGCGGCGACGTATACACGCAGGCGGAACGTGCCGGCCAACACTCGCAGCATGAGCTGCAGATCGGATTCCAGAGGGAAGAACAATGGTAAGTTTCCGGGCAAACCCCAAGGCATTCGCCAACATGCTCCACAACGCGCTCACCATGGCCAAGGGCAAGAACCCCCGCCAGCCGCTCATCTACCTTCGGTACGGCTGGGACGCGGAGCGGGCCACCGGCCAGGCTACGGCCATGGGCATTTCCCAGTTCAGCGCCGGCCTTGACTGGATCGACGTCGAGAGCGGCGAAGAGGACGGCTACGCGGAGATTCGTCTCCTGGGCGTCAACACCGAAAAGACTGACCTGGTGGACGACTTGACCAAGCTGGCCAGCGCCATCCGTGCGACGTCGGCCGCCCGTGATGCCGTCGTTGGTGTCACCATCGACCACAAGCAGTCGATCACTGTCATGTACGGGGAAGAGCTGATTGGGGAGCTGGCGGACGCCGACGAATACGACCTAACAACGGGCATGGAGGGCCAGCCAGGCATGTTTGACCGGCTGGAGGATCTAATAGACCAGATCAACTCCATGGAGGCGCCCACGGCGCCGCTGGCGTTCAACCTGGATATCATCGGCCGCTGCAAGGATCTGAAGATTACTGGGATGCCGGGGGACTGGGGCGTTGTTGATCTTGCGAAGCATCCAACGAAGAACCTTGTCGGTGTCGCGGTGGGGCCGCGCTTCCGGGGCGTAGTCGGCTCCATAGACCGCGAGGGTTACGCTCAGGGCGGGCGGTGGCTCGATGGGCCGGGCGAGCCCTCTCACCTTTTGGGCTAGTCATCCAACCTGGCCCCGCCTAGCAGGCGCTCTATCAACCGTTCGGCGCGGTCGAAATCATCATCTTCGTCCATGGTGGGATAGGGCACTGCGGCGGGGTCACGGCGAATGTAGATCCCGGACCTGGTTGCGAAGCCACAGGTGCAGCACTGCTCCAGCACCGGCCGCGTTAGGCGCACAGCCTCGCGCACGGGATTCTCCCGCGTCCAGCACTTGTCGCACTGCGGCTGTGTCCAGCTCATTTCCCATCCTTCCCCGGCACGCGCAGCTCGTTAGCCATGCGCTTGTATTTGCCGCCCATGGCCCACAGCTTGTTAGCGTCGTCGTACTCCCCGAGGCCGCTAACCATATCCCCCATGCGGCTCATGAGGTGGGACAGCTCCCGGATGCGGCGGTAGCGGGCAAGGTTCTCATCGGGGACGTGCATCACGATTCCGGCCGGCGGTGCATCTGTCCGAGGGCATAGAGCAACTGCGACTCGTCGGCCAGGACTTCCATATCCGGCCCCTGCTCATCCATCTTGTCTTTGATGAACTGCGTTGCCGGCGACTCCGTGCCGAAGATGAACGCGCACAGCATGTGCCAGTTGGCCAGGGTGCTTGGCAGCCCCATTGACAGCATTTTCATATCGTGCCGAACCTTCCGAACTCGGGGAGGATGGGACTCCCGTCCGCCAAGCCCCACAGGTGCAGGGCGTAGCTGTGTAGGTTTACATGCTGGGAGGGCGGGGCGAACACCTGATAGGCGTAGCCATTGGGCCACACGGCCTTGTGGAGGTGGGTCAGCTCATCGTAGGTGGGCATTCGGCTCATCCAGCTAATCGAGGCGTGCAGCCACTCCTGCCCTGCCGGGGCGCCGATGCTGGTGAAGTCGGACGCGGTAACGATGATCCGCCCGTGCTCCTGAATGATGGTGTCAAAGCTCCAGCCGTCATCCCCGAAGGGCTCTGGCACTGTCCAGTAGGCGCGGCCGAGCCGCTTACGGATGGCCAGGGCGTCAATGTTGGTGGTCATGGCTTGCCGCCTTTGCGGATCAGCGGCTTAGCCCAGTAGGCGCGGCGGACGAATCCGCAGCGGGGGCAGACGGTATAGCTGGCATCCCAGTCCACCGTCATGTAGCAACCCTTCTTGCTCACGGCTTGCTGCCATGGCTGATGAGCTGCTTACGCCTGGGCATTTCCCGGATCATCTTCCGCACCACGGCGCAGATCCGGGCATGGCCGGCCTTTGCCTGGGCCTTGGTGCTGTAGCGGTCCATGATATCCAGTCCGCTCATGTCGCCATCCATGAACACCATCGTCTCGAAGATCAGTGGCGGGGAGTCTGGGCTAAAGCCATGGTTGAGCCCCAACCAGACGGTTGACACCCGGTAGACGTGGCCCCGGAGGTGCAGGTAGGTGTCCCCGATATGGCGGTCCATCCCGTAGGCCTCGGTCCAGCCCTCCATGGAGAGGGGCTTCCCGTTCATGTCGTAGTAGAAGGGCCGGCCCCAGTAGTCGAGGCGAATCTCCTTCATGAACCGCTCGCGCTCCGCGTGTGCGGCTACCTCCGCGCTCTCCGGTATGGCCATCAGTTGTCCTCGGGCTTGACCCAACCGGCGATCGGACGGGCTTTTGGCAAGCGTACCGGGACCGTGGGGATAGTCCCAGTGTGTAGCACCGGCTTGGTGCCGACGATGGTAACCAGCTCGTTGAGGTCATTGCTGTGCTCCGAGCACAGCGGGGCCACACATGCTTCATGCCCGTTGAAGATCGTCCACTTCAGCGCAGCGGGGTTGTCGCACCGCGCACACTTCTCCCTGTAAGGCACTGTATTTTGTCCGTTCCCATGGTTGTTGTATGTGGCATAAGTCTAATCACGCATCCCACAGGTGAACAATCGCCCCCCGCGACACGCTGGAACTGGACATGCTACCAATGGTGCAGGAATCCGAATCAAGGTGTTAGATGGACCCATGCCAAGGATTCATAAGGGTGACCGCGACCAGATGACGACCCGCCCCCCACGGGAGGTGGGCGAGCTTGTCCGCGCCAAGGCTAAGGAGGCCGGCGTTCCGGTCGGGGACATGATTGCTGCTATCCTTTCCGAATATGTGCAACTTTCCCATCTGTTGCCCATCCCCTCAACCATCACCCAGCAGGAGCTTGAACTACCCAGGACTGCATAGACAAAAGAAAGAGGCCCACCCGTTAGGGTGAGCCTCTTCAAGTTTCTCACTGGCCCGTATCCGCCAAGATCAGCCAGCGCATTCTCCGTGGAGTACCAACCCTTTGGAGTACCACCATCATACACACATGCCCTGATATTGCCATGTCCTCGACACGCGAGGATTATCCATGGACGTTAGAAAAACCTCGAGCTTTTTCAGGGGTACTAAACGCCACCTCACCTGCGGAAATACCCTGCTGGACTAGCCGAGAACAGTGCATGGCGGCAATTAACATTGCCCTGCTTAGCCCTGCCGGCATTGCTCTCCGACGCAAATACGAAGTGTCCCTCCGCATTGTCATGGCTGTTGCCAGGACCGATGCTGCCACCGCGGATTCCGGCACCGGCCGCAACGTGCAAACCTCCCACACGACCGGCGCTAGGCGCATGGCCTATGCCCTGGGTATCCCCCGGAGCGGCCGCACGTACCGTAAGGCGCGGGATATTATCCGGCTCCTGGGCTTCATGGTGGTCATTGATGAGGGCCGCTACCTCACCAAGACGGAACGGCTGGAGGCTGCCCTAAAGGCAGACCCCAACAGTCGTCGGCCGGCGCAGCGCCGCAAGGCTTCTACCCGCGTATTCACAATGAACCAACAGCTTGTGGAAAAAATCGGCCATCTACCTCGTAGAGGTTCTACGACCTCTAATCTCACCTCTGGTTCTACTAACCAGAAACGCGCTAAAGCGCGTCGGGCTTCGCCCAAGCCGACGAAATGGGAGCTACCGCTCCAGCGACTCGCTGGCAAGCTCGTCAACGAGGTAACTTTCCTCCGGTCAGTCCACCCCAGGGACATTTGCCGTGGACTCGACGCGGCCGGCATCTCGGCCGACTGGTGGACTCCCCACGATGTAGCCAGGGCAATGTACGCCACGGTGACGGGCCAGCGCTGGACGGCGCCGGCAGAGCTAAGCAACCCTGTAGGGTACTTCCGCTACCTGCTCTCCACCATCACGCCCGAGGGCGTCAGGGCCCACGTTGAGCGCAAGCAGAAGGCCGCTGCAGACAGGCAGGAACGCCTGGCATCTGCGGTGGCGGCCAAGCCGCTGACACCCACCATTATCAGCCCCAGCGTGATTGAGCGACTTCGCGCCGCGCTGCGGGGAAAGACGATAATGGACTCACCACAACCAATTGAGGTGAACGACCATGCCAGCGCCTAAAGGTGACGAATACTGGGCCAGGTGGGCTCATGGCTACTGCCAGGTGGCCATGGTGTCACGTCGGCCGGCAGCGGACTACGGGGCCATTGTGGACATGAAACCCAAGACCGTCTCCATGACGGTCAAGCGTCTCCGGGAGAGCGGGATCCTGGTCCCGAAAAGCCAGGGCAACCACCTGACGCCAAGAGCCTTGACGGCACTGAAGGCAACCGAGAATGGCTATGTCGCCTTCGAGCTGCTTATCAGGGCCGAGACAAAGACCAAGGCCTTAGCCCAGGTGTGGGACGTCATCTCTCAACTGGAACACTGGGATCCCCGGACGGGGGAACCGTTCCGGCTGAAGCAGCCGAACGAGATACGGGTGGACGGTTAAAACCCGAACGCCCCACCGGGATGCTGGCAGGGCGTTCAAGCTTGGTGGGCGCATACATCGCCCGATGGAGTCCACAACCACGAGGATACCTGTCGATAGTCTACACCGGGCCGGCGTGGCAGGGCCACCGAGTAAAGAAGTATCGCCTTACGTAATTAGTTGAGTGCTTAGGTACTTCCGCCTTTACTTACGCACTCACATACGCTAAGCTCATCTCATGACGAAAATCATCGCCGTAGTGAACCTCAAAGGTGGCACCGGCAAGACCACAACCACTGCCCATCTCGCCCACGCTTACCGCAAGCTGGGGCTCAACGTTCTTGTAGTAGACGCAGACACACAGCAGTCAACGGCCGATTGGTCCGTAAAGGGATCCTGGGAAATCCCGGTCATTAGCAAGGTTGCTCCCAAGCTCCACATGCTTTTGCCTGGCATCATCGGCACTCGGTTCGACGTCGTTATCATCGACACCCCCGGCCGCTCGGACGGCACAGCCGCCGACGAGTCCGAGGCAGAGCGGCAAAGGGCCGCAGCGGTCAAGGGCATTGTGTGGGGCGCTATCCGCGCCGCTGACTTTGTTCTCGTGCCGGTGGCACCAACCGCACTGGAGGCGCCCAAGGTGCCGGCCACGTTTGACCTCATCGAAGAGGCCGCAGCTCTCCGCGACGATCCTCTCCCCTGGGCTGTCTTGTTCAACAGGACTACCTACAACGCCAGCTCAACGAAGGTGTGGGAGCAGAAGATCACGAAGCAGGGCGGCAAGGTACTGACGACCAAGATTGGTCGGAGGGAAGCTATCGCGCAGGGGGCATTCTTCGAGGTCACTGATCTTTATGACCACGATCAGGTGGTAATTGAGATGGAACGTATTGAAGCTTCAATGAAAGTAGGGAACTGATAATGGCACGCAGAGCACTCACAATTGACGACGTTGACGACGCCGAGAATATGGCTGGGGTAAAGTTCGTACCAAACGCAGCGCCGATCCATAAGCGCGTTCGTCTAAGCGTGGACATTGATCCGGAGCCCTACCGGAACCTTGTCGCTTTTTGCCAAGACGTCGCACTGAAGCTCGGCCGCGCCCGGATCAACCATGTTGCGGTGCTCCGGGAAGTGATTGTTGAACTTCTGTCCGACAAGGGTTTGCAGACGCGGGTCATCAACCGCGTCAACGACACCCTGACCGAGTTGGACAGGCTGAAGGCAAAGTAAAGTCGCAGGGCATACCTAGCAGGCAGTGAAGGTATGTAACGGATAGATGAAGGTTGAGTCGTGCAGACAGATCGTTTACCATTGAAAACGTGCTTGTCATTCACGGACCCGGCCCGCTGCCAACGAGATTAATTCGGGGAGAGTAGATATGCCAGCACCACGCAAGTTGCCAGACAACACCACGCTTAGACAGCTCCGCGCTCAGAAGTGGAAGCTGAAGGATATCGCCAGGGAGTACGGCGTGACCGAGGCTGCGGTGTGGAAGGCCCTAGAAAGGGCCGGCTTCACAGACCGCAAGGAAACATACCGGGACATTCTCCCGTGGGACATAGATACACGTCACCGCTCAACGGCCGTCACTCAGCGGATCCGCGCTCTCATGCGCCGGAACCGTGGGGTAACCCTGTCTCCATCGGAAGAACACCTCCTAAACACCTGGCTGCAGGCCATGGAAAACAATGGCGTGGTGCTGGACTATCACCCGGACGCACCGGAGAACGACGCCAGCCGGATCGGTGGCTTCTTCTACACTCCGAGGCTGCCCGAGGACGGCGACGGCTTTATCCGGATGCCCAAGGAGCAGCCCAAGCCTGACCTCCTGGCCGACCCGGATCCGGAGCCAGAGCCGGCCAAAACCATAGTGATACCAGACGATGTGAGCGAGATCACGCGGCTACCGTTCAGTAACCTCACCTGAGCGCGTAACTTTTTCGGACTGCTGGTATTCTGTAACCACTACACCGAAGGTTCAGAAGAGGGCGCGGGCGCAAGTGAACACCGCGCCCTTTTTCTGCCCCCGAAGGTTCAGTCGTATATATACGGCTAGTACAATCATCATGGTTTGCATCACGGGTCCGTGCTGCCATTTTTAGAGGAACACACATGGAACAGCTCGCTACTTTTGAAATCCCTGTCGCCGTTGACGAGGAAGATTTCAAAGTCCTGTACGACGCCGGCAACGTCGTCGTCGTCCAGATGAACGGTGTCCATGTGGCACAGATCCAAAGCCCGATTGACCTGGGGGAACTCAGTTGGGATCTTGCGGCCGAGGGCTACGTTGCCCAGGAGATTATCGGCTTCGAGGACGGCATCATTGAAATGCTGCTGCGCCCGCTGGCCGCTACCCCCGACCACGTTTCCGACCAGGAGAAGAAGATCATGAGCGATATCAACCGTCTCGTGCAGGAGAGAGAGAGCATGTATGCCTGAGCTTGAAGGACAGACGTCCATCAATGACTACGTGGGGAACACGCCGGCCACCGTGCCGGTGGACGTAAGGGAGCCCACGGACGCCGAGATTGAAGCGTTCTTTGCCGGCGAGGCCGGCGAGGATGCGGGGGTGCCTGGCTTACTCCCGCCCAGTACGCTGGGCACGGCTGTACTTGTCGGGCAGTTCGAGGACGGATCCCCCCAGTGGCATGAAGCCCGCACAAAGGGGATCGGCGGCTCCGAGATTGCCTCCATACTGGGGATCAACAACTTCACCTCCCGGTACGTCCTGTGGATGCAGAAGGCGGGGATCATCCCCCGCAACAATGACTACAATCCGTTGTTTGACTGGGGTCACAGGCTGGAGCCCGTGATCGCACAGAAGTTCGCTGAGGCTCACCCGGAGTACGATGTGCTGCCGGGTGGGTCTTGGCGGAACAAGGACCGCAGCTACCAGCTCGCAAACCCTGATGGCCTCCTGGTCAGCACGGAGACGGGCGAGTACGAGGTTCTGGAAATCAAAACCTCCATGACCGGCGTTGGCTGGGGCCCCGGCCCCAACGACATTCCGGCCAAGTACGTTGCGCAAGTACGTTGGTACTTAGATACGTTCGGCTTCACGTCGGCGTGGATCGTTGTCCTCATTGGCCTGGGCGACTACCGCGAGTACCGTATCTACGCGGACCCGGCCAAGACTGCGGAGATGCACGACGCCGCTGCGGCGTTCACCTACTCGCTTCAGACCAACACCCCACCACCCATCGACGGTGGCGAGGACACGTACAACTTCATCCGTTCCCGCAACCTGTCCATCGTGGCCAAGGGCGAGGGCTCCAAGGTGGAGCTGGACGCCGAGCTGGCGCAGCTCGTGGCCGACAGCAAGGCCAACCTGGCGCACGCGGAATCCGAGATGCTGCGGGCCAAGGGTCACCTCCTGGCACACATGGGCACAGCCAAGACTGCCGAGCACGCCGGCAAGGTTGTTGCTGCCCGCCAGGCCAAGGGTGAAGGTGCAGTACCCTTCGTCGTCTTGAAGTAGCTGAAGGTTCATTTTTTTTGATTTGATTGTCCAGCGTATATGTGTGTATTGTAGTAACCGCGCTCCCCACGGGGAGCAGCTTGACGTTCGGCCCAGTCTTTTGAGCTGAATGTCAAGCGTATATATCAGAGGCCTTACGGGGCAGATCGAAGGAGAGTCCTTGACTCAGGAATACAAGTACCGCGCCACGCTGAAGGCTGGCACCGGCTTTGACGCACCGTGGCTGACCATGGCCAGTGATGACCTGGCAGAGCTGGAGCTTGCAGCCCAGCAGCTCGAACGCAATACGACGTTCGCAACCCTCGGCCGACTGGCCAAGAACTTTGCCGGCCAGTTCAACCTGGGCGCCGGCCTCGGCGCTACCAGCATGAACGCTCCCCAGGACGCGCCGGCCCCGGCTTACGGCGGCGGCACCATGGCTGCAGCCGTCCCGGCTGTCCAGTACACCCCCGCTCCCCCGGTTGCTGCCGCTGCGCCGGCCGGTGTTCCGCTGGTGCTGGGTATCCCCGCCAAGTGGATTGATAAGGGCTCCTGGAAGGCATGGGCGGATCCCCGCTCACAGGCCGAGACGGGCAACGACAAGCTCAAAACGGATGACGAGAACCACCCCGGCATTGCCGGTGGGACTCACAAATTCTGGCGCTTTGTACGCTAAGTAACCGCTCCACCCCATCCTGAAAGTGAAGAATGCTACGGCTATCGCAAGCACGGCGTAAGGACTCCAACGCCGGGGAACCAATCCAGAATCCGTTCTCGATTATCCACACAACGGAGTCCCACCTTCGGCGCGGTCAATTGTCCATTATTGCGGGCGGTCCCGGAACCGGAAAGACGGCTGTTCTTCACAACATTATTCAGCGGGGCAACGGCCAAGAAGGGGACGGCAAGAAGGTAAATACCTGCTTGTATTTCTCGGCCGACTCGGACGCCATGACGATCTTCAAGCGGGCAGTCTCCATCGAAACAGGGTGGGAACAGTCCGAGGTGGAACGCCTCATACGTGAGGGCCGGCAGGCTGAGATGGACGCCATTGTTGACCAGGCGGCAAGCCACTTCGAGTGGAGCTTCATGTCGTCGCCTAGTGACGAGGACGTACATACGCAAGTACAGGCTTACTTGACTAAGTACGGCGCGATGCCAGAAATTATTGCGCTCGATAACCTCAAAAATCTGTATGCAGGCGGGGGCGGGGAGTTTGAAGCCTTGGAAGGGAATTGCGAATTTTTGCATGAGCTGGCGAAAGAAACCGGCGCCGCAGTAATTGCCCTCCACCATGTGACCGGCGAGAACGAGGACGGAATGAAACCCATCCCACTCTCCGGGCTACGTGGCAAGATTTCAAAAACCCCGGCCTGCGTCTGGACCCTGCACCGTTCCGAAACTCACCTGAACATTTCTCCGGTGAAGAATCGAAATGGTAAAGCCCAGGCGTCCGGAACATGGACGCTGCCAATCCTGGCAGACCTTGGCAGGATGCAGTACGCGGGATGAAAAACGACTACGTGATCGTAGGCGACGAAGTGCTGGTGGACGTGGGTAAGGGCCGCACAATGGTCATCGACCTGGCGGACCTTCCCACCATCCAGCAGACCACGGAACGTATCTCATCCTCCATGGACGCCCGAGAGCGAACCGCCTACGCCTTTATCAGGCACTCCCTCACTGAGGGAGGTAGCCGGAAGGTTCACCGGCTCATTCTGGACGCGCCCAGGGGAACCATTGTGGATCACATTGACCACGACGGACTGAACAACAAGCGCTCCAATCTGCGCCTGGTCACCCAGTCACAGAACCAGCAGAACCGCCCGAAGGCTAACCGCAACTCCAAGTCAGGGGTGCGGGGCGTCTACTTCCACACGAGGCGCCGCAAGTGGGTGGCTACGGTCAACCAGCCCCGCGAGGGGCAGCGGCCCAAGCTCCTGTGGCTGGGGCAGTTCGACACGCTGGAAGCCGCTGCGGCTGCGGCCGTCGAGGGCAGGGCCCTCTACATGACTCACTCAAACGAGAAGGACTTGCAGCATGTCGGTTAGGTACTTCGAGCGCGAGGTCATCCACGAGTTTCACGCTGACGGACCCGTGCGGCTGTGCCGCATGGTGTTCACCGAGTGGGAGCTGAGGGCCATCAACGTCATGCTTACGGCCAGCCTAGGCACCGTGGGCTACAGCTTCACCTCCAAGACGATTGCCCAGGAGTTCGCTAAGGCGTGGCTGGAGACTGCCAATGCCCAGGACTAACGCAAGCGCAAAGCAGGCCGGCAGCAGGTTTGAGAGGACCACTGCCGACTATCTGAGGGACAACCTCTCGGAGTTCATTGATCGGAAGGTTCGTACTGGTGCCAAAGATACTGGGGATATTTCCAACGTCAGGACGGCATCGGGCCGACGTGTCGCGGTCGAGTGCAAAGACTATGGGGGCCGGCTCAGCCTCCCGGAATGGATTCGGGAAGCGGAGACGGAGCGCGTCAACGACGGAGCCGACGTCGGGCTTGTGGTGGCTAAACGACGAGGAACAGCCAAGCCAGGAGAACAGTGGGTCATTCTCACTGTCGATGGACTCATTGAACTACTACGCGGATAGCGAGAACAACTGATGGACGACTTCTTGAACGAAACCGTAGAGCTGACCTTGAAGGTAAGCGAGCTGGTGGACCTTATCGAGACTGGCGCTGTTGCTCAGGCCTGTGCCAGCTATGAGCCGGCCATCATTCCGGAACTGCGGCGGCTCTTTACAGAGCTTGCCAGGGGGCTTGATGAAGCAGTCTACGAAGTTTAGCCTCCGGCCGGTACTGGAGTATTACGGGGCCGATCATCTGCCCCTACAGCGCGGCGGCTGGGTAAAGATCCGCTGCGTGATTCACGACGACTCGAACGCGAGTGCGTCATTCAACGAAGAAAAAGGCCAGTTCCGCTGCTTCGCCTGCTCCTTCTTTGGAGACGCACTGGACCTGATCCAGAACAAAGAAGGTGTTGATTACGGTGGCTCTGTCCAACGCGCAGAAGAACTCACTGGAGAAAAGGGTGGCGGCCTATCACAGCCAGTTGTTCCTGGACGATACCGGCCTGCTCGACTATCTGATAGACGACCGGGGGCTAGAGCCCGAGACGCTAAGCCAGTTCCAACTGGGGGCCGTCGTCCACCCCGAAGCCTCCGATGAGCCAGCACTAGGCAAGATTTCCATTCCCTACCTGACCATGAACGGCCCCGTATCCCTACGGTTCCGCCGTGGGCCGGAAGGTGAAGGGCCGAAGTATTGGCAGCCTGTCGGGACCAACATCACCATGTTCAACGTCAATGAGCTGGTGAAGCATCAGCGCTGGATCGCTGTGTGTGAGGGAGAAATCGACTGCATCACAGCAGTACAGGCGGGGATCCCCGCTGTTGGTATTCCGGGCGTCAATGCCTGGAAGGACCACTACCCCACCCTGTTTGAAGGGTATGAGCGGGTCATCATCCTGGCCGATAACGACGACAAGGGCCAGGGGGAAGAGTTTGCAAAGAAGGTGGCCGGCGAGGTTCCGAACCCGGCAATTATCAAACTCCCCGATGGGGAGGACGTCAATTCGTTCTATGTCAAGCACGGAGCCAAAGAGCTTCGCGCCTTGCTGAAGTTGAAGTAGGAGAAATGGAAAGCTTCGCAAAGGGTGACCGGGTAGCGCTCAAAGAGCCGCTTGGCCCGCTCACCGATAAGGACTTTGGCCTGGTGGTCGAGGTCTACCCGAGGAACGAAACGCCTGACGGCGCGGTTGTGGGCTCCAAGGATTTCGACATGTGGGGCGAGCAAACGTTGTTCGACTACGGCGTTGTGTTCCCGCGCCTCCGCGGATTCCAGAGCGACTACACCGAGGGGCCATGGATCACTGACAAGGTGGACCTGTCCCAGTTCCATGCTGGCGACGTCATTCCCCTGGCACACGATGAGCTGAACTTCATCGACTCCGAGCTGCGGGGGGCCATCAAGTGATCGTTGTTGGACTCACAGGCGGGGCCGGCGTTGGTAAGGACACCGTTGCTGACTACCTTGTGAACCGCTGGGGCTACGAGAAGCTGTCCCTTGCGGCACCGCTGAAGCACGTACTCCTGCAGCAGGATCCGATTATCGGAATGGACCTCTACTTTCCGGGTATGCCGCTTCACCTTAGCCAGGCACTAAAGCTCTATGGCGGTGAGGATGGCGTCAAGAAGTTGTTTCCCCTCTACCGCCGCTACCTCCAGCGCCTAGGCACTGAGGGTATCCGGGAGCTTGATCCTGACTTTTGGATCAATGCCGCACGTAAGTCCTTGACTAATCAAGCAGGTAAGTACGTATTCACTGACGTAAGGTTCCCGAACGAGGCCGAGTTCATTGGCGACTGCCGGGGATCCCTGTGGCAGATCGACGGCCCGCGACGTCGGGACGGCGGCGCCCACGTCTCCGAGGATTGGGCCGGCCGCTTGGGCGAGGCGTTCTACGTCGCCAATAGCGGCAGCATTGACAAGCTCTACACCGAGGTTGATTACGTCCTGGGCTTGATGAACTGGAAGTGGAAGGTGAGCGCAGCGTGAGTCTCGATGCACTACTCACCAAGGGCAAGCCCAGCGG
>Ga0207683_10001332_pt1 | contig 22266 bp, 15 predicted proteins | sample KBSM73metaG_FD_184333 | JGI IMG/M metagenome (GOLD analysis project Ga0207683, IMG submission 184333) | Miscanthus rhizosphere microbial communities from Kellogg Biological Station, Michigan, USA - KBS M7-3 metaG (SPAdes) (version 2) | ecosystem: Host-associated > Plants > Roots > Rhizosphere >... | reverse complement strand
CCCTTCTGGCGGGCGACAAGGTCCTGCTGGAGCAGGAATATTATTCCGTCGGCGGCGGCTTCATCGAATGGAAGGGCTACCAGCCGCCCAAGAAGAATCCGCCCAAATACCCCTATTCGAACATGTCGCAGATCCTGGAGCACCTCGATCGAGACAAGATTACGCTCGCTGAGCTCGCTTACGCCAACGAGCTTTCCATTTCCGGCCGCAACAAGGCGGAGATCGACGCCTTCCTGGACAAGATCCTCGGGGCGATGCGCGCGACGGTCAAGACCGGTCTCAACGCTCCTGTCGGAACACTGCCCGGACCAATCAAGCTAAAGACAATGGCCGGCGATGTTTATCGGAATGCGAAGTCGATCCAGGAACCGGCTCGAAGGGCAATCGGGATGGTCTCGGCAGCGGCGCTTGCTGGATCGGAAGAGAATGCACGTGGTCACCTGGTGATCACCGCCCCCACCGGCGGATCGGCGGGCGTCATGCCGGCGGTGATCTATTCGCTCGATGCCGAAGGCGCCAAAATGCCGGACCAAAAGCTGCGTGAAGCGCTGCTTGCGGGGGCGATCGTCGGCTATCTCTGTAAGCATAACGCAACGCTTGCGGCCGCCGAGGGCGGTTGCCAGGCCGAGATCGGCGTTGCGTCCGCAATGGGAGCGGCGGCCATCGCGCAAGCGCACGATGCGCCTCCCATCATCGCTGCCAACGGTGCCGCCTCTGCGCTGGAGCACCATCTCGGAATGACTTGCGATCCCGTCGCCGGCTTCGTGCAAGTGCCTTGCATTGAACGCTGCGCTTTCGGCGCGGTCAAATCGTGGACTGGTTATCTGATCGCTAGCAACGAGGTTCCCGCCAACCACCGCGTCGACCTCGACGCGGTGATCACGGCGATGGCCGAGACCGCACGGGATATGCACCCGAAATACAAGGAGACGTCGGAAGCCGGGTTGGCGAAATCCCTCGTACTCTGTTGAGGCTGAATGGCCGAGACAGATCAGCAGCCGGCAACCGCGACGGCGACCAAGATCGTCGTCGCAGCATGGTTCCTGACCTCGATCTTCTATTTCTACCAATATGCAATGCGCTCTGCACCGGCGGTCATGGTTCCGGAGCTGACTGCCGCATTTGGGCTCAGCGCCGTTGGCGTCGCGTCGCTGATCGGCCTTTTCTATTATGGCTACGCACCGTTCAGCCTCGTCGCGGGCGTGGCAATGGACCAGCTTGGGCCGCGGAAGGTCGTGCCGCTCGGAGCGGCGACGGTCGCCGTTGGATCGATCTTGTTTTCGACCGCCGACCCGACGCTGGCGAGCATAGGACGGTTCATGCAAGGCGCCGGCGGGGTGTTCGCGCTGATCGGCGCAGTCTTCCTGGTGACCAGCTACATGCCCGCATCGCGCGCAGCGACGATGATCGGAGCCACGCAAATGTTCGGCATGGCGGGCGGATCGGCGGGCCAGTTCGCCGTCGGCCCACTCATTTCCTCGGGCGTCGCCTGGGACCGATTCTGGCTGGCAATGGGGGTGGTCGGAATCCCGATCGCTGTCCTGCTGCTGTTCCTGATCCCCAAGCGCCAGCAATCTGCAGGGGGCGGCCCCAAGGCGGGCCTCGGTCCGGCGGTGCGCGCCATGGGCGCCGTATTCGTGAATCCTCAGTCGATCTTGTGCGGCCTGATCGCAGGGCTGTTCTTCATTCCGACCACGATCTTCGACATGGTCTGGGGCGTTCGATACCTGCAGGAAGCGCATGACGTTCCCTATTCTATCGCGGTCCTGCGATCGGCCTCGGTTCCTTTCGGCTGGATCATCGGTTGCCCACTGCTCGGCTGGCTGAGCGACCGGATCGGGCGCCGCAAGCCGGTGATCGTTGGCGCGGGACTGGTCCTGATCGGATGCCTGGCACTGATTCTGTTCGTGCCTGCCGGCACCTTCCCGACCTACAGCCTCGGACTGTTGGCCGGTATCGCCTCAGGCGCGGCGATGATCCCTTATACCGTCATCAAGGAAGCCAATCGTCCAGAGCATGCGGGGACGGCGACCGGAGTGGTCAACTTCCTCAATTTCTCGACGACGGCTGTGCTCGGTCCAATATTTGCAGGTCGACTGATGGCCGCGAGCCAAGGCGGCGAGCGCGAGATCGCGCATTACCAAATGACCTTCACGCCTTTGCTCTACGGCGTCGGCCTTGCGGTCCTGCTGACGCTCCTTCTTCGGGAAACCGGTCCCAAAGCGCGCGCCAAGGCAGCAGCGCCAATTCCAACGCTCGTTATCCCCTGACCCCAGCAACGGAGACTTCGCATGTCCACCACCCTTCTCGAGCCGAAGTCGAAGTCCAAGGGGCGCGCGCGTGAGGAATTCAAGCAAGGGCTGTGGGGCAAGGAAATCAATGTCCGTCACTTCATCCAGCAGAATTACGAGCCTTATTATGGCGACGGCAGCTTTCTCGCCGGCCCGACTAAGCGAACGCTGGGAATCTGGAAGAAGCTGACCGATCTTTTCGTCGAAGAGCGCAAGAAAGGCGTCCTCGACGTTTCGCAAATCCCAAGCTCGATCACTGCTCACAAGCCGGGCTACATCGACAAGGACCATGAGCTGATCGTCGGACTTCAGACCGACGCTCCGCTGAAGCGCGCGATCATGCCCAACGGCGGTCTCAGGATGGTGACGACGTCACTCAAGGCATATGGCTTCGAACCCGACCCGAACGTGGTCGAGATCTTCACAAAGTACCGCAAGACCCACAACGAGGGCGTTTTCGACGCCTACACGGCAGACGTCCGGAAATGCCGCAGCTCTCACGTGCTGACCGGCCTGCCTGATGCTTATGGACGCGGCCGCATCATCGGCGATTATCGCCGCGTCCCGCTCTATGGCGTCGATCGCCTGGTCGAGCACAAGAAGGCAGAGAAGGATGCGCTCGACGGTCAATGGTCGACGGAATCGATCCTGCGCGATCGGGAAGAACTGGCCGAGCAAATCCGGGCGCTAGGCGAGCTCAAGGAAATGGCCGCCAAATATGGCTTCAACATCTCGGGACCCGCCGCGAGCGCCAAGGAAGCGGTCCAGTGGCTCTATTTCGCCTATCTCGCGAGCGTGAAGGAGCAGAACGGCGCGGCCATGTCGCTCGGCCGGGTGTCGACATTCCTCGACATCTACTTCGAGCGCGATCTCGCTGCGGGCGCAATCACCGAGGAAGAAGCGCAGGAGATCATCGACGACTTCGTCATCAAGCTCCGGATCGTGCGCTTCCTACGTACGCCGGAATATGACGATCTGTTCGCCGGGGATCCGACCTGGGTCACCGAGTCCATCGCAGGCATGGGCGACGATGGCCGTCCACTGGTGACCAAGACCAGCTTCCGCTTCCTTCAAACGCTCTACAATCTCGGGCCGGCCCCGGAGCCCAACCTCACCATCTGGTATTCCCCGCAGCTACCGGAACCATTCCGCCGGTTCGCAGCTAAGGTCGCCATCGACACCAGCTCGATCCAGTTCGAGAATGACGAGATCATGCGCATGGCGTGGGGCGACGACGGCGCAATCGCATGTTGCGTCTCCCCGATGGCCGTCGGCAAGCAGATGCAGTTCTTCGGTGCCCGTGCGAACCTCGCAAAGTGCCTGCTGTATGCGATCAACGGCGGGCGGGACGAGGTCAGCGGCGAACAGGTCGCGCCTAAGACGGATCCGGTCCAGGGCGAATATCTCGAGTTTGACGACGTGCTCGAGCGTTTCGAAACAATGATGGACTGGCTCGCCGGCGTTTACGTAAGCGCGATGAACGCCATCCATTATTCGCACGACAAATATGCCTATGAGCGGATCGAAATGGCGCTCCACGATTACGCGCCGATCCGAACCATGGCGTTCGGCATCGCCGGCATGTCGGTCGTGGCCGACAGTTTTTCGGCGATCAAATATGCCAAGGTGAAGGTCGTTCGCGACAATACCGGGCTAATCGTCGACTACGAAACCGAAGGCGATTTCCCGCTGTTCGGGAACAACGACAACCGCGTCGATTTCATGGCGTCCTGGATCGTCAGCACGATGATGCAGAAGCTCCGCAAATACCCGACCTATCGGAATGCGCTCCACACGCAGTCGGTACTGACCATCACGTCGAACGTCGTCTACGGAAAGGCGACCGGCAACACGCCCGACGGCCGGCGCAAGGGCGAGCCATTCGCGCCGGGCGCCAATCCGATGCATGGGCGTGACACCCATGGAATCCAGGCGTCGGCGGCGTCGGTCGCCAAGATCCCCTATCGCGATGCTCAGGACGGAATCTCGCTGACGACGACGCTCGTTCCGACCGGGCTCGGGCGCACGGAAGAAGACCGGATCACAAACCTGACCTCGATCCTCGACCGCTTCTTTGGAGTCACCGGTTTCCACATGAACATCAATGTCCTCAATCGCGAGACCTTGATGGATGCGATGGACCATCCGGAGAAATATCCGAGCCTTACGATCCGCGTGTCCGGCTATGCAGTGAATTTCGTGCGGCTGACCCGTGAACAGCAGATGGACGTCATCAACCGAACGTTCCACGGAGAGTGACATGGAGACCGTGCAGGCTCCCCTGCCAACGCCCGAGACTGTCTCGCTCGAGGCGAAGTCCCCGTTCGAAATGCGGGTTCATCTCGGCGAGAACGTACCAGATACCGACGTCAAATCGGCGCTGAAAACCGGCGATCTCGGCTTCCTCCATTCGTTCACGACGGGGTCAGCGGTCGATGGACCCGGAATCAGGCTCGTCGCGTGGACCACGGCATGCATGTTCCGCTGCCGCTATTGCCACAATCCGGATACCTGGACCCTGACGAACGGGATTCCAGTCCCGCTCAATCGCGCGATTGAAGAAGTCCAGAAATATGCGAACGGCCTCAAAGCCATGAACGGCGGCTTCACCCTGTCGGGCGGCGAGCCGCTGATGCAGGACCGCTTCGCGGCTCGGCTATTCGACGCGGTGAAACGAATGGGCGTACACACCGCTATCGAGACGAACGGCTATTACGCCGAACGTCTTTCGGACGAGGAGATCCGGAACATCGATCTCGTGATTCTCGACATGAAGGCGTTCACTCGCAGCCAACACGAACTGGTCACCGGCGGAATGCACAACGAGGATATTCTCGAGTTCTGCAAGCGTCTTGCGGAGCTCAAACGCCCGATGTGGCTGCGGTACGTGCTCGTACCGGGCCTCACCGATATCCCCCAGGAAATGAAAGCGGTGGCCGACTTCGGCGCGTCGCTGGGCGTGGTGGAACGCGCCGAGATTCTCCCTTTTCACCAGATGGGCCGGTACAAGTGGGAAAACCTCAAGCTTAACTACACGCTCGAGAACACCGAAGGACCGACGAACGAAGGCGTCGCCGAGGCCATCGCAATCTTCCGCGAAGCGGGGCTGAACGCCGACTAGCGTCTTGTGGCCTCCGCACTTGTTACTGCCGTATCTCAGGGTTCCCCTGAATTCACGCCTTCCGTGCGCTGATCATAGTCGTTGTCGGCACCGCAACGGAGCAGGGGTAGGGCCATGGTACGCGCAAAACTGATCGCGTCATCTTTGGTTGTGATCGCATCGCCAGCGCTTGCCGCCGGATCGGGGTCCGCGATTGTTGCGGGGGCTGCTGATGCCGCTGCTGCGGTGGCCTCGCAACCCGTCCAGCTCACCGCCGAGGAGCGCGCTCAGGCGCTTCAGGAGCTTCAGGACCTGAAGTCGCGCATAAGCGCAATCGAGAACAGGCTTGGCGTCACTCCACCCGCGCCGGTTCAATATACGCCACCGTCCGAGAAAGCGGCGAGAGACCATAATCTCGAGCTTTACGGTTTCGCCCAGCTGGACGCGATCCAGGATTTCGACCGCGTCGATCCCAATTGGGAAGCGACCTTGCGCCCGTCTAAGATTCCCACGTTGAAGGGAATGTTTGGAAGCGACGGCCAATCCTTATTCAGCGTCCGTCAGTCGCGTCTGGGCGCGAAGGCTTCAGGCCTTGTCGGCGGCAAGCCCTATGAGGTGAAGTTCGAATTCGACCTCTACGGTACGGGCGCCGATGCAGGAAAGACGACGTTTCACCTGCGGCACGCCTATGCGAGCTGGGGTCCGTTCCTGGCCGGACAAACGAACAGTCTATGGATGGACGGCGACGTCTTCCCAAACGTCATCGATTATTGGGGCCCGCCGGGGCAGGTGAACACCCGCACTCCGCAAATACGCTTCACGTTCCTCAAGGACCAGCATTGGATGGCCGCAGTAGCGCTTGAACACCCCAGCAACGACATCGACCCCGGCAACCTTCGGCTGATTGATCAGGACATTGCCGCCAACATCCGAGGCGATGAGAAGGTGCCCGACCTAACGGCGGCAGTCCGCTACACCGGTAATTGGGGACACGCCCAGCTGGCGGGAATCCTGCGCCGGGTCGGCTACGACACGATAGGCACGGACGACAACGAGCCGAAAGGCCACAAGACCGGCTGGGGCATTGACGCAAGTACGGCGCTCAAGATCTCATTGGCGACGCTGAAGCTCAGCGCCGTCTATGGACGGGGAATCGCCAGCTACATGAACGATGGCGGCACGGATCTCGCGCCTGCCGTGTCGACGATCATTGCTCCGGGCACCATCATCCTAGTGCCGCAGGCCGAATCCGTGAAGCTGCTCGGGCTCACCGGTTACGTAGACTTCCAATGGTCGAAGGACTGGGCCTCTTCCCTGGGCTATAGCCTCACGAAGGTCAACAATACTAGTTTCCAGGAACCGATCGCCTTCCACAAGGGCGAATATGCATCGGCCAATCTTCTGTGGACGCCAATTCCGGACGTACTCACCGGTGCCGAGATCATCTGGGGCAAGCGCACCGACAACGACGGCGAGACCGGATCCGACGTGCGGCTTCAGTTCAGCTTCAAATGGTCCTTCTCGAGCAAGAACATCTGGGACTATTTCGAATAGTCCAACGCTCGAGAGCTACGCGGGGCGTCGCAGCTTCTTGGTGATCATGTCGAGGATCGAGGCCTCCGAGCTATTGATCCCATCGAACAAGCCAAGAACCCAGGCAATCTTGCTTCCCGACGCCTTGGCCACTTCGCGGCAGGCGTCGACGATCCGCTTGATCCGTTCTTCCTGCTCATAATGCGGCAGAACAGCCAGGCTGTATTTGATGACTTCCACAGAGGTCTCGAACAGCTCGTCGTCAGGGCGCTCCTCGAGCCATTTGAGCAGCTGGGCCTCGGCAGGCGAGCCCTCCGCTACGCCTCGATCACGCCCCAGGAGTAGGATTGTCTGCCGCTCCTCTCGACTGACACCATCGCCACCCCATGCAACCTGGACCAGTGGAGCCATCAGGAAGGCGGACGCGGTTTCAGAAGTTATGCCCAGATGCCGCACCTTCAGAAGGAGGTCGGGATTGTCGATTCTGAGCTTGTCCGCGACGGCGCTTGCGATTTCATCGAACGTCGACTGCTGCCTCAGCTTCTCGATGAGGGCCGCATCCTGCTGACGAAAATAATTGGCTTCCATCGCCTTTTCGCGATCGCTCAAAATTCCTTTGTCCATGTCCCTCACCGTTCGATTGTAGTCATTACCTGCAATTCCGCCTCGACGGCCTTTGCAGCATCCTGGCTCTCTACCTTGATGCCGGTCAACTGCTCGACCATCTGCTGCGCCGCGTCGGCAGCGACGGCTTCAAGCTCGGCGCGGGCAGCTGCAGCTGCGTCCCGGATTCTCTGCCGCGCCGCTTCGACCCTGGAGTCTATCTCGTCAACCGCCGCTTTTATTCTCGCTTCGGTCTCGCGGCCGCTTTCGCTCTTCGCTTCGTGCGCGATGTGGGCCGCCTCGACCCGTGCCTCATCCATCCGTACCCGCCAGCGGGCCTCGGTTTCCTCCGCTCCGGTGCGAGCGGCTTTTGCCTTTTCGAGATCGTCGGAGACCTGGTGGTCACGGGCATCGACCGTCGATCGAATCTTCGGGAGCATCCCGCGTCCGATTCCGAAGAAGATGAGGCCGAACACGAGAGCAAGCCAGAACAGCTGGGAGCTGAAGACTTCGGAAAGCTGGCTGATCTGCGGCATCAGGACCTAGTGCAGATGAATTGCATCGCTGAGGTACAGCGTTGTCAGCAGGGCAAAAACGTAGGCCTGGATCGCGCACATCAGCAGCTCCAGTGCGACCACGAAGATGACGAACAGAAAGCTCAGAATCCCGACGCCCCAACCGAGGGCGCCGCCATTTAAGCCGTTGACGATGAAGCTTCCGAAGACCTCCATCAGGATATGTCCGGCGATCATCGCCACGAACAGTCGCAGCCCAAGGCTGAAAGGCCTAACCCAGAAGGAAATGAACTCGATGGGAAAGATCAGGGGGATCATCGGCAATGGCGTGCCGTGCGGCACGAACAGTTTGAAGAAGCCGAGGCCGTGGCGCCAGAAGCCGACGATCAGAACGATCGAAAAGCTCATGACAGCGAGGACCCCCGTGAGGCTGAACTGGCTGGTCGTAGTGAAGGGATGTAACCCGGGGATAATAGCTAGCGGCAGAAGCCCCAGGAAATTCGACACAAGGATGAATGTGAACAAGGTGAAGATATAGGGGACGAACTTCTTTCCTTCGGGCCCGATGTTGACCTTCACCATGTCGTCGACGAAGCCAGTCAAACCCTCGACTGCCACCTGCCATCGGCCGGGGACGAGCTGGCGCTTCATTCCAAGCGCCATGAAGCCGAAAATGAGCACCAGGGTGATCGTCATCCAGAGAGCGCTGTTGGTGAAGCTAACATTGTAGGAACCGATATGCAGCGACGCGATCGGCTCGATCGTGAACTGGTGCATGGGGTCGATCTTGCCTTGAGCGGCCACTGTCACCTCGGTTCAGCTGCCCGGCTGTGTCCAGACCCTAATCAAAGTGGCCCGGTGAGGGGGCCCACCGGGCCACAGCTCTGGGACGAGCAAGTGCAAGGGATGAGGATCCTTGCCCTTTTCGAGTTAGGCTCGGGCTTGCGCCCCAGCTATCCGGACTTTTCGGTATTTTGCTTCGAGTAAGACCAAGGCCCCACGCGGACGAGCGGCTAATCCTGTTTCCGCACAAGAGAGCCGACAAATACACGCGATTCAGTATCGGTGCGACGTTCCGCCAGCTTCAGATCGGCGGCTTTGCGCCGGTTGCGCGTTTCTCATTCGAGCGGAACAAGAGCAAAATCGAACTCTACGATTTTCGCCGGAAGCGGGCGGAGATCGGCGTCGTTCGCGCCTTCTAAAGCTGGATATTCTCAAACGTATCGATGGGCAGGAAACGCGGCGCATCGTCGGCTGCTTCGATGCCTTCTTCCCGGCGAAGCGGGTCGGCGGATGCATAGACTGAGAAGTCGTATCCGGTCGCTTCGGCGAGATCGGCGATTGCGATCTGGAACGTGCGATATTCGCCGAGCACGACGCCTTCCATCGCCTCTGTTCGCGACCTTTTCTCCATGAGGTCGCGGATGAGCTGACCCTGGCTGAGGAGGTAAGCCGTCGCGCGCAGCTTGTTGCCTTGCTCGTCGAGCGTCGCGACCACCTTCCAGAATTCCTCCGGAACGCGCGCACCGTCGATGACATTGTCATCATCGCCGAGGACCGGCCCCGTGAATACGCACGCGGAAAATCCGAAGGTTCGGCTGTTGTCGAGGATGTAGTTTTCGAGTCCCTGCCAGAGCGTCTTGCCCTGGTTCATGCGCGAATGCTGGGCCGCCGCGTTGACGTAGTGGAACGTGTCGTCGTTCGCTTGTTGAGCGGTCGCCGCATCGCCCCAATTCGGGTCCTCGCGACGGACCATGTGGCCGCGATCGATTTCGAGGTCGCTGAAATTGGCGGCAGCCAGCTGGGCGTCGGCCGCGATCCGCCCGTCGGTGAACCATTGGTCCCGCGATCGCTTGATCCTCACCGAATGTGCGCCGTCGATGTTGACTGCGGTCAAGATCGGAAGCTTGTCGGCGGCCGAATATTTGACGCCGAAGTGGGTATAGCGGATCTCGAATCTCTCGTCCGGGATATCGGAAGGCTCCGCAAGCCCTGCCCGGATTGCGTCCGGAAGACCAGGCCATGGCGTCTTGATTGCGCCATCCTTCAGGAATGCAGGATTGAAGCCCCTCCGCCCGGCGAAGCGCGCCGCGTCATGGTGCCCATCAGGCGCGCCCTCGGTCGGTCCTGCGACCGCAACCATGGTGCTCGACCCCGACAAGATCTTCTTGATGGTCGTGACCCCGACGGCAGTATTTGCGATCCCGTATTCGCCGGAAAAATGGAGTCCGACCACACGCCCGCTGTCCAGCCCGAACACGGGCGAGCCTGAATTTCCGCCGAGCGTGGTCGCGTCGTGGGTCAGGGTCGTCTGGCCGGACAGTGACTGCATGACCTTTCCCGGCGCCAGTCGCTTCACATCGAACAGGTCGTGGAAATACCGGGCCTGGTCACTCACGTCGTTCCGCGAGTCATAAGCCGGGTAACCGATCAGCGCGATGAGGTCGCCTGTCTTGGCTTCCTTGTCCGAAAGTTGCAGCGGCGTGATTGCGAATGGTGACGAACCCACGCGCAAGATGGCCATGTCCGCGGCAAGATCATCGGCAAGATAGGTAATGTCGGCGACGACAACGGTCCGGCTGTCGTCGTTCGCGGGGCTCAGCGCCTCTTCGTGGAAATCAACGCGCGCGCCGTAGCGGGGACCGATGGGCGAGCGCATGAACACACCGCTGCCGTTCGCCGCTCGTTGAGCGACCAGCTTTGCGACATGGCGATTAGTCACGATCAGATAAGCGCCGTGCTTCTTGTCGACGACCCAGCCGGTTCCACCCCAGCTCATCCGGTGGTTCAGGAATTCGACGCGGCCGACACTCGGGATCGCTGGATTGAGGGCGATCACTTTCTTGTCCGTTCCCGGCGGGAAATCGAGCAACGGTTCCATCTGGACCTTGTCATTCTTGATCAAGAGGGGCGGCCGACCCGTGCGTTGGACGATCGCCTCCAAGGCGGCGACCGGCATCGTGTCGAGGCCGGCCTTGTCAGCTCCCAGCGCCGCCGCGGCATCCGGCCCTATGGCTTGGCGCAGCGGACGCGGGAGAGTACCCGCAGCGGCCGCCTTCCTGATCGCTTCCTCAACAGGCGGGGTGATGCGTGCGCGCACCGCTTCAAGGCGTTCGTCGGGCATTGTTCAGGCCTGCCATTTCAGTGGAAAGGATTCCGGTACGCCGCCGCGCATCACCACGGGCCCCGCCGCGGTAAGTCCGGGCAGTCGAACGATCTGGCGCACAATCTCCGAGATCATCGGCTTGGCGATGGCCCGGCCGAGGCATTCGTGCATGCCGAAGCCGAAGGTGAAGTTGTCGCCGTGTGAGCGCCCCGGATCGAATGTCTTCGGATCGCTGAAGCTTGCGGGATCGAACATTGCACTGTGGGTCACCGCAAGAACCGTGGTTCCCGGACCGACGGTCCGCGCGAATTGAGTTCCCCCGCCGAGCTCCGTGATCCTGTGGCAAGTGCGGAAGAAATAAGGGAAGGCCGGCCTGAACCGCAGCGCCTCGAGCGTGAAGCCGTCCAGATCTTCGGGCTTGCCCGTGTCCGCTGCCGCCTTCGCCTTGGCCAATTCCTGGGGACGCCCAAGCAATTCGGCAATGGCGTTGTTCACCGTATGCGAAGTCGTTTCAACCGCGCCGATCAGCAGGCCGCCGGCGTTGAACAGCACCTTCTTCAACGGGAATTTCACGCCATCACTGAAGCTCAGGCGGAGCAGGCGCGAAATGGAATCGTCGCCGCCCAAACCGATCTTGATCTTGGCAGCTCGCGCAAGGACAAGCCGGCCCATGTAAAGTGCGAGCATGATGTTCGACCGTTCACGCATTTTGACGATGTGATCCGGATCGGGCACCGCGACCGCGTCGAACGGCTGATTGTGGAACGCATCCTGCTGGTTCCAGTACGACCATTCGATGAGCTTGTCCGGATCGCCGCTGTCCATGCCGAAGAAGTTCTGGACCACGGCTGCGGGCACCGCGCGTGTAAGCGACTTTGGAAGGTCGATTGAACCCTTGGCCGACGCGAGGATGCGCGCTGCCGTTTCGGCGACAAACGTACGGATGTTGGGGATCTGCTCGAAATCCAGGATGGATTTCATGATCGATTTGTCGCGCCAATGGTCCGCGGTGTCGTCCTGGGCCATGAAGTAATCGCCCTGCTTCGGACGATAGAGATCGACTCCGAAATCGTCATGCCGGCGGAGGATCAGTCCGCAATCGGCATAGCGGAACACCATGGTCAGCTCGGGCAACTCCAGGATTGGCCGCGTATCGCGCATTTCGTCGAAGAACGGCTGGGATTCTTCGAGCATGAAGCGGCGGCTGAGCGGCCATTTGTCTTTGGGTGGGGCGGCGTCGATCTGAGCGGTGTAGGTCGTCATCGGACTACAAGCTCTTCAGATATTCGAGGAGCGCACGCCGCTGCGCATCGGTCAGGCTGGAAATGCCATAGTCATGGCCCTGGTTGGAATTGCCCGGGATCGGGAATCCCTGCGGATCGCGTGTCTTGTACGTGAATACGTTTCCGGGAGAATCCGGACGCGTGACGTAGCCGACATTCACCGGATCATAGACGCGCGTTCCGACGGAAAATTGGGTTGGGCGCTGCGCCGGAGGCTTCAGCAGGTCGTTAAGCGTGGGAACAGAACCGTTGTGCAGGTAGGGCGCGGTCGCCCAGATTCCGTCCAGCGGCCGAGCTTTGTACTTCATGTACGGGCTGTTGGCCTGGTAGCACTTCTCAAGCCGCGCCTCGCGGATGTCCGGGACTTCTTCCTGCACTGACTGCGCTGGCTGTCCTTGCCGGAAGATGATTCGGCCGGCCTGCTTGATGATCTCCCCCTTCTGGCCGAACAGCGCGCCTTTGACGGTCGTTTCGAGCATGCTCGCGAGAGCTGCCTCATCGCCGTAGCGATTACTGAATCCGAAATAGCCTTGCGGCGTGCCTTTCAGTTTGTTGGTCGGCGACTTGTAGCTAATGGCGTTGCACGCCATCCACGGATCGGTCGTGTTCGGATTATTGGGCGTAAGCGGGACCATTGTGACCTTGTACGGCTGGGTCCCCGGCTGTCGCTGATGGCAGCCCTTGCAATGGACATCGAAGAGTTGGGCGCCTGCGTTGACCAAAGTCTGGTCGAGCGTCCCCGGCCAGCGGGGCGGCCGGAGAAGGCGCAGCTGGGTCTCAAGGTCGTCGAGATGATCGACGTGGATGGATGATTTGTAGCCGCCGAGCGGCGCGTGCGGGGGGAAGCCGCCGGCGGGCTGGATCACGACATCGCCGAACACTCCGAGCACTTCCCCGGTGTTCCTGCCGAGAGCGCCATAATCGAGGAACTTGCCGTTCCCCAGTGGTAGCCGCTGGGGCTCGACGATCCCGTTCCACTGAAGCTTGTCCTGCCGGTAGATGTCCCAGAGAAACGGGTAGCTGACTGGAGCGTCCGAAGGGTTCGGGATCGGCTGCGTGTTTCCAGCGAAGAGCGCGATCTTGTTGAAGATGTGGCCGAACGCATCGACTCGTCCATGCCCGTAACGCAGCGGCGTTTCGTTGAAGTCGTCGACCTTCTTTTCCCACTGCCCGAGCTTCAGCAACTCGCCCCGAAGCGAATTGCGGTTGGCGGCATTGTCCCTGCCTACGAGCACCTTCGTGGCAAAGCGTCCAAATTTGGCGGGATCGTTCGCTGTTGCGTTCAGCGCGGCATCCAAAGCTTCGATGAACGACTGGAAGTCGAACAGCGATGGGCCGCCGTCGATCCGCATCATCTGGCCGTTGAACTGAAGCTGCGCCGTGTGACAGGCGGAGCAGGTCATTCCGACCCACTTCTCGCTAGCGCCCTGTCCCGCGAACCAGCGCAGCTTCGAGTTGCTGAAGTTGGTATCGTCCTGCTGATCAACCGCAAAGCCGACGGGCATTCCCTCCACCGATCCGGTATCCATCAACAGCCCGAATGACTGGATGAAGGTGGGCGTTAGGAAGGGTTGCGAATTGCCCGATTGTTCGAGCGCCTGAAGCCAGGTCAGCGGGATCAGCCGCGAGCCCTGGGTCGTATAATACCAGAAGTTCTGCTGGCCGGGGGTCCAGCCCTGCGCATTGGCTTGTCCCGCTGCAGGAGACGGCGGCTGGGCGTAAACGAAACATGCGCCGAAAGCGGCAGCTGCCGCTACCAAGGCAAACGTGGGACGAGACATCTAGCCCCCCTTCCGCGAGGGCCGGCGGTCAGCCGGCCGGCAGGAGCGGACAGGCCACGTTGAAATCACGCCCGGTCATTCGGTCACGACTGCGATCGGGACGCGGGTCCCAGGTCGTTCAATGCAGAATGCGGAGTGACCAAGCGCATGCCCTGTCCTCTCGAAATCGGGCGAAGCAATCGGAGCACGCCCGTTATTTCGATCAGTCACAGCTCGGCACGCTGCCCGCACGTCATCGCCTGAATCGACAAGAAATTCAATAGTTCGCGGCCGGTCTTCGCGGTCAGAGGCCGCCGCAACCAGCTGCTCAGGCGTCCCTTGCTGCCGTCTTCCGCGACATCAGGAACAGGCACCCACTCGCGACGAACGTGGATGCAGCACCGAGAAGGAAAAAGGCGTTGGGTGGGATGACGAGCCAATATGCGCCCATCATTCCGGCGAACAGGCTACCGAGGAATTTGGCGATGTACCACGCCCCCATCGCCATCGACGCGAACCGGACCGGGGCGAGCGATTCCACCAGCGTGAGACCGACGGGAATCACGAACAATTCGCCAAGGGTCAGGAGCACAAAATATGCCAGGACCCAGACGGAACCGACGCGCGCTCCCTCAGGGCCGCTCACGAATGCCGCGGAGACCATGACCAGCATTGCCAGCGTCGCGATCAGGCAGCCGATGCTCATGCGCCGAAGGAGGTGCGAAACCGTCTCCTTGGCTTTGTGGCGTCTCCAGAACCGGATCAGCACCGGGGTCCCAATGATGATCAGCAAGGGATTGATCGACTGGAACCAGGTCGCCGGGATGAGGGAGTGCAGCCCGAACAGGTTGAGCGACCGGTCGGTTCGATCCGCAACCCAAAGCGCGATCACGTTGCCGCTTTGCTCGTAGCCAACGCGAAACAGCACGACCATCGCGATCATCAGGACAAGGATCGCAACATGTTCCCGAATTACGGGCGCTGCGGTTGAATCATTTGCGGCTGCAAGCGCACCGCGGCTCGGCTCCGCGGGGAGCAGGCGCAGGAAACTGCAATAGACCGTCAGACCGACTGCCATGCCGACGCCGGCAGCGGTGAAGCCCCAATGCCAGCCATAGAGTTCGCCCAGGGTCCCGCAAACGAGCGGAGCGAGGAGGCCGCCCAGATTGATGCCCATATAATAAGCGCTGTAGGCATAGGCCTTGCGCGGGTCGTCATCCGAATAAAGGCCGCCGACCTGGACCGCCAGCGGCGGAATGAAGAGACCGTTCCCGAGCGCGACCAGTGCCAGCGCCGGGAACAGCAGCCCCGGGAAGGCCATCGCGAAATGGCCGAACATCATCATGGCCCCGCCGATGATCACGCTCTTCGTCCGGCCGAGCCAGCGATCGGCGATCAGACCACCGAAGAAGGGACTGAAGAAGGCAGCTGCGCCATAAGCGCCATAAATCAAAGACGACTTGGCCTGGGCGAAGCCCAGCTCCTTGGTCATGTAATAAACGAGCAGCGCCTGCAGGCCGTAGAACGAGAATTCGGCCCACATCTGCGTTGCGAAGAGGACGGTTAGTCCGGGCGGGTGCCCGAACAGCGACCGGGCCGGCTTGCCCCCTCTTCCAATGGCGCCGGCCCGGTTCACCTTGTCAGTAGTTCAGCGCCGCGGTGAGCAGACCAAGGTCGATGCACAGCCACGCAAAGAACACTGCGGACAGAGCAATCAGCACTGCCCAGATCACTGCGACCCAGCGGCGGCCAGGACCGCGCGCGATGGTCACTGCGTTCCAGATGGCAACGAGGGTTCCAACGATCGCCACGACCAGTAGGACTTGCAGAAGCCGCATCCAGATATCGAGGCCGCCGTTCAACGCGCCCAGGTCCTTGTTGACCGCTGTCAGGACCAGGAACCAGCCCAGGGCAATGGCGATGTAAAGCCATGCCGTCGCCCGTGTTGCACGGTGAATCTGGAGGGCGCGGCCACTGACATCCGACTGATACTTATACTTGCGGCGGACGAGCGCGACGACCGGCCAGCCGAGCGCAGCGATCAGCAGGACAAGCAAGGCGATGCCGCCGACTGGGAAGATCCAGCCGGCATTGAGAGACGCTGGCGCAGGCAGGAACTCGATAATCGGCGCGTAAGGCGTGATCGAGAACATCTTGATCCCGCCCTTGCCATCGGGAACCGCCTCAAGCTTGTCGGCGCCATTCACCTCCTGCCAGACCCATGGACCCACCTCACGCCACTTGCGCGGGCTGCCCGAGAGATCCGTGATCGACGAAACGACAAGATTATTGTCCTTGTCCAACGAGGCTGTTGTCTGACCGAGCAGGGCAGCAAGGCGCAGGAAGTTGAACCCGCCCGCGCGGCTGCTGACATAATGGCCCGACATCGCCTGGCCATGTTGCTTGGCAGTCCTCGCTGTTGGCAGGTTCTCCGCGGGTGCAGGGAAGTAGCGATCGGCGAATTCCTGCAGCAGCTCCTCACGAAGCGAATGCGCTGCCCCGGCCTTACCGATGCTGTTCATGGAAATGTACAGCCCGACATTCTTGTCGAGGAACAGGTGAAGGTCAGAGTGGAAAAAGACCGTATCGCCGCCATGGCCGACGATGTTCAGCCCGTTGCGATCCTCATGGTAGAAGCCGAGCGCCATCGCCGGAAGCGCCGAATAGGGCTTGTTGGCATTTGCGTACATCTGCTGGGCCGTCGCCGGATTCAGCAAGGTATGATTGAGGTGGGCGATCATGAAGCGGCCCATGTCGGCGCCGCTCGACGAAAGCGCCCCAGCCGGTGCCATCCCGATGACCTCATACGGCTGCGGATCGCTCGTTCCTGGCTTGTAACCCTTGGAAAGCAAGGGCTTGAGATTGGCCGGCAACGGCTGGTCGAAGGTCGAATGTGTCATCCCCGCCGGAGCGAAGATGTGATTCTGCACGTAGGTGTCGAACGGCTCGCCTGAAACGCGCTCGACGATGTAGCCAGCGACCGACGCGGCATAATTGGAATAAGCAGGCATCTCACCCGGTCCGTAGATACGGTCCGGAACCCAGCGGCCCAGGATCTTGCCGAGCGCGTCTGGCTTCTTGTCGCCGAAATCAATCAGATACTTCGCCGTTTCCGCGAAACCGGCCGTATGGGTCATGATGTTGCGCAGGGTGACGGGCTTTCCGTCCCGCGGCGGAATCTTGAAATCCAGATAGGTGTTGACGTCCTTGTCGAGGTCGAGCTTCCCGGCCTGGACAAGTTGCATCACCGCTGTCCAAGTGAACAGCTTCGACACGGAGCCCGGGCGGAACAGGGTCAGCTCTGGATCGACCGGCTTTTGCGTCTTGAGATCGGAATAGCCGAAGCCGCGCATCGTCAACGGCTGACCATCCTTGACCACGACCACGACCGCGCCCGGGATCCCTCCGGCCTTCAGCGCATATGGCATATAGCCTTCGAGCCAGGCGTCGACGTCCGCCTTGGTGAGTTCGTGGGACACCTGCCCCGCCGCCGAGGTTGCCGGAACTGCGGACGTCGGAAGAACCGCTTTTTGCGTGTTGACCGGCTGGAGCTGCGCCGGCGACTGTCCCGCCGCCGGAATGGCAAGTGCGGCCGCGGCCGCGATCGCCCATTTCATCAATCGCATCTGTCGTTCCTTAGTAATGCGCGCCGAGCGTCAGGCCGACCGTACGCGGACGGATGATGCCCGTGCCGATTGCGCCGCCCGGGTAGAGAGGGAAAGCACCGAATACGACGGTTCCCGTTGTCGCTGTGACACCGTGATTGTTGGCAAGATTCTTCACGTACAGGTCAAGATCGAAGCGTCCGAACGTCAGGCCGCCGTTGAGGTCGAGGACGTCATAGGGAGCCACGGTGCGCTGGTGCTTGTGCGCCGCAAAGAATGTCGCATCATAATCCGCGGTCTGGCTTCCAACATGCCGCCAGGAACCGCCAACGCGCGCTCCAAGGCCCTCGTTCAGCTGCCACTGATAGCTGCCGTTGAGACCTAGGCTGAACTTTGGCGTGAAGGGCAGGTTGTCGCCCGCGTGGCCACCGACAACGGCCGGCGTATCCCCGGTCAGCTGCGCATTGTTGTATGCGCCGTTCAACGAGAATTCGAGGCCACGGGCCGGGTGTGCGGCGGCGGTGAACTCGAGGCCGTTGCTGCGCGCGGTCGAGCCATTCACGTTGACACCGAAGCCGTTGACGTTGGCGATCAACTGGATGTCCTTCCAGTTGATGTGGAATGCCGCGGCATCGATGCTGAAGAGGTGATTGGGAGTCTCGAGCTTCGTGCCCACTTCATAGCTGGTGACGCTGTCCGAACCGTAGGTCGCGGGGACCGACGCGGGCGCGCCCGGGGGCAGAACGTTTGGACCCCCAGGCCGGAAGCCTTTCGCAACCCGCCCGTAGATGGTCGTGTACTTGTTCGGCTTGAACTTGGGCGCGACCGAGTAAGTGAACACATTCTCAGAGGAACGAGCGACCGGGAAATCCTTGAATCCCCCGACAAGCGCGCCGTTCTGAACCTGATGGGCCGATTGCTTGTTGTGGCTGTATCGGCCGCCCAAATCCAGGTCGAACCAAGGGAGGAAGTGGACCGTGCCGTTCGCGAAGCCGGCGAGCTCTTTATACTTGGAGTCGACCTGGGCATGACCAAGGACCGGGACGCCGGCGATCGGGGTCAGGGTGTTTGGCGTGGAGGCGGTGAAATCCTGAAGGATCAGGCCGTCCTCGTTGGTGTAATAACCGCCGACCAGCCAATCGAGCAGATTGGTTTGGCCCGCCAGGCGAAGCTCTTGCGTGAACTTCTTCGAGTTAGTGTCCTGAACCTGGAAGAAGTCGTTGGGTGGAAGCTTCAACTGGGCCTGCAGGAAGCCGCTCAGCGCGAAGGTGAAGTCGTTGCGCAGATGCTGCTTCTGGGTACCGTAGCTGGTTGAAGAAGTCAGGCTGGCGAAGCCGAGGTCGAACACTCCGGTTCCGTTGTACACTCGATACTTTAGGTTCGAAAACTGCGGCGTGAACTGCGACTGCGTCAGGCCATGTAGCGGATTCAGGCTCAACGGATCGGCTTCGACCAGGCTCGGCGCATCGGCCTTGATATCCTGGGCGATCGCCGACAGTCGAAGCGAAATCGCATCGGTCGGCCTGAACAGCAACGACGCCCGTCCGCCATAGCTCTTCGAATCGTTGATGTCCTTCGCGACATCGGATGTGTGAGAGAACCCGAACAGATCCTTGGCCGTCGTACCCGGCGAATCGATGAAGCCGCCGTCCTTGCGGTAGGTGCCCGACGCGCGGAACGCGATATTCGTGCCGAGCGGCACGTTGACTGCCAGATTGCCGGAATAGCCCATCTCCCCGTCCTTGACGGTCTCGAGTCCGACCCTGCCGCGGACTATCAGCCCGGCGGTCGACGGCGCGGCAGTGACGAACCTCAGAACGCCGCTTAGCGAGCTAGCGCCGTACAGCGTGCCCTGTGGGCCACGGAGAACCTCGATACGGTCGAGATCGTAGGTGTCGAAATCGCCTGCAAGGACAGCGGCATTGACGAGGCCGCTGCTCGATCCGAACGGCGTTTCGTCGACGTAAACTCCGACAGTCGAAGCCACGCCGCCCGTGTTGATGCCGCGCAGGATCAATCGCCCTTCGCCCTGTGTGGTCTGGTCGAGCTGCAGGCCCGGAACCAGCTTCAGATAATCCTGGAACGTATTGGCGTGCTGCGCCTCGAGCGTCTTGCCGCCGACAACCGTGATCGATTGCGGAACGTCGATCAGAATCTGCGGCCGCTTCGTTGCGGTGATGATGATATCCGCCTCATTGCCTTGCGGCTGCGCTGCAGCGGTTGGAGCCGCCGGCTGCACGTTGTTCTGAGCGGTTGCCCCCGTTGTCGTGGCCGCGACGCACGTCCCGACCAGCCAGATTGCTACTGACTTTTTCATGATTGGACTAGCCTCCCCTAGCTGTGTCGTGCAAACATCATTGCCATTCGTTTCCGAAATAGCAACAGGTTTCTGGACAGGCACCAAATGGTTGGATCGAGAACGGAAAACGGTGTCGCAGATGCAGCGGGCGGGGATAGTGCTGACGTCCCGGCACCGAGCCGGGCGATTCGCCAGGCGCGGATCGCTAGAGGGCTAAGTCTGCGCGCACTCTCGGCCCGGGCCGGACTGCCTTATTCGACGCTGTCTAAGCTCGAGAATGGCAAGATGGGCTTGACCTACGACAAGCTCATCCGGCTTGCCCAGGCGCTCAATGTCGACCTCAAGGACATTGTCGCGGAAGCAGAGGATCCGCCCGCTCCAATCGCCGTCGGGCGTCGCAGCATTACCCGTGCGGGCGAAGAGCTGGATGCCGAATCCGAGCGGCACGTACATCACTACCCGGCCGCGGATCTCCTTGGAAAAATGATGATTCCGATCATCATCGACGTGCAGGCGACGAGCGTCGAGGAGCTCGGCGGTCTCGTCCGCCATGCAGGCGAAGAATATCTCTACGTCATCAGCGGAACGATGGAGCTCCATTCGGATCTCTACGCCCCCCTGTCGCTCGGCCCGGGCGACTCGATGTACTTCGACAGCGGCATGGCGCACGGCTACGTCCGCACCAGCTCAGGTCCATGCAAGGTTCTGGCTGTGTGCGCTGGTCCCGGAATCCAGCATCTCGCCGGCGCCGCGGGCAAGAGCTGGCGGCTGACGGACGATCTCTCACCGCATGATTGAGTGTTTCTATATTTGAAACTTTGTTAGCGCTTGCTATGCCATGCGCATGGCGACGACGGAAACACGGCGTAAATTGAGCATCGAGCGGGCCGCAATCCGTTTCGCAGAACCCTTCCGCATCTCAGGCTATGTCTTCGAGGCGATGCCGTCGGTCGTCGCGAGCATCCGCGAAGGGGAAGTCCTTGGCCGCGGCGAGGCCGCCGGCGTTTACTACCTCGGCGACGACCAAGACCGCATGATCGCGAGCGCAGCGCAGGTTCGCGACGAAGTGGAGGCGGGCCTTTCGCGTGAGCAGTTGCAGGCGTTGATGCCGCCCTGCGGAGCCCGAAACGCGCTCGATTGCGCTCTTTGGGAACTGGAGGCGAAGCGGACACATGTTCCGGTCTGGCAGCTGGCCGGGGTTCCGAAGCCGAAGCCGCTGATTACGACCTTCACCTTGCCCGCTGATGATCCTGCGATCCTTGCGGACAAGGTGCATCGCCTGGCTCTCGCCAAGGCGATCAAGCTGAAGCTCGATGGAAATGTCGACTCTGACTGCGAGAGGATCAAGGTCGTCCGGCTGGCGCGACCCGATGCCTGGATCGGCGTCGACGCCAACCAGGGATTCGAGGCCGCCGACCTCGACGCGCTCGCAAAGGCCACTCGCGACTATTCGGTGTCCCTCATTGAGCAGCCGGTAAAGCGCGGGCACGAGGCGGACCTCGCAGGCTGGAGGCCGGGGATTCCCGTCGCTGCCGATGAAAGCATTCTCGATCTCACCGAGCTCCAGGCCCGAGCGCACTATTTCGACGTCATCAACATCAAGCTCGACAAATGCGGCGGCCTTACCGAAGCGCTGAAGATGGCACGCACTGCGCGACTGCTGGGCAGGCAGGTCATGGTCGGCAACATGGGCGGATCGACGCTGGCAATGGCGCCGGGCTTTGTGCTCGCCCAGCTCTGCGATGTCGTGGACCTCGACGGACCGTTCGGCCTTGCGGACGATCCGCTTGCCGAGCAGATTTACAGCGACGGCAAAATCTTCGTCCCACAGACGATCTGGGGCGGCGCATAGGTGGCGGAGACGGAGGCAGCCAGATAGCAAGACTTCGCGCACGTTCGGATTTGCCAATTTGGAGCGAAGCTATGCACACTCTGGTCATCGCGGCGCTGCTAGTTTGGAGTATCCCGGGAACTGCCCAGGCCCAGTCACGGCTTAATACCGAAACCGGCTATGGCCTCTTGGATATTTGCTCTGCCACCGATTCGTCCGGACGCGATTGGATGTGTTACGGTTACATCCTCGGCGTCGGAGCAATGTTGAGGGACATGGGAAGTGTGTGCTTCCCCGCCGACGTAACGCACGCTCAAATGAGAGACGTCGTTGTCCGGGG
>Ga0207683_10001331_pt1 | contig 22269 bp, 18 predicted proteins | sample KBSM73metaG_FD_184333 | JGI IMG/M metagenome (GOLD analysis project Ga0207683, IMG submission 184333) | Miscanthus rhizosphere microbial communities from Kellogg Biological Station, Michigan, USA - KBS M7-3 metaG (SPAdes) (version 2) | ecosystem: Host-associated > Plants > Roots > Rhizosphere >... | reverse complement strand
ACCGCGGCGCGCTCGCCGCCAAGCCGGTGATGGAAGGCAAGGCGGTGCTGTTCAAGCGCTTCGCCGATATCGACTCGATCGATCTGGAGGTGAACACCGAGGATCCGGACGAGTTCATCAATTGCGTCAAATTCCTCGGCAAGGGCTGGGGCGGCATCAACCTCGAAGACATCAAGGCGCCGGAATGCTTCATCATCGAGCAACGCCTGCGTGAGCTGCTCGACATCCCGGTGTTCCACGACGACCAGCACGGCACCGCGATCATCGCGGCGGCAGGCCTCATCAACGCGCTGCATCTCACCGGCCGCGACATCAAGAACACGAAGCTGGTCGTAAACGGCGCCGGCGCGAGCGGCATCGCCTGCACCGAATTGCTGAAAGCCCTTGGCCTGCATCCGAACAACGTGGTGCTCTGCGATACCAAGGGCGTGATCTACAAGGGCCGCACCGAGGGCATGAACCAGTGGAAGTCGGCGCACGCGATCGAGACCAGGGCGCGCACGCTTGCTCAGGCGTTCGAGGGCGCGGACGTCGCGTTCGGCCTCTCGCAGAAGGGCGCATTCACGATCGACATGGTGAAGTCGATGGCAGACAAGCCGATCATCTTCGCCATGGCCAATCCCGACCCGGAGATCACCGTCGAAGAGGTCGCGCAGGTGCGCAGCGACGCCATCATGGCGACCGGACGCTCGGACTACCCGAACCAGGTGAACAACGTCCTGGGCTTCCCGTTTCTCTTCCGCGGCGCGCTCGACGTGCGCGCCTCGACCATCAACATGGAGATGAAGGTCGCGGCCGCGCAGGCGCTGGCCGACCTCGCGCGCGAGGACGTGCCGGACGAAGTGGCCGCGGTTTACGGCGCACGGCTGAAGTTCGGCCCGGACTACATCATCCCGACGCCGTTCGACCCGCGGCTCATCTCGTATGTGCCGCCAGCGGTCGCGAAGGCCGCGATGGAAACCGGCGTCGCGCGCAAACCGATCGTCGACATGGAAGCCTACAAGCACGCACTGCGGACACGGCGCGATCCGGTCGCGGGCGTACTCACACGCGTGCACGAACGGCTGAGGCGTGCTCCGAAGCGCGTGGTATTTGCCGAGGGCGAGGAAGAACAGGTCATTCGCGCGGCCACGAGTTTCGTCGAGCAGGGACTCGGCACCGCGCTGCTCGTCGGACGCGAGGACCGCGTGCGCGGGACGGCGGCGAATGCCGGCATCGAGCTTGAAGACGGCATCCAGATCGTCAACGCGCGACTGTCGAAGCGCAATCCCGAATACGCGGCCTATCTCTATGAGCGGCTGCAGCGCCACGGATACTTGATCCGCGACTGCCAGCGCATGGTGAACCAGGACCGCAACACGTTTGCGGCCTGCATGGTGGCGCTGAACGACGCCGACGCGATGGTCACCGGCGTCACGCGCAATTTCTCCGTCGCGCTCGAGGAAGTACGGCGCGTGATCGATCCCAAGCCCGGCCACCGCGTGATCGGCGTGTCGCTGGTGCTGGCGCGCGGACGCACGGTGCTGGTCGCCGATACCGCCGTCACCGAGATGCCGGACGGCAAGGACATCGCCGAGATCGCCATCGAGGCCGCGCTGGTCGCGCGCAAGCTCGGCTACGAGCCGCGCGTCGCGCTGCTCTCGTTCTCGACGTTCGGTCACCCTCCCGGCGAGCGCGCCGCGAAGGTACAGGACGCGGTGCGTATCCTCGACCAGCAGCGCGTCGATTTCGAATACGACGGCGAAATGGCGGCGGACGTCGCGCTCAATCCCGATCTGATGGCGGCCTATCCGTTCTGCCGCCTGTCCGGACCGGCAAACGTGCTGGTGATGCCGGCGTTCCATTCGGCGGCGATCTCGACCAAGATGCTGCAGGAGTTGGGCGGCGCGACGGTCATCGGCCCGCTGCTTGTCGGCCTCGACAATTCGGTGCAGATCGTAAACTTGTCCTCGAAGGACACGGATCTGGTCAACATGGCCGCGCTCGCGGCCTATAACGTCAGCGGATAATCCTCATGGCTCAAAAGAAACTCACCGGCGTCATCGCAGCCGTCGCCACCGCGGTGGACGAGACCGGCGCACCGGATGCGGCACGCTCGACCAAGCTTGCGCGCTTCCTGCTCGACACCGGATGCGACGGGCTCAACGTGCTCGGCACCACCGGCGAGGCGACCTCGTTCTCGCTCGAGCAGCGCAAGGCGGTGATGTCGGCCTACAAGAGCGCCGGCCTGCCGCTCGACCGGCTGATGGTCGGCACCGGCGCTGCCGCAACGTCCGACGCGGTCGCGCTCACGCGCCATGCGGCGGAGCTCGGCTTCGCGGGCGCGCTGATCCTGCCGCCATTCTATTACAAGGGCGTACCGGACGACGGGCTTGCGGCCTATATCGATACGATCGTGAAGGCGACCGGGGAAAAGCCGATCCCGATCTATCTCTATCACTTTCCGTCGCAGTCGGGCCTGCACTGGCACGTCAAGCTGCTCGCGCGCCTGCTCGATGCGCACAAGGGCCGGATCGCGGGCCTGAAGGATTCCTCCGGCGACATGGCTTATGCACGCGAGGCGGCGGGTGTGGCGAAAGGCTTCGACGTGTTCCCCTCGACCGAAGCCTGCCTGATCGAGGCGCGCTCGGGGATTTTTGCCGGGTGCATCTCGGCAACCGCGAACCTCAATGCCGATCTCTGCCAGACGGCTTGGGCGTCGGGCGACACGGCCGCGCTCGATGCCGCCGTCACGATCCGGAAGCTGTTCGACGGCAAGGCGCTGGTCTCGGGCGTCAAGTCGACGCTGGCGCACATCCATAATGACGCGGGCTGGGCGCGGGTCGCCCCGCCGCTGGCGCCGTTTCCGGCCCCCGACAAGGCCTCGGCGAACGCCGGATATGACGCCGCGCGAGCGAAGCGGGTGGCATAACGGCGCGACTTTCCGGCCCGTTCATGCTATGATTTGTGTATGAGCGATGCTGCGGAAAAGAAGCTGTCGAAGGCGGACGTCGCCTCGTTGCGCAAGCTTCGGCTCGAAGCGATGAACCTGCAGGAAATCGAGGGCAATCCTCTCGATGCCGAGGACATCGCCATGTTCGAAATGTTCGAGCGCGAAGGCTGGGACGACGACCGTTGCCGCGCCTACATTCTGGCGCGCAAGCCTGCCGCTCTCGTCAGGTGAGCGGCGTCGAAGACCCGTACGTTTACCCCGGCACAACGCTCCTTCGAAATCGGCTCGGCACCACCGATCCAGACTACCTCGACAAGCAAGAGCGCGGCCTTGTCGTCCTGCGCAGCCGCAGAGGCGTTCCGCGCGGCTCCTTCGACCTGGCCCATCTGCGCGCCATCCATCATCACCTCTTCCAGGACGTCTACGGCTGGGCCGGCGAACTGCGCACGGTCGAGATCAGCAAGGGCCGCCAGCAGTTTCAGTTCCGCAAGTTCATCGAGACCGGAATGGGCGACGTTCACGGCCGGCTCGTCCGCTCCCGCTTCCTGAAGGGGCTTGCCGCTGCGGCTTTCGCCGAGCAAGCCGCGGTGATCGTCGGCGACATCAACTACATCCATCCCTTCCGGGAGGGAAACGGCCGCACGCAGCTCCAGTACCTCAAGCAGCTGGCCGAGCAGGCGGGCCACCCCCTCGACCTTGGGCGGATCGAGGGGCCCGCCTGGATCGGCGGCTCGATCGCCAGCCACGCAGCCGACTACGCCCCGATGGCGGCGGCCCTTCTGGCCGCCCTGAAACCGCGCTCCTGACGGGCGTTGACGCTTCAGGCGCCCCCCTTTATAAGCCTGCGCAACCGGCGGCCTGTGGCCGCCTCCTTTCATTTTCAACGCTTGAAATCTGCGGCCGCTATCTGAGCGCCGCGCATCTGACGGACACAAGAATGGCCAATACATCTTCCGCCCGCAAAGCCACCCGCGTGATCGCACGCCGTACCGAAGTCAACACCGCGCGCCGCTCGCGCATGCGCACCGCGGTGCGCAAGGCCGAAGAGGCGATCAAGGCGGGCGACAAGGCCGCCGCGCTTGCCGCGCTGAAGGCCGCCGAGCCGGAGATCATGCGCGCCGCGCAGAAGGGCGTGATCCATCGCAACGCGGCAAACCGCAAAGTGTCGCGCCTCGCGCACGCGGCCGCCAAGCTCGGCAAGTAGTTTTACCCGCGCGCTCGCCCCGACGCCGGCCCACGGCGTCACGATCTTCCGATGAATGAACTTCCACACGCGTCACCGCTCACGCGGTGGCGCGTGAAGCATTTTTTTCACCGTGTGACGGCCTGGACGACAAGTGCGACACTGGTGTGCCAGCAGCGTCCGGATTCTTCCCGCTCGGCTACGTGACTCTTTCGCGCAACAAAAACGTCCACGTTCCAGACAGTTAGTCGGATAGTGTCGCGCGGTACTTCGATTTCATCGAAAAGTGATGATGCCGCAAGCACTTTCGACGTCATCGCGGCGACACATTTTCGCATCGGTGTTGCAAAAATCTTCGTCTGGAAATGCGGCGCTGATTCAAGCGCTTGACGACTTGAGCCCGTCACACAAGGGTCATATCGGCAGTCAAATCGCAGCACCGCTGTGATACAACGCTTGCACGGCAGTGAGGGCCGTGTATCTTCATCCGGCGCTCGCACTTCTCTCGCGGCCAAACAAATCCTCGCTTCTCACAGGGCTCATCGTCAAGATGGGGACCGGCAATCATATGCCGGTTGTCCGATGGATGCTGCTTGTGACGGTGACAGGGGCCAGGCAGATGTCGTGACGCGCAAAGCTCGGGCGGCGATTTTGTGGATGCGTGCGGCGGCCGGGCAAGGCCAAACAGGGACGGGACAGCAGACAACTATAAGTAACGGATCGTCGTGCGTGGCGGTTTGCGGCGATCCAGACAGGGGGCGATCCATGACCAAAGAGAGAGCCAGATCCACGCTTCACGCGATCTGCGGAACATCGCGCCAGTGGGCGATGTGCGTACGCACCATACCTTCCGAACATTGCACGCCGGAGTTTGCGGCCGGCCGACGAGACGCACCGACGGGCTGTTGAAGCCCGCCTCGTGACCCAGTTGCGTTGCGTTATTCGCGCCCGTCGCTGACGGGCAACCAAGCGTCGGCCTCCAACGATGTCCGGAAACACAGATGTCGCAATTTCCCGCTTTCGCGCACAATCCCGCACGCGCCGTCCCTGCCCCACTCGCTGGCGGCGTCCCGCTAGCGCCTCCCGTTGAGGGCCGGTCGATGAGCCTCGCCGAACAGGAACGCTGGCTGCGCGTGAAGGCGCGGATGCGTGCCGAGGTCGGCGAGGAAATCTTCAAGAGCTGGTTCGCCGCGATGGACGTTGTCGCCGTCGACGGAGACACCGTCCGCCTCTCGGTGCCGACCCGCTTCCTGAAAAGCTGGGTGCAGTCGCACTATGCCGACAAGCTGCTCGCCGCCTGGAAGGCGGAGCTGCCCGCGGTTCGTCGCATCGACCTGATCCATCGCTCCGCGGTGCTGCGCAACGCAACCGTCAAGGAGAAGACCGCGGAGCCGGCGGAAGCCGTGCGCGAGACCAAGAACGGCGCGGCCGAACGCGGCGAAGCGCGTCTCGCGCAGCTTCCGGCGCAGGCCGCACACGACGCGCTCGGCGGCTCACCGCTCGATCCGCGCCTCGTGTTCGACACCTTCGTGGTCGGCCGTTCCAACACGCTCGCGCATGCGGCGGCGAAGCAGGTCGCATTGGCGCGGCGCGGCGAGCCGGTGATGTTCAACCCGTTCTACGTCCACGCGGGCGTGGGCCTGGGCAAGACTCATCTGTTGCAGTCGATCGCCTGGGCCGGCAACGGCATTCCCGAGCGCAAGGTGCTCTACCTCACGGCCGAGAAGTTCATGTACGGCTTCGTGGCGGCGCTGAAAGCGCAAACCGCGATCGCCTTCAAGGAAGCGCTGCGCGGGATCGACGTGCTGGTGATCGACGACCTGCAGTTCCTGCAGGGAAAGTCGACGCAGGTCGAGTTCTGCCACACGCTCAACGCGCTGATCGATGCCGGCCGTCAGGTGGTGATCGCGGCGGACCGTCCGCCGTCCGATCTGGAAAGCCTCGACGATCGCGTGCGCTCGCGGCTTGCCGGCGGGCTCGTGGTCGAGATGGGCTCGCTCGAAGAGGAGCTGCGGCTGGAAATTCTCAAGAGCCGCGTGGCGGCCTGTCGCGCGCATCACGCGGGCTTCGATGTACCTTCGCCCGTGCTCGCCTTCATTGCCAAGCAGGTGACGCATAACGGTCGCGACCTCGACGGCGCGCTCAACCGGCTGCTCGCGCACAACAAGCTCACCGGCCTGCCGGTGACGATGGACATGGCCGAGCGCGCGGTGCGCGACCTTGTCCGCCCGCAGGAGCCGAAACGCGTCAAGATCGAGGACATCCAGCGCGTCGTCGCGCGGCAGTACAATGTCAGCCGCGCCGATCTCCTCTCCTCGCGCCGCACCGCCAATGTGGTGCGCCCGCGCCAGATCGCGATGTATCTGGCGAAGACGCTCACGCTGCGTTCGCTACCCGAGATCGGGCGGCGTTTCGGCGGCCGCGACCACACCACGGTGCTACACGCGGTGCGCAAGATCGAGAACCTGGTCGGCAACGACACCACCCTCGCCGAGGAGATCGAGCTGTTGAAGCGGCTGTTGCAGGAGTGAGCCGCGGCGCATTCCTTGACCCTGGAGGGCATGATCCGCTCCGAAAACCGGCGTCCCTCCCCGATCAAGTCGACGACCTGCTTTTCGGGATCGGGCTTCAGGAATCCGCTGAATAACTAGGACTTTCCGCCTCTTCGGCCTTGCCGAAACCCCCTCGCCGCGCCACTTTCAGGACCCGGCGCAAGTCTGTTCGCAAGTCCCTTGGCCGGACGTTTTTTACGCCCGAATGGGGTCGGACATGAAGGTGACCGTCGAGCGCGCCGCGCTCCTCAAATCGGTTGGGCACGTGCACCGCGTCGTCGAGCGGCGCAATACGATTCCGATCCTCGCCAACGTGCTGATCCGTGCCGAGAAGGGCAAGCTTGCGCTGAAGGCGACCGATCTCGACCTCGAGGTGATCGAGACGATCCCGGCGGAGGTGTCGCCGGCCGGCGCCACCACGGTGCCGGCGCACATGATCTACGACATCGTGCGCAAGCTGCCCGAGGGGTCGCAGATCGTGCTCGATTCCTCCGGCGATCGCGCCTCGCTGACGATCCGCGCCGGACGCTCGCGCTTCTCGCTGCAGACCTTGCCGGAAAGCGACTTTCCCGATCTCGCCGCGGGCGAGATGACGCACAAATTCTCGATGCCGGCGAAGGATCTGAAGCGCCTGATCGACAAGACGCAGTTCGCGATCTCGACGGAAGAGACGCGCTATTACCTGAACGGCATCTATCTGCACGTCGCGGCGAGCGGCAAGGCGAACAAGCTGCGTGCGGTTGCGACCGACGGGCATCGCCTCGCACAGGTCGACCTGGATGCGCCGAAGGGCGCGGAAGGCATGCCGGGCATCATCGTGCCGCGCAAGACCGTCGGCGAGGTGCAACGCCTCATCGAGGATCTCGACGCCGAGATCGCGATTGAACTTTCGCAGAGCAAGATCCGCTTCTCGATCGGCGACGTGGTGCTGACGTCGAAGCTGATCGACGGCACATTCCCGGATTACGGGCGCGTCATTCCGGCCGGCAACGACAAGACCCTGATCGTCAACAAGCCGGACTTCGAGGCCGCGGTCGATCGCGTCTCGACCGTATCGAGCGAGCGGGGCCGCGCGGTCAAGCTCGCGCTCTCCGCCGGCAAGCTGATCCTGACGGTGACCAATCCGGATTCCGGCAGCGCGACGGAGGAACTGGAAGTCGAGTATGACGCGGATGCGCTCGATATCGGGTTCAATTCGCGCTACCTGCTCGACATCGCGGCGCAGATCGAAGGTGACGTCGCGGTGCTCAAACTCGCCGATCCAGGTTCGCCCACTTTGGTTCAGGACAAGGACGCGGCAGGCGCGCTCTACGTGCTCATGCCGATGCGGGTTTAGCTTTCGTTTCGCCGCCCTTGGGAGAACGCCGGCGGCGGCGCTTGCGCGGGAGGCGGCCGGGTTTCACATAGCGCGAAATGGCGGTTTCCTCCGCTGTGTATTCGGGAACCGGCTGGACCAGCCCGGAGACCGCGGACGCCCAGAATTCCACTTTCTCGGCCTGCTGTTGCAGACGTTCGACGGATTCGTGCAACTGGCGTGTTAGATTCTCCTGCAGCGTTTTCGCCATCGCTCCCTCCATCGGCGGCGGTTGCCTCCTTGAGACGTCCTTGCTCCATGAGTGAAATCGCTCGCTGCCTTATTCGTTCCAGCTCCCGCCAGCGCGCCCGAGGCGATGTTTCCCGTATGCCGTCAATGGTTTATGGAACCCGCGCGGCGCATGGGACGGCTGCGCCGGGAACCCGATGAGCGCGGCCCGCATCCGCCGCCTGACGCTCTCGAATTTTCGCAGCTATCGCGCCGCGTCACTCACCATTGACGCGCAGCTCGCCGTGCTGGTCGGAGCGAACGGCGCAGGCAAGACCAATCTGATCGAGGCGATCTCGTTTCTGGCGCCCGGCCGCGGCTTGCGGCGCGCGACGCTCGATGAAGCGGCGTTCGTCGAAGGTGACGGCTCATGGGCGGTCGCCGCGGAGCTCGAGGGCGCGCTCGGGATCGCAACGCTCGGCACCGGCATCATGCCGCCGTCCCCGGATGACGGCGCGCTGACGCGCAAATGCCGCATCGACGGCGAGCCGGTTTCCTCGGCCGCGGCGTTCGCGGATCATCTGAGCATCGTCTGGCTGACGCCCGCGATGGACGGACTGTTCGGCGGGCCGGCATCGGAGCGGCGGCGCTTCCTCGATCGCCTCGTGCTGGCGGTCGATGGCACGCATTCGGCGCGCGTCAACGCGCTGGAGCGAAGCCTGCGCTCGCGCAATCGATTGCTGGAGCAGCCCAACCCCGATCCGCATTGGCTCGACGCGATCGAGCACGAGACGGCTGAGGTCGCGATCGCGGTTGCGGCGGCGCGCGCCGAGACGATACGGCGGCTCGCCGCCGCGCTCGCGCGCAACCGCGATCCTTCCTCGCCCTTCCCGTGGGCCGGCATCGCGCTCGACGGCTGGATCGAGAACGCCCTGATGGAGCAGCCCGCGACCGAGGTGGAGGACCGCTATCGTACGGTCCTGCGCGAGAACCGCTCACGCGATGCCGCGGCCGGCCGCACCACCGATGGCGCACACCTGACCGATCTCGAAGTGCTGTATGGACCCAAAGGCATCGCGGCGGCGCAAGCGTCGACCGGCGAACAGAAGGCGCTGCTGATCGGGCTCGTGCTCGCACATGCGGGGCTGGTCGGCGAGATGACGCGGCTTGCACCCTTGCTGTTGCTCGACGAGGTGATCGCGCATCTCGATCCCGGCCGTCGCGCGGCGCTATACGATGCACTCGCCGCACTTGACGCGCAGGTGTGGATGACCGGCGCCGATCCGGCGCCATTCGCCGACGTCGCCGCCCGCGCGCAAATCTTCGCCGTCACTCCGGGGCGTGTCGCTCCGGCGTAAGCGCTAGTAACCCGACTTCTGACGCTTGCGCACCGGAGCCTCGCTGAGAGGCGGGCCGGACGGGTTCGGCTGACATTGCCCGCCGGCGCCGCTCGCGGTCGCACGGCACTGCTGCAGCGTCGCGAAGCCGCAATTGTAGGTGTAGGGGTCGTTGAACAAGCACCACGCGCCGCTCGTCGCACCGCCGAACCGCGCGTGTGCGGTCTCCGACACGACGACTGCCGCGCTGACGATTGCAATCACGATCAGGGCACGCATCGATCCGCTCCAGTTCGTTCTTCGGCGCGCAGGATAACATGTGCGACAGCGGTCTGCCGGGCCGCCTGAAAAGCCTTGTTTTGCGGTCTTCGATCAAACCGTTTTCGAGAGGCTGCAAAACGTTGAAAAATCCTTCTAAATCAAGTGCCTAACGGCCTTCAAATTGCCCTATACGACACCTATATTTCGTGTCACACAACACGCAGTTTTCCCGCGTTTTTGCAGCACTGATTCGAAGGTTCTTCGCATGGCCGAACCGGCCCGCCAACAGCCCGTGCCTGAGCCGCGTTCGCCGACCGCCTATGACGCGGAATCGATCAAGGTCCTGAAAGGACTCGACGCGGTTCGCAAGCGTCCCGGCATGTATATCGGCGACACCGACGACGGCTCGGGCCTGCATCACATGGTCTACGAGGTCGTCGACAACGCGATCGACGAAGCGCTCGCCGGTCATGCGACCGCGGTGACCGTCACGCTCAATCCCGACGGCTCCTGCACGGTGCGCGACGACGGGCGCGGCATCCCGACCGACATCCACAAGGAAGAGGGCGTGTCGGCGGCCGAAGTCATCATGACGCAGCTGCACGCGGGCGGAAAGTTCGACCAGAACTCCTACAAGGTGTCCGGCGGTCTGCACGGCGTCGGCGTCTCGGTGGTCAACGCGCTGTCGACCTCGCTGAAGCTCCGCATCTGGCGCGACGGCAAAGAGCACTTCATGGAGTTCGCCGACGGCGACGCGGTCGCGCCGCTGAAGAGCGTTGGCGACGCGGGCGAAAATCGCGGCACCGAGGTCACGTTCCTGCCGTCCCCGAAAACCTTCACGATGGTGGAGTTCGATTTCGCCACGCTCGAACATCGGCTGCGTGAGCTCGCGTTCCTCAATTCCGGCGTCACCATCGTGCTGTCCGACATGCGCCACGCGGTCGAGAAGCGCGAGGAACTGCGCTACGAGGGCGGCGTCGAGGCGTTCGTGAAATATCTCGACCGCAACAAGAGCGGCCTTGTTCCCGCGCCGATCGTCATCAAGGCGGAGCGCTCCGGCATCGGCATCGAATGCGCACTGTGGTGGAACGACGGCTACCACGAGAACGTGCTGTGCTTCACCAACAACATCCCGCAGCGCGACGGCGGCACGCATCTCGCGGGCTTCCGCGGCGCGCTGACGCGGCAGGTGACCGGCTACGCCGAGAAAAGCCCGAACGCCCGCAAGGAGAAGGTCGCGCTCACCGGCGACGACTGTCGCGAGGGCTTGACCGCCGTCCTCTCGGTCAAGGTGCCGGATCCGAAGTTTTCCTCGCAGACCAAGGACAAGCTGGTCTCGTCCGAGGTGCGGCCCGTCGTCGAGGGCCTCGTCAACGACGCGCTCAACGCATGGTTCGAAGAGCACCCGAGCGAAGCGAAGGTGATCGTCGGCAAGGTGGTCGAAGCCGCGGCGGCGCGTGAAGCCGCCCGCAAGGCGCGCGAACTGACGCGGCGCAAGGGCAACGACGTGACCTCGCTGCCCGGCAAGCTTGCCGACTGCCAGGAGCGCGATCCCGCCAAGGCGGAGCTTTTGATCGTCGAGGGCGACTCGGCCGGCGGATCAGCCAAGATGGGGCGCGACCGCGCGTTCCAGGCTGTGCTGCCGCTGCGCGGCAAGATCCTGAACGTCGAGCGCGCGCGCTTCGACAAGATGCTCTCGTCGGAGCAGATCGGCACGCTGATCACGGCGCTCGGCACCGGCATCGGCTCGGAAGAATTCAACGCCGACAAGCTGCGCTATCACAAGATCATCATCATGACCGACGCGGACGTCGACGGCTCGCACATCCGCACGCTGCTGCTGACGTTCTTCTTCCGCCAGATGCGTGAGCTGATCGATCGCGGCTACATCTACATCGCGCAGGCGCCGCTCTATAAGGTTTCGCGCGGCAAATCCGAGCAGTACCTGAAGAACGAGCACGCGCTGGAAGACTACCTGACGGATACCGGCCTCGAGGACGCGGTGTTCCGCCCCTATTCGGGCGACGCGCGCGCCGGCGCGGACCTCAAGGCGATCGTCGAGGAAGCACGCAACATCCGCAATATCCTCTCCGGCCTGCACAGCCGCTACAATCGGAAAGTGGTCGAGCAGGCGGCGATCGCCGGCGTGCTGACACCCGCGGTCACCGGCGATGCCCCGAAGGCGCTTGCGGCGGCGCAATACATCGCGCGCCGGCTCGATTCGCTCAGCGAGGAGACCGAGCGCGGCTGGGAGGGCACGTTCATCGAGGGCGAAGGCTTCCGTTTCGAGCGCACCGTGCGCGGCGTCAAGGAAGTATCGTTCATCGACGCGGCGCTGCTCGGCTCGGCCGATGCACGCCGGCTCGACGAGCATGCGGTGAGCCTGCAGGAGACTTACGCCAAGCAGGGCACGCTGCGCCGCAAGGGCGAGGATACGGCGATCCACGGACCGGTCGGCCTGTTCGAGGCCGTTACCGCCGCCGGCCGCAAGGGGCTCACGCTGCAGCGCTACAAGGGCCTCGGCGAGATGAACCCGCAGCAGCTGTGGGAGACGACGCTCGACACCAATGTGCGCTCGCTGTTGCAGGTGAAGGTGAAAGAGGTCGACGAGGCCGACGACATCTTCACCAAGCTGATGGGCGACATCGTCGAGCCGCGCCGCGAATTCATCCAGGAGAACGCGCTCTCGGCGAGCGTGGATGCCTGAGGCGAGGCATGACGTTCGTCATGCCCTCCCCGGTTTTGCCTGCGCGGGATCGAACACCCCGCGCAATATCGCCAGAGCCTCACCGTCCAGCGACCGGATGACCTGCGATGGCGTGCTTGCGCCGGGCTTGAGCTGATCTTCCGCGCTCTCGATCAGCGCCGGGTCGAGCGCTCTGACAAGATCACAAACCCGTCCGGTGGACAGGTCGCCTTTCCCGGCGTTGCGAATTGTCTCGGTGTTTTCCGCCGCTTCCTTCAAGATGCCGTCCATGATCTCGAAACCGAGCGTGCGGTAGCTCTCGAACTGCGATTCCGAGAAGAACTGATCCGCCGTTGTTTCATGCGGGAACGCCGCGTTGGCGGTCGCGTACGCCATGATGCCGGCGCCCTCGGTGCCGTGATAGCCGGGTTTGATATAGAGGATGTAGCCGGCCTCGGCCGTGCCTGCGGGCGCCGGCTCGGTATTCCACTCCGGAGCGGTCTGGTAATCGACCTCTCCGATCGCATAGTAGGCGCCCTCGATGACGGCCCCGTCCTTCGACCGCTTCTTGAGCTCGTGCAGCTTGCCGAACTTGATGGACACGCCAAGATCGATCGCGATCTTGCGGACCGCATTGCCGAGATCCTCGAAGCCATAGTTCGGGTCGCACCCCGCATCGCTGATGACGATGCAGCGGCAGCGGCGGCGGATCATCTCGTAGAGGCCCAGGTTCTCGAAATGCCCTCCGTCCGAGAGGTACACGTGATGGCGGTCGTCCGTCGTGAGGCCGAACATCTCCGCAATGAAAGGAAAGATCGCGACCTTCGGACCGTCGGATTTGTAATAATCGGGGCTGCCGTTTTTTCCCGGATTGCCGAGCCACCAGCCGAGCCGCACGTTGAACAGTGCCAGCATCAGTGAGACGATCGGCGAAGAATTGTACCCCATGGCCGGGCTTGCCGCCGCGCCCGAGATTGCGAGCGCCGTGCCAAGCGACAGTCCGCCGCGACTGTTGCCGCCGTACTCCGCAGTCCGCCGATATCCAAGACCCGCGGTGCCGCAATGCAGCGGCGTGGCTGTGAAGGCCTCGGCCTTTCGCTCCTGCCAGGCGAGCCGTTTCGAATTGACGACGTTGAGCGCGATGTTCACCACATGGAACGGCTGCCACTGGCCGGATCCGGGCGGCCAGAGCTCGGCCAGCCGCTTGTTGTCGCTCTCGTCGAAGCCGGTGAACGGATTGGGCGCACGATCCGAATTGGAGGCGCCGAGATAGCCGCGGATCAGGCGGTTGCGATAGAGCGCGTGACTCGAAAAACGGTTGATGTTGACATGCGTCCATGAGACGGCCGCAACAATGACGACCGCGCCGATGCCGATCCCGAGCCAGATCAGTTCCTCGCAAACCTTGTCGCGCGGCCCCGTTCCGAGCAACGAGCTGTAGACGAGACTTTCGCCGAACAGCAGGTAGTCGATCAGATACGAAACCGAGAGCGCCAGCGCGACGAGAAAGACCGACGCGGCGAGCGGCAGCGCGATCCGCATCACGAGACCGGATTTGTCTTTCTGTTCCGTGGCAGCTGACTTTCCGCTCTTTCCCATCAATGTGCTGAACAGCGCGGATCCTGCCGCGGTCAGGGCACCGAGGTACTTCGCCGAGTCGTAGCTCTTGATGATCGACCAGACGAGTTCGCCCGCGATGAGAACCAAAAACGAAAACGCACACCACATCAGCGCCACGACCGTGAAATAGCCGGTGGAGCGCCCGAACCATTCGCGATCCGCGTCGGAATTCGGCTGCCAGTTCGTCAGGCCGACGAAGATCATCTCGGCGGTGAGCTGGGCCGTGATGATCCACGGTACGCCGTAGATCAGCGCGATCAAAAGATACCCGGTCCGCGACGGAACGCCGATGTTTCCAAGCACGATCCAGAGATCGAAATTGGCAAGGACGTAGACGCCAAGGCCGATCAGTGCGCCGTACACGCCGCCGGCGATGCTCCAGCAGTAAAAATCGCGCAGCCAGTAGTAGCGTGCCTTCTCCCCGGGTCCGGTATTGTCGTGGCGCGGGGGCCATGCCCACAACCAGGACAGCGCGTAGATCGCCACGCCGACGAGCAGCGCGAGCACGACCAGCGTTGCGAGGGACCAGTCCCTGACTTTCGGCCCGCGTATCACCAGGTAGAGCGCAAACAGCAGCGCAGCCGCCAGGGCCGGGAGCAGACAGCGCTTCAGGAAAGTCTTTGCGTCCGCCCCCTGGGTCACGCTCGCGAGCTCATCGCGATACGCCTCGCCGGTTTGCGTGCTATTGTGCTTCGCCCCTTTCGCTGCGGCCGGGCCGAGGAAGCGGCTCGGGCGATTCAGCAAGTCGAAGCGCAGCGCGTAGATCATCAGCGTCGTCGTGGCGATCACGAACGCGATGGCCGCGTACCGGCCGATGCCTTCGACGCCCTCGGTTGCCCAGAACGACGCAACCGTGAACGCCTTGAAGACCAGCAACGCGAGGGCGAGCGCCGGCAGGATCACCAGCCAGTTGAGCACGAGGTTGCGCACGTAGAGTGCGACCGCGGTCCAGGTATCGGCCGAGAACAGACCGAGCCTCGGGGTCAGATAATTGCTGTAGGCGCGCAGCCACGAGGTTTCGCCCGCCTCCTGATCCGGGTGTTCGCGGCGCCCGATCAGCTTGCTCCAGACCGAGTCGTACCCCCCTTTCTCGCGCGCGATCCACGCCGAGAGCCAACTCCCGATATACCCGCCGCCCGACACGGTCGAAAGATAGTTGAATTGCCGCAGCAGCGACGCATGCGCCGAAGTGGCTCGCTTCAGCCCGCCCGGTTGGCGCGGATGCACGGCGAGCGCCTCGATCACTCCAAGCGCAAACGTCGCGCTGCGAATACCGCCGCCCGAGAGGCAGAGTGCGGTGCTGTTCACGCCGTTGAGAGCCCGGTAAAGCGCATCGCCCGTGAGGTCCTTGCCGTCCTGATCCTTCAGATCAGCCCCGCGGATCTCTTTCGCCTCCTCGCGCAACACCGTATCGCTATCGAGTTCACCGGTCGGTAATTTCGTTGCTGGCGGCATGGCATCTCCCCCCGGGGACGTTGCTGCCCGGATTATCCCACGCGAAACCGGTATACTCAACCACAGCGATAGCACAGACGATGTGATCCACCTCACAACCCCATTGCATCACGATTGTCCGCCGCTGTGCGAATGAGCGTAGGATCGCCGGCGCGAAGATCGTTTTCAAACACCCAAGGACAGATCATGGCTCTCTCGATGCACGCGGTCGGCGTTCCCAGCTTTCTGACGACGCTTGGCGCTCTTTCCAGGATTCTCGACAAGGCCGCTGCGCATTGCGAGGCGAAGAAGATCGATCCGGCGGCGCTGCTGACCATGCGGCTTGCGCCCGACATGTTCCCCTTCACCAAGCAGGTTCAGCTCACCTGCGATTTCGCCAAGAACACGATGGGGCGCCTCACCGGCGAGCCGCCGAAATTTCCCGACGAGGAAAAGTCATTCGCCGAACTGAAGGCGCGCATTGCGAAGACGGTCGAGTATGTCAAAGGCTTTACGCCCGCGCAGGTCGACGCGGCTGCGGACAAGGACGTCACCTTCCCGATCGGTCCGCAGCAAACGATGACGCTCAAGGGCGCGGAGTATCTCATCGGCTTCGCGCTGCCGAACTTTTATTTCCACGCCACCACTGCCTACGACATCCTGCGCCATTGCGGCGTGGAGCTCGGCAAGCGCGATTTTCTCGGAAGGACGTAGAGCAAGACGCAGCGTTCACCACGCTCGCGAGTGAGCTCGGAAAGAAGCGGCGTACTCCGCTTGTCCCTCCCCCGAAGGGGGAGGGATGACCGAGCGTGTAGAGCGGGACAAACTAAGGCGTCGCCGAAAAATCCAGCCGTCCGGTCGGAGTGAGCGTTTTCACGTCGAAGGTGCGCACCTCGATCTTGCCGTCGATGTCGAGCGTCATGATCAGACGGTCGTTGGCCACGGCGCTCTGGATCACCCTCGCGCCGCGCGGCAGCGAGAGCGTCACGTCGGTCGGGATCGGCGAAGACTCGGGCAGCTTGTCGGCCTTCTTCTCGACCATCCCTTCGCCCTTGAAGATGCGGTAGCCGACGAAGCCGAACACCGAGCCGACCGCGATCACGGTCACGGCCATCGAAACCAGCATCAGCCTGCGCACCTTGGCGATCACGTTCGCGGCGGCTGGGTCGGGCGCAGGCTCGGCCTCGGCGGCCTTGACCTCGTCGGGCGCGAGCGAAACGGTCTCCGGCTTGACGTCGTCGGCCGGCGCTGCGTCCTTCTCGGGCGGCTGAGCGGCGAGCAGCGCCGCCATCTCGGCTTCCACCTGCTCGGACGAGGACGGCTCGGGAGGGTGCTCGGACGACGCCGGCTCGGGAGGGCCGTCCTCGTGTGGCGCGGGATCGGTCTCCTCATGCGGGATCGAGGCGTCGCGATCGACCTGCTTGGCGGCGGCGAACAGCTCGGCCTCGAGCTCGGCGAGCGCCTTGTCGGCGTCGACGCGCACCTCTTCGGAGCTCGGCTCCGGCTGGGGCTCGGCCGGCGGCTCGTGTTGCGGCGCGAACGCCGCGTCGTCGCGCCCGCCGGGCTGCGGTGGATGCTGCCCCGGCCGGGCCGGATCGAACGGGCGCGTCAGCTCCTCCAGCGACTGCGCCAGCAGCTCGGACAGCCGGGTCGCGGGATCGACCGGCTTGCCGGCGACGGGCGGGCGATCCAAAGAAGAACCATATTTGTCGTTGGCAGAGTTCATGACCGATCGGAATTCCGTATTTCGCATGACCGCCGCCCAGAAGGGCGAGCGGCTCGACCGCACGCTGGCTCAGGCGTCGGACCTCTCGCGCTCGCGCCTGAAAAACCTGATCCTGGCAGGCGCAGTGACGGTCGGTCAGCGCACGATCCGCGATCCCGGCCATCGCGTCAACGCCGGGGACGAGATCAGCGTCACGATCCCGCCGGACGCGCCCGCGGAGCCACAGGGCGAGGACATCCCGCTCACCATCGTGCACGAAGACGACGCGCTGATCGTCATCGACAAACCGAAGGGGCTGGTGGTGCATCCGGCGGCCGGAAACCAGTCCGGCACGCTGGTGAACGCACTGATTGCGCATTGCGGGGCAAGTCTTTCCGGGATCGGCGGGGTCAAGCGGCCCGGGATCGTGCACCGGCTGGACAAGGATACGACCGGGCTGATGGTGGTCGCCAAGACCGACAAGGCGCACCGGGCGCTGTCGGCGCAATTCGCCGACCATGGACGCACCGGAGATCTCGAACGGGAGTATTTGGCCTTCGTATGGGGCGCGCCGGACCGACCGAAAGGGTCAGTCGACGCTCCGCTCGGGCGCCACCCCCAGGCCCGCGACAAGCAGGCGATCCGGCCGGACGGCCGCGAAGCCGTCACCCATTGGGAGCTTCTGGAAAAATACCCCGGAATCGATGGCAAAACGGTCGCGAGCCTGCTCGCCTGCCGGCTGGAGACCGGCCGGACCCATCAGATCCGCGTGCATCTGGCTCATTTGGGCCATCCGCTGCTCGGCGACGATACCTACGGCCCCGGCTTCAAGACCAAGGCGGTGCACCTGAGCGAGAACGGCCGCCAGGCGCTGCAGGCCCTTGGCAGACAGGCCCTGCACGCCCATATATTGGGCTTCCAACATCCCAAAACCGGCGACGTCCTGCGTTTCCAGTCCCGCCTGCCGGACGACCTTTCGAGCCTGCGGCATTCCCTCTCAGGGGTGCGCCAGCCGGCCCCGAGGGCTGCGAAAACGTGAGCGAATACAGGCCCTTGGCCCGTGTCCGCAGCCGAAATCACAATGCCATCAAGGCGTTGTGACGTTGGTATAGCTATCTTTGGTCCCGACATCCCGTGTATGTTTGCTGCAACTGCGGCCGAGCTTCGCAGTTGCACATGTACGTCCGGTCCCGGCTCCGGGGGAGGGGTGACCGAACGAGCCCGCCGCGAAGGGGGCAAACTTAGGAGGGCGCTACCATGGCCCGTGCCACGGCCTTGCCGGTACTGTCCGGCGAAACCGGTTTATCCCGGTACTTGGAAGAAATCCGGCGGTTCCCGATGCTGGAACCGCAGGAGGAGTACATGCTCGCCAAGAGCTGGCGTGAGCATGGCGACCGCGATGCGGCGCACCGGCTCGTCACCAGCCATCTCCGCCTCGTCGCCAAGATCGCGATGGGCTATCGCGGCTACGGCCTGCCGATCTCCGAGGTCATCTCGGAAGGCAACGTCGGCCTGATGCAGGCGGTGAAGCGGTTCGAGCCCGAGAAGGGCTTCCGGCTCGCCACCTACGCGATGTGGTGGATCAAGGCGTCGATCCAGGAATACATCCTGCGCTCGTGGTCGCTCGTCAAAATGGGCACGACCGCGAACCAGAAGAAGCTGTTCTTCAACCTGCGCAAGGCGAAGAGCAAGATCGACGCGCTGCAGGAAGGCGACATGCGCCCCGATCAGGTCAAGCTGATCGCGAAGCGCCTCGGCGTGCCCGAGCAGGACGTGATCGACATGAACCGCCGCCTCGGCGGCGACGCCTCGCTCAACGCGCCGATCCGCGAGGAAGGCGATGCCGGCGAGTGGCAGGACTGGCTGGTGGACGATTCCGCGAGCCAAGAAACGCGCCTCGTCGCCGACGAGCAGGCCGACAACCGCCGCAAGGCGCTCGGCGATGCGCTCTCGGTGCTCAACGAGCGCGAGCGGCGCATCTTCGAGGCGCGCCGCCTGGCCGAAGACCCGATCACGCTCGAGGACCTCGCCGACGAGTTCGGCGTGTCGCGTGAGCGCGTGCGGCAGATCGAGGTGCGCGCCTTCGAGAAGGTGCAGAAGGCGGTGAAGAACCGCGTGGCGGCGATGGAATCGCCGCCGACGCAGCCGCAGCTCGCGATGCATTGACGCCGTCGCAAATTGAACTGAACGAGGGCCGCTCGCGAGCGGCCCTTTTTGTTATCTTCAATGATGCGTCACGCGCGTCCGCCAGAGGGCGCCAGTTCCTGCTCCGTCAAGAGTCCCAGCGCGCGCAATTCCCGTTCAAGCGCCTCCGGCGACGTGAAGTGGATACCGTGCAGGCCGAGCGCATTGGCGGCCTCGACGTTGCGCAGCGTGTCGTCGATGAACACGGCGCGAGACGGCGCGATGTCGTTCCGGCGCAGCAGGATATGGAAGAGTGCGGGGTCCGGTTTGACCAGGCGCTCGTAACCCGACACCGCGACGTCCCGAAATGAGCGCAGGAACGGAAAGCGCTGCTGTGCGACGGGGTACATCTGTGCCGGGAAGTTGGTGATCGCAAACAGCGGCACGTTCGCCGCTGCGAGGCGTTCGAGCAGCACCACCGTGCCCTCGATGGCGCCAGCCATCATTTCACTGTGGCGGTCGCCGAACGTATCGATCAGCGCCGCGTGCTCGGGATATCGCTGCCTGAGCCCGTCGCGCGTCTCGGCGAACTGCTTCCCGGCATCGTGCTGCAAATGCCATTCGGGCGTACAGACGTGCCCGAGAAAGTGCTCCATCGCCTGCTCGTCGTCGAACAGCTTGCGAAAGAGGTGGCGCGGATTCCAGTCGATCAGCACGCCGCCGAGATCGAAGATCACCGTGTCGCGCATCAGAGCATGATCCCGAAAAGCATGTCCTCGACACCGATCGGGGATGGACACCGGTTTTCGGAAAAGATCATGCTCCACCAATCAGAGCCGGATCACCGGCGCGGCAACGCTCTCGATCATCACGTTGATGCAGGCCGGCTTGCCGCTGGCGAGCGCGCGTTCGATCGCGCCGGGCAGATCGGCGGCCTTCTCGACATGCTCGCCGTGGCCGCCGAGCGCCGCGACGACGAGATCGTAGCGCGCGGGGGTGAGGTCGCAGCCGTGCATGCGTTCCTTGCCGTATTCGCGCAACTGGATCTGGCTCTCGGCATTCCACAGCGCGTCGTTGCCGAGCACCGCGACGAACGGCAGTTTCCGCCGCACCGCGGTCTCGAATTCGGAGATGTGGAAGCCGATCGTGCCGTCGCCGAGCACGGCAAACACCGGAGCCTTCGGCTCCTGCAGCCGGGCCGCGATCGCGAACGACAGCGAGCCGCCGATCGAACCGGCGACGCCATTGATCATGCGGCGGCGCACAGGAAGCATGCTCTGGCCCCATTGGGCGAACTCGCCGCCGTCGCAGATCAGCACCGTATCGGGATCGCTCTCCACATAGGGCCGCAACGCGCGGAACACTTGCGCGGGATGCAGGCGGCCCGGCGTTTGCGCCGCGATCGAGGCCCAGGCTGCGGGTCGGTTGTCGAGCGCGGCACGCGCCTCAGCGAGCCAGCCGTCGCTGCGTGTCTTCGTCGCGGCGGCGCGAACGATCAGCGTTTCGGCCGCCGAGCGGATATCCGCGATGCTGCCGAGCGCGAGCCGGCCGTCCATTTCCTTTGCGGCGCGCTCGACCAGCGCGCCTTCGGGATCGATCGCGATCACGCGCACCTTCGGATCGAAGCCCTTGCCGGTTGCCCAGCGCGTCGTGAAGTCGAGCGCCTTGCCGAGCAGCACGATCAGGTCGGCGCGCTGCACGATGTCGGAGAATGCGCCGAGCGTCGCGTCGGCGATGCCGCGCGGGCTTTCCAGAATGACGGCCGGCACTTTGGCGGCGGCTTCCAGTCGGGCGAGCAGCGCGCGTCCGCTGACATTGGAAAGCTGCGGGCCCGCGAAGATGACCGGCCGCGCCGCGGAGGCGATCTCGGCCAGCACAGCGTCCGCAATGGAAGCCGCCAGCGCCGGAACGCCCGACGCCGCGCGCGCGTCCGGCCACACGATCGCGTTGCTCTCGACCCTCTCCTCCAGCAAATCCGACGGCAGGCTCAGATGCACCGGCCCCGGCCGGCCCGAGGTGGCGATGCGCATGGCCTCGCCGATGTCACGGCCGAGCGTCGCAGCGGATGTGGCGGTGAACGACGCCTTGCTGACCGGTGCCGCCATGTCGGCCTGGCGGATTTCCTGAAAGCCGCCACGCCCGAGTTCCCAGGTCGCGGCGTGTCCCGACAGCAGCACCATCGGAGACTCGGCGCCGAGCGCGGTGAACAGCGCACCGACCGCATTGGCATGTCCCGGCCCGCCGGTCACCATCGCGACGCCGGGTTCGCCGGTCAGGCGCCCCCACGCGTCCGCCATGTGCACGGCCGCCGCCTCGTGGCGCACGTGCACGAGATCGAGCCTGGTCTCGAGCGCAGCGTCGAACACCGACATGATGTGATTGCCGGAGAGCGTGAACACATGGCGGCAGCCGAGCCGTTCGAGCGAGCGCGCGACGATATCGGCGCCGCGCAAGGCGTTGGTCATTGGCATTCCTCCGGTCGGCACGGCGCTTCGAGCATCAGCAAAAAGCGGCTCGCGAGAGCGCCGTCAAGTCTGCATCTTGCACGTGAGGTTTGCGGCAAGTTCACATCGCCTGAATTCGCTTCGCCGCGCTGCGTGCCTTCGATACGGTTAGGCAACGATCGTCAGGGAGCAAACGCATGTTCCGATATCTCGCCGTCCTTGCTGCCGTGGTCTGTGCCACGCCGCTGACTGCCCAAGCGCAGAGCTACCCAATCCGGACCGTCACCATCGTGGTTCCGTTCGCCGCCGGAAGCGGGAGCGACACCGCGGCGCGCATCGTGGCGCAGCATCTTGCGCCCGCGCTCGGCGGCAACGTGATCGTCGAGAACAAGGTCGGCGCGACCGGCTCGCTCGCGGCCGCGGCGGTCGCGCGCGCCGCGCCGGACGGCCACACGCTGCTGCTGGCGAC
>Ga0207683_10001330_pt1 | contig 22276 bp, 20 predicted proteins | sample KBSM73metaG_FD_184333 | JGI IMG/M metagenome (GOLD analysis project Ga0207683, IMG submission 184333) | Miscanthus rhizosphere microbial communities from Kellogg Biological Station, Michigan, USA - KBS M7-3 metaG (SPAdes) (version 2) | ecosystem: Host-associated > Plants > Roots > Rhizosphere >... | reverse complement strand
CGACCCTTCCGAAATCAGGACGGGATTGCATCGTCATTGGTCTCCTCCGATCGCCCGGTGCCGGAAATCCGATCGGGATCGTAAACAGTATGACAATAAGGGCGGGAACTCGATGGGCGCAAGCGGCAGCCGCATGGCGTCCGGATGCCTTTGAAAGGATGCCGAAGCTGGGCCCCGGCCTTGGCCGGGCTGAAGTTGGCTTTTCTGCCGAGCGCTAGATCGTCCACCCGCCGTCGATGATCTGCACCTGCCCGGTCGTGTAGGTCGCCCCCGCGAGATAAACGACCAAATCGGCGATCTCCTCCGGCGCGCCGATTCGGCCGATCGGCTGGCGCGCAATGAACGCGGCACGCGCCCCGTCATAATCGCCACCGGCCGACAGACGATCGTGCAACGACGGTGTCTCGACCGTTCCTGGACAGATCGCGGTGACGCGAATGTTGTTGCCGACGAAATCGGCCGCGATCGACTTGGTCAGCCCGACCACCGCTGCCTTGGTCACGGTATAGGCGAAGCGGTTGGGTACGCCCTTCACGCTCGACGCCACCGACGACATGTTGATGATCGCGCCGCCGCCGCGCTCGACCATGCCGGGCAGAACCGCCTGGCAGGTCCGCGTCATCGCGACGACGTTGAGCCGCCACGCGAAATCGAGATCGGCGTCGCTCGTATCGAGTACAGTTCCGCCGTGGACGACACCCGCGCAATTGAACAGGATGTCGATCGTCTCGCCGCCAAGCGCCGCGACCGCTTCGGGGTCGAGTACGTCAAGCCGGCGCGTCTCGATCCGCTCGCCGGCCAAGCCCTCCAACCCCGCTTCGTTGACGTCGGTCGCGATGACGCGCGCGCCGGCTGCGGCAAGTGCCAGCACCGATGCGCGACCAATGCCTTGTGCGGCGGCGGTGACGAGGGCGGTCTTTCCGGTCAGGTCGATCAAGTCTTGGTCCTCAGGGCTGGGATTGGAGTTTCGGGCGTAGGGGCTGCCCTATAACAGGGTTCGACCAACGCCATAGTGGGCGAAGCGTCATCGACGCGGATCGCAAGCGCGCCGCCCTCGCCCGCGGTGAAACGTCGGTCATGGGCCGGCCCGACGACCGGACCGGATATAGCGATATTAAAAGAGCGCCGAACGGGTTGAAGCTGCGCGTCAAGCCGGCTAAATATGTCTGAGTTATTGGAGACATTCCTTGATAGACGGTTCCATGCTGATCGGTGCGGAAGCGCGCCAGTCCGATACCCGCTTCACCTCGGTCGATCCGGCGACCGGTAAGGCTCTGCAGCCCGATTTCTCCTCTGCCGGAGCCGAGGCGGTGGACGCGGCCTGCGCGCTGGCCGAGGCAGCCTTTCCCGCCTATTCGGCGATCACACCCGAGAAGCGCGGTGCGTTCCTCGATGCCGTGGCGCAGGCGATCCTCGACATCGGCGATGAACTGATCGTACGCGCGATGCAGGAGAGCGGCCTGCCCCGCGCCCGGCTCGAAGGCGAGCGCGCGCGGACCGTCGGACAGCTTCGCCTGTTCGCGTCCGTCGTTCGCCAAGGCGATTGGCTTGACGCTACGATCGATCCGGCTCTTCCAGACCGTCAGCCGCTGCCGCGCCCCGATCTTCGGCGGATGAACCTGCCGCTGGGGCCGGTTGCCGTATTCGGCGCGTCGAATTTCCCGCTCGCCTTTTCGGTTGCCGGCGGCGACACCGCTTCGGCCCTGGCGGCCGGTTGTCCAGTAGTGGTCAAGGGCCATCCCGCGCATCCCGGCACCGGCGAACTGGTGGCACGCGCGATCGCCAAGGCGGTGGCGTCTAGCGGCCTGCCGGCGGGCGTTTTCTCTTACCTCCCAGGCGAGACCAACGCGCTCGGTGCGGCGCTGGTCGCGGATCCCCGGATCAAGGCGGTCGGCTTCACCGGATCGCGCGGCGGCGGACTCGCGCTGGTGCGAATCGCGGCTGCACGCGCCGAGCCGATCCCCGTTTATGCCGAGATGTCGAGCATCAATCCCGTCCTCCTGTTCCCCGCCGCGCTCGCCGCGCGCGGACCGGCGCTGGCCGAGTCGTTCGTTGCCTCGCTGACGATGGGTGCAGGGCAATTCTGCACCAACCCCGGGTTGGTCATCGGGCTCGCCGGTCCCGACCTCGACGCATTCGTCGCGGCGGCCGGTCAGACGCTCCAGGGCACCGGGTCCGCGACCATGCTGACCCCGGGCATCCACGCCGCGTTCGAGAAAGGTGTCGGCGCGCTCGCCGGACATGACGCTGTCCGCACCGTCGCGCGCGGTGGAACGGGTGACGGGGAAAACCAGGCAGTGGGCGCGCTGTTCGAGACGAGCGCCGAGCAGTTCCTCGCCGATTCGGCGCTGGGCAACGAGGTGTTCGGCGCTTCCGCGATCGTCGTGCGCTGCCGCGACGCTGCCGAGCTGGCGAAAGTCGTCGCCGGGCTCGAAGGACAATTGACCGCGACGATCCAGATCGATCCCGCCGACGAATCCGCAGCGGCGGAAATCCTGCCGCTGCTGGCCCGCCGGGTCGGCCGCATCCTGGGCAATGGCTGGCCGACCGGAGTGGAGGTCGCCCATGCCATGGTCCATGGCGGGCCCTTCCCCGCGACCAGCGACAGCCGCACCACCTCGGTCGGCAGCAAGGCAATCGAGCGTTTCCTGCGTCCGGTCTGTTTCCAGAATCTGCCGGCCAGCTTGATCCCCGCCGCGATCGGCGACGCGAATGCGTGGGGGATCGCCCGCCGCATCGACGGCAAGCGCGAGGAGTCGCCCAAATGATCCGTTCCCTGATCCAATTCGACGATGGCGCGCGCGGTGTCGCCGCACTGGGTGACGACGGGGCGCGCCGCGTGTCCGGTGCGACGACAACGCTGGCGCTTGCGAACGAAGCGATGGCGGCCGGCATCTCGCTCGCCCACCTCGCCGCCACGCGGCTCGGGGAGTCGATCGATCTTGGCGGCGTCACTTTGCTCTGCCCGATCGACCATTCCGATCCTGCGCACCTGCTGGTCAGCGGTACCGGCCTCACCCATCTCGGCTCGGCCGAGGGGCGCGACCAGATGCACCGCGCCGCGATCGAGAACCCGGCGCCGACCGATTCGATGAAGATGTTCCTGATGGGGGTGGAAGGCGGCAAGCCCGAGACCGGCTCGATCGGCGTCCAGCCCGAGTGGTTCTACAAGGGCGACGGTGCAATCCTGGCCGCGCCCGACGCGCCGCTCGCCATGCCCGATTTCGCGCTCGACGGCGGCGAGGAGCCCGAGATCGCCGGCATCTATCTGATCGCACCCGACGGCACGCCCGTCAGGATCGGCTTCGCGCTGGGCAACGAATTCTCCGACCATGTCACCGAGCGCGGCAATTATCTGTGGCTCGCGCATTCCAAGCTGCGCGCCGCTGCGCTCGGTCCCGAATTGCTGCTCGGCGAACTGCCCGCAGATATTCGCGGCACCAGCCGCATCCTCCGTGATGGCGCGGTGCTGTGGGAAAAGCCGTTCGTCTCGGGCGAGGCGAACATGTCGCACAGCATCGCCAATCTCGAGCACCATCATTTCAAATATGCCGGCTTCCGCCGTCCCGGCGACCTGCATGTCCATTTCTTCGGCACAGCGACGCTGTCGTTCAGCGACGGCGTGATCGCCCAACCGGACGACGTGTTCGAGGTGTCGGCGGCGCCCTTTACCCTGCCGGTGCGCAACCGATTGGCCAGGGCGCCGGCGGATCCCGTCGCGGTGCGCATATTGTGAGCATTGTCACCCGGAGCGCGACCGCATAGGCTGGCACGGTCGATGGATGACGACCGTCCCCCTCCCGCGCCACGCATCCATGGTACGATCGCGCGCAAGCTCGGTATCGAGATCGTCGGCGGTATCCGCAAACCTGGCGACATATTGGACGGCGAGATCGAGGCGAGCGAAGATCTCGGCATCTCGCGCACTGCCTATCGCGAGGCGATCCGTATCCTGGCCGCCAAGGGACTGGTCGAAAGCCGGCCCAAGGCGGGGACGCGAATCACGCCACGCAACCGCTGGAACCTGCTCGATCCCGATATCCTGGCCTGGACGTTCGAGGGCGAACCCGACCCCCAGTTCATCGTCGACCTGTTCGAACTGCGCGAGGTGATCGAGCCCGCCGCCGCGGCCTTCGCGGCGCAACGGCGCAGCGACCACGATTTGGCAGAAATGGCCGAGGCGCTCGACGGCATGCAGGCGTTCGGCCTGGCCGACGAGCGCGGACGTGCCGCCGACCAGCGTTTCCACCGCGCCATCCTGGCCGCCGCGGGCAACGAGCCGCTGACCGCGCTTGCCAGCACGGTCGGCGCGGCGGTGAGCTGGACCACCAAGTTCAAGCAGCGCCGCCGCAGCTTGCCGCGTGACCCCCTCCCCGACCACCGCCGCGTCCATGCCGCGATCGCGGCGAAGGATGCCGATGGCGCGCGGCGCGCGATGACCGACCTGTTGCGGTTGGCGCTGACAGACATGGAGTTGCCTGGGAGGGAGTAACAAAGCTCCCCTCCCTGCAAGGGAGGGGAAATGGGAGTGTCAGTGATTGTCGCGCGGCAGGCCCTTGGTCTGGGCGATGCGCTGATAAGCCTCCGCTCCTTCCAGGATGGCGCCGCTGCCGAGCTGGCCCACTACCGCGCGCTGGATCTCCTGCCACGGAGTCTGCGATGCGGGATAGCGATAGCCGCCTGCCGCCTCCAATGCGCGCCGGCGCTCGGCAAGCTCGGCCTCGTCGATCAGCACATCGGCGGTGCCGCGCCTGAGGTCGATGCGCACGCGATCGCCGGTCTGGAGCAACGCCAGCGCACCGCCCGCCGCGGCCTCTGGCGAGGCATTGAGAATCGAAGGGCTGCCGCTCGTGCCCGACTGGCGGCCGTCGCCGATGCACGGCAAGGCATGGACTCCGTCGAGAATCAGGTGCGCGGGCGGCCGCATGTTCACCACCTCGGCCGCGCCGGGATAGCCGATCGGCCCGGCCCCGCGCATCACCAGCAGGGTCCCGGACGTGATGTTGGACGCGGGATCGTCGATCCGCGCGTGATAATCCTCCGGCCCGTCGAACACCACGACCGGCCCCTCGAACGCTTCGGGATCGTTGGGGTCGGACAGATAGCGCTCGCGGAATTCGGGCGAGATCACGCTGGTCTTCATGATCGCGCTGTCGAACAGATTGCCCGACAGGACGACGAAGCCGGCGTCCCGCATCAGCGGATCGTCGAACCGGCGAATGACCTTCTCGTCCTCGATCGCGGCGCCGCGGCAATTATCGCCGATGGTGCGGCCATTGGCGGTCATCGCGCCCTCTGCGATCAACCCGTGCTGGATCAATTGTGCGACCACCGCGGGAACGCCGCCCGCGCGGTAATAGTCTTCCCCGAGATACTCGCCGGCTGGCTGGAGATTGACCAACAGCGGAATGGCATGGCCATGGTCCTGCCAGGTCTTGAGCGGCACATCGACGCCGATATGGCGCGCGATCGCGGTCAGGTGAATCGGTGCGTTGGTCGATCCGCCGATCGCCGAATTGACCGCGATGGCGTTGAGGAAAGCTTCTTTGGTCAGGATGTCCGACGGCTTGAGATCCTCCGCGACCATCTCCACCACACGCTTGCCGGTGCGATAGGCGACTTCCTGGCGGTCGCGATACGGCGCCGGGATCGCCGCCGATCCGGGCAGCGCCATGCCGAGCGCCTCGGCCAGCGAGTTCATCGTCGTCGCGGTACCCATCGTGTTGCAATAACCGGTCGAGGGCGCCGATGAGGCAACGAGGCGGATGAACTCGGCGTCGTCGATCTCCCCTGCCGCGAGCAACTGCCGCGCCTTCCAGACGATCGTGCCCGACCCGGTCCGCTCGCCCTTGTGCCAGCCATTGAGCATCGGCCCGACCGACAAGGCGATCGCCGGGATATTTACCGTCGCGGCCGCCATCAGACAGGCCGGCGTCGTCTTGTCGCAGCCGATCGTCAGGACCACGCCGTCGATCGGATAGCCGTAAAGCGTCTCCACCAGACTGAGATAGGACAGGTTGCGGTCGAGCCCGGCGGTGGGGCGCTTGCCCGTTTCCTGGATCGGGTGAACCGGGAATTCGAGCGCGATGCCGCCCGCCTCGCGAATCCCTTCGCGCACGCGCTCGGCGAGCACGAGATGATGGCGGTTGCAGGGGCTGAGGTCGGATCCGGTCTGCGCGATGCCGATGATCGGCTTGCCCGATTGCAACTCCTCGAGACTGAGGCCGAAATTCAGGTACCGCTCGAGATACAGCGCGGTCATGTCGACATTGTCGGGATTGTCGAACCAGGCGCGGCTGCGGAGCTTGGGCGTGTTGTCGGAGGGCATTCAGGGCTCCACGGGAAATTGGACGAGGCGTGAGGCGGCAACGAATTTCATGAATCTCAATACATTATGCATGCCGCCCCTCCTTTCGATGCCGACCGGATTGACCGCGGCACTAGCGATATATAATCAGACAATTAGCCAAGGCACAAGCTTTGCGGTCGTACGAAGGAAGAGGAAGATGGCAGGTCCCGCGGCAACTACCCCGCGTCAGCAGGTCGAAATGCAGGCTGGCGGCAGATACGGGCCAGCGCTCGCCTTGCTCGCCAGCCTCTTCTTCATGTGGGGGTTCATCACGGTCATCAACAACACGTTGCTGCCGCACCTGAAGAGCGTCTTCGAGCTCAATTACCTGCAAACCACCCTGATCGAATCGACCTGGTTCGTCGGCTATCTCGTCGCCTCGATTCCCGCGGCCAAGCTGATCGAGCGGATCGGCTATCAGAAGGCGCTGACGGTCGGGCTCGCGGTGATGACATTGGGGTCGCTTGGGATGATCCTGGCGGCCAGCCTGCCTTCTTATGGTGTCACGCTCGCCTCCCTGTTCATCGTGTCGTGCGGAATCGCGTTGCTCCAGGTTGCCGCCAATCCTTACGTCGCGGTGATCGGCTCGCCCCAGACCGCGGAGTCGCGGCTCACCCTGGTCCAGGCATTCAACACTACCGGCGACGTGCTGGCGATCGTGTTCGGCCGTTATCTGATCCTCGCCCGCACCACCGCCGGCACTTCGGCCGAGGGCATCCAGCTGAGCCACGCCCAGCGGATGGCCGACGCGCAGGCGACCGAATTGCCGTATCTGATCGTCGCGATCGTGCTCGCGGTACTGACCATCGTCATCGCGCGCGCCAAACTGCCCGCGCTGGGTTCCGCGACGCAGCGCGCCAATGCCGAGGAGCGCAAGCATCTGTCGCTGTGGAAGCACCGCAACCTGATCCTCGGCTGCGGCGCGATCTTCCTCTACGTGCTCGCTGAGATCGGCGTCGGCAACCTGTTCATCAACTTCGCGTCGCAGCCCCATATCGCCAACATCACGCACGAGCAGGCCGCGTTCTACCTGACTTTCGTATGGGGCGGGATGATGGTCGGGCGCTTCGCCGGCGCCTGGATCATGCGCTATTTCGCGCCGGAGAAGGTACTCGCAGTGTTCGCGGTCGGGGCGCTGGTGTCGGCGCTCGTCGCGACCTTCGTGCCTGGCCCGACCGCAATGTACGCGCTGATCGCCGTTGGCCTGTTCCACTCGATCATGTTCCCGACGATCTTCGCGCTTGCGATCCGCGGCCTCGGGCCGCTGACCGAAGAGGGATCGGGATTGCTGATCATGTCGATCGCCGGCGGTGCGTTGGTGTTCATCCAGGGCAGCGTCGCAGACAATTTCGGAATCCAGCTCGCCTTCATCGTCACGGCGTTGTGCGAGATGTACGTCCTGTATTACGCGCTATGGGGCTGCAAGGTGACCAACCGGGCCTGAGGGGCCGGGCAGCGTCAGCAGCCCTTCCCCTCCGCGCGCGCGGCCCAGCGGATCGCGCCGCTGATCATCTTCTGGTGGAGCGGTTCCGAATAGGTCTCCGCCTTGTGGCCGAGTGCCGAGAAGAACACCCGCCCGCGACCGACGCAGCGCGTCCAGATGATCGGATGGAGCTTGCCCATCCGCACGCGCTCGGGGAACGGATCGTAGCTGCTTTCGTCGAGCGTCGCGAGGATGTGCGTATCGTTGCCGGTCGGCACCCGATCGAACGAATACCATTCCTCGGTCCGCACCCATTTCGCCGGCAGGTCGCGTGTCGCCGGATTGCTGCGGTCGATCACGTCGATCGTTCCCTGCTGGAACTGCTTGGGATGCCCGGTATGACCGATGAACTGCGCGCCGATCAACGTGGTCGGATACCAGTTCCAGTCATAGTGCGGGTCGCCGCCGGCACCGTGGAGCAGCACCACGCCACCGCCCTTTTCAACCCATGTCTTGAACGCCGCACGCTGATTGTCGTCGAAGATCGTCCCGCTGGTGCTGCTGAGCACGACCACGGCGAAACGCGCGAGGTCGCGCGGATTCATCACGGCGGCATTCTCGGTCTCGAACACGTCGCGATGCTGTTTGCGGACAAGCTCGACGAGCACCGTCTTAGCGGCAGCGATCTGATCTGGATCGCGAAAGCCGTTGGTCTTGGAGAGCACCAGCACCGCGCCTTTGCGCATTGCCGGGATCGCCGGCGGGACGGTGTCCATGACCGGCGTCGGCCAGTTGCGCGGATCACGCACCCACGTCGCGACGGGCGCCGGAGTCGTAGCCTGGAGGGCGATCGCGATCACCAGCGCAGCACGTAACATCATCGCCTCACTCCCCCGTTTTTTCCGGTCGTCCGCGGACGATCACCACTCGAACGCATCGCCAGTCGCACGTTCCGCGATCAGGAACGCGTCCGCGACGAGTTGAAGCGGCCGCAAATCGACATCGCTTTTTCCGGTCGCGACCAGCTCCGCGAAGCGTCGATAGAGACCAGGATATTCCGCGTCCGCCGCGTTACGCGGTTGCTCGCCGGGCAGACGCAGGATCGAACCGCCCATCGACAGGACCAACGTGCCGGCATCGGTATCGACCTCGATGTCCCAGGTCTGTGGACCGGTCTGCAGGAAATCGAATTCGGCCGACACCGGGACGGCGCCCGCCAACATCCCGAGCGTCGCCTTGAGCGGCCCCTGTCGGCCGGCAGGCACGGTGATCGTCGCGGTGTCCACTCGCCAAGGCTCGGGCAGGATCCTGGTCGCGATCGAGAGAGCGTTGATGCCGGGATCGAACACACCGAACCCACCTGCCTCAAGAATCCAATCCTGCCCCGGATGCCAGCGGCGGATATCCTCGCGCCACGCGATCCGAACCGCATCGATCCGCCGCCCGGCGAGCCAGGCGCGAGCCGGCTCGACACCGGCGGCTTCGCGCGAATGCCACGTGGCGAACAGCACCACGCCTTTCGCTTGCGCCAGGTCGGCCAGCGCCACCGCCTCCGATAGGGTCGCCGCCGGCGGCTTCTCCATCATGACATGCAGTCCCGCCTCGATCGCCGCGGCCGCCTGATCGAAGCGGCCGCGCGGTGGCGTGCAAAGCGATACGGCGTCGAGCGCGATGTCACCGCCGAGCATCGCCTCGATCGTCGGAAAGTTGGCGACGTCATCGAGCGTGGCGTTGCGGCTGGCGATCGCGACAAGATCGTAGTCCGCGTTCTCGGCAAGCGCCGGCAGATGCTGATCCCGCGCGATCTTGCCGAGACCCACCAATCCGATCCGCAGCTTCTTCATGCCCGCTCCGTGTCCAAATAAATACTCATACATATTCCTACCGGCCGGCCGTGCTGCTAGCAACCGCATATCAACAAGGAGAAGATATGGGCCGCTGGCGGGCCGCGGCAGGATCGGCGCCCAGTGCTTAGGAGAACCGCGTGCGCATCCGCATCCTCGTCTATCTGGTCGTCACGCTTCTGGCCCCAATGACCGCGCATTCGCGCGAGGAGCCGGATGTTTGCGCCGCGGTGCCCGCGATGCCGCCGGAAGTGAAGGCTTTTCAGGGTGCCGCGGACGCCGCCCGCGCCGCCGGACGCAAACCGTATTTACCCGCTCCCACGGTGAGCGCCGCTTATGTCACCTAGCATCAAAAGCTGTTGGCGGTCGATTACCCCCGTGTCTGCCGATACCGAACGCCAACGCCGCTCTGCCGCCCGAGACGAAGCGCCGCATCGTCTTCTTCGGCGACTCGATCACCGAACGATGGATGACGCTGCGCCCGGGCTTCTTTGCCGGTGATCGGGTGGATCGCGGCCCATTGGGTCAGGGCGAATTTCCAGACAATGCGGTGCTCAGGGTACTGGCGGAGAAGCACGACCGTACCGTCGCGCAGATCATCCTGCGCTGGCATGTGCAGAACGATCTGATCGTCATCCCCAAGACCGTCAACGAGGATCGCATGCGCGAGAATCTCGACATCCTGACCTTCACGCTCGACGCCGATGACCTGGCGAAGATAGCGACCCTCGACGACCCCGAAGGGCGAATGGGACCCGACCCGCTGACGTTTGAGTGACCCTGCCGGCCGGCTCCGCCGATCGGTGGAAGGCGAACCCCCGCGCTCATCGCCTCGGTCGGCAGCAGTCTTTCGCTCCGATTATCCGCGTCGTCCGGCGGCTTCCAGAATGAGCCGGGTAATCATCCCCGGATGAGAGATCAACGAGAGGTGGCTTGCCTTGAGTTCGATGGTCTTCGCCCCCATGCGCTTGGCCATGAAGCGCTCTAGATCGGGGTTGATCGTCCGGTCCTCCGTCGAAACGGCATAGAAGCTCGGTTTCGACCGCCAGGCCGCGTGCGTGGTCGTTCCTGTCAGCAGGGCTTTTTGGAACGGTTGCTGGACAGCATAGAGGATTCTGGCCTTTTCCTTCGGCAGATCGCCCGCGAAATCGCGCAGGAACGCCGTTTCGCTGAGACGCCCTTCATCGCCGTCATAGACGATCCCGGCGGATGCCGGGGGCGTCGGAAACGTCTTCGCCAAGGCCGTATAGTCCTCACCGGCGTCCGGCGCCCGCGCCGCCACATAGACAAGTGCCGAGACGTTCGGATGAACGCCGGCCTCTGTGACGATCATTCCTGAGAATGAATGTCCAACCAGCACAGTCGGGCCGTCCTGCCGGTCCAGCACGCGCTGCGCCGATGCGACTGCTTCGGGCAGCGTCGTCAGGGGATTCTGCACGGACGTGGCGTTGAGCCCAGCCGCCTGCAAACGCGCGATCACCTCGGACCAGCATGAGCCGTCGGCGAATAATCCATGCACGAGGACGACATTGCGCGCCTTCATCGGGGCCGGAATCGCTGCCACCCCGCGGGTGGCAGCCAGCGAGGCGGCAGCACCGGCAGCCAAACCGGCAGAGAAAGTTCGCCTGTTCATCATGTCGGTTACTCCTTCACGACCGGCGTTGGTGGACCGCAGGAGGGCGATGCGAGACGATCGCCGTCGCTCGAATGAAATCGACTATACCGTCGCCGGAACCGTCAGCAAACTGCTGCTATTGAATTAGCTGGGTGAACTCCCGCCCTCGGGCCAAGGAATTTACAGAGACAATCGATAAGGGATCCGCGTCCCGAAGTGCGGGTCGATGGGGTCGGCGTTCGCGAGGCTCCCGGCGAGGTACGACCATGACGTTCACATTTCTTTGCCGAGGCGGACCTCGCCTGCAGTGCGGCGATCCAACAAGCGCCATCGGCTTTTCGGCGATTGGCGCCGGCCGTACCTTGCTCACATCGTCCCTTCCTTGCGCATTCGGGCGCTGAGCGCGCGTTCGGCTGCGCGGGCATAGGCGCGGCAAGCTCCGGGCGCGGTCTGAAATCTTTCCTTGGCGCCGTACTGGTCGGCATGCGCCGTGATGAGAATATCGCAGCGCATCGCTGACATCGCCGCATAGCTGCGGTGAAAGCCTGCAACCAAGGGGCGGCTGGAAGGCGAGGTGAAGCGGTAGCCGTCCGCCGAAACCGGATTGAGGCTTGAAGCGAAAACGACCGACTTGCACTGCCGCGCCTGGCACGAGCGCCAGGTCCAGCTCATGCTGCCCATCGTATGGCCCGGCGTTGCGCGCGCTGTAACGACCGTATTGCCGAGCCGTAGTGCTTCGCCGTCACGAATGACCCGCACCGAGGATACGGCCGGAAAGCGACTGTCATAGCCGCGCTGTGGATCGTCGTCGGCGAGGCGCCCGGATCGCAGCCCTTCTGCTCCCCGCGGGCTCGCGACGACCGTCGCTCCGGTATCGCGAGCCAGCGCCGCGATACCGCCGGCATGATCGAAATGCGGCTCGGTGCTGAGGATGTATTTGATGTCGCGAGGACGGAAGCCGAGCGTCGCGACATTGGCGAGGATCGTCGGCTCGGCCTGTGGCAACGCGCCATCGATGAGGATCAGGCCATCGCCGGTATCGATCAATGCGACGCTGAGCCCGCCAAAGCCCACAAGATAGCTATTGCCGAAAATGCGGACAGGAGGACGAGGAGCCAGCCATTCCGCCGCCCGTTCCGGGGCGATCGGGCGAGTCAGCGGATCGTCGCGATCGGCCGCGGCGGCGGATCCCACGAGAGCAATAGCAACGATAACGGCGAGTTTGGCGAGCATGTCCTGTTCTCCTTCGCCGCCGTGATGCCGCCGGGCGGGACGAACGACAAAGCATCTTCTCTGGACAGAGCCATGAGGCGAATTCATGATCAGGCATGGATCGCGCCCGACTTCCGCTCAATGCCTTGCGAGCGTTCGAGGCAGCGGCACGCCATCTCAATTTTACACGCGCCGCGATCGAATTGTGCGTCAGCCAGGGAGCGGTCAGCCATCAGGTCGCGCAGCTCGAACGTCGACTGGGGACGCGTCTGTTCGATCGGCTGCCACGCGGATTGGCGCTGACCGACGACGGCCACGCATTGGTGCCTGTGCTGGCAGAGACGTTCGATCGGATCGGAGCGACGCTCGATCGTTATGCCGATGGAGGTTTCCGGGACGCGCTGAGCATCGGCGTCGTCGGCACGTTCGCGACGGGTTGGCTGCTCGAAAGGCTGGACAGCTTCGCGGCGGCGCATCCGCACATCGAACTCCGCGTGTCGATCAACAACAATCGGGTCGATCTTGCCGGCGAAGCGCTCGACTATGCGATCCGGTTCGGGGACGGCGCCTGGCATGGAACGCATGCCGAGCCGCTGCTCGAGGCGCCACTGACCCCGTTATGCTCGCCCGCCGTGGCGCAGCGATTGCAAGTGCCGGCCGACCTCACCCGCGAACGACTGCTGCGATCCTATCGCGCCAGCGAATGGACCCGATGGTTCGAGGTTGCAGGCGCCACGCCACCCACGCTGCGCGGTCCTCTGTTCGACAGTTCCGCGCTCATGGTTGGCGCGGCAATGACTGGATTGGGCATCGCCCTTGCGCCGAGGACCATGTTCGCCCGAGAGATGGCTACGGACCGTCTCGTCCAGCCTTTCGCTGTCGAGGTCGATGCCGGTCGCTATTGGCTCACGCGGTTATTGTCCCGCAAGAGCCGAGCGGCCACGCGGATTTTTCGTGATTGGCTATTGGACGAAGTCGCGACGTAATCCGGCGTAGTTTTGGCAAGGCCAGAATGGTCAACTCATTCCCACTCGATCGTCCCAGGTGGCTTTGAGGTATAATCGTAGGTGACTCGGTTGATGCCGCGGACTTCGTTGATGATCCTCGTCGCCACGCGCGACAGGAACTCGCCAGTGAAGTGATAGGCGTCGGCCGTCATGCCGTCGACCGAAGTCACCGCGCGCAAGGCCAGTACGTTGTCATAGGTGCGGCCGTCGCCCATCACGCCGACCGAGCGCACCGGGAGCAGCACCGCGAACGCCTGCCAGATCGCATCGTAGAGGCCGGCATTGCGGATCTCCTCGAGATAGATCGCATCGGCCTTGCGCAAGATGTCGCAGCGTTCCTTGCTCACTTCGCCGGGGATACGGATGGCGAGGCCGGGTCCCGGGAACGGATGGCGGCCGACGAAGATGTCGGGCAGGCCGAGTTCCCGGCCGAGCGCGCGCACCTCGTCCTTGAACAATTCGCGCAGCGGCTCGACCAGTTTCATGTCCATCCGCTCGGGCAGACCGCCGACATTGTGATGGCTCTTGATCGTCACCGACGGGCCGCCGGTGAACGACACGCTTTCGATCACGTCGGGATAAAGCGTGCCTTGCGCTAGGAAATCGGCGCCGCCGATCTTCCTCGCTTCGTCCTCGAACACGTCGATGAAGGTCTTGCCGATGAACTTGCGCTTCGCCTCGGGGTCGGTGACTCCCGCCAGCCCGTTCAGGAACAGCGTCTCGGCGTTCACATGGACGAGCGGGATGTTGTAATGGCCGCGGAACAGGCTGACGACCTGATCAGCCTCGCCCGCGCGCATCAGGCCGTGATCGACGAACACGCAGGTCAGCTGATGCCCGATCGCCTCGTGGATCAGCACCGCGGCGACCGCGCTGTCGACGCCGCCCGACAGGCCGCAGATCACCCGCTTGTCGCCAACCTGCGCGCGGATCTCGGCGATCTTGGCGGCGCGGAATTCGGCCATCGTCCAGTCGCCGGTCAGCCCGCAGACATGGCGCGCGAAATTGGCGATCAGTTTTGCGCCGTCGGGCGTGTGGACGACTTCCGGGTGGAATTGCATCGCGTAATAGCGGCGAGTGTCGTCGGCGATCACCGCGAACGGCGCGCCGGCGCTTGCAGCCACCGGGCGGAAGCCGGGGGCGAGCGCGGTGACCTTGTCACCATGGCTCATCCACACCTGATGCGTCTCGCCTTCGCTCCACAGCCCGTCGAACAGCTCGCAACCATCGTCGATCTCGATAAAGGCGCGGCCGAACTCGCCGCTGTCGCCCAGCTCCACTGTGCCGCCCAGCTGATGCATCAGCACCTGTTGGCCGTAACAGATGCCCATGATCGGTAATCCGCTGTCGAGGATCGATTGCGGTACACGCGGACTATCGTCGTCCAATACGCTCGCCGGGCTGCCCGACAGGATGACCCCGCGAGGCTTCATTCGCGTGAAGGCGTCCGCGGCGGACTGGAAGGGAGCGATTTCCGAATAGACGCCCGCCTCTCGCACGCGGCGTGCGATGAGCTGCGTCACCTGGCTGCCGAAATCTACGATGAGGATCGAGTCGCTGTGCTGGGTCATGGCGCCCGATAGCGACTGATCCCTTCGAGCGCCAGTTAGGGCGACCCAAAACCGATCCTGCCCTTCCGTATAAATCCGGATGCAATTTCCGCTTCACAAAACTGCAGGAAATGTGTCATGATTCTGTAACATCGTGATCAAGCGGTGGTTTTGGAAGGATGCAGACATGATCAAGACGGTAATTCTCTCGTTGCTTGTCGCGGCGCCGCTGACGGCGGTTCCGGCAGCGGCGGCCTCGAATGACGGCCAGACCACGGCGCTCGTCACGGCACGCGACGCCGATGTCCGTTCGGCCGAAGCGCTTACCCGCGTCGCGCCCAAGGATGGCGGCGCCTATATCGAGTTGGCCCAGGCCTATTTGCGCGCGGACCGCACTGCGGATGCCGCTGCTGCCTATCGCCGTGCGCTCGTGCTCGACAACGAGATGATGGAAACCAAGACCGGCGATTCGATCTGGTCGCGCAATGTCGCGCGCGCCGCGCTGGTACGTTTCCCCCAGATGTCCTCGCGCTGATTTAGAGGGGCGCGGCCCGGCCTCCTATCGGGGACCGGGCCGCGGCATGCGCGGGGGAACGGCCTGCCGTCGTTCGACGATGCGGCAGGCGGTAGCTCAGCTGAAGGTCAGGCCCTCGAACTTGCCCGACCGCGTCCAGTCGTCGAGATACCGGAAGTAAGCGAAAGCCCCGAGCGGATAGCCGACCGCGAGCGCCGCTGCAGGGCCCGGATCCTTGCCCTCATTGTTATAATAACCAGGCGTGCAGTCGGGAGCGTTGCGCAATGTTCCCCCCGGCCCGGTCAGCAACAGATCGACCCAGGCCTCCTGCGCCTCCTGCGTCACCTCGACCTCTTTGGCGCCGATCTCTTCCGCGTGGCGAACGACCGCGGCGATCGCGCGCGCGGACTCGGTCAGATTGTGCGGCACGTTGGAGATCAGGTTCGCGCCCTGTGTCGGCGTGACCACGAACATATTGGGGTAATCACGGACATGGATGCCGTGCTTCGAGCGCATGCCCTGCGCCCAGCTGTCGGTCAGTTTCACCCCGTCACGACCGATCACGTCGAAGCCGAGCAAGCTCTGCAAATTGGTCCCGACATGGAAACCGGAGGCATAAATGATGCAATCGACCTCGTAATGCTTGCCGGCGACGACGAACCCAGTCTCGTCGATCCGCTCGACCCCCTGCCCGTCGGTATCGATCAGGTGCGTGCCGGGCGTGTTGAACGCCTGGAGATAGGCGTCATGGAAGCAGGGCCGCTTGCACAGCTGGCGGTACCAGGCTTTGAGCTTCGCTGAGGTTTCCTCGTCTTCGACGATCGCGTCGACGCGGTCGCGGATTTCCTCCATCTTCTCGAAATCGGAATCCTCCCATACCGACATGATGTCGGCCAGACTGCGCTTGTCGGGCGGGAGGGTCGCCACCCGGGCCTTGATCCGGCGCGAGAGATCGGTCCAGCCGTCCTGGACCCAATCCTCTTCGATCATGTTGCCCGGCGTCTGGTTGGCGGTGAAATTCTCCAGCCAGCGGCGTTGCCAGCCTGGCGTGGCGATGCTCGCGAACCAGTCGGGGTCAATCGGTACGTTGTTGCGAACGTCGACCGAGGATGGCGTGCGCTGGACGACATAAAGCTCCTTGCACGCCCGGGCGAGGTGCGGGACCGCCTGGACCGAGGTCGCGCCGGTGCCGATGATCGCGACCCGCTTGTCGGCAAGGCCGGTCATCAGCGCACCCTTGGCGTCGCCGCCGGTATAGTCATAATCCCACCGGCTGGTGTGGAACGACTTGCCCTTGAAGCTGGTGAGGCCGGGAATGCCCGGCAATTTGGCGACGTGGAGCGGACCGGTGCCGATACCGACATATTTGGCGGTGAAGCGATCGTCGCGGTCGGTGGTGATCACCCAGAGCGACCGCTCGCCGTCCCAGGCGATCTCGCGGATCTGGGTGTGGAACAGCGCCTTGTCGTAGAGATGATATTGACGGCCGATCCGCTGGCATTGCTCGAGGATTTCCGGTCCATGCGCATATTTCTCGGTCGGCATGTGCCCGGTTTCTTCGAGCAGCGGGATATAGATCATCGACGCCGTGTCGCATTGCGCGCCGGGATAGCGATTCCAATACCAAGTGCCACCGAAGTCGCCGCCCTTTTCGATGATGCGGAAGTCGCCGATCCCGGCCTCGGCGAGCCGCGCCCCCGTCACCAAGCCGGCAAACCCGCCGCCGACGAACGCGAAGGTCACGTGATCGGTGACCGGGTCGCGCTCGGTGAATGGCGTGTGCGGATCGGCGGCATAATGCGCCAGATTGCCCTCGAGGTTGAGATATTGGGCGTTGCCGTCATCGCGCAGGCGCTTGTCGCGCTCGGCGATATATTTCGCGAGCAGCGCCTTTTTGTCGATCGGCTTCTTGAGCGGGGTCTGGTCGTTCATGGCCATACCCTATCTTTGAAAAACGGTCCGGCGCAAGATACAAAGCGCCGGACCGTGAACCTCATTTAGTCGATCGGCTTCACATCGAGGCCAGTCCATTTGGCGATGAACGCCCAATCGATCGCGGTCTCGTCGATGATCTTGTCGGTCGGCTTGCCCGACCCGTGTCCGGCACGCGTCTCGATCCTCACCAGGTGCGGTTTCGGACCTAGGTCCATCGATTGGAGCATCGCTGTGTACTTGAAGGTATGCCCCGGCACGACGCGGTCATCGGTATCTGCCGTCGCCGCCAGGATCGCCGGATAGGGCTTGCCCGCGCGGATGTTGTGATAGGGCGAATAAGCGTAGAGCGTTTTGAAATCGGCTTCCTTCGAGGGATAGCCATAATCGTCGACCCAATAGCGCCCGGCGGTGAAGCGATCGAACCGCAGCATGTCCATCACCCCGACCTGGGGTAAAGCGGCGGCGAACAGATCGGGCCGCTGGTTGACGACCGCACCGACCAGCAGGCCGCCATTGGAGCCGCCCTGGATCGCGAGCTGATCCTTGCCGGTATAGCCCTTGGCCTTCAGATATTCGCCCGCAGCGATGAAATCGTCGAATACGTTCTGCTTGTTGGCGAGCCGCCCGGCGTCGTGCCACGCTTTGCCATATTCGCCGCCGCCGCGGATATTGGCGACCGCGAGCACCCCGCCCTGTTCGAGCCAGGCGACGCGCGTCGCCGAGAAGGCCGGGGTCATCGAGATGTTGAACCCGCCATAAGCATAGAGCAGCGTCGGCGCGGGGCCGGTCACGCCCTTTTTGCGAACGATGAACATCGGCACCGTGGTCTTGTCCTTTGACGGATAGAAGACCTGGCTGACCTCATAACCGGCGGGATCGAACGCGACCTTGGGCTGAGCCCAGACGCTCGTCTTCCCGGTCGCGACGTCATAGCGATAGATCGTCGTCGGCGTGGTGTAGCTGGTGAAAGTGAAGAAGGTCTCGGGATTGTCGGCCTCCCCGCCGAACCCGCCCGCCGCGCCGATCCCGGGCAGCGTCACCTTGCCGTCGGGCTTGCCGTCGAGCGTGAAACGGCGGACCTCGCTCTTCACATCGACCATATATTCGCCGATCAGCTTGCCGCCGATCAGGCTGGCGGTGTCGAGCACGGCCTTATCCTGCGGGATGACCTCGACCTCGGGCGGGATTGCCGAGCGCGCGTAGAGATTGGTCATCACCACCTTGTTGCGCGGCGCATCCTTGTTGGTCAGCCAATAGAAATTGCCACCCTGGTTACCGATCAGCCCCCACATATTGGCCATGCCGGTGAACAATTTCCGCGGCGTCGGATTGGGCGCGGTCAGGTCGATGACGGTCACGTCGTTGCGATTGTCGGTGCCCTCGGTCGTGTAGATGACCAGCCATTTGCCGTCGTCGGTAACGCCCGCGCCATGACCCCATTGGGGGTGGTCGGGCGTCGCATAAATCATCACATCGGCCGATTGCGGCGTGCCGAGCTTGTGGAAATAGACCGTCTGGTTCTCGTTGGTCGACTGGAACTTCTTGCCCTCTGGCGGGGCCGGGAAGCGCGAATAATAGAAGCCCGATCCGTCCTTGGCCCAGGACAGGCCGGAGAATTTGACCCATTCGACATCGTCGTCGAGCACCTTGCCGGTATCGACGTCGAGCACCTTGACCGTGCGCCAGTCGGTGCCGCCGTCCTGGATCGCATAAACCAGCTTCTTGCCGTCCTCACTCGGCGTCCATTCGCCAAGCGCGGTGGCACCATCCTTCGACCAGCCATTGGGATCGATCAATACCCTGCCCTGCCCGTCGACGCCGTCGCGAACGAACAGTACGGCCTGGTTCTGAAGGCCGCTATTGTGCAGGTAGAAATAGCGGCCACCCTTGCGTTCGGGCTGGCCGAACCGCTCATAGTCGATCAGCTTCTTGAGACGTTCCTTGAACACGTCACGGCCTGGAAGCGTCGCCAGATAAGCATCGGTGACCTTGTTTTCCGATTCGACCCAGGCAGCGACCTTGGGGTCGGTGCGGACGTCGTTTTCGAGCCAGCGATAAGGGTCGGCGACCTTGACGCCGAATTGTTCGTCGACGGTGTCGCCGCGCTCTGTGGCGGGATAGGTGATGGTGGTCATATCGGTTTTCGGGGAACTCGTCTGGGCAAGAGCGGGCGCGGCAAGCGCGATCAGGGTCAGCGGCAAGATATGGCGCATTCAGGGCTCCGCAAGCTAGCGTGGGGCATTCTGTGTATCAGGCGGCACACCGCGTTCAATGGCTGGAAATGGCGCCGTTTCGGACCCATAACGGCCTTTAGGTGTTGTCCGCCCTGTAACAAGGAGAAGAATAAATGATCCGCTCCCTCCCGATCGCTGCGATCATATTGTCGTCGATCGCACTCCCCGCGACTGCCCAGACCGTGTCCGAGCAACGCCGCTGGGAAGCCGCCCAGCGGCGCTTTGACAACGAAACCGCGATCTACGACCGCGCACGCGCCGACTACGAGGCCGCGCAACGGCGCGACCGTCGTTACGGCTATAATAATGGGGGCTATAACGACCCGCGCTACAATGGTCCCAATGACGGCCAATATTCGACCGATTATGACGCCTCGCGTTATTATCGCGACGACCCGCGCTATCAGGAGCGCACGCTGAGCTCGAACGACCAGGTCTATCGCGGATCCGACGGTCGTTATTATTGCAAGCGCTCCGACGGCACGACCGGGCTGATCATCGGCGGCGCCGCCGGTGGTATCGTCGGCAACGTGATCGATGGCGGCCGCAACCGCGTCGCGGGTACGCTGATCGGCGGCGCGCTTGGCGCGCTCCTCGGCAAGAAGGTCGACCAGTCGAACAGCGAATATAAGTGTCGCTGAGCCGCGCGGCGCCGATATGAGCTAGCGCCAAGACGGCCCGAATTCACGTCCGCGCCATGCGGGAACCAGAAGGGCCGCACTCCCCACGGAGTGCGGCCCTTCTCTTGCGCCGCCCGCTCCTATCCCGAAACCCTCTCTTCCCATATTGACAAAACAGGTCGACCGGTCTGTTTTGTAAGCGGCAGAAGAGAGGAGCCGGCAAGTGCCAGACAAAGACAATCGGCCCGAGAAGCGAGGCAGCGGAGCCGGCGACTTCGACTTCCTGCACGGCGCCTGGCGCGTGCATCACAGGCAGCGTCGCGAACGACTGGCCGGGTGCGACGAATGGATCGAGTTCAGCGGAACGATGGAAGCCGATCCGATCCTGAGTGGCCTGGGCAATTTCGACCGCAACGTGATCGACCTACCCAGCGGGCGCTATGAGGCGTCCACCCTGCGGCTATTCCATTCCGACACAGGGCTTTGGTCGCTACACTGGATCGACGGGCGCTACTCCAAGTTCGATCCGCCGCTCTACGGCGCATTCAAGGATGGCGTGGGTACCTTCTTCGGCGAAGACAGCTTCCGCGGCCGTTCGATCCAGCTGAGGTTCCTCTGGGAGCGGCCGACGCCGACCATTGCGCGCTGGAAGCAGGCCTTTTCGGCCAATGGCGGCGCCACCTGGGAAACAAACTGGATTATGGAGTTCAGCCGCGCATGAAACGCGTTCCTCTTCCGTCGCTTGCCGCTGCCGGCATTGCGGCACTCGCCACACCAACCCTTGGTATCGCTGCCGACGATGCGGCGCCGCATCCGGTCATCGAGTTGCGCCAGTACAAGATCGTGCCAGGCAAGCGCGACACGATGATCGCCTTGTTCGAGCGCGAGTTCGTCGAAAGCCAGGAAAAGCTGGGGATGCGACTCGTCGGCCAGTTCCGCGACCGCGACGATCCTAATCGGTTCACCTGGATCCGTGCCTTCCCGTCGATGGAGGCGCGCGGCAAGGCACTCAACGACTTCTATTTCGGGCCGGTCTGGCAGGCGCATCGCGGCGAGGCCAACCCATTGCTGGACGACAATGACGACGTCCTGCTGCTGCGACCGGCTTGGCCCGGATCGGAGTTCGGCCCGCCAAGTGGGCAACGGCCACCACCCGGGGCGAGTGGCAAACCGGCTGGGCTGGTCGTGGCGACGATTGAATATCTGTGGAAGCAGCCCGATGAGGGATATGCCGCCTATTTCCGCGACACGCTGGCGCCCGCTTATCATAAGGCCGGGCTTCCAGTGCTGGCGGTTTATAGCCCCGAGAGCGAGCCCAATAATTTCCCGCGCCTCTATGTGCGGCAAAACGAACGGCTACTGGTGTGGTTCACGCGGGTCGCCAACCTCGCCGCCTATCAGGCCGCACAGCGCAAGTTACGCGCAACGGTGGTCTGGCGTGAGTCGCTTCGGCCCGCATTGGCCAATTATCGCGAGCGCACCCCGCAAGTGCTCATGCTGTCGCCAACGCCCCGATCGCTGCTGCGATGACACAACAAAAAAGGCCCCGCTTTCGCGAGGCCTTTTTTAGCTCGGTCGATGCCAATCAGGCGGCGACGTCGTAATCGTCATCCGTCATCACCGGACCCGAATCCTGACCCTTGGCACTCACGTCGCGATCGACGAATTCGATGATCGCCATCGGCGAGGCGTCGGAGGCACGAATGCCGGCCTTGATCACGCGGGTATAGCCGCCGGCGCGCGAGGCGTAGCGCGGGCCGATCACGTCGAACAGCTTCACCAGCTGCGCGTCGTCGAGCAAGCGCGCATGCGCCAGGCGACGGTTGGACAAGCCACCCTTCTTGGCCAGCGTCACCAGCTTCTCGACGTACGGACGAAGTTCCTTCGCCTTGGCGACGGTGGTGGTGATCTGCTCGTGCTTGATGAGCGCGGCCGCCATGTTGCGGAACAGGGCGAGACGATGCGCGGAAGTA